>Ga0335085_10004765_pt1 | contig 22235 bp, 30 predicted proteins | sample Lox_Sample_45_FD_206712 | JGI IMG/M metagenome (GOLD analysis project Ga0335085, IMG submission 206712) | Soil microbial communities from Loxahatchee National Wildlife Refuge, Florida, United States - Lox_Sample_4.5 | ecosystem: Environmental > Terrestrial > Soil > Wetlands | place: USA...
CTAGGAATCCATTTCCATGAGCGCGGCCTTGGTCATGTTCTTGGCGTCGCCGTAGGAAATAAATCCGGATTCTACTACGTAATCGATCCACTCGGACTTGTTGGCGTTCGCGTACGGCCTTTTCACCGCAGGTGCGCGTTCGAAGTCGCTATCGCCGTCACCCCGGTCGAAGTCAGAATCGAAGTCATCCGCTGCTGCCGGTTCTTCGTCGTCAGGGTGGTACGCGTAACGAGGGTCTTCGCCCGGGTACTCGCCGCCGACAGGCTTCAAATGAGATTCGTAGTCAGTAGCGGCGACCTTGAGAACGTCGTATCCACGATCGAGAGCGGCCTTGTCAGGATACTCTGCCAGCCCTTCGCGGATTAGGTCGTCCGCCTCCCACTGCGGCAGGTCTATTGTCTCCCGGTAGCCGCACCATGTCCGGCCGTCGTACCTGCCGCCGGTACGGTGAACCAGCATTCGCACGTAAACCATAGGCACATGATATGCGAAAAGGCCCCCAGCCGTAGCTGAGAGCCTTTTCGTCAATCCGGGTGGATTAGTTGGCGTTGCCCTGGTAGAGCTTGACCGAGTTAGTATCGCCCCAGTTTCCGTCGCCACGGAGCAGGCAGCGGAAGGTCACCAGGTCGGAACCGAATGCGAAGTCGTCGGAACGCTCGAACCGGAGTCCGCCAACGAGCCTCACGAAGTACTGCGAGAAGTCCCCGAAGGCGATGGACTTCGCGCCGGTAGCCACGGCGGGCATGTAGGGATCGGCGACGAGCGGCTTGCCCAGGAGCAGGTCAGGTGCACCGAGGACGGCGGAGGGCTCCCAGATGGGGCGTCCCTGCGTGTCCTTGAGCTTCCTGAATCCGCCGATGGTCTTGTCCGCTGCGAGCCAGTAGCAGGACCGGGACTGACGGTACGGCGCAATGACCGAGTACTCCAGGTCCACGAGGTCGTTGTACTGGGCTGCGCCGGACACGCCCGTCGTACCGCCGGTCACGCCGACAGATACACCGGACAGCAGGCCGCCGGAGATGCCGTTGGTGCCGTTGACCAGGGAGGTGCCGAAGCTGTTGCCGATTGCGCGGCCGGCAGACATTGCGAGGTAGCCGAGAAGGTCCACGGCAGTGTCATCGATCAGTTCGCGGGAGAGCTGGGTCAGGGAGCCGAACTTGACCGCTGCCAGAGTGCGCTGCGTGAACGCGGGGTCGGCGGACGGGATCGTCAGGCCCTGCGCTGCGGAGGTACCCGTGATGTGGCTGGAAACCACCGGGATCTGGATCGTCTCGCCGCCGGAGGTGTTGAGTACGGACGGACCGCACTGGAGCAGGCCACTGACCTCGATCAAATAGCTGATGAGCTGGTCGTAGAAGTCGGTCGGGACGGTAGCGGATGCGGAGCTGCCGGCGTTGGTCTGAAGGACACGCAGGTTAAGAAGACCGGGATTCTGGCGCGCAACATTGAGGGCACCAAGGTTCTTCTCGGATACCATCCACGAACGCAGTTCCTCGCGCACGGAGTCGATGTCTCCGCCGCCACGGTGCTCTGCCTTGCGGCCTGCGAGGCTGTTGTACACCTCGTCGGTTTCCTTGGCGCGTGCCTCGGCGTCGAGAACGGACTTCAGGCGCTCGTCGATCTTGTCGATTTCGCTGTTCAGGGCCTGCCACTTGCCCTCTTCCTCAGAAGAGAGAGCGCGGTTTTCCTCCGTAGACGTGTCCAGAAGTGCCTTGGCTTCGTTCCAGGCATTCATCCGGCGGTCACGGAGAGACTTGGCAACTTCAGATGCCATTTTGTGTCCTCCAAAAGACAGATAGGATCTTCTACCTGGCTCCGGAGTCCACGCCTGAAGGCGGCTACGCCCGGCCACGGGTGTCAATTACTTAGTGAATATAAAAAACCGGACTTCCGCAAGGGAAATCCGGTTTTTTATCGCGGGGTGAGCTACCAGACGACTTACTCGTCGTCAGAGTCCAGGTAGGGGTCGAACCTCTTCTCCTGGAGAGCTGCCATCATCTTGCGGCGCTGAAGTCCGAGCTTAGCCAGCTCGTCTTCGCCGTTCGCGACGGTGTGGTCCTCGTGCTTCTCGGCATTTCCGGCGGCGGAGCGTCCCTGAGCTTCGGTGCCCTTGCCGGAACCGGACTCGGAGTCCTCGTCTTCGTCGTCTTCGTCGGCACCGGAATCGCCGCCCTCGTCGTTACCGGACGAAGTAGCGTCGGCGCGTGCCTCGGAGTTCTCGTCAGCGGAGTTCTGCTGGTCAGCGGTGTCGCTGCCTCCGAGCCAGCTTGCCGGGAGCAGGTGCGTGAGTCCCAGTGCCTTGGCGCGGGCGATGATGTGCTGCCGGATCGCCTCATGGCTCGCGTGGCCGCGTCCGATGGCGTGAATGGCGTTGTGCAGGTCTTCCTCGTCTGCAATGGGGTAGGAAGGCTCGCCGTGCGCATTCGGCATCGTCTCGCCGCTCTTGGACATCTTCTTCAGGGCCGCAGCATCGTACTTGGCACGGACTTCAGCCTCGTACCAGGCAGCGCGCAGCTCGTCAGCTGTCATTTCAGTTCCCTCCTGGGAAGTTGAAGTCGTGAACGTGATATTGGACGCAGTGCCCGTGGAGTAAGTACCCGCAGTAACAGCCGGAACGAACGGGCGGTCGGTGCGCTTGAACAGCTTTACACCCATGTTGGCTTCGAGCAGCGACCGGATTTCGGCCGGCTCAGCCTGGAAGCGGAGGGAAAGGGACTGGACAGCTCCGTCAACTGCACGGAGGGCTGCGGTGGCGTCCGGGTAGGCGGGGGTGATGACCGGGGCTACGTCTACGAGTTCTACGTTGAGAAGAGTACGGAGCGGGTAGCTGAAGTCAGAAAGTCCCCAGTCGTCACCGCCCTCCGGAACCCTGAACGCGAAGCTGGAGTGCTGGCAGTCGCCGCGCTGGCAAAGCTCAACGATATCCTTGCGGAAAGACGGCGGGTCAACGTCGTACAGCAGGCCCGTGTCATCGAAATCGACAAGGCAGGTGCCGGCACGGGTAGTGCCCAGCAGGAAGTCGTCATTGTGGTTGTAGCGGCAGACAACATCGGGCCAGCCTTCGGTCTTGGCCTGCGTGAAAGCACGCGGGTTGACCTTCTCGACAAATCCGCCCAGCTTGCGGGACAGCTTGTTGAATACCGACGCGTACCCGACGATGTGCCCGCTGGAACTGCCTTCGACCATGCGGACTTCGGGCTTGAACGGATTGATGCGCCGCTCAGGGAACGGCGAATAGAATTCGCCGGCTACGTGAACGTCAGTCATCAAGCCTCCAAGACATAGATACAATTCCCAGGTTACGAGGGAGTCTGCCGGTCCGCTAGTTATTCAGCCCGCCAGGCGGCAGTTCCTTGTAGTTCTCCACCATGTCCTTTACTAGGGCATTCGGCATCTTGAGCTTGAAGCGTTCCGTGTCCACGGATTCGATAAGCCGCCGCTGTACCCGGGAATCGCGCAGGATAGCGGCTGCCTCGTGCTTGCCCATGATTTCCAGTTCGCGCGAGTACGAGTTCATCATGTTCGCGTAGAACTGGCCGGGGTCGTTAGCGGGACCTGTGGGCTCTCCTGTACTGGGGTCAGGGGCGAATTCTTCTCCTACCGGCTTCTTGGTGAGTCCCTGCTTCTGGAGGTTTTCCAGCTTGTTCCCGGCGATGTCCATGAGCAGCACAACCTGGTCCAGCATCGTCTTCGGCAGTGCTCCGGCACGCTGAGCCATGGAAACCATGAGCTGAAGCGGAAGTGCCTCGGAGCCGGCCTTGTCAGGCAGCGGCGGGAGGTCTTCCAGCTCGCGGAGTTCGTCCGTAGTCCGCAGGCCGATGGTCCGCTGGATCTGGTAGATTTCCGTGCGCGTCTTCAGGTCGGTCTTCAGCAGGGCATCGGTGTTGAACGCGACTACGCGGCGGCTGGGCAGCAGGTTCGCGAACCCGTACTCCAGCCTTACCAGCCAGGGCCTGAGCGCTTCGATTACCTGAAGCTGGTTCTGCTCCACCGTGGAATAGGTAAGGCTGTCGCCGCTCTTTCCGCCGACCCTGTTGGGCGGCAGGTCGTAGATAGAGGCAATGTGCGTGGCGTTGAGCTGCATCGCGTCGATGAACTGCGCCTCGGACGGCGGCACGGTAACGGGCGTATAATCCCAATCCCGGCCATAGACCAGGGGCTCGCGCCTGCGGAGAGAAGTGACGAGCATCTGCCGGATTGCGGCGGCCTGGCTCGCATCGACTTCGAGTTCGGAGTTCTGGAATGTTCCGGGCGGGAACCCGCCTGCCGCGTACCAGTCAGTGCCGTAACGCTGGGCTTCCTGGCCGGCGAGAATGGTCAGGGCGAATGCGCGCAGCGGCGAAATGCCTTCGATCCGGTTAGCCAGGGAGTATCCCTTGAGGTGGAAAAGCTCTGTGTCCGGGCCGAACCACTTCATGGGGCGCCCGTAGGCGTAAACCTGGGCAGCCAGCGGGTTGAACGGCTGGGAGTCGTTCTGCTCCACGATTACGTACTCCGGCGGAATCCACTCGATTCCGGTCGGGAAGCCGAATCCGTCGCGTCCGGTTATAAGGCCCCAGGCGTTGCCGTGGATCGTCAGGCTGGACATGCACGCGAAAAGCCAGTCGTACGGGGTACCGATTACGGACGGGTTGTCGAAGAGGGAAGGCCCTGTGTACGGCGTCCTGCGCCCGTCCGGGTGCTTCGTGTACACCTTGACAGGAAGAGACGCGGTGTTGTCGCTGAGGATCTTAGTGGCGGCGTAGAGGGCGGGAAGTCCCAGTGCCTTGTCTACGCCGAATACCTGGCGGGTGGGGTGAACTGGTCCACCAACCCGTTAAAACATCGAACCGCATAAACGGATCGGTCCACGGCTGTAACTGCCACGGTACACCACCGATCGCACGCTTTTCTACGCGCATGTTGCTGAAAGCCGCAACACGTTCAATGAGTCCCATGTTTCCACACCACCTCCTCTCACTCCACATGCCTATTTCTAGGCACGGCTAGCGGGACGAGCTGGCAGCCAAGCCGGAACGCTCTTTAACCGGCTGCTCTACCGACCAGGCGTTAAAGAGCGCCGCTTCGGTCAAGACCTGCTAGAAGCGTACCACAACGAAACGCAAGGTACAGCTTCGTGGTATGCAACACGGTAAGCAGGTCGCGCAGTGGAGGCATAGAATCGTGTTTGGAAGTATTGCAGGCTGCACAGGAAGGACGCAAATTAGGAAGAACATCCCAGCCGCCCCGGCTCAGCGGGATCACGTGCTCCGTATGCTCATAAGGGCCGCTGTCGCATAGATAGCAGCGACTTCCGTACAAGGCGGTTACCTGTTCCCGTGTCCACGGGACACTCACTGTGTTACGGAGACGAGCACGGCGGACACGATTACGTTCGTCCTGCCTCACCTTACGTTGCAAGGGAGAGCGATTTTTCTCCCACTGAGCCGTCCTGGCTGGGTTTTCAGCTCTCCATAGCTTCCTGCGCTCTAGGATATTTTCTTGATTACGCTGGTAATAATTCTTAGAGTACCGCTTACGTTTAATAGGATCTCGAACACGACGCTGCTCGTACTCTCGATAGCGTTCAGGATCGCGCTGACGAGCTGCTGCCAGATAGTAGCGCCTATACTCTTTACGCTCGGGCTTCTGCTCGTGATTTCGGTAGTGCTGTTTTTGTCTAGCTTCAGCTTCAGCGTCTCGATGATCGCTCTTGTGCCCCAGCTTACGGACGCAGTAAGTCTTTTTCCGGGGCAGATAATGCCCGCAGACTTCGCCGTCCATCTACTCCCTCGGCGTGATCTTAGACTTACGCCCCTGGTGGTATCCCATCCGGGTGCACTGACCGAGCCAGGCCAGGCGGCTGGCCGTCCACAGTGCCGTGAATACAACTACGAACCACGACCGGCCCGCGACCCACCCCAGCGAAACGAAGACGCCGGTAACAATCGTGAGCAGAAGGCGGCCCGTGAACCGCAACGGGTGGATGTTCTTCGCCTTTTCAGCTATCTCGGCGTTAGAGCGAAGTACCGGGGCATGCACGTGACTGGTCATGTATCCGAGTTTAGCGCCTTGAGGGCTTCCGCGAGTTCCTTGCGCAGCCATACGTGCGCTTCGCGGATTTCGCCGGCGGTGTCCCGGTACATCTGCGCAGAGTCCCCGTACCCTAGTACGTCCTCGTTCAGTGCGATTTCCCCCAGGCGCGAGCATGCCCTGTGCACCATGTTGTCGAGGTTGTACAGCTTTTCCCACGACAGCAGCTCGGAACTGCCGCGCTCAATCACCGGAACTCCCAGCACCGCGTTCAGGGGATTCAGGGGGTAGTACGGATGACCGGGGAAGAAGGGCATTTCTGAGTTCCTTGTGCCGCTTGTCGATGTGGTGCGTAACGCGCTCGGTAACGATACTGGTTGTCAGTCCCGCTGTCATGAGCGAGTACGCGGCGGCAAACAGCGGGATAACCGTCAGTTCGATCACGATGGCAATTAGTTTAGCCCACCCGGATTCAGGTGTGATATCTCCGTAGCCGACCGTACTTGCCGTGGTGACCGCGTAGTACAGGCCGTCAAGCACGGCTATGTGCTGCACTACGGCAAAAAGCCATCCGAGGATTGCGTCAAGGCCGAAGGCAGCCGCGATTACTGTCAGAGCCCTCTTAGCGTGCAGAGTCATCCTTGTTTACATAGCCTCGCGTGATTATTTCCCAGAGCTTGCCCTTGATATGCACCTGCGCGTCTTCGTCCAGGACGGCAAACATGACAAATGACGCGATGATTACATCAGAGAGTTCTTTTGTGACTTCCTTCATGTCGCCGCTGCGGCGGCAGAAACCCTTGAGCCTGTTCCAGGCACCGATGAACTCCCCGGCCTCCTCCACTACTTTCAGCGCCTGCGTGTCGGCCCACTGCTCATCGGAAGCACCCTGGCCGGCGTAGACGCGGATCTCCTCAGCCAGTTCTTCTATGAAGAACACCAGGTAGTTGAAGGCCAGCTCAGGGAACTTCTGCTTGAGCAGGCTTTCGGTGAACTCAGGCTCGGTCATGGCAGCATCCTACCGGCAGGTCACGCCGGAACCGGGCGGAACTTCCAAGCCGAACGACCGCAGTGCGGCGCGCAGTTCCTCCAGTTCGGCCTTGGTGAAGACGACAGCGCGCGGCTTGCTCTCCGAGTCCTGGAAATCCAAGTTCTCTTCTGCGGTAAGGCAGTCCGTCTCGTAGTCGTAGGTGAAGCTGAAGCGGTCGAACTCCAGCGTCTTGCGCTTGGGCGCTCCTACAGGACGGGTGTAGTGGCGGCCAGTACTGTTCCAGTTGCTGTACATCTCAGCCATCTGCTCGGTTTCACCCACTGGAGATAAGCCTCAGCTTCCTGATCGTGGCTTCTTCGCCGGAACGCTGCTTGATTACGCTGGTCAGCAGGCTAGCACAGCGCTGCCGGTACTCGGGCTTGTTCTTGTGCACCCACAGAACGTGATCGAGGGCCGCGTCGAACTCCTGGCTCTGCGGAGAGTAAGTAAGCAGGTACTCTTCAGCGAGGTTAAGGCGCTCAGCTTCGTCATTCAGTGCCATCGGCGATATTCCTCCTGGCCAGTTCGACTGCATTGATGTTCCATACGATAGCAGCCGCGTGGTCTTCGCCGTCCTGCACGTCGAAGAAGAAATTCATGAAATGGCGCCACAGAGCCTCGGTGTGGTGCTCCAGCGTGTCCTCGGAACGGGAATTCTCCCAGTTGCGGTTGCCGTACTTCGCACCGCCGCGCGTGTACAGCTCCGCGATCCTGACGATGAGCTGCTGCTCTGCCGGAACGCCCTTGGGGAACATGAGCGTGTAGAGCGTCTTGCCGGCCTGCGTGTCCCGCTGCACGCCGTCTGAGTGGACGGCTTTCGCACCGGAATCACGTGTAGTGTAGCCCTCAGGGAACTGAGCCTCGTATTTTGCCTTCAGCTCTCGCCTGTATTCTTCGTAGTCAGCGTCGTACATCAGACCTTCTGAAGATAGTAATTGCAGGTATCCGGCGGATAGCACTTCAGCAGCCAGCTTACCGCAGCGGTCCTGCTGACCTTCACCGCGCTGTCGCTTCGCGAACCTGCGGCAATCGTGTACGACCCCATCGGCTTCTCCGCCATCGTGGCGATAAGGCCCGCAAATGTCTCGACGGTCCAGGAGAGGTACGCGTACGCGCTGGCCTGGTGGAAGGGGTCGTGCACAGAGTCAGTGTAGACGCTTACGTACCGGGCACCCCGGAAGGAGTTCGCTTTTTCCGGCTTCCCGGTGTCCGGGGCCAGGGCTTCCGCGTGCGCGGCCTGGGTTTCCTCTATGCGCCTGATCTTACGCTTCAGGTAGAACAGCGCCTTCTTCAGGTCTTCCAGCTCGTCGTCCTTGTCGCGCCTGATGTACTTGAGGACGTTGAACAGGTAGGCGTCTCCGTCGAACCCCCAGGCTTCCGCTACCTTGATGACCTCGTAGGGATCGTCCTCGCCGCCGTAGTGCGCGGGATGTTCTACGTTGTTCATGGCCTAGATCGTATCCGTCCCGGTAGACTGGCGGTGCACAACTCAGGAGGCGCCGTGGCAGACGCAGAACCGCTGTTCGAACTGGACTTCAAGCCGGCCCGGCCGAGCCCGCCTCCCACGCTGGTAATCAAGAGGAATGACGGGCGCATGCCGCTTGTTATGCCTGAGTGCGAGGCGCTGGAGCTGTACATGCTGCTCAAAGAGCATTTCGAAAAGGGAGTCGCGGAGTGAGGGGCAAGAGGCTGCTCATGCGGGACGCAGAGCTGATCCGCGTGTTTGCCGAGTTCGGGTTCACCACAGGACAGCTCGCCCGCGAGTACGACGTGCACCGTGACACCATCCGGAACGTGGTGAAGGGGGCGAGCTTCAGGCCGGAGGGGCACAGGTCGCGCGGCCAGTGCAGGTACCGCAAGCTCAGCGCGGAACAGGTCAGGCACATCCGAGCACTGGCTGCCGGAGGATTCGGCGAGCAGGCTATCGCACGGAAGCTGAACGGCATCGTAGGACGTTCCACCGTGCGCCAGGTGATGGCGGGAACGACGTACCGGGACGTGACCTGATGTTCATGCTCGGCCTGGGTTTCATCGCGGCGGGACTTGCCCTGGTCTACCTCAGCTGGAAGTACCGCCGTGGCCGCTAAGTGGATCGAGGCCGCAGACAAGAAAACCTCCTGCTCGCGCTGCCACGCCGTCATCGACGTAGGCCAGCGGTTCTACTACCTGCGGCGCGGTACGTACCTGTGCGAGCTGTGCGGTTCGATCGCTGAGCACGAGGAACCGGAAGTCGGGGAAGTGGAATCCGGCGTACTGGAAGACCTGAAGCAGATCCCGCCTGAAGCATCTGACCGTACCCTGGCAAAGATGATGCTCTCGATGGCCCGGCGAATCGACAACGGCGACGTAGCCGACCGCGATATCGCGGCGATCACCAAGGAAATCCGGCAGATGTACAGTCAGCTGAAACTTGACTACCCGCCAGAACCTGAGGAAGACGATACCGAGAAATCCCGTAAACGCCGGGAGCGTATGATTATGATGGACGATTATGACCGTTAAGTACGCGCCCCGGATCTACGCGCCGTTCTACAAATGCCCGCCAGAGCCGGGCAGCCCGGCCGTCAGCAGCTACGAGGACATGAAGAACAGGGCAGGGCGTATCAGCGGTTACCTGCGGGTCGGTATCGCGCCGGAAGTCGCCATGGCCCTGGCGGTCCAGTCGCCTTACCCGGACGGGGTTAAGACCGGCGTGCGGAAACTGCTGGCCAACGCGGACGGCACGGGAGTCACGCTGGAACAGCTCCGGATCATGCTCGGCTGGGCAGCCCGCCGGGCGCAGCACACGGGACGGTAAAGATGGAGTACAGCTACTACGTTTCGTCGGACACAGACAACCCCGGCAACGACGAAAGTTACAGGAAACTGTACGACGGCACGGACGCGGCCGGTGCAATGGCAGCCTGGAGCCAGGCCGTAACCGAAGGCTGCACCTACGTGGTGCTGGAAGCGCTCAGAACAGACAAGCCGTGAAGTACCCGTCCGCCCTGCGGAAAGAGATCCGGCTGGCTGTAAGGCTGCACTGGGCAGTCGTAGTGGCAGGCAGCGGCCACCTGAAGTGGTACGATCCTGAAGGCAAGCTGAGACTTACGACTTCAATGACGTTCTCCGACCCGCGCGGGGTACTCAACGCGAAAGCACAGCTGAGGAAACTAGGGCTGGCAGTGACATGAAGATCAAACGGCTTTCACCGGGAGCGGCCGGCTGGGTTTCAGTGGCCTGCGTAGTCATTGCCGCCGAGATCATAGACGCGCGCACTATGAGCGAAGCTTTCCGGGCAGCGTCCAGGCACAAGGTAGCAGGTGTCCCGATAGCTGTCGGGTACGCAATACTTACAGGACACCTGTTCGGCATCATCCCGGCAAAATACGATCCTGTCTGTTACCTGGCAGCCCTGGTGCTGCCGAAGCGGAGGCGAGTCTCCTGAGCCCCAGACCGTGGACCGACGAGGAAAAGGCCGTTGTCACAGCCAACCCGGAAATGGACACCGTAGTTCTCGCGGAGAAGCTGGGCCGTACGTGGCAGGCGGTGGCGAATATCCGCTGGAGAATGGGGCATACTGAGCGCAAACAGGGAGACTTCGACCTGAGGCCGTCCGGCTGGTACGGCGAAACCGTCGGTACCCTGCTGCTTGCGTATCCTGATGCCTACAGTACCTGGAAACACTACCACCGTTATACAGAGGTGAAGGTAATTGGCGAGGACACGGCCGGATGGACGAGCCTACTGTGCTACAGAGACGCCGCTTCTCCGTGACCGCATTCCCGTGAGCCGGTACACGGACTACGAAATCAAGGTACAGCCCCTGCCGGTAGAAGATCCCTCTCTGCCCCGCGAGTACTACTGGCACCTGTTCTTCAAAGGCCGGAAAATCAACGGCGGCCTGTGCGGCGACCCGTCTGATGCACGTATTCGCGCTTCCGAGTACCGGAACGACCACAACCGGCAGATGTGGCTTATGAACAACATCTGGGACGAAGAGAATGAATGCTGGGAGTCCTACGGGGAAATGATAATGTAATATACACTGTATGGCCGCAGCCGTCCTCGATTACGAAGAGGAAATCTTCGGGGACCAGATGCCCCGCCTGTGGACCGCGCCCAGTCGGCACAGGGAAATTACCGAGGGATGCCGTCAGTGTGCCCGCAAAGACGAGGGCTACGGCAAAATAGGCTGCGGGAACTACCTTTCCACGGAAATACTCGACTGGGCTCGCGGTGTCGGCTACGTTCTCGACCCGTGGCAGGAATGGGTGATCCGCGAAGGCTGCGGCACCAAGCCGGACGGCCGGTGGTCCAGTTTCGAGAACACGCTTATCATTTCGCGGCAGAACGGGAAGTCTGCCATCCTCGAAGTGCGCGAGCTGGCAGGAATGTACCTGCTGGGCGAGGGTCTTATCATCCACACCGCGCACGAGGTGAAGACCTCGCAGGAGCAGTTCCTCCGTATCTCGAACTCCGTCCTCCAGAATCCCGCGCTGTCGAAACGGCTCAAGGGAAAGCCCCGGGCCAGCCACGGCGAAGAGGCCATCGAGCTGATGCCTACGCCCACGCTCATCCTCGGAGCGGGCAACAAGTGGGTGCACAAGTCCGTTTCCAGCCGCCTGCGTTTCCTGGCCCGCAGCCGTGGCTCCGCTCGCGGGTTCTCCTGCAACTGCCTGATCTACGACGAGGCGATGATCCTGGCTGCGGAGTCCGTCGGCGCGTCCATGCCCACCATGTCCGCCATGCCCAACAGCCAGATGTGGCTCGCCGGCTCGGCGGGAATGGAAGACTCCGAGCAGCTCGCACGCTCGCGCCGCCGTATCCTGCACGACACCCGGGACCTGTTCGGCGCTGAGTGGTCGGTAGTGCCGCACCTGGCTACGTGCCCCGTAGACCGCGAAAACGGCAGGGCCGGCAATAACTACGTCGTCTGCGGTGCGCACGACGACCGTGACGACCCCCGCGCCTGGGCTAAGGCCAACCCCGCATTCGGCTACCGCCTGTCGGCTGAGTTCACGGTGAACGAACTGGTGACGCTGAGCGCGGTGGAATTCGACCGCGAGCGGCTGGGCATCGGCCAGTGGCCCGTGGAAGACGAGGCGTGGCGCGTAGTCAGCGAAGACCTGTTCCGGTCCCTGACGCTGGGAGATCCCGGTCCTATCCCTGCCGGAGCCAAGCTCAGCTTCGCCATCGACGTGGACGACGACGGGGCCAACACCACGATCGCCGTCGCGTGGATGCACAAGGACGGCTTCATGGTGACGGAGATCCCGAAGAACTGCGCCCGCACGGGCACCAACTGGGCCGTAGAGCGCCTGGAACAGCTCGTGAGCAAGTACCACCCGCTCGCTATCGTCGCACCCCGGAGCGGGCCTGCTGCGGGCCTGGGAGACGACCTGGAGAAACTGTGGCCGAAGCACCACAAGTTCAGCACCAAGCTGATCCGCACAGGCCCGTCTGACGAAGCCGCCGCGTTCGCGTGGTTCATCCAGCAGTGCAACGACGAGGACCGGCCGCTGCGGCACCTGGGCGAGGAACGCGGCTACAAGCTCTGGCGCGCGGTGGGTACGGCTGAAACCCGCGTCATGGGCGACGGCGGCAAGACCTGGAGTCGCAGGGACAGCCTCACGGACATCACGCCGGCTACGGCCTGCAACCTCGCAGCGTGGGGCCTGAACAAGAAGATGCGCAACTACGACCTGCTGGCGTCGGTGCGCTAGAGGTAAATCTTCTTTTCCGGAGTTCCGACCCGGCAGTCGATCTCTTCACGGTCGTCGTAAGAGCCGCCTATGACAACTTCATAGCCGGGATAGTCTTCCAGCAGCTCTTGGACCATCTGTGCGAATTCTTCGATCTTCACAGAAGATTCAATATCCGCAGTCACTCGCGTATTCCCTGGTGGTGGTTCGCCCGCCCGGCAGCCCTCTGCTTCCGGCATACCCGAAGGCCCGGTGAAACGGAGTGTACGAACCCTTGCCGGCTGCACGACCACACGGACCGCCGTCAGGTCAGCATACCCCCGGTGGCGCAGTACGGAACACCGGTACTGCACGCGGTCCATCCGTCAGGCGGGAGGCCGACTTCGCTGAGCCCCGGAGCCTGCACGTCCTTTCCGCTGCCATTCGGGACCATGGCTACCGAGTCCCCGGCATCAGCAAGGATTACGAACCTGTAGCTGTAGTCCGGGTTGGTGGCGACCACGAAGTACGTGCGGCTGGTATCCGGTTTTTCCAGCCTGAACCGGCCGCCGCTGTAGCCGATCGCGTAAGCCCCGCTGGCCGTAGCGAACTCCAGGTGGTCGCCTGCCTCCCATTCCCCGGACCGGGACAGGTCCCGGAACCAGAAGCCCGCACTGGACGCGCACGGAGCCGACGTAATCGGTTCCAGGTTCACAGCGGCCTTGTAGGTGGCGCAGCCGCCTCCACCCTGGGCAGTCAGCCAGACGTAGCGCCAGGGGGACGGTGCGGCAGGGCTTGCGTACGCGGTACCTGCCTGGGAAAGCCCTGCGACCGCAGCAGCGGCAGCGAGAGCGTACCTGATTTTCACGTGGACCTGCACGGAATCGAACCGTGGTGTCCCTGGTCTCCGCGTGCGGTCCTGACAGGGATCGAGACCTTCCAAGCCCATACTGTTTTACTTCAGCGGGCACACCGTCGGTGCGATGTCCGGGGAAACGTAGTCGAGCAGGTCGTTCCACTCGTCCCAGGTCAGCTTGCGCCCGGTGTCGATCTTCTGGCGGTTAGCGTAGAACGCCGCGCTTCCCACTTCGTCGGAAGGCATCTCGTTCTGCTCGCAGTAGGCGATGAAATCCTGGACCATGGTCACGACGTGCTCTCCTGTCTGTCAAGCCCTTACTCCACGTGGCAAGCATACAGCAGTCCCGGCGGGAATCGAACCCACGACCCTTCGCTTAGGAGGCGATCACTCTTTCCTCTGAGTTACGGGACTATGGACGGCGAACCGAGACTCGAACTCGGACCTTCCGGGTTGCAGCCGGACGACTTAACCTCTTGCCTATTCACCGCTGGTACGCTCGCGGAGAGTCGAACTCCGTATGCCGGCTTCGGACGCCGGCAGACCCGTCCGGGGACGAGCGTAAAGTACCTGTTGAGAGAATCGAACTCCCCGTGCCGAAGCAAGCGGTTTACAGCCGCCATGTCCACCTTGGAACGTAACAGGCATATCCCCTTCCGGGGAAGTGGGGCGACTGGAGGGTAACTCTCCCTCTAACACACGGGTTCACAACCCGGTCCCTCAATTTTTGGGTTCAGCCGCAGTACCTAGCCGGGGAATCGAACCCCAATCCTCTGCTTGTAGGGCAGGTGTCCTTCCGTTGAACGAACCAGGCATGAACTCACTGACGCTGTGCCGCAAAACAGGCCCTATTTATAATGGCTTCAGTGAGTAGTACAGCGTAAGGGACTCGAACCCCTAAGTCTCCTGATTCGTAGTCAGGTGCTTTATTCCATTTAGCTAACGCTGCGCGAGACCAACGGGACTCGAACCCGTACCCTCCACCTTGACAGGGTGGTGCATTATTCCTGTTTTGCTATGATCCCATGAAACCCCGTTACTTATATAGCGCATACGGGACTGAGCGCTTGCTGACCTTACTGGATTCGAACCAGTATCCCCCGGATTAACAGTCCAGTGCTTTGCCAGTTAAGCTAAGGGCCAATGTCCCGGAAATTTAACGTCTTTACGGATTGGACGAGTGGCGGGGGAGGGAATCGAACCCTCAATCTCCAGGCTTATGAGGCCGGTAACTTACCGTTTGTCCACCCCGCGAGCAGTCCCACAGGGAGTCGAACCCTGTTCACCGGATTGAAAGTCCAGCATCCTAACCCATAGACGATGGGACCATTGTCAGTATACGGCAACCGGGTCAGAGTCATACTCCCCAGTGCAACCTGAACGCCCTCTTGGCTTCCCGGCTGCCGTAACGTGCTCCGAGCGGGTGCTGACCCCGCAACCACCGACTTGAGAGGCCGGTATTCTACCGTTGAACTACCGGAGCATAGTGGGTCCACCGGGATTCGAACCCGAATACGCGGGGTAAAAGCCCGCTGTCCTGCACGTTGAACGACAGACCCGTGGTAGAGACGACGGGACTCGAACCCGCACCTTCCGGCTTATGAGACCGGCACTCTGCATTAAGCTACGCCTCGTAGGAGATCGAGGGATCGAACCCCGTCAAACTGGATATAAGCCAGGCTCCGTCAAACCGTCCGGACCATCTCCCGTACCGACTCTGAGAATTGAACTCAGCACAGCGACCTTATCAGAGTCACCCGAGCGACCAGCTCTGCAATCGGCTTGGAGGTTCGCAGCTAACCATGGTAGTGGGCAATTCACGAACCCGAGGAAGAAGGACGAATTGAACGCCATGGTGTTACCCACGATCCGCTTTCGAGGCGGCCCCCATTACCGGCAGGGATCATCTTCCAGTGCAGTCTGCCGGAGAGAACTCCCCAGTCATCTCCGGCTTTACCCGAGCGCGGTTACCCCGGTTTGTGTTGGGGGCTGGGAACGCAAGGGCAGGCCGCTGCCGTGCCTAGCGGAAGACAGAGTACTCGAAACCCAGGGTTTTTAGGCCCCCGGCCGGCTTCCAACCGGCGCTCCGGCCCTGCGGAGTTTATCTTCCATTGCGTGCGGGGTGGCAGCTCGTATCTCATACTTCTGGAGCTTGAACCGGAGAGCGTTGAATTGGGAACGGTTTTCTTCCCCCAAGACCCACCCGACGCCGAAGACAGAGTACTCGAAACTCAGGGTGTTACCCCCCATCCCGCTAGCAACGGGTGGCCGGCCCTGCCGACTTTGCCTCCGATAGGAGAGTCCCTGGCTCATTTCACGCCCCAGGATTATAGCCGCTCTCTACGACTGCGTGAGTTCACTCGTCAGCATCACGCTAGCTGGTATCCAGTGCGGGATTCGAACCCGCAGCATCACGGCCTCTCATGCCGAGTGGTCTGCCAGTTGCCTAACCGGACGTAGGTCACAGGGTTTTCAATCCCACCTTCCATACCAGGTACCTGTGCGGGTAAGTGCGGTAAACGAGATTCGAACTCGCTCTACAACCTTGGCAAAGTTGCGTGCTGCCGTTGACACTACTACCACATTCGACGGTGTATTTGGACCCCCGCGCCGCCACGGTAAAGGCTTCAGGCGACCCCTGCAAGGTAGTCCGGCAGTACGTCCGCTTGCAGCCGGGGCGTGTCGGACGGTGCCTGAAACCAGAGCCACAAGTGGGATTCGAACCCACGACCTGTGCCTTACCATGGCACCGCTCTTGCCGCTGAAGCTATTGTGACAGGGTGGAACACTTTATTTGAATTCGCGGTCCAGACGAATATGGAACGGGTAATTACTCCGCGCGAGCGTCCTCGCTCCTGCCGTCCGCCTATCCGACTACACGGGCAACTTCCGCAGTTCACCACGAGCCCGCTATCGGATTCGAACCGATTACCTGCGCGTTACAAAGGCGCTGCTCTGCCAGATGAGCTAAGGGGGCGTTATAGGGTGAGCAAGTAATTGCGACCGGCACGAAGGCTGCTGTAGCCCTCGCTGTAATTTTTGGCCAGCGATAACCGATCACGTCCGGCTCACCTTTGTACTCAACGTGGGATTCGAACCCACAGCATCAGGGTTTCTGAGACCCTGTGGTCTGCCAGTTGCCTAGTCGAGCATGTGGCGACAGTAGCCGCAGTGCGTTTTCGAGAGGCCACCCCGAACTACTCTGACGACCGGGAGCGGCTGCCGTCCTGCCCCGCTGATCTCCTGCGCTTCCCCCCAAGGACTCGAACCTCAATTCCTGGAGTCAGATTCCAGTGTCCTGCCATTGAACGAGAGGGAAATGGGTCCGGGACTATTGCAGGCTCCTATCCCGGCCTTATTGACTTGTGCACTCCCCGGAGCTAGATCACTGCGCACAAGCCTTGGTACTCAGGGCGGGATTTGAACCCGCAGCATCAGGGGTTTTGAATCCCCGTGGTCTGCCAGTTGCCTACCCGAGCACAGTACGCCGCCAGGGATTCGAACCCTGATCTCGCTGGTTAAGAGCCAGCTATTCTCACCGTTGAACTAACGACGCTCGGAGCCACAAGAGGGATTCGAACCCACGGCCTCCCCATTACGAAAGGGGCGCTCTACCGCTGGAGCTATTGTGACATGGAAGGGTAGACGGGATTCGAACCCGCAGTAGATGCTTGGAAGGCACCGAGTTTGGCCGTTAACTAACTACCCCGTAAAAAGGCATTAAGCTCCCGGTAGGTTTCCAGGTGCTCCGTGCCGCAGAAGAAGATACGCCGTCCGTTTTCGTAGTGAAAGTCGTACAGCCTGCCGTCTACAGGCTTATCGCAAAACCAGCAGTAGTAAATCGTCACAGCAGTCACCTCCCGTGGCCCCCGGTGGTATCGAACCACCCTCCCAAGTTCTTCAGACTAGTGCTAATCCGTCTCAGCTAGAGAGCCGTTGGAGCGTTTATCTTGTATCCCGCAGGTACGCGCTCTGCGGTTAGTCGGGCTAGCAGGATTCGAACCTGCGTCCTCTCGGCCCCCAGCCGAGCGCTATAGACCAAACTAAGCCATAGCCCGAAAGTCTGGATGGCAGGATTCGAACCTGCGGCCACTGATTCCCGAAACCAGCGTTCTGCCAAGCTGAACTACACCCAGTCGGAGGGCTGTCGCGCTACGGACTTACCCGGTGACTAAACCCGGCAGTATCCGCGCTACGGCGGGGGAAAGCCCACAGAAACCCGTTCCCGCTTTATCCGCTACCCTCAGCCGGTCAAAGCCTACTCTCACGGAATCCTTTAGGGAATGCTCTGCCGTTGAGCTACACCTGCGCTATCACGGCTTACGGTGCCCGGAGTTCAACCGGGATCTCCCCTGGTGGAGATGATGGGATTCGAACCCACATGTGACTGCTTGCAAAACAGTTGCTTCCCTGTCAGGCCACATCCCCAGGGGGACAGCGAGTGGAGTCGCTGTCCCGGAAGACCGCAGTCAAGGGGATCTGGAGTCCCGCTGCTGCGATCTAGTCTTTTCATGCTTACCACTGTGGAGTTTTCTAGTAGCTTGTCCGTTCGCATCCTAGTTGGCTTGCGCCGTTCGGGTAGCGGGACATCGCACGCCGCCGAGGAATTGAACCCCGTCCAACAGGTTTGGAATCTGTTGTGCTACCGTAACACTTGCGGCATATGGAGTTTTTCTTGCGGTTGTGCCCTCTTACAACGAAGGCCCCGTCCCGGTTATTCCCGGTGCGAGGCCCTAGCTTGAGAAATTTCCTCGCCCTAGGTCTCCGTCCCGAGAGACAGGTTCCAGGCACTGAAACCGGGCACCTGGTGCTTGCAGCACGGGCGCTGGATAGCGTCGGTCCTTGAACTCATGACCCCATCTAACCACCGGGCTCCGGAGCTGTCAACCCGCTTTTACGACAACGGGCTGATCTGGAGGAACCGCGTGGTGCCGACTGGCATCGTGAGGCTGACTCCGCTGAACGGGTTGCCCGTGACGCCTGTCCACACATCTGTAGCCACTGCCGTGGGCGTGGCGATACCGAGCTGCGCCAGCGTGAAAACGGCTGAAGCCGTGCCGCCGCCCTGGTTGAGGAACAGCACCGCGCTGCCGCCGGCCGGATCGGGCTTGACGAATGCCTGGATGTTGGAGACCTGTACCGACGTGGCGCACTGCTGGCCGCTCTGGTCGATCGAGATGAAATGCTGGTTCAGCAGTGCGCCGAGTGCGTCAGCCGGAAGCGCGGTCAGGTCAGCGGAGATAAGCAGAGGACTGGCTTCCATCGCCCACACCGCCAGCTGGTTCTGGAGATCCTGGAGCGTCCACCCGCTGCCCGGGTATCCCGGCGCGATCATGTCCAGGTCGTTCCAGTGGCCCGGTCCGGCATACGAGTGCAGGTGCAGGTCCGCCGCGAGATGGCCCGTGACCATGGAGTAAGCGGGAAGCAGCGGGTACTCGTCAGGAGCCACCCGCCACATGTTCGCGAAGCCCGACGAATCCTGGACAGTCTTCAGGAAGCCGCTCTTGCCCATCTGGTAGACAGGCAGTTCCTGGCTGTACACCACGTCCGGGTTGAAGTCCCGGAGCGCCTGGCCGAAGCAGCGGTAGTCCTCGGTCAGCGTGTCCTGGGTGGTGTAAGAGGGCAGGCCGCCGCACAGGTCCACCTTCACGAAGTCGATACCCCAGTCGGCGAATGTCAGCGCATCGCGTGCGTAGTGGCCGCCGCTGCCGGCCAGTCCCTGGCAGGTCGTGGTGCCGATCGACGTGTAAATGCCGAATTTCAGGCCCATCCCGTGGATCTGGTCAGCCAGCCAGGGCATGCCGCTGGGGAACTTCATCGAGTTGGGCTGAAGGCAGCCGTTGTCGTCGCGCACTGCATACGCCCAGCCGTCGTCCAGGTTGACGTACGTATAGCCGGCATCGGCGAGGCCGCTGTCTACGAGAGCCTGGGCCTGGGTAAGCACAAGAGACTCGCTGATCGCAGTGCGGAAGGCGTACCAGGTGTTGAAACCCATGACAGGATTGACCGGAGGCATACCTCTAGTCTACTTCGTGATCACACTCTCGGCGGTCGGCCAGTTAACGGCGATAGCATGCTGGGCTGCGGTAAGACTGGCGTGACCTGAGCACACGGCATCGTGAAGCGCGTCTTCAACCTTGTCCTTGGGGTTCGGGATCGCGCCCTTTTCCGGCCAGAGGTTCGCCGTAGCGTTCGATCCGCCCAGTTCCAGGGGAATGAGGTGGTCGTACTCGCCGTAGGCGGCCGGGTCCGTAGTCACGATGCCGTAGCGGGCGTAAGCCGCCTCGCGCTGCGCCTTGGTGAAGTGCTCGCGGTGGCTGCTGGCCCAGTCCGGAGAGCACACGTCCGCGACCGAAGTCGTAAGCACGGCACCGGGAGTGCACTTCGGGTCAGGCAGCAGGTCGCCGGCCGCATCGTAGCGCACGTGGCACGGGGAAGTCTGAGTCGGAACCGGAGTCACGGTAGGCGTTGACCTGGCCACAGGCGCAGAGGCAGGAACAGGTGCAGAAGAGGCAGGAACAGGCGCGGAAACAGATGCAGAGGAGGCAGGGACAGGCGAAGCCGTCGTGTTCGGTGCGCACGCGGCGGTGAGCACCAGCAGCGGGGCAAGAAACAGGCCCCCGGTAATCTTCTTCACGTTCATGTCCAACCGCAGGTTACCGGGGGCTTATTCCCTTAGCTGTTCTTGTCGGTCAGCCAGCCGTTAAGTGCCTTCACGATGTACGCGGGCCTCGGGTACCACGACTTGAGGAAGCGGTGCGCCGCGACAACCAGCGCAAGCTCGCTAGGATCAAGCGGAGGAGTAGGCGTCGGAGTAGGCGTCGGAGTAGGCGTCGGAGTAGGCGTAGGAGTAGGCGTCGGAGTAGGTGCGGGGGCAGGGAACGGGTTCGGCTGGCCGGTGAGCGCCGCGAACTGCGCGCCGAAGCTCTGGAGGTCAACGCCTTCCACGTCCTTCCCGGTAGCCTGGTTAACCCAGTCCTGGCTGATGAGCGCCCACGCCTCACCGCTGCTGCCCGCGACGTACTCGTTCCAGAAGGCGTAGGTCATCTTCTGCACCGCGCCCCACGTGTACACGTAGAGGTACTGCGCGTCGTAGCCGACGACGAGAACGCAGTGGCCGCCCTCGATCTGGCTGCCCGGTACGTAGTCCCACGGCTGGCCGGCGTTGAACTGGTCCATGGCCGAAGACGGGAAGGGGAAGCCGATGTCCACCGCGCCGAACTCGGCTACGGCCAGCTTCACGTCGCTGGTGTTCTTGGGGGCGAGCTGGGCGAATGCCGCGAGCTTGTGCGGGCCGAACCCGGTCTTGCGCAGCCAGTTCAGGCCGTCCTGGATTTCCGTGCCCTGGTCAGTGGGGTTTTCTCCCGGCGGTCCGGCGTTCGGGTCGAACCCGGTGATCGCGGAGTAGGAGTCGAGTGCCTGCGCGGTGCTGACTACGTACTCGGCCGTCTGGCCCAGGTAGGTCTGCTGCTCTGTGAAGTGGCCGTTGGAGGCTTCTACGCAATCGCCCCAGTCGTCGTTGCCCAGCATGCCGATATTCGGAAGCTGGGAGTAGTAGTCCACAGAACCGGGCGGGGTCACGCCGGCCTTGCGGAATGCAGCGAAATAGAGCCTCGCCTTGTGAGGATCGTTCGGCTTGACGCCGGGACGGAATGTAACCATGTAGCCTACTTTACCTGTCGTAGCGGTAATCGCGAAGTTCTCGCTTAGATTCCTGCCGTTCGCGGCGGCGGTACTGCCGCTTGATCGCAGCCTTGGCCCCTCGGCCCCAGCGCAGGAAATGCCGCCAGCCTGTCAGGGCGTCCTGCTCGTCACCGTCCAGGCGCAGCAGGCGCCTGCCCATACTGCTCTGGCCCATGTACCCTACTTTAGCTGAATATCGCGGTTGTAGAGGCCCGCCGGCGTAACATATCCGGGCCAGCGGTTGTCTGTGAAGATACGCGCGCCGAGACGCAGGTAGAACTCGTCCGCGAGCTGGGAGCAGATCATGTGCCCGTCATCCGCGATCTTGTTCTTGAGCCCGGGTACCGGAATGTGCAGGCGATGCGCGGCAAGGTACGCGTAGTCGAGAAACGAGTAGGGAACGCCCTTGAGGCCGGCAGCTATCTGGGCAAGCAGGACCGGGGACGCGTTCTTTACACCGGAAGAAGCCCCGTAGATACCCTCGCACCAGTACACGTTCGTGTACGCGAGCGGCACTATGCGCGCGCCGCCGGGCTCAGCTTCGAGGATCAAGTTGCCCGGGAGATAGACAAAAGCATGTTCCCAGGTGGAAAAGCCCTCGCCGTTGAGCCACTGGCCGAGCCGGATACCCGCGCCCACGTCTCCTGCTATCTGAGTAAGCCCGATCATGCCGGGCAGTGGCTGGAGTGTCATATCCGCAGCGTATCCCGGCGCAATTCGGGGCTCAAGTTACCGGCCGGTAACCTGCGGAAGCTAATTCACCGGGGGTTTTAGCGCCCGCAAGCCGCTGACCAGGTAATTAGCGCGGCTAACAGACACATTACGGATACGTTTATGCGGTACATAGTTGAAGCTTCAAGGAACCCGGAGTCTCGACAAGAATTCGAAAGGTTTTCGCCGGATTTTCGCAGGTCAGGAGGGTTTTTCGAGAGATTTTCGAAGAAATCGGCATAATTCGTTGCCTTTTTCGAACGGGGGGAGATTTGGCGAC
>Ga0335085_10004766_pt1 | contig 22234 bp, 15 predicted proteins | sample Lox_Sample_45_FD_206712 | JGI IMG/M metagenome (GOLD analysis project Ga0335085, IMG submission 206712) | Soil microbial communities from Loxahatchee National Wildlife Refuge, Florida, United States - Lox_Sample_4.5 | ecosystem: Environmental > Terrestrial > Soil > Wetlands | place: USA...
CGGGTGCCCAGGGCAAGCAGGGTCCGGCCGGGCCCAAGCCGAAGGTCACCTGCAAGCTCGTGGGCAGACACCACGGCAAGATCAAGTGCAAGGTGAAGTTCCGGGCGACAACGAGCCTCGAGGGGAGACTGCGGCTGAGGCTTGGCGACGGAGCGCGTGTCGCAGCACTCGGACACGGCCAGCTGAAGCACGGAGTCGCAACGGTGACGATGCGCGAGTTGCACCGCCTGAAGAGCAGGGCGTTGAGGCTGGTGCTGGTCGTATCGCGAGCCCACCGGGGCTCAGAGACTCTCACCCTGGCGGTGCGACTGCGCTAACCGGCAGCAGGCGCGGTGCCTAAGCCGTCAGTCCGGCGGGTGCACTCCCCGGGGGCGCGCCCGCCATCCGCCCTCGGCCGCGGATGCGTTCCAGTCGGGACGGGCCGCTTGGCGCCGATTCCAGGTGCAAGCCTCACCCAAGCCGTAGGCGCGCCGCGCGGTTTCGCCGGACCGCTTGTTAGCCTCCGCGCGGCGGCTCGCGACACCGGTTGCTCCGGTGAGGGGAACAGCTTGCGAACTGACGCGCGTGAGGTGACCATGGCGGCGATCGGGGCAGCACTCGCTGCCTGCCTCTTGATCTACTTGCTGTCACCGTGCACGGCCACCGCGACCCCGCGCCTGGTCCAGGGCGGGCGGGCACCCGACGCAGCGGCGATCGGACCGCTGTCACAGAAGCCGTCGCGCAGCGAGCCCTATGTCGCGTGCCCGCGTCCCAGGCGCAGGCACGCCGCCTGTCAGTCGATCGTCGTGCCGGCGGCCGCGAAGCTGCTCGCACCGTCCGCATCTGCGCTGCCGGCAACCGGGGGCGTCAACGGTAGCGGTCTGACACCCGCCGAACTTCAATCCGCGTACGCGCTCCCGTCGGCGACGGCGGGCGCGGGCCAGACGGTGGCGGTGGTGGACGCCTTCGACGACCCCACGGCTGAATCGGACCTCGCGAAGTATCGCTCCGAATACGGTCTCCCTCCGTGCAGCGGCGAATCGGGCTGCTTCTCCAAGGTCGACCAGCGCGGTGGCAGCGCCTTCCCCCCGGTGGCGACGGCAGAACAGGGCGACTGGGAGCTCGAGGAGTCGCTGGATCTCGACATGGTCTCGGCGATCTGCCCCCGCTGCCACATCCTGCTCGTCGAGGCCGAATCGAACACCTTCGCGAACCTCGACACCGCCGAGGAGGAGGCGGTGAGCCTGGGAGCCACCGAGATCAGCAACAGCTGGGCATCTCCCGAAGCGGCCGGCGACACCTCTCGGGACGCACTCTTCGATCACCCGGGCATCCCAATCACCTTCGCCAGCGGCGACAACGGTTACGACAATCACGAACTCGGGGCCGCCGCACCCAGTTATCCGGCCGCGTCCCCCTACGTCATCGCCGTCGGTGGGACGGTCCTTGCCCCCAGCAACACCACGCGTGGCTGGTCGGAGACGGTGTGGCCGCGGTCGGGCAGCGGTTGCAGCCTGTATGAGCCGAAGCCGGCCTACCAGACCGACACCGGCTGCTCACTACGTACCAGCAACGATGTTGCCGCCGTCGCCGAAGATCTGTCGGTCCACGACACCACGTATGCCATCGGCGACAGCGGGCCTTCGTGGGTCACCGTGGGGGGCACGAGTGCCTCGACGCCGATCATCGCGGCGGTTGAGGCGTTGTCGGAACAACCGGAGCGCGAACTCGGCCCCGAAGCCTTCTACAGGAGCCCGGGCTCGTTGTTCGACATCGTCTCGGGGAGCAACAGCACCTGCGCACAGGGATACCTGTGCGAGGCCGGCGGTGGCTACGACGGCCCCACAGGCAACGGAACTCCCGACGGAGCGCTCTCGTTGTCCGGCCCGCCTCCGCTGGAGGCGCTCACGGTCTACCGCGAAGGAACGGGCGCGGGTACGGTCACCTCGTCACCCGCGGGGATCCAGTGCGGGAGCACGTGCTCCACATCGCTCCCGTTCGGCTCGCAGGTCACTCTCACCGCGACGCCGGCCACGGGCTCGACCTTCGCCGGCTGGCAGGGACCGTGCACGGGCACCGGCAGTTGCACGTTCACGCTCAACGCCGGGAAGTCGGTGCGTGCGATCTTCGACGTCTCGGGCGTTCCCACCGGCTGGGGTGAACACGTCCTCTCCGCGCCCTCCGCGCGCGCACCGTTTGTGGCCGGGTCGAGCGTGGGCGAGACGATCTACAACGTCTCGCTTTCGGCCAGCGGCGAAGTACGCGCAAAGACCATCTACAACCCTCCCAACGGCTTCTGTACCTTCGCTTCGAGCAACACCGGGGGCGTGTACCTCGAACGCCGGCACGGCTCCATCTGGGCTGCGGAAGGCGTCGTCACGGCGCCGTCGCTCGGCGGGGGTGTCCGATGGGCGAACTGCGAGAGTTTCGGCGAAGTCACGGAGCTCTCGGGAGACGGTTCCACGCTGCTGGTCACGCAGATGCAGCAGGTCACCCAGTGCGCCGCCTTCGTGTACAGCCACGGTTCGTCAGGCTGGACGCTCCAGGGAGCGCTGCTGCCTCCAGGCGTGGAAGCGACTGGAACCGGCACGGAAGCCACGTGCGACTACTTCGGCATGGAGGCCGCAATCTCAGATGACGGCAACCACGTGGCCGTATCGGGCGATGGTCGCGTCTCGGTGTTCGCACGCGAAGGATCCACGTGGTCGCTGGAACAGAACATCGTCCTGCCCACCGGTCCAGGCTGCACCGAAACGATCGGTCCGCGCAATCTCGCTCTCTCGGGCGACGGGACCACCATGCTCGTGGGGCAGTCCCCTTGCAGGCAGGAAGGAAAACTGAGGGTCGGGCGCGTCTACTCCTACACCCGGTCATCGTCGGGCTGGTCGCTTACACAGACCCTCGAACCGCCGGAAACGGTGAGCAACATCGCGTTCGGTGGGGCCGTCGCAATCTCCGACGACGGATCGACCGCGGCGATCGCGGGCAAGGCCGGAGGCACAACTCCCGGGGTCTGGGTCTACGAACGCGTCCCCGGCGAATGGCGCAGGAGCGCGCGGATCACGGACCCGCATCCGGAACGAGGCTCGTTCTATTGCCCCGTGGTCGCCGCGGGTGGTGCGCGCCTGCTCTGCAACAACAGCGAGAACGTCGGTGCGAACGTCAATCAGGGGGCCATCTACGCCTTCGAACGTCCAGTCGGCGGGTGGGGTTCCGGCGCCGGCGCCTCGCAGAGGGTCTTTGCTACCAACGGCCTCCCGGGGGACGCTCTCGGTGTGTATACCGAACGCGTTTGGTGGCTCCTCGCGGCGAGCGCCGACGGCAGCGTCATCGACGCACCCATCTCTGCGGTGAACCTGGCCAACGGGCTGTACCCGGACAATCTGATCGGCTACGAATTCACCGCGCCCGGCGTGTACTCGACGCCCACCATCACCGCTATCCACCCCGCTTCCGGCGGCGCCGGAACTCAGGTGGCGATCGCAGGAACCAACCTCAACGGCGCGAGCTCGGTGAGCTTCTCGGGCAGTGAAGCGACAAACTACGAAGTACGCTCGCCGACGCAGATACTCGCCCGCGTGCCGACGGGCGCCAGATCCGGCGCCATCTCCGTGAAAACGCCCGGTGGAACCGCCAGCAGCGCCGAAGGTTTCACCGACACCAAACCGGAAGCCCCGCCCGTCGTGTCGTCGGTCACCCCCACCAGCGGGCCAACCGCCGGGGGCACGGTGATCACGATCAAGGGCGAAAACTTCGTGACGCCGATCCAGGTCACCATCGGCCGTCCGGCGACCCACGTGGAAGTGCGCTCCGAAAACGAAATCGTCGCCACGACGCCGGCTGAGACCGTGGGCAGCTACGTAGTCACGGTCACCGACGAAGCGGGCTCCTTCAACGGCCCGAGATACCTGTACGTCCCTCCCGCGCCGACCGTCGAATCAGCTTTGCCCGCCGAAGGCCCTACGGCGGGCGGGACGGTGGTGACGATAAGGGGCGCGAACTTTGAAGCGGGATCTACGGTCAACGTCGGCGGCGCGGCGAGCCACGTGGAAGTGCTCTCCGAAACAGAAATCCGTGCCACCACGCCAAAAGCGCCCGCCGGCAGCTACGAAGTCGTCGTCACCGACGAAGCGGGCATCTCCGCCGGTGGGCCGAGCTTCAGGTACATCCCACCCCCGCCAACGATCGAATCGATCTTCCCCTCCAACGGCCCCACCGCGGGCGGGACTCCCGTCGTCATCAAAGGCTCCAACTTCCAGGCAGGGGCAGGCGTCATCATCGGCAGCCAGGCCAGCCACGTCGAAGTGCGCTCCGAAAGCGAAATCGTCGCCGACACCCCCGCGGAGCCCGCCGGCAGCTACGAAGTCGCAGTCAGCGACGAAGGTGGCATGTCCACCGGTGGGCCGAAGTACACCTTCGTTCAACCGACGCCGACTGTGGAATCGGTGTCTCCCACCCAGGGGTCTACGGCGGGTGGGACGATCGTGGCGATACACGGCGCGAACTTCCAGCCGGCCTCCAGCGTCGAAATCGGCGGGTGGGCGAGTCACGTGGAAGTCCGCTCCGAACACGAAATCGTTGCCACCACACCGGAGCAGCCCGCCGGCAGCTACGAAGTGGTCGTCAGCGATGAAGGTGGAACGTCAAGCAACGGTCCCAGATACGTGTACATCCAACCGGCGCCCACCGTCGAATCGGTATCCCCCGGTAAGGGTCCCATCGGGGGCGGGACGACCGTCACGATAAGAGGCACGAGCTTCGTGCCCGGGGCCGCCGTCACGATTGGCGGTCCCGCGACTCACGTGGAAGTGCTCTCCGAAACCGAAATCCTCGCGATGACGCCGGAAGAGCCCGCCGGCAGCTACGAAGTCGTGGTCACCGATGGAGGGGGCACCTCGGCCAACGGGCCCAAGTACAGGTACGTCCCGCCGGTATTCGTCTCGTCGGTCACGCCCTCGAGCGGGCTCAGCGAGCACCACAACACCGTCACGATCACCGGCGAACATTTCCTAAAAGGGGCGACGGTGACGATCGGCGGCAGCGCGGGAGCAGTGAAGGTCCTCTCGGAAACGGAAATCAGGGCCAAGGTGCCCAAGGAGGCTGCGGGTAGCTACGAAGTCATCGTGACGGACCAGCGCGGCTTATCTAGTGGTGGCCCTTCCTATACATATCTGGCGTCAAGTGCACCCGAGGTGTGGGCGATCAGCCCGACGGAAGGCCCCGTCGGGGGAGGTACCACTGTGACGATCGAAGGATCCGGGTTCGTGAAGGGTGCGAAGGTGCGGATCGGCCCGAAGGGCAAGGCGAGCGCTGTCGTGGTATCGCCGAGCGAGATGGTCGCGTTCACACGCCCCGAGCCCAGCGGCACCTCCGAAGTGATCGTTACCGACAAATACGGCACGTCGGCCGACGGCCCCACGTTCAGCTTCGTGGCCGCAGCGAGCAGCGCCGAGAGCCTCGCACACGAGCTCTTCTCCGGGCTGCTGGCGACGGATGCTCTCCTGAGGGCACGCTGACCATCCCTCGCCCGATCAGCTCGTGCTTGCGCTCGAACGGCGCTCGCTCGAGCCACTCGACCGCGTCGGCTGGCTCCATCGGGCGACGCTTTTCCCGCTATTTACGGCAATTTGGGCAGGCATTGGGCGCGTGCAGCCCTTACCGTGTGTGCCAATCGAAATGCCCAACGCCTCGGACCAGGAAAGCGTCGGGGCTATGACTCAAGGGGGTGGTGAAGATGCGCATTCGCGCAATCGCCGTTGGCATGGCACTGGGGCTGCTCGTGCTCATAGCCGGCGCCTCGTCGGCCTTGGCGGCCGAAACGGAAGTTCGTGTGGGGGGTCACATGCACGGGTGGATTGGCCAGACCAATGCGTCCGAAAACGACGTCCCTCACGAATTCGGCGAACCGTTGGCTCCAAACGAAGCCTTCTGTGGCGGCTCGGTCAGCCTCGTAGCCGGTGCGGGCACACCACCTCTGGGCAGAGGGAGCGCCGAGCTCAAGACGGGCAACGGCACGAGTGGGGGTGAATGTGCGGCGCAGATCCGCAACAGCGCCTACGCCGGCGAGAAGCTCAGCGAACTCACCGCGCTCGCCTATTCGACCTACCTGCAGGAACACACCGTCAACGAACAGCAGGACACCTTCCTGACGCTGTTCATCAACAACGAGGGCCGCGCCCACGGCGCCGTCGATGACGAGTTGTTCTTCGAGCCGCCCTACCAGACGCCCGCGAGCGGCAATCCGAGCCTACCCGACCAAGGGCCGGTCGAACTCGGAGAGTGGCAAAGCTGGAACGCGGCCGAAGGCGGCTGGTGGGACAACAACGAAGAACTCGGTACCCCGGGCAGCGGCGTCGAGCCGCTCTCGAGCTACCTCGAAAAATACCCGGAAGCCGTGATCGTCAACAGCAGTCGCGGCGGCGGCGTCCGAGTGGCGGTCGGCGAGGCCGAAGAAAACGCGAAATTCGTCAGCTACGTCGACAACTTCACAATCGCTTTCGGGGCTTCGAGCACGACCTACAACTTCGAGCCCACGGCTCCCTCGGCGTCGATCGAGTTCCCGGCTACGGGCGGGACGTACGCGCTGGGTGCGACCGTCACGACCGAATTCTCCTGCGAACGAAGCCCAGAAGAACCCGGCTACGAAATGGGCGAGGCCGGCGTCGAACCGGGGAGCGCGATCGCGTCGTGCAAGGACTCGAACGGGGCGGAAGCACCCGCCAACGGGACCCTCGACACAGCCACCGCGGGCACGCACACATACTCGGTGACCGCGAAGAGCGAAAACGGCGAAGAATCGACGCGCGAAATCGAATACGACGTGGTCGCCCCGCCGACGGTCGTCACCGGCATGGCCTCCTCGGTAACCGAATCGGAAGCGACCTTGAACGGCACGGTGAACCCGAATGATGGCCATATCACGGCCTGCCGTTTCGAATACGGAACCTCGCAGAGCTACGGGTCGAGCGCGGCGTGCTCGCCGGCTCCGAAATCGGGCCACGCCACGCTCCCCGTGTCGGCGCACCTCACGGGCCTGGCGCCCGGCACGAAATTCCACTTCCGGATCGTCGCGACGAGCGAAGGTGGCACGAGCGAAGGCGAAGATCACACGTTCGAAACGATGCCTGTCCCGCCGCCCCCGACGATCACGAGGCTATCCCCAAAACGGGGGCCGACCACGGGAGGGACGATGGTGACGGTCACCGGCACCAACCTCGCCGGGGCCAAAGAAGTGAAGTTCGGGTCAACCAACGCGACGATCACGTTCGATTATTCGACATCGATCACGGTCACATCGCCTCCGGGGATGACCGGGACCGTTCATGTCACCGTCACAACGTCGGGCGGAACCACCCCGGCGAGCGGGAAACTGGCCAAGAAAGCCAGATTCAAATACGTGAAAAAATGAGCTCGCGGCTACTCCCGGTGCCCGGCCGACCTTTACGGCTGGGCACGGGGAGCGGTGCCTCGGCTACCGTTGCAAGCGGGGAGTTACCGGAAGAACCCCGGTTGGCGTGAGGCAACGCAGGCTGGCCGGGGGGCGACGCAGGGGGGCGGTACCTGGACGTTGACCTGCGAGCCGTGGTAGAGGCGATCCTGGTCCTTGCACGCGGCAGGAAAGAAGAACTGGACGCTGTCACTGCGCACGCCGTTGTAGCTCCCGTAGATCGTCGCACGACCTACCATGCCGACGATGCAGTTCGGGTCGCTGCTGCTCGTGATTCGGAACTTGATCTTCATGATGTTGCCGGGGTAGCCCCACATCATCGCGTAGTGGGAGTGATAGACGAGGTGGTGCTGTACGGACATCAGGATCGTGCCACGTCGATCCTGCTGGCACATGACCCCCGAGGCGGTGTTGGCTTGGAAATTGATGTTCCCGTGTCCCTTCGCAAACCACGATTCGCCGCTGTAGGAGCCTGTGTGAAAGCCCCACGGCGGAATCCCGTAGACGGTCCCGATCTGCGCGCAGGAGGTGTGCGCGCCGGCCGGGCCGGTGAACCCAAGCATCGCGAGCACGAGCGTTAGGGCCGCTAGCGAAAGCCCCATACGCATCCGTGTTCGTGTCCCCCCAACGATGCCGTGCACTATAGCGTTCCCCGAGCCCGGTCTACGCCTACTCGTCGTGTCGCCGAACACCCCGAATCCTCCGACGGCGCGTTACTCGTACGGCGGCCCGCGGCGGCGGCGCCCGGCGTGGGAGCGCCGCCGCGGATTATGACGTGTCGCTAGAGCAGCCCGACGTGACTCATGGATGTGGCGATGCCTGGTCGTTGCCGCTCGAGCCGACCTTGCATGTGCCTTCTTTCCAGCTCTGGCTGACGAAGCCGTTCACGCAGTCGGCGATCTCGGCGTGACCTTTGGCGTTCGGGTGGAAGGACTGCTGGACCGCGTGCTCGTTCCAGAAGTCTTCGAGGGACGGTTCGTACAGGAGGCCGTTGACCCACTGGGCGCTGGCACTGATGCCGCTCGCGCAGATCTCGTGCCCGTTGAACCCTTCGACCATGTCGAGGAAGCGGACGCCCTTGGCGGAGGCGATCGTGCGCTCGCCGGAGTCGAGCCCGGGCGTGGCCGTGTTGTGGCCCCATTCCATGTCCGAGTTGTACATCGGACAGCCTTCGGCCAGCTTTACCGGGTACAGAAGGTTCAGGAAATCCGAGTAACGTGACTGTTTCGGGGCCGGGTCCGCGTAGGACACAAGGATGACCTGGTAGGACGAGGCCGAATAGCCGTCGTTCGCCATCACGGTTTTGATGTTTTCGATGGCGTTCTCGGCCTTCGGCTCCATCGCCGCGATCCTGCTCGACCACGACGGCCCATCCTTGGCTTTGCAGCCCGAGCCCGAGCCCTCGAGGAACACGTATGCAAATACGCAGTCCTCCACCGTCGCCGAGAAGTCCGGGTTGTCATTGGCCCCGATCGTGACGAAGATGTCCTTCACCGTGTAGCTCCGAGCCACGCTCGCGAGCCGGTCGGCCTGTGAGCTTTCGCCGTACTGACCGGGTCCTCCGATCGTCAGGTTCGCCGACGCAGCCCCCGAACACGCGAGGTTGATGCCGGTGCTGAGGCCGATCGAGATCTTCTTGATCCAGGCGTTGGAAGAGCGGTGACAGTAGTTGCTCGGGCCGTTGGTGCTCCCTTCGTAGCTTCCGGCACCCTCTCCGGAGATCTCGCTGTCGCCCATCGCGACGGCGGCCGTGGGGCCGGCCGCATGGGCGCGCTGGGCCGCGAGACCCAGGACGAGCAGGGACATGAGCACGAGCAGCGTTGACGCGAGCGCTGCTCGCGCCGGGCGATTCAAAGGCATGGTTCCTCCTCCAGTTCCGTTCAAGGCGGGTCGAGCGCCATCACGTCTAGTCGGGTCGGAGCCCCCCGCCCTTCCGCGGCGAGTCTAACCTCGGCCGGTACTCCCAAGTCAAGTGCCGCCCCAAACGGAAACCCCGCACGGTGCGGGCGTACTTTCCGCAACCGACGAGCATCCTTGCGACACGATCCAGCGAGAAGATCCAGCGAGAAGATTTGTCGCGGGTGCGGGATACTGCACCTATGGGGGCTGCGGAGGACAGGCAGGGCGCCCTGGCTGAGCTTGTGCGCGGTTTCTGGATGCCGGCTCGAAGCCGCGACGAAGCTCGCGCGGCCGCCGAGCGGCTAGCTGCCGAACGGCGGTAGGCAGTGTCGCAGGAGAACGTGGAGATGGTTCTGGGGCTGCCTTTCTTACGCTGCGATATCGATGTCGTCCAAACCGTCCACGACGATCATTTCTGGGCAGCGTCGATCGCAGCCACCGTCACCGTGGTGCACAAGGACTTCGAGTGCGTGTTCCCAGGGTTGATCGGTGGCGGAAAGACCTACACCGGCACTGACGGCATGAGGACCGCATTCGCTGACTGGCTCTCACCTTGGGCCACCTACCGGAACGAGGTCGAGGAGGCCGTTGACTACGGGGATCGCGTCTTGGTGCTCTACAACGTATTTGGACGCCTCAAGGGCAGCACAGCCGAGGTGGCTCTCAAGGGGGGTGACATCTACACGTTGCGTGACGGCAAGATCGCGCGTATCGAGTTCTGCACGCGAGCGCAGGCTCTAAGGATCATGGGCGCGACGGATTAGTCGCACGGGTTGTGGTCGCCAGTCCGCCGCCACGGATGCGGGAGTCGCCGGAAGCGGGGGAGGCGAATCGACTGGGCCGTCGCACCAAATCACGGTGGGTGTGGCCCGGCCGGACCAGCTCCCACTCCCGCCGCGCTGGTCCGATCCCGGCCGACGCCCCGAGCTTTTCGCCGTCGCCGGGGCAGCGGCGGCCAAATAGTCGCGAGCATTGTTGGCTCACCATCACGAAGGGCGTAGCCTCCGTGCTGAGTCAATCGAGGATCGGGGGAGGCATGGGACGTAGGATCTGGAGAGCGGGCATCGTCACGCTGACGCTCGGGACGACACTCGCCGTGAGCGTGGGCACCGTTGCGGCCAGGAGTCATGCCGCACACAGGCATCACGCGGTGCGCGCGGCAAACGAAGCGGGACTACCGTACCTGCGCGTCCCGGCCGTGACGAAAAAATCGATCGACGAACTCAACTTGGAAGTCGCCTTCAAGGCGCTCACCGTGACGCTTCCGGGAAAAGTGGCGTTCAGCGGGTTGTGGACGCCGAACAATCGCGATCGGCGCTACGTCGGCGAAACGGTGGGCAGTACGAGCCATCGGCCCCACGAGATCTTCATGGAAAAGGACAATCTGGAACTGCCGATCACGGGTCCGGGTGGCAAAGAAGCAACTTTCGAGGTCGATCCCGTGATCAATGCGATTCGGCATGCCAGGCACCAGGGGCTGGACCTGTACCTGATGGCCAAAGGCAAGGCAGAAGTCCGGGCCACCACGCACGAGGTGGTGTTCGCATTCCTGAGCGAAACCTATGGCGGGGGCCTCCCGTGCTACTACGGCGCCACGAAGCTGAAGGGAAGCTACGCCTTCGTGGCCGGTGGGGAAGCGACGCTGGAACCCGTGGTCTCGGCCAAGATGTCGCTATATCCCGAAGCGGAATCGCACCCCGAACTGTGTCCGGCTTCGGTCGTGGTGAACGCCGCGCTGATCGCTGAAAACGGGCCCGGCGAACCGGTCACGGTCGTCTCTCCCTGACCACGGGCCCGGCGCTACGGGCGGTTCGCCGCCCGTGCCGCCCGTGCCACCCCTCCCGCGGCGACCATCGGTCTCACGGGAGGGGCTGGCCGCGGGTCGGCCTGTCTTTCATCTCGCGCCCTCAGCGGCCGGCCTTGGACAGCTGAAGCGCTCCGTGCTGGATCGCGCCGGAGACGGGCGCCTTGATCGTTTTGTGGGTCGGGTTGCTGACCGCGCTCACGAGCCAGCCGAAGTGCCATTCGCCGTCCGAACCGCAGGTGAAGAGGCCGACTTTCGTGCCCACGGGGACCGTTTCGACCTTGCCGTCGTTCTCGACCTGGCACCCTTTCGTGGTGCCGGTGCCCTGCTTGGAGTCCGCACGGGCGGGGCCGGCGGCCACGAATGCCATCGCGACCGCTCCGATGGCTGCGGCGGCGGCCAGCCTGCGAATCAGGGTCGTGGCGGTGGTGGTGATCTTGACTTGGTACATCTTGCTCCTCCTTGTAATGGCTTGGTTGATCTGACACCACCCATGCTCGCCCCGGTCGCCGCTCGCGCATACCCACCCTGGGGTTAGTCACCGCTAACCCACAGCGGGCGACCAAAGCGCCGGCCTGTCATGATCCCGGCGCCACGCCCCCCGAGACGGGCGTTGGAGCAGAACTGACGCCCCGCGGCCGGGACCGCAAACGACCGAAGCAAGAGGACCACACTCGCATGCCCACTCTCAAGCCCGTCGATGAGACCTTCTTCGCGTCCGCGCCCGAGCGCTACTCGGACACGTTCGCGATCGCTCGTCCCGCCGAGGAGGTCTGGGCCGACCTGGTCTCGGACGAGCCGCTGGCGTGGGTTCGTGGGCTGTCGCTGAAGTGGACCTCGGGGCGCCCGTTCGGGGTGGGCACCACGCGACAGGCGGCTTCGCTCGGAGGCGCGGTCAAATTGAAGGAGCGCTACTTCGTCTGGGAGGACGGCCGCCGGCAGGCCTTCTACGTCACCGAGGCCAACCTCCCCCTCTTCCACCGCTTCGCGGAGGACTACGTCGTCGAAGCCGACGGAGCCGGTCGCTGCCGGTTCGTCTGGAAGTTCGCGATCGAGCCAACCGCGCTCGGTCGCCCCGGGGCAGCGCTGAACAAATTCATCTTCAGGCGCATGTTCGCCGAAACACGCCGTCACTACGGCGCCAGCTGAATCCGCGAGGATCGCGCGCTCCAGTCGATGGGGCACAGTCGCGAAAGGAGGCGCCGTTCAGCTCCGAGACGCTCGTCGGGTCGGAGATCGCGTGACGTTGCCCGTTTCGGGCAGGCCGGGAACGCGCGTGGGGCGGGCTCTTACGCGCCCCGGACCTCAGCGAGGCCGCATCGGACCTTTGTCTAGAGCCCTCATGTATCCCGTTTCGGGCAACCGATGTAGCCCCAAACGCGCACCGATTGGCGGGGCGCTCGACATGGAAGGTCCATGAACATGAAGAAGTTCTACGTCTACCGTGTGATCGTCGCCGCTTCGGCGATTGCTGCCCTCGTGGTCGCGTCTGGAGCGGCTCACAAGTTCTAGTTCCCGTTCGCGGGCACGCACCGTAATCCGACTGGTGCGTGCTCGCCGTGGACCGCCAGTGCGCGCTCGCCTGAACACCCGGCATTACTGCGAGGCAGTATTCCTGCTCGGGTGCGTGGCCGCGACATTGCTGTCGGGCCACATGAATTTCGGCTACATCACGGCCCATCCCTACACATTCGGGGTGCTGGCAGCCGGCGTGATGATGGGCGAGATGCTGCCCGTCAAGATCCCGCGTCGCGACAGCGACGAGGAGATCGTCCTCTCGACGTCGTTCTCCATCGCCCTGCTGCTCGCTGGAGGCCTGGGTCCGGCGATCCTCGCCCAGGGGGCCGCGTCGATCGTCCAGGACTCCGTCGCGCGCAAGCCGTTCTGGCGGGTGCGGTTCAACCTCGGCCAGTACACCCTCTCGATGGTGTCGGCCTTCATGGTGATGCGTCTGCTCGGCGTGGACACCCATCTGGGCTCCTCGCATCCGTTCACGAGCTCCGAGCTTCCGGCGGTACTCGTCGGCGCCGGGGCGTTCATGCTCGTCAACGCCGTCATAGTCAGCGTCGCGGTGGCCCTCCATGAAGGGGAGCCGGTGCTGCGCTACCTCCGCAACGATCTCTTCTTCGTAATCGTCACCGGCTCCGTGCTGCTGTTCCTGGCGCCGATCGTGATCGCGGCGATGGCCTACTCGTCGTTGCTGCTGCCGCTGTTTCTCGCGCCGATGCTCGCGATCTACAACACCGTCTGGCAGGGTGCTCGCAGCGAGCACGCCGCCAAGCACGACTCGCTGACGGGTCTGCCGAACAGGCTCTCCTTCCACGACACCGTCACGGCCGCGATCGACGACTGCGAGCGTGGCGCCATGCTGCTCATGGACCTCGACCGCTTCAAGGAGGTCAATGACACGCTCGGGCACCACTATGGAGATCTGCTGCTCCAGCGGGTCGCGGAGCGGGTCCGCGAGGACATGCACGCCGATGATGAGTTCGCCCGCCTCGGTGGCGACGAGTTCGCGATCTTCAGCCCCGGCATCGACGGCGACGGTGGACTCTCGCTGGCGCGACGGGTCGCCGAGTCGCTGCGGACCCCTGTCGAGATCAACGGCATCGTGCTGGATGCGCCCGCCAGCATCGGCATCGCACTGTTCCCCGAGGACGCCACTGAGGTATCCACGCTCCTGCAGAAGGCCGACGTCGCTATGTACCGCTCCAAGGAGACCCACGTCGGCGCCACTCTCTACGAGGAACGCTACGACCACCACAGCCCGGCGAAGCTCGCTCTCACCGCCGATCTGCGCACGGCCGTGGACAGCGACGCCATCGTGGTCCACTACCAGCCGATGCTCGACCTCGGCACCTCCCAGGCGATGTCCGTCGAGGCGCTGGTGCGCTGGCAGCACCCCGACCTCGGGCTCCTACCCCCGGCGGCGTTCCTGGACATCGCCGAGCAGACGAGCCTCATCAAACCTCTCACGCAGCGCGTGCTCGAGACCTCACTCCAACAGGCAGCACAATGGTCCCAGGAAGGGATCGAGGTCGCCGTCGCGGTGAACATCTCGACGCGGGTGCTGAACGACCCCCGCTTCGTGCAACGTGTGACCGGGGCGCTGCACGACGCAAACGTGTCCCCCGCCAGCCTGAAGCTCGAGGTGACCGAGAGCACCCTCATGGCCGACCCAGTGCTCGCCCGCTCCGTCCTGCAGGAGCTCGCCGACCTCGGGGTCACGATCTGCATCGATGACTTCGGCACCGGCTATTCGTCGCTCGCGTATCTCGCGGACCTGCCGGTCGCCGAGGTCAAGATCGACCAATCCTTCGTCCGCCGCATGGAGGCCGGCTCGCGAGAGACGATCATCGTCGCCTCGACGATCGACCTCGCGCACAACCTCGGCATGCGTGCGGTCGCCGAGGGCGTCGAGGATCCGGGCCTTCGCCCACAGCTGCAAGCCCTCGGGTGTGACGCGGCGCAGGGATACGGGATCAGCCGCCCGCTCCCCGCGCTCGATGTGACGCGCTGGCTGATCGGTTCCCAGCAGTTCGGCTCGGTCGAGCGACTGGTGAGGCAGGCGGCATGATCCTCGTGCTGCTGGCGGGGCTGTGCCTGGTGAGCGTGCCGCTCGCCGGTGGAAGCCTGCGTCGCCTGGGTGAGATCGATCTCCGCCTCGCCTGGCTGGCGCCGCTCGCGCTCGCCCTCCAGATCCTGATCATCACGCTGGCGCCCGAAGGCGACAAACCGCTACATGTGGCGGTTCACCTCACGACCTATTGGATGATCGGATTCGTGCTGTGGGCCAATCTCCGTCTGCCCGGCGCCAAGCTGATCGCGTTGGGAGCCGGCGCCAACCTGCTGGCGATCATCGTCAACTGGGGCGTCATGCCCGCCTCGGCCACGGCGGTAAGGCTCGCTCACCTGAGCACCCATGGCGGCTTTCAGAACTCGACCTCGCTCGCCCACCCGACCCTGTTGTGGCTGGGCGATGTGATTCCCATCCCGGGCCCGCTCCCCAATACGCTCAGCATCGGCGATTGCCTGATCTTCGCCGGCATGCTCGTGCTCCTGCACAGAACATGCGGGAGGCGCTCGGACGCGGGCGCAACGCCGGTGGCTGCGGCTGTCAGCCCGGCGACGCCGTCTTAACTCAGACGTTTGCGTGGCCGCCATTCGCGGTCGGGGGCCCGCGCTAGAGGAGTTCGTGTAGTCTCGATCCCATGGGGGGAGTATCGGCTTGGAGGCGACGGTTTCCGGCCTCCCGACTCGAGCGCATTGCAGTGCTGTCACTCGTGATGGTTGCCTTCGGCGCCTTCGCGAACACCCCGGCGGCCGGCGCGCGACGCAACTCCGCGCCGCACGTCACGCTCCCTGCATCGATCCGAGCCGGCCGGCGGGTCGACATCCGCGGCTCGGGCGACGGGGGTGCTTCGCCGATCGCTCTCCAGAAGCAGGTCGGTAAGCACTGGATCACGCTGGTCCGCGGCATCGCTCTCGGTGGGCACTTCCACCTCGTTTGGCGTGCCCCCAAAGACCCGGCCGTGCTGCTCCTTCGCGTTGCGGTTCTACGAGGGCGGACGGTTCTCAGCGCCACGCCGGGTCACAGGCTTGACGTCCGCGCCCCCGTTCGTGTGCTCCCCGGTGGGAAGGTCACATCGGTCCCGCGGCCCGGCGCAAGCGGGGAGGTGCGCGTGGCCGGCCATGTCGCCGTTGACCGGGGTGACGTGATCGCGACGGGCATCTCTGCGGAGACTCCCGACGGCTTTCTCGGCGAGGTGACCTCGGTGCGTTACGCGGTAGGCGCGACCATCCTCAATACCAAGCCGACCTCGTTGCTGGCGGTCGTGCCGGAAGGCTCGATCAAAGCGGCGGTCGATTCCGCCAACGGCCTCGCCAGCACCAGCTCCGCCGGCGGCGGGGCACACGCGCGTACGGCGGGCGGTGGACTACGCGAATCACTCGCCAAGGATTTCGCGTGCAGCGGCGGCGTGAGCGGAAGGCTCGGTGGCTCCGTGTCGCTCACGACGTCCGCCTCCTTCCAGGCTCATTGGTCGTTGTTTCACGGTGTCGACAAGGCTTCGTTTACGGGAACCGCGAACGCCAGCGCAGAACTCGGAGCCTCCGTGGACGCCTCAGCGTCCTGCACCCTTTCAAAGACCGGCCTGCTCCCTCGGCCTTGGACGCTGACCCCGATCGTGGTTCAGGTCGGGCCGATCCCGGTCGTGCTGGTTCCTCAGGTACAGGTCTATGTCTCCGCCAGTGGCAAGGTCGACGCGGGCGTCAAAACCGGTGTCCACGGCTCGCTCAGCGCCACCGCGGGGCTCAGCTATGAATCCGGGCACGTCCACCCGATCGCCACGCAGAACACCAACTTCGGCTTCGAACCCCCGACGGTCACAGGCTCGGCCAGCCTCAGCGGACGGGTGACTCCCACGCTCGACCTGCTCCTCTACGGCGTAGCCGGCCCCGAGGTCAGCTTCAGCGCAGGCCTCGAACTCACGGCGAACCTCGCGAGCGAACCATGGTGGACCCTGGGCGCTCCGGTTGATCTCGACGCGTCCCTCACCGTTCCCGCGCTCGGACTGGGCACGGGCGAGCTGAACGTCTACCACCACGTCTTCCCGATCGCCCAGGCACCTCCGCGCTCCAGCCAGCCCCAGCCCCAGCCTCAGCAGCCGCTGGCGCAGTCGCCGACATCGTCTGCGGGCAAACGCACGATCGCCTACTACGACTCGTCCGAAGATCTCGGTTGCACACTGCTGACCTTCGAAGACACCGATGACGAGTTCTATACACGCCCAGAATCCCCGAACGACGCATGCGGAACGTTCCTGGCGGTCGAAGGGGAGCTGTTCGGACCGGCTTCGATCCCGGCGGGCGACGAACTCGGCTTTTACGAACCGTGGACGCCGGTGGAACAGAGGTTCAACGGCGAAGGCACGGCCGAGCATCCATATGAACAGGTGACAGTCGTGGAAGCGGCCGGCACCGGAGTGCAGCTCACGGAGACTGACCGCTGGGAAGACGGCGGATCGAGCGTGCTTTCGGATTACGCGATCTCGGGCGCAAAAGGAGACCATCGAGCGGTTCGCCTATACAGAGCGGCGGACTGCTATGTCGGTAACTCGGACTTCGGCTACGGCACCTATGACAGCGCCTCTCAAGCTGTGGGCTGTCTGCGCACCGACCCCGACGGAAGCGAATTCCAGGAGCAGCTGCGGCCGCTGTCGCCCGCGGGCGCCGGCAGCGTCGAGGCCTTCTTCAACGACATCTGGGGTGACGTCGCGACCCAGGGCCCTCTGCCGGAAACCTGTAGCTGCGGCGAAGAGCTCGACGATGGCGTGGCCACCTCCTGGGAACTGCCGCTCCACGGTACGACGCCGGTGACGGCCAGCTCTCAGTTCGCATTCGTGCCCGCGCCTTAGGCAGGTGGCCTCCCCGCGGCAAAAGGTGGCCGGCTCATGCCATTTCGGCCACTGAACGCCCGCGGGACTGGCGCCCTCGGACTTTGGATCCGAAACAGGGGGCACGAAGCGCCCTGGACGGACGAGAGCGGGGGGCCCCGACCCCGTCCGCAGGGCTGGCCGTAAATGGCCGGATGTCTAAAGAATCCCCTCCGAACCACCGATGAGTTCGGATGCCCGCACGCGTGGCCAATGGGCTGCGATTTCTCGTGGTCTTGTGGGTCATCCCGGCGGTGGCCCTCCTCAGCGGCTGCGGGTCCACGGGCGCGTCGGCGAAGACGACCCCACGTGTCGTGGGCGTCGCCGAGAAGGACTTCCACATCAGCGCCCCGTCGACGCTGAAGGCGGGGGAATACACGTTGCGGGTCCACAACGAAGGCCCGACGGACCATGAGCTCATCATCGCCCCGAGCCGCACCGGGAGCCTGCCCCTGCGGCCCGACGGCCTGACGGTCAACGAGGAAGCGATCGAACGCGAAGAGCCGGGTTCCCTGGACCCGGGTGCGCCGGGAGCGGTCCGTGACCTGACGGTGACTCTCAAGCCCGGCCGCTATGTGCTCTTCTGCAACATGGAGGGCCATTACATGGCCGGCATGCACACCGACCTGGTGGTCCAGTGAAGCTCGGCCGCACCAGGGCGATCAAGCCGTTCGCCGCGGGGAGCTCCAACAAGGCGCCGATCGTGGCGATCTTCGTCACGTTCGCGCTGATCTCCGCTGCCACGATCGCGCTTTCGGTGACCGCCACCAAAGCCTCCCTGCACCGTACCGACGTGATCCAGGTGGCCGCACGCCAGCGCATGCTCGCTGAAAGGTATCTCGAGGAAATCCTGCTCGTCCGCAGTGGCAGGCAGGCCGACCCCGCCTATACGGCGGGAGTGCTCTCGACCAGTGCGGACGCTCTGCTGGAAGGTGGGACCGTCCCCGAGGTGAACGGCGACGACGATGAAACGAGCCTCCCGCCGGCCGACGGAAATGTGCTGCGGGCCCAGTTCGTCCAGGAGCAGCGCCTCGTCGACGACCTCACCGCGACAGGGGAAGCCGTGCTGAGGCACAGGCCGATGGTGAACCTTCCCGAAACCGCGGACGAGCACGTGAGCGGCCTCGAATCGATCCAGCGCCTTCGCGTGCTCGCTGCGCTGACGTCGAGCATCGCGTTCAGGGCGGCCCAGGAAATCGGGCGCGATGACGAATCCAACTTGAACAACCTGCTCACCAACCAGGTGCTGCTCGGCGTGGGCGGCCTGATTGTCACACTCCTCCTGGCCTCCGGCCTGCTGCTCACGATCCGCCGCCAGAACGCACACTTCCGCAGCCTCGCGCTCTCGTCGAGCGACCTCGTGATCGTGCTCGGCGAAGGCGGTTGCCGCTACGCGAGTCGCTCGGTCGCAGCCCTGGTGGGGACGTCCGAGTCCGATCTCCACGGGAGTGGGCTGATGGACTTCGTCCACGAGGACGATCGTGCCCTGATCGAGAAGGTGCAGTCCTCCGGGATGCCGCTCGAGTTCAGCTTCCGCATGCTCAACCGGACCGGGGAATGGCGCCACCTCGAGGCCCGGGTCAACGACCTGCGCACCGATCGCAATCTCCGCGGGGTGGTGATCAACGCCCGCGACACCACCGACCGTGTGCAACTCGAGGGCCAGCTCACCGCCCAGCTGCAACGGGACGGCTTCGCCAGCCGCCTCGGGGAAGCGCTCGAGATGGTCGACGAGGAGCGCGAAGCTTTCAACGTCGTCGAGCGCGCCGCCGTGGAGATCTCCGAGCGCACGCCGATGGAACTGCTGCTCTCGGACTCCAGCCGCGCCAACCTCTCGCGGGTGGCCTCGAGTCCCGCGATCGAGGCGCCGGGGTGCCCGGTGAGGTCTCCCTTCTCGTGCGTGGCGGTCCGTCGCGGCACGGCCGTGGTGTTCGACTCCAGCGAGTCGCTCAACGCGTGTCCCCAGCTTCGTGGCCGCCCTTCGGGCCCGTGCTCGGCGGTGTGTGTCCCGGTCAGCTTCATGGGTCGCGCCCTGGGCGTATTGCACACCACTGGGCCCGAGGGCCAAGCGCTCCCCGGTGAGGCCGTGTCGCAGCTTTCGGTCCTCGCGGGTCAGGCCGGAGCCCGGATCGGGACCGTTCGGGCCTTCGAAAAGACCCAGCTGCAGGCGTCCACCGACGGGCTCACCGGGCTCGTGAACAGGCGCACGGCCGAGAAGGACATCCGTGCGCTGATGAAGGCGGCCCGCCCCTTCGCGGTCGCGATCGCCGACCTCGACAAGTTCAAGCAGCTCAACGACACCCACGGGCACGAGGCGGGCGACCGTGCCCTTCGACTGTTCTCCCAGGTCGTCGATCGCGCGCTCCGGGACAACGACGTCATCGCTCGCTGGGGCGGCGAGGAGTTCGTGATCGTGCTCCCCGAGCTCGATCGCTTCGAGGCGGTCGCGGTCCTGGAACGGATACGGGAGGACCTCGCCGCCGCCCATTCCGGGGATACACGCCGGTTCACTGCGAGCTTCGGCGTGGCCGACTCCAGCCAGGGAGACAGCATGGAGGAGCTGCTCAGCATCGCCGACGGAGGCCTGTACGCATCCAAGAAGGCGGGCCGCGACCGTGTCACGCTCGGCGACTCCGAGTCCGCCGCGCAGGCCAAGGAGGCCGGCCGCGAACGGGCGGGTGCGGTGGCCGTCACGAGTGAGCCGCCCCCGGATGGCAACGGGGTCGTGGCGTGGCGGCGAGGGCGAGCCTCGACGCACGAGGCCGCCTACGAGGAGGAACCCCCTCCCAGCGGCATCCAGATTCGCTGACCCTCCTGGGCGTCAGACCCTTTCCCATCTGACGGCATCGACGGGGAGGCCGTGGCCTGTCGGAAAGTCCGCGCTGGTCCGTCGGAGCCTCCGTGGCGCGCCACCTCGGTAGTGTTGCACCCGGCGATGGGGTAGCGCGCACCCACCATCGCCTCCAAGGAGGAGCCCACGCGAACGCTGGGCGCATCGAAAGGAGAAGACGAAGGTGTCTCGTATTCGACGGATGCTCATCGCAGCAGCGACCGCGTTGATCGGCGCGGGCGTGTTCAGCGGTCCGGCATGGGCCCACGGCCTACGTGTGTCGGGCCCCTCGCAGGCCATGGCGTCGACCGAAGCCCAGGTGACGACGCTCGCGACCGGTCTCGACAACCCCAGGGACATAGCGCTCGCACCGTGGGGCGGCGGCATCTTCGTCGCCGAAGCCGGTCACGGCGCCGACCCCGGCAGCAAAGAATGCGTTCCCGCCGCGGAAGCGGGCGAAGAACCCACCTGCGTGGGCTTCACAAGCGGCATCAGCCGTATCAACGGTTCGAGCAGGCACAGGATCCTCAGCGGGTTCGTCTCGCTGGCCGAACCGAGTGGCTTTGCCGCACTCGGTATCTCCGGCATCGACGCCTCCTGGTGGGGCAATTTCGCAACCGTCGATGAGTCGGCGGCCGGCATCCCTCCGGAAGCTGCCAAATTCGTCACGCCGGAAACCTTCAACCGGGCCAAGGCGCAGCTCGGGCGCCTGATCGGTTTCGGTGAAAACGGCGGCTACCGGACGCTCGCCGACGTCGGCGACTTCGACTTCAGGTGGACCGACGAACACAAATCGCTCGTGCCGGAACAGTTCCCCGACGCCAACCCCTATGCCGTGATGCACTCCGGGCAGGCGACGTGGGTGATCGACGCGGGTGCCAACACGCTCGACCGGGTCAACAGCTGGGGCAACGTGAGCGTGGAAACGTTCTTCCCCAACCCGCCGGTGTCCGATTCGGTGCCGACGTGTATCGACCGCGGCCCCGACGGCGCCTTCTACGTGAGCGACCTGACGGGGGCGGGCAACGCCGCCGGCGCAGGAGTTGTGTGGCGCGTCGTGCCGGGGCAGGCTCCCACCGTGTGGGCGACCGGTCTGACGTCGGTCAATGGCTGCGGCTTCGGTCCCGACGGCCAGTTCTACGCGACCGAGCTGTCGACCAAAAACCTCATCGAAGCCGAACCGGGGACGGGCGCGGTAGTGCGTGTGGCGCCGCACTCGAGCACCCCGACCCCGATCGTGGAACACCTCTCCTTCCCGGCCGGTTTCGCGGCCTCGAAGGACGGAACCATCTACGTCTCCAACTGGGGCATCGCTCCCGCCAACAGCGGTGGCGGCCCGACGGGTGAAGTGCTGAAGATCACACTCCCCCACTAGGGGATCCGGTGGGCCCGGAGGCGTGGCGCCCGAGCGGCGTCACGCCTCCACCCCCGTGTGCGGAATACTCGGCGGGCGATGTCCGACAACCTCGAGCTGGTGCGCTCGATCGTCGCGTCCTGGGAACGGGGCGAGATGATGCCCGAGGAGTGGTCGAGCTGGGCGGACCCGGATATCGAGTTCGTCACCGTCGGGGGACCGGAGCCGAGCAGCCACACGGGTGTGGCGGACGCCCAACCGCCGATCAAGGCGTTCCTCGACGTGTGGGAGGACTACCGCGTCGAAGCCCAGGAGTTCCGCGAGCTCGACGGGGAGCGCGTGCTCGTGCTGACGCGCCAGCATGGCCGCGGCAGGAGCAGTGGCCTTGAGATAGAGCAGCGGCGGGCGACGGTGTTCCACCTGCGCGCCGGCAAGATCACCCGCCGTGTCAACTACTGGGACCGCGACCGTGCCTTCGCCGACCTCG
>Ga0335085_10004767_pt1 | contig 22233 bp, 15 predicted proteins | sample Lox_Sample_45_FD_206712 | JGI IMG/M metagenome (GOLD analysis project Ga0335085, IMG submission 206712) | Soil microbial communities from Loxahatchee National Wildlife Refuge, Florida, United States - Lox_Sample_4.5 | ecosystem: Environmental > Terrestrial > Soil > Wetlands | place: USA...
GAGGCAAATCGGCCGAGCCCCTCCTTCCCGCTTGTGGGAAAGAGGGGCGATCCGAACAAATCAGGCCGGCAGTCGTCTCACTTCACGGTGATCGCTTGGGCGGCGGAGGCGATGCCGTTGGCGACGACATAAAGCTTGCTCGCCCCGGTCGCGGCACCCATGGGAAGCGTGAACTTGAACGAGCCGGACGTTCCCGGCGCGATCGACAGCGTGCTGAACGCCGACGAGTTCGCGTAGGTGACGTGTCCCGTCGCGGTATTGACGACGCGCACGAGCGGGAAATTCGTCGCCGCCTGCTCGTCGTCGCCGTAGTAGGAACCGGCCGTGACGCCGGCGAGCCCCGTGCCCTTGATCGTGTAGGCGGTGCCGCGCGTGACGCTGGCCGGTGCGCTCGAAATCTTCGGTGCCCAGCCGGCGACGCTGGCGCCGGACGGCGTATAGATTTCCGGCGCGCTGAAATTGGTCGCCAGCACCTGTCCTGTCGGCAACAGCAGGAAGTTGTAGGTGTAGGCGCCGCGGTCGGTGGATTGCGAGACGGGATCGGCCACCTGGCTGATCGCATTCTTCAGGGTGATCTCGAAGAAATGCGTCGGCTTGGCGCCGTAGTGCGAACTGGCGGCGAACAGGATGTTGCCGTTGGGCAGCAACGCGGCCGGCGCGTCGGCGAGATCGCATGGCGTGGTGCCGCCGGTGCCGCAGACGCTGGGCACATTGGGTCCGGCGCTCCACGCAACGGTATTTGTATTCAGCAGCGCGATTGGATCTACGTGCGACGAGGTCTCCTTGCTGCAGCCCGTGTTGCCGCCGAACGCAACCAGCGTGCCGTTGCCGCGGACCACGGCGGGGCCGATCTCCCATGTCTTGCAGATCGCGGCATCGACCAGCGACACCGGCGTGTTCCCTGCCGTGCTCCACGCGCCGTTGCCGGGGCTGTATTGCTCCGCATTCGTCGCGCCTCCCTTGGGATAGTTCGTCCACACGTCGATCGTCAGGACATTTCCGTCGGGCAGCAGTTCGTAGCCCTGCTCATCCTGATAGAGTTGCCCGGCAGTGGGCGCGCCGGTGCCGGAGTAGGCGAGCGTGGAGGGATCGAGCAGCCAATCCGTATCGGGATGGTCGCAGCACGGGCCGAGCATGAACGTGCCGTCGCTGAGCAGAACGCTTTCGGAATCGCCGATCATGCTACCGGCGGGAGCCGTAACGGCGGTCCACGTGTTCTTGACCGGGTCGTAGATGGCGCCGAGGCTGGTCCACACTTCCGAATTGGTTCCGTTGTACTCTCCGCCTTCGATGATCATGCGGCCGTCGGGAAGAACCGCCGATGCGTGATAGAGCGGCGCATATTGGGTGCCGCCGATCATCGGCAGGCTCGCGATCGGTTTCCAGGTTCCGTTGATGTAGCTGCCGGTCGAATCCGGTGTCAGGCTCAGCCACTGCTTGGCATTGCACCTTTGCGCCAGCACAACGCCGTTATGCAGCAATTGCGGATTGCAGATGCCGCCGGGCGCGCCGGTTCCGGTCAACAGCGACCATGTTCCGCCCGCACCGGGCCAATAGCGGTTGCGATTGACGGTTCTACGTGCATCGCTGCGCGGCAGCGTAGCGGCGAATGCCGACCACGCACCGGGATGCTGGCTGTAGTAGCGTGATGCTTCGGTCGAAAGGTGCGGAGGAATCGCGCCGGCGGGCACCGACAATGCATGTGCCGCGCTGCTCGCAACGGCCGCAGCGGCAACGGAAGCAAGAGCCGCGAAAGCGGCGCTGAAGACTGATCGTTTCATGGAACTCCCCACTTTAAGGTTGCAGGAGCTTAGCCGGCGTGCGGGCATCCCGCCAGCAACCGGCAGCCACCCTTGGCAGGGTCGCATGTGTCGAGTTCCTTCGATCAGCGGCCATGACGGCAGACGTCCTTCGTGCCGCGCGCGGTGAAATACCAGCCCCGGCCGCGGCAGAGGGGACACCGGACCCGCAGCACGTCGTGCTGTGATCGTGTCAGCGCGGCAGATGTCGCGCGCAGGAGCGCCAGTGCCGGTGTCGCCGCCGTAACGGTCGCGGTCTGCGGGTCGCCGCGCCGCCATGTGCCGGCGAAGGCGCGCATCGTCGCGCCCGGATGCGTCTGCCCCAGCTCGAAGCCGTTGCAGGGCAGCACAAGGCGATGCAGCGCCAGCGCGCACTCCGCGTACGCGCCAACGGCGAGCAGCCGCTCGAGACGGGTGCGCTCGCCATCGCCCTGCGTCTCCAGGAGATCGAGCCCTCGGCGGAGCATTTCCGTCTGATCTGCGGCTTCGGCGTCGCGAATGCGTTCGGCGAGACTGTCCATCGATGCGGTATCCTGTTCCGTATTACCATTTGGATATCATAACATACCAAATTGGTCAACAACCGGTGGTCTGCCGTTGGGCAGCCTCCAGCCTGCAGAGACTTCAGTGAAAAATTGGCCGCCGGAGCCCTTGCACAGCCTGTGTCAGGTCAATATTTGCGGCGTGGCGGCAATGAGCTCCGAGGGCCGCGAGAATTGGGAGATCGCCGCTGATGTGGGTTTTGTGGAAAGTAGCGGCGCGCGTGGCGAGGCGTGTCGCGGCGGCTGGCGCTTTATTGATCGCGCCGTCTTTGATCACGCTGCCGGCCGTTGCCCGCGGGGCGCCCGATTCCTTCGCCGATCTTGCCAATCAGCTTTTGCCGACGGTGGTCAACATCGCCACGACGCAGACGCTCAAGCCGAGCACCGCGGCGCAGACGGCGCTGCCGGATCTCCCGCCGGATTCGCCTCTGCAGGACATGTTCAAGGACCTGCTCAATAACGGCAAGAACCTGCCGCACCACGTTACTTCGTTGGGTTCGGGCTTCATCATCGATCCCAGCGGTCTCATCGTCACCAATGATCACGTCGTGGAAAACGCCGACGACATCACCGTGACGCTCAACGACGGCACCAGCCTGCCCGCCAAATTGATCGGCCACGACGACAAGACCGATGTCGCACTGTTGCGCGTGAAGGCGAAGGGGCCGTTGCCGGCCGCGCATTTCGGCGATTCCGATAAGGCCCGCATCGGCGACTGGGTGATCGCGATCGGCAATCCGTTCGGGCTCGGCTCGACCGTCACGGCAGGCATCGTTTCGGCGCGCAACCGCGATATCGAGGCCGGTCCCTACGACGATTTCATCCAGACCGATGCGCCCATCAACCGCGGCAATTCCGGCGGCCCGCTGTTCGACATGGCGGGCAATGTCGTGGGCATCAACTCGGCCATCTTCTCGCCGTCGGGCGGTTCGGTGGGCATCGGCTTTGCCATTCCCGCCAACATGGCGCGCCAGGTGATCGATCAGCTGCGCGAATACGGACAGACGCGCCGCGGCTGGCTCGGCGTTCGCATTCAGCAGGTGACGAGCGACATCGCGGAAGGCCTCGGGCTTCCCTCGACCGAAGGCGCGCTGGTGGCGGACGTGACGGCAAACGGCCCCGCCGCCAAGGCGGGCGTGCAGAACGGCGATCTCGTGACCGGCTTCGACGGCAAGTCGGTCACCGACTCGCGCTCGCTGCCGCGCATGGTGGCCGACACGCCGATCGGCAAGACCGTCGATCTCGATGTGCTGCGCAAAGGCAAGAAGCAGACCCTGCGCGTGACGGTCGCCCGGCTCGACGACACCGATCAGGCGGCGCCCAAGGTTGCCAAGGCGGCAGCGCCGCCCAAAACAAACTCACGGCTCTCGCAGATGGGCCTCACGCTCGAAGCCATCGATGGCGATCTGCGCAGCAAGTATCACTTGGGCGGCGATGTGCAGGGCGTGGTGGTATCCGCGGTCGATCCCGACAGCCCGGCCGGCGCAAAGAATTTCCGGCCCGGCGATGTGATCGTGCAGGTGCAGAGCGAAACGGTGCATACGCCCGACGACGTGGCCCGCCGCGTCGATGTCGACGCCAAGGCCGGACGCAAGGTGGATCTGATGCTCGTCAACCGCGACGGCGAGATGTCGTACGTCGCGATCCGCCTGGGTGATGCGGGATAGCATCAGAGCGGCTCCAGCACTTGGAGCAAAAACGACGATGCGAAGAAACGTCATTTCGCTCTCCCACGGCATCACGGCCCGCAACGGCGCGAGCGCAAAGTCACAGTGTCAAAATGGGTCAGCGGGTTAAGATTGATGCTTAATTCGGGTTATCGTTTACAACAATGCCGACGCTTGTCAGCTTCGACCGTGTCAGCCGGTTGTGGCGTGGAGAGCGGTTTTGCAAGCCAAGTGTTGGCTGGTCCGCAAAATCCGGCTCTTCGAGTGAGGCGTCGTGTTCATGTGGCCGTGCGTTTCTGTTGCGGTAGGCAAACGGTGTGTTGCGCGCCGCATGTGCGCCGGGTTGATCGTTCTTGCGAGCGTCACGCCAATTCAGCAGGCATGGGCCGCTGACAAGCCAAATCGATTGCTTGTCGAGTCGAATGCGGACGAGATGCTCGTCGTCGCCGCCGAGCAGGACAAGAAAGCACCAGTAGATATTGGCTTCGGCCCGGGCGTGAAAGCGCCGGCGGCGTCGAAGAATCGTACATCGCCGGCTGCCGCGGGTCCCGTTCAAACTCCGCGAGGTCCATCCAACGCGCACACCACTGGCGTTTTCGGGCCCGAATTCGGTTGGCCCATCATTCCGATACACGCTGTCCTGGTGCCTACGGGCCAGGTGATGAGCTACGGCACGAACCAGCTCGGCCAGCAGGGCGCCCAGTATTTCTACGATGTGTGGGAACCGGCACTCGGGACCGATGCAAACGCTCACAACCTGCTGCCCAACACGACACCGACGGATCTGTTCTGCAGTGGTCAGACGCTCATGTGGACCACGGGCAACGTGCTTCTTACCGGCGGCGATCAGACGGTCAATGGGCAGCGCAACTATCCCCGGCCCGACACGAATCTCTTCACGCCGTCGACCAACGCGTTGACGCAGAACACGCCGATGCACTATCCGCGCTGGTACGACACGCCGGTGGCATTGCCCAACGGCGACGTGCTGGTGCTCGGTGGGCGAACCAATCGAACCGCGCCGCAGTACGCGACAGTTCCTGAGCTGTTCAACCCGGCGACCGGCTGGACGGCGCTGACCGGTGCGGCGAGCTCTCAGGCATTTTCCTACTGGATGGGCTGGTACTATCCACAGGCAATGGTCATTCCCAACGGCAAGGTTTTCCAGCTCGGCTTCACCGGACACATGTTCCTGATCGATCCGACCGGCACGGGCGCGATCACCACGGTACCAAGCATGGCACCTGCGGGAAATTACGGCCTTCCGTCCGTGCAATTCTCGCCCGGCAAGCTCCTGGCGATCCGGAATAACTCTCAGGTCGTTATCGTGGACGCGACGAGTGGCCAGCCCGTCATCACGCCCACGGCCAACATCGACCAGGTGCGGTATTGGGCCAACGGAACTGTGCTTGCGGATGGCACCGTGCTTGTCACCGGCGGTTCCGCAGGCTTCGATACGCTCCAGGGAGTCGATTACACCGCCGAAATGTGGAACCCCGCCACCGGCCAATGGACAGCGGGCGCGAATGCCGCCGTCCCGCGGCTCTATCATTCCATCGCCTTGTTGATGCCTGACGGGTCGGTGCTGACGGGCGGCGGGGGCTCGCCGGGTCCGCTCAAGAATCTCAATGGCGAGATTTTCTATCCGCCTTACCTCTACGCCAACGACGGATCGGGCAATCCGGCGGTTCGCCCGACGATCGAGTGGGCGCCGCCGAGAATGTCGCTGTCGTGGCCGTGGCTTTTGTTCGCAGTGGGGCAATACGATCGGATCGGCCGCGTGACGCTCGTCAAGCTCGGATCCGTCACGCATGCACGCAACTTCGATCAGCGTTTCCTCAACGTGACTTTCAAGCAGTTCGGGGACCGGGTAGTTGCGGCAGTGCCAAGTTCGCCGAATGTGACTCTGCCGGGCTACTACATGCTCTTCGCGTTCAATCAGAACGGTACGCCTTCGATCGCCTCCATCATGCTGGTGACCCCGTGATCGCCGGCGCCGCGACACGGCCCGGCCGGGACTGACGATGCAAACGCATCGCCGCACCTTGCTGCAATTCGTTGTCGTTGGCGCGATCCTCATGGCTTTGGCGATCGTCGTTCCATCGTCCGCCGGCCGCGCGGCGTCGATGGCGGTCGAAAGCACTTTCGCGTTGACGGGAACGGACGGCCGGGTCGTGACGGATCGTGATTTCCGCGGGCACTGGATGATCGTCTACTTCGGATACACGTATTGTCCCGACATCTGTCCGACGACCTTGGCTGAAATCACCAATGCGCTCTCGGCGCTTGGGCCTCAAGCCGCGAAGTTCCAGCCCGTTTTCATCACGGTCGATCCTGCCCGCGACTCTCAGCGCGTGCTGGCGGAATATTTGAAGTCGTTCGATTCGCGTTTTGTCGGCTTGCGCGGGGATGTCGGGACGACACAGGACGTCGCGCGCCGGTATCATGCATTTTTCCGGCTTCGCTATTCCGGCAACGGGCAATACACGGTCGATCACAGTTCATTCATCTATGTTTTCGATCCGGACGGAAAGTTCGCCGCGCTTCTCACCGGTGACGTGCGCGCCGATGCGCTCGCCGACAGGTTGCGCAGTCTCGTGAGGTAGGCAGCGGGCAGTGATACTTGCCTATTGCCTATTCCACGATCTCCTCGTCGCGATATCCCTGCAAATAGAGCAGCCCGCGCAGATCGCCGTGCATGATGCGCGCCGGCGCTGCAGCGGCTACGATGGGCTTCGCGTGATAAGCGACGCCAAGCGCGGCGCGGTTGATCATGTCGAGATCGTTGGCGCCGTCGCCCACTGCAAGCGCATCGGCAGGTTTTATCTTCAGCATCGCCATGGCTTCCTCGAGCGCTTCGAGCTTGGCGGCACGCCCCAGGATCGGTTCCACCACCTCGCCGGTGAGGACATGTCCGTCGTCGATCAGGACATTGGCCTGTTCGGCATCGAAGCCTGCGGCTTGCGCGACGCGACGGGTGAAGAACGTAAATCCGCCGGAGACGAGCAGCGTGTGCGCGCCGTGCGCGCGCATGGTGGCGGTGAGCGCCCTGGCGCCGGGATTGAGCCGCACGCGCTCGGCGTAGACCCGTTCGAGCATATTGACCGGCAATCCCTTGAGCAGCGCGACGCGTTCGCGCAAGGCGGGCTCGAACGCGATCTCGCCGCGCATCGCCCGCTCCGTGATCGCCGCCACGTGCGCGCCAAAACCAGCCATTGCGGCAACCTCGTCGAGGCATTCGCAGGCAATGATCGTCGAATCCATGTCGGCGACGAGCAGCTTCTTGCGGCGATGCGCGGTTGCGACGACATTGATGTCGGCGGCAATGCCGTCTGCGGCGTCGTGCGCTCCTTTGCGGAGCGTGCCGGGATCGCCGGTGAAGGAAAGATCGAGCGCGTAATCAGGCGACAGCCATTGGATATCGGGTGCGCAGCCGGGCAGCGAGCGCAATTTTTCCGCCAGAAATACCGCTTCGCGCGAGATGACGTTGAGGACGTAAGGATGGGCCAAGGCGAACCATGAGCGTGGACGCGGTGCTTATTGCAGGGCCGACCGCGAGCGGCAAGTCGGCTGTCGCGTTGGCGTTGGCGGAGCGCATCGGCGGCGCCCTGATCAATAGCGACTCCATGCAGGTGTACGCCGAAGCGCGCATCCTCTCGGCGCGCCCGGGCGAAGCAGAGCTGTCGCGCGTCCCGCATTTTCTGTTCGGGCATGTAAGCGTACACACGCGCTACTCGGCGGCGCGCTTCGCGGAAGACGCGGCGCAAGCTTTGGGCGAGGTGCGGGCGGCTGGCCGTGTGCCGATCTTCGTGGGCGGCACCGGGCTCTATTTCGAGGCGCTGATCGCCGGCTTGGCCGAGATGCCGCATGTGCCGAGTGCCGTCCGGCTGGCCGCCAGGGCGGAGCGCGAGCGGCTGGGCGCCGAAGGCTTCTTTGCCGAATTGGCGCGGCGCGATCCCACGAGCGCGGCAAAGCTGCGCGCCTCCGATACCCAGCGCACCTTGCGGGCCTGGGAGGTGCTGGAGGCGACGGGCCGCCCGCTTGTGGACTGGCAGGCCGGAACAGTGACGCCGCTGCTCGCCGGCCTCGGTCTCGCCCGGTTCGTGCTGGCGCCGGAACGCGCCGAGCTCCATCGCCGTATCGACACGCGGTTCGACGCCATGGTGGAGGCGGGCGCCGTCGAGGAGGCGGTCAGCCTTGCGGGGATCGATCCCATGCTGTCCGCCGCGAAGCTGCTCGGCAGGCGCGAGCTCCTCGCTGCGGCTGCCGGCACGCTGCGTCTGGAAGACGCCGTGAGCCGCGCCAAGGCGGCCACCCGTCAATACGCCAAGCGCCAGATCACCTGGGCGAGACACCGCATGGCGGAGTGGCGCTGGCTCGAAGATGGCAGCAATATCGTTTCATCCGCCGCAAAAGAATTTTCGTGATCTTGCTTGACGGCGGAAAAGGCCTTGCATAGTGTGCGGCCTGCAACCGGCCGCGCAAGCGGATGGGCGAGGGCGAATGACTTTGGAGCTCGTACTTATCAAGGTGCCGCTGAACCGGTAGGCCAATGCCTTTCCGAACAGCGGCGCGTACACAAGGGGCGGCAACGCCCCTTTTTAATTTCCCCAGTTAATTCCCCAGGCCCCGGAACCCGAGGATGTCCAAGATGGATCGAGATGGAAGCTTGATGGCTGCGGCAGAAGCCGGCGAGGGCGCAATCGCGCTCTCCGGCTCCGAGATCGTCATCCGTGCTCTCAAGGACCAGGGCGTCAAGCACATCTTCGGCTATCCCGGCGGCGCGGTGTTGCCGATCTATGACGCGCTGTTTGCGCAGGACAGTTTCCGCCACATCCTGGTTCGTCACGAGCAGGGCGCGGTGCACGCGGCGGAGGGCTATGCCCGCTCGACGGGAAAGCCTGGCGTCGTGCTGGTGACCTCCGGTCCCGGGGCCACGAATGCCGTCACCGGGCTGGCCGATGCGCTGATGGATTCCATTCCGCTGGTGGTGCTCACCGGTCAGGTCGCCACCCATCTGATCGGCAACGACGCCTTCCAGGAATGCGACACGGTCGGCATCACGCGGCCTTGCACCAAGCACAACTGGCTCGTGAAAGACGTCAACGATCTCGCCCGTGTTCTTCATGAAGCGTTTCAGATCGCGACCAGCGGCCGCCCGGGTCCTGTCGTCGTGGACATCCCGAAGGACATACAGCTGAAGCGCGGCCGCTACGTGGCGCCCGACTCGGTGCGCCATCGCACATGGCGGCCGCGGCTCGATCCCGAGCTCTCCACCATCGTCAAAGCCGTCGAGATGATGGCGGCGGCGAAGCGGCCGCTGTTCTACACCGGCGGCGGCATCGTCAATTCCGGCCCCGAAGCAAGCCGCTTGCTGCGCGAGCTTGTGAAGATCACCGGATTTCCCATCACCTCCACCTTGATGGGTCTCGGTGCCTATCCCGCGTCCGATCCGCAGTGGCTGGGGCTTGTGGGCATGCACGGCACCTACGAAGCCAATCTCGCCATGCACGGCTGCGATCTGATGATCTGTCTCGGCGCGCGGTTCGACGACCGCGTCACCGGCAAGGTGGATGCGTTCTCGCCGGGGTCGAAGAAGATCCACCTCGATATCGATCCGTCGCAGATCAACAAGATCGTGCGTGTCGATCTGCCGATCGTCGCCGATGCCACGCGCGCCCTGCGCGAGATGCTGCACTTCTGGAAGACGCGGGTGCGCAAACCCGATACGGCGGCACTCGCCGACTGGTGGCGCACGATCGATGACTGGCGCGCCACGGACTGCCTGAGCTACAAGCCGTCCCCTAGCGTGATCAAGCCGCAATTCGCGGTCGACCGGCTCTTTGCCGCCACGCGCGGGCACGAGGTCTACATCACCACGGAGGTGGGCCAGCATCAGATGTGGGCTGCGCAACGCTTCAAGTTCGAGGAGCCCAACCGCTGGATGACATCGGGCGGATTGGGAACCATGGGCTATGGATTGCCCGCGGCGCTGGGCGTGCAGGTCGCCCATCCCGATGCGCTCGTCATCGATATCGCGGGCGAAGCCAGCGTGCAGATGACCATGCAGGAAATGTCCACGGCCGTGCAGCACGACCTGCCCATCAAGATATTCATCTTGAACAACCGATACATGGGCATGGTGCGCCAGTGGCAGCAGCTGCTGCATGGCGGGCGCTATTCGCATTCTTATTCCGAGGCGCTGCCGGATTTCGTCAAGCTGGCCGAGGCGTTCGGCTGTGTCGGCCTGCGCGCGGAGAAGCCGGACGAGCTGGATTCCAAGATCGCCGAGATGATCGCGGTGAAGCGCCCGGTCCTGTTCGATGTGTGCGTCGATCCGGCGGAGAACTGCTATCCCATGATCCACGCCGGCGCGCCGCACAACGAGATGGTGCTCTCGGATGCGGAAGAAGACCGCGCTGAAGTCAGTGAAGAGGGGAAGATCCTGCTGTGATGTGTGAGAGTTCGCTTCACCACAAAGGGCACAAAGAGCACGAAGGCGCCACGAAGGGGTCTCTGCGCGAAGTACCGTTTATCCTTTGTGTCCCCCGTCGTGTTCTTCGTGTTCTTCGTGTCCTTAGTGGTGAATAATGGTTGCTGGTATCGAAAGACACACGATTGCCGTGCTCGTCGACAACGAGGCGGGTGTGCTGGCGCGCGTCATCGGACTCTTCTCCGGCCGCGGCTACAACATCGAGAGCCTGACGGTGGCCGAGGTAGATCACGCCGCGCGCACGTCGCGCATCACCATCGTCACCTCGGGCACGCCGCAGGTGTTCGAGCAGATCGCCGCCCAGCTGGGCCGGCTGGTGCCGGTTCACCGCGTCGTCGACTGGACAGTGCAGAAGCCCGGCGTCGAGCGCGAGATGGCGCTCGTCAAAGTGGCGGGTACCGGCGAGAAGCGCGTCGAGGCGCTCAGGGTGGCCGACGTCTTCCGTGCGCGCGCGCTCGACACCACGCACACGAGTTTCGTGTTCGAGGTCACCGGCGCGCCCGACAAGATCGACGCCTTCATCGAGCTGATGCGGCCCCTGGGCCTGGTCGACATTTCCCGCACCGGCGTCGCCGCCATTTCCCGCGGCCCGGAGGCGATGTGAAGGGGCGGATTGAAACCCAGCGTGTCATCCCCGCGAAAGCGGGCGAAGGCGAATTCGCTCGAGGTAGTGCATTCCTCCCCCGCTTCAGCCGGGGAGGGGGAGCGCCGAAGGCGGTGGAGGGGGCGTGTGAGAGCTCCAATCTTGACGCTTAAGCGTGCCCGCAAACTGCGACGAACAATGACGCTCCCCGAAGTGCTGCCCTGGGAACAACTTCGTGGCGACCGCCTCAATGGATTGCGGTTCCGGCGCCAGCATGCAGTCGGTTCCTATATCCTCGACTTCTATTGCTCCGCTGCAGCAGTCGAGGTTGATGGAACTGGCCACGAGCATCCGGATCAGGATGAACACGACAAGCGCCGAGATTCCTGGTTGGCGCAAAATGGCGTCAGGGTATTGCGCATCGCTGCACGGGATATTTTGAACGATGAAGCAATGGAAGGCGTTCTAGCCCGCATCGCGGAAGCCGCCGCCCCCTCCACCGCCTTCGGTGGTCCCCCTCCCCCGCTAAAGCGGGGGAGGAACCGGGTTGTTCCGTCATGATAGGCTTGCGCGGGTATCGTGGTGGTGAGGAGTGCGACGCATTTAGCAAGCGCTCCCAATCGTTGAATTCCATTGGCGTGGAAGCAGATCGATGAGGCATACGCCGGATGTTGAATTCATGCGGGAGCTAGAGTCAGACTTTGTCCGCAAGTGCTTGCGCGGCGTGAATGATCCCGGCTGCTACAAGATATGGTACTCGGGGATTTCGCCGTGCACGGTGCTCTTTCTGGGTAACAATCCTGCTGGGGACCCTTCGAATTACTTGACCGCAACCCTGCCGTACACAGAATGGGGACATGATTTTCTGGAATATGAACACGATCGGCGCTATCGGCTTGCGAACGGTGCAATGCGATTTTTACGGCGATTGGTCGGAACAGCCGGCAATGCAGCAGATGAGTTTGTTCGACGCATCCCAATAAGCAACGTGTGCTTCATCCGGATGCAGGATTCTCGCAAATTGGACGAAAGTGCCCACGAATCGTGCCGCCCATTTGTACTTCGTATGATTCGATGTGTAGACCCTGTCGTCATTGTGGCCATGGGCGACTGCGCTTATACACAAGTCGAGCGCATCATCAAAGATGCGCAATTTCGGGAGAACCCCGATCGATACGTCCGAACCGCGAACGGCGCGGCGCCAGCCGCTCTTTATCGAAGCTATGATGTGGTCGGCCCGCCATCGGCAAGAGTGAGAAAAGTTCTACGGGTGGCGCATCTTTCAAAATTTGGATTGGGCCGTGACTCCGATTGGGCCATTGCGTATCGGAACCTGGATCGCGACCTTGAAGACGCAGGACTTCGACCGTTTGAATTGAATTAGGAGGACCATCATGCGCGTGTACTACGATCGGGATGCCGATCTGAATTTCGTCAAGAACAAGAAGGTGGCCGTGATCGGCTTCGGCAGTCAGGGGCACGCGCACGCATTGAACATGCGCGACTCCGGCGTCAAGGAGGTGACGATCGCCGCCCGTCCCGGCGCCAGCGCCAAGAAGGCGGAAGCCGCCGGCTTTCCGGTCATGGGCAATGCCGAGGCCGCGAAATGGGCCGACGTGATGATGATGGTCACGCCGGACGAGTTGCAGGCCGACATCTACAAGAACGATCTCGCACCCAACATGAAGAAGGGCGCGGCGCTGTTCTTCGCACACGGCTTCAACATCCACTTCCGCCTGATCGAAGCGCGGCCCGATCTCGACGTGGCCATGGTGGCGCCGAAGGGCCCCGGCCACACCGTGCGCAGCGAATATCAGCGCGGCGGCGGCGTGCCGTGTCTGCTGGCTGTGCACCAGGACGCCAGCGGCAATGCCCATGATCTGGGGCTCGCCTATGCCAGCGCCATCGGCGGCGGACGCGCCGGCATCATCGAGACGAGCTTCCGCGAGGAATGCGAAACCGATCTGTTCGGCGAGCAGGTGGTGCTGTGCGGCGGGCTCGTGGAACTCATCCGTAACGGCTTCGAGACGCTGGTCGAGGCGGGATACGCGCCGGAAATGGCGTATTTCGAATGCCTGCACGAAGTGAAGCTGATCGTTGACCTGATCTACGAAGGCGGCATCGCCAACATGAACTATTCGATCTCCAACACCGCGGAATACGGCGAATATGTCACCGGTCCGCGCGTGGTCACCGAAGAGACGAAGAAGGAGATGAAGCGCGTGCTCGCCGATATCCAGGCCGGCCGCTTCGCGCGCGACTGGGTGCTCGAGAACAAGGCCGGCCAGCCGTCGTTCAAGGCGATGCGCACTCGCTCGAGCCAGCATCCCATCGAAGAGGTCGGCCAGCGCCTGCGCGCCATGATGCCGTGGATCGCCAAGAACAAGCTGGTTGATCGGGAAAAGAATTAATGACTCTTCCTCCCCCGCTGAAGCGGGGGAGGAAGAAATCACGAAATAAACCCGTACCACGCTCCCGCCATCACAAGGATGCCCATGGCTGCGCGGTAGATGACGAGCGGCCATGTCGAGAAGCTTTCGAGGAAGCGCATCAATCCCCAGATCGCGAAGAACGCCGATATGCTGGAGACCACGAGCCCCACGGCGAGCAGCTCCCAGCCCTGGCTCGTGAGATGCGCCTGATGCAGTGCCCAGATCTCTCGCAGGCCGGCAAGCAAGATCGCCGGAATGCCGAGCAGGAACGACACGCGCGCCGCGTCCTCGCGCCGGAAGCCCAGGAACAGCGCGCCGGTGAAAGTCGAGCCCGACCGCGACACGCCGGGAATAAGAGCGCCCACTTGTGCGATGCCGATCAGGATGGCGTCCCAATAGGTGAGCCTGTCGCCTCTGCGCGTGTGCCTGGCCGTAAGCTCCGCCCATCCCATCAAGAGCGCCATGGCCAGGCACGCCGCTCCCACCACCATGGGCGCGCGCAACGGCGAGCCGCATTGGTTCAGCACTTTGGCCAGCAGGCTGCCTGCTATCACGATGGGGATGGTTGCGAGAAGGATCGCCGCACCCAGCCTGAAGCCCGGCGTGTTCCGAGAACCGCCCATCACCCCGCTCGCGAAATCCGCCGTCACGGATTTGATGTCGCCCCAGAAATAGCTCACCACGGCGGCGAGCGCGGCCAGCTGCATGGCTGCGGAAAAAGCCGATCCGGGATCGGGCCAGCCGAGTAGCGCCGGTACCGCGCGCATGTGCGCCGACGACGAGATGGGCAACAGCTCGCTGATGCCTTGAACCACGCCCAGGAAAGCGATCTTGCCGTAGCCGAGCGACACGAAGCTCGTATCGACCGCGTTGGCGCAATGGTGGCTGGCGGCTGTGGCGTCGGTCATCGCGGCTGATTCCAATCAAAAAAGGCGCCATTCGATACACGGGCGGGTGGTCCGCTGCCAAGCGCGGCAGTCGCCCCTAGAACGGCCCCAGGGAAACGATCGAGGCGACGCCAACTTTAACCGGAGCTCTCTGACGTAAAGGAAGCGTTCACGCAATAATCACGGATTACTATCAAGACGACACTTCATCGGTTAGTTTTCTTTTCGTCTCAACCGGGGGGACAGGATGTCGGGTGGGCTTTATTCAGATATATCAATATCTTCCACTCGTTTTGCACTGACTGTCACGGCAGGGTTCGCGGTGTTCGCGGCGCTGGGAAGTCCGGCCTCCGCCGCGGTCGTGATCTCGAATGCCGCCACCGCCAACATGGCGTGCTCTGCAGGCGTCTGCACCGCCACTGCCGCCGATACCGTGCTCAGCAGAAAACAACTGCTCACGATGCTGGCGTCCGGCAATGCAAAGGTCGCCACCGGCACGGCTACGCACATCATTCGCGTCGTCACGGGCCTGTCATGGACGAGTGCCAATGCACTGACACTCGACTCGTCGGGCTCGATCCGGATCGACGCGCCGGTGACCGTCACCGGACCGGGAGGCGTTTCGCTCGTCACGAATGACGGAGGCAGCGGCGGCTCGCTGTCGTTCGCACCGAAGGGCAACCTCACATTCTGGGACATGTCGTCGGCGCTGACGATCAACGGCGTCGCCTACACCCTGGTGAACAACATCGCGACGATGGCGAGCGATGCCAACGCGAATTGGTCAACAAATCTTGCGCTTGCCAACAACTACGATGCGAGCGTGGACGGAACCTTCAGCGATGCGCCGGTCTCTGTCCTTTGGGGGAACTTCGAAGGCCTGGGTCACACGATGAGCAATTTATCCGTTGCCAGCAGCGGCTTCTGCGCGTTGTTCGGAGTCGCGGGCAATGTCGAGAATATCACCCTCAACAATGTCAATATGGTCGGCTATGGCGGCCAATTGGCGGCGGGGCTTGTTGCACAAGGCGGCAATACGATTTCTAACGTGACGGTCACGGGCCACATCGATGCGAGCGGGTCATCTGTGGCCGGGTTTATTGCCGCCATGTTCGGCGGCGCTGGCTCGATGCTCAGCAATGCGCATGCCAGCGGTCAGCTGGTTGCCGGCAATGGAACGCAAGTCGGCGGTCTGGTGGGCCAAAATTTAATTGGCACAATCTCTTTTTCGTCCGCCGACGTTGAAATCACAGGCGGAGGCCTCGCCGTAGGAGGGCTTGTTGGCGTCAGTACAGGCAGCGTTTCCGACTCCTTCGCAACCGGTGCTGTTTCGGGTCAGGGCTACGTCGGAGGTGCGATCGGCGGCAATGTCGGATCGGTCATGCGAACTTATGCGACGGGCGCGGTTACGGATTCTGGAACCGGTCAATATGCTGATGCCGGCGGCTTCGTCGGGATCAACCAGCCGTCAAATCCGTACGTCGCGTATATCGGCAATTCTTACGCGACAGGAACGGTGTCCGGCGGCACGAACGCCGGCGGCTTCGTGGGCGCCAACCAGTCTCCGATCAAAGGGTCCTATGCCACCGGGAATGTGACGGGCGCGAGCATGATGGGCGGCTTCGTCGGCGACGACACGTCCACCCACAGTATCGCGAATTCCCACTGGGACACCACGACGGGCGTCGCGAATCCAAGCCAGGGTGCCGGCAACATCGCCAACGATCCGGGGATTCGCGGGCTCACCACGCTCGAGTTTCAGAGCGGCTTGCCGAAAAACTTCAACCCCAACGTCTGGGGCGAAAACGCGAACATCAACGGCGGCTTACCTTATCTCCTCGCCATTCCGCCGCGGTGATGTGACTGGGACCTCATGAATTTGGGACCGCGGATACCCTGGGACCGCGGTCCCAGGGAGCGCCATCGACATTGTCACGGTCCATTTTGCGCGGCGAAAAGCACCACCTTCGGCGCCTCGGCGTTCTTTGCGTCATTGTGGTGAAGGATCAATTCGTGGCGCGCTTCGCGCGGTGACTGCCAAAGCTATTTTACGAACCGAAACGAACAATGCCAAGCGCAGCATTGCGTTATAGCAGATTCGATAGTGCGCTTGATCAAACGCGTCAAGCGGGATCGCCGGGCGATTTCATCCGTGAGCGGAACGTCTCGGAGTCGAAAACGTGCGATGCGCATTTGCTGCAGGCGCTTGCCAGGCTCAAGCTTTTTTCTGCGGCCCGCCTCACCGATGCGCGGCATTCCACGTCGTGCAGTCGGCGTAAGTCTTGTCGTGCACGACTTGCTGCAAGTCTTCGCCATAGCCATTGGCGGCGGCATCTGCGGCACGGGCGGCGGCGACCGCATTGCAATCCTCTGCAGGCGCGGCTTCTTGCGAAGCGGCCGGCGCGGAAACCTGCGCTGAGGGTGGTTCTGTCGCCGCGGCCGGTGGAGCGGCGACTACCGCCGCCGGTACCGGTGCGGCTGTTGCGGCGGGCGGCTCAGCCGGCGGTGGGGCCATAACAGAACTGGCAACCGGCGGCGGCGCGGAGGACGCCTCGAACGTCGAGACGCTGTCGGGCGCCGCCGGTGCGGTCGGTCTTGCTTGCCCGGGTTTTTGCGGCGCGGAGGGTGTTTGCGCGGTTTCGACATTGGCTGGAACGGCTGCCGGTGAAGGCGCTGCCGGCTGGGCATGATTCTCCGGCGCCGTGGGCGATGCGGCTCCCGCCGCCTGCGGTGCCGATGTCGACAGGGGAGCGATCTCGCTTTCGGTCGACGCCGACGTATCGGCGGCGGCGTCGTCGTCCCGCATCACGCGCACGTTCGCCGGATGCTGGTCGAAATATTCGGGAATTCCGCATCCGAAAAGAACAAGTGTTCCTGCCGCGCACGCAATTTGCTTGAGCATGCAATCCCCCATAGCTGGCTGCTTTCAGCCTAGCATGGCAGGCACAGCGCGCACTGCGGCTTTTGCATCAATCCGGCAAGGACCGCTGCTCCATTTGCGCTATTGCGGCGCCGGGCCCTGGCTCGCCCGCACCAGATTGCCCGGCCGCATCCATTTCTTGAACGCATCCTCGACGTCGGCAGGCGTGAGCGCGATGTAGCGGCGCGCGGCGACGGTAGGCTCGTCCAGCGGCAGACCGAGATCACGGCGCTGGGCGAGGGCCTGCGCGATGTCGTTGACGCTTGCTTCCCTGAGCGGCATCTGGCGGATGAGGATCGCCTTGGCGCGCGCCAGATCCTCTTCGCTGACCGGCGCGGTCTGCATGTTACGGATGTCCTGGGCTGCGATGGTGGCGGCTTTGCTCACGTTCTGCGGATCGCAGGCATATTGGATGATATAAGCACTGCGGGTGCGTCCGGATTCGATGAACGAGTTCACGGAATAGACGAGTCCCCGCTCCTTTCTCAAATCGATGCTGAGGCGGGACGCGTAGAACCCGCCGGCCAGGGTCGCGTTGCCCAGTTGAAGCGGATAGTAGTCCGGGTCCGTCCGCTTGAGCGCCATATCCTGTGCGAGATAGACGCTGTCCTGAACCCTGCTCATGTCGGGAACGGCAACGGTCGCTGCAGCATTGTCCGGTTGGACCGGGAGATCGGTGTTCGGTGCCGGTCCGCTCGCCGCCCAGCCACCGAAATATTTCTCGGCGACCGCTTTGGCTTCGGCCGGATCCACTTTGCCGATGATGATGAGCGTGGCGAGATCGGGGCGGTAGACGCTGGCGAGGTATTTTCGCACATCGTCCAGTGTCAGCGAGCCCACCTTCTCCGGCGTGGCTTCGCGCACGCTGGGATCGTCGTTCGTGAACAGTGCTTTGCGCAGCGCTTGGATCGTCAGATGTTCTGGACTCTTGAGCGTGGCGCCGGCAATGCGCGCCACGCGCTCGCGCACGACGTCGAATTGCGGTCCGGTCAGGCGCGGGTGCAGTTCGTTGTCGGCCAGTAGCTGGGTGCCGCGGTCGAAATCTTTGCGCAACACCTGGATGTAGAAGTCCGTGCCCGCCTTTTCCTCGGCGCCGAGCTGGTCGAGCGCCTTTTGAAATCCCACGCGGTCGAGGCTTTCGCTGCCGTAGGGGAACAACTGCTCCAGTACATCGGCGACTCCTTCCTCATCTTTCGGCGCCTCAGTTTCCTGGCGGTTGCGGATATGGCCGTAGACCGTTACGGTGTCGCTGACGTTCTCGGGCTGCACGATGAGTGTCAGGCCGTTGGCCAGCGTTGAGACGACCGGACTCAAGGTGGAGGGTGGCACTTCGAGCCGGCTCAATGCGGCTTCGGCCCAGGGCGGCAGTTTCGTGGGCGCGGCTTCTCCCAGCGCGATATTCTCCTGTCCGCCATATCCGCCGGCGGCTGCCGTGGGCGCGCCGGAGCCTTGCGGGTTGAGAATGCCGGTCTGTGCCTGGTTCACATCGAGATATTTGCGCGCGACGCGATTGACGTCGGCGACGGTCACCTTGTCGATGCGTGCAAGATCGTCGTCGGGCGAGTTGAGACCGTAGAGCGCCACGGCATCGGACCATACGTCGGCCAAATCCGCGATCGAATTCTTCTGAAATTCCGCCTCGCGCTTCTCCTGAAGCTTTGCCGCGTCGACAAGCTCGGGCGACACGCCGTCCTTCGCCACGCGCGCCAGAATCGACTTCACGTCGTTTGCCAGCGCTTGCGCATTGCTGCCAGCAGGAAACTCCAGATAGGCGTAGCCGACACCGGCCTTGGGCAGCGGATCGAGCGCGAAGCTCGCATCGCTGGCCTCGCCCTTGGGGACCAAGCCGTAGAGTTCGAACCGATGATTGCTCAGCACGTCCGACAGAACTTCGAGCGCGGGAAAATCCTTACTGTCGAGTCCGGGCAGGCGCATGGCGACCAGCAATGTGCCTTGCGGTTGATCCGTGCCGCCGCTGACGGAAGCCGGCTTCACCGGCTTCAGCACGAACTTCGGGCGCGGCGGAAGGGTCTTGGGCTTGATCGGCCCGAATAGGGCTTTAACCTTTTGGAGCGTCGTCTCAGGGTCGACATCGCCCACGACGATGAGAATGGCATTGTTGGGCGCGTACCACGCGTCGTGAAAATGCTTCAGCATCGCGCCCGTCGTCTTGTCGAACGAAGGCCGCGTGCCGAGCGCGTCGTGTGCATAGGGCGTGCCGGCGAACAGCGCCGAACGCAGCTTCACGTAAACGACATAGATGGGATTTGACAGGTCCTGCGCCACTTCCTGTTCGATGGCGCCTCGCTCCTGGTCCCAGTCCTTCTCCGTGTCCGAAACCTCGGCCATCCGCGTAGCTTCGATATGCAGCGCCACGTCGACGTCTTCGGCGGGTACCGTGAAGAGATACTGCGTTAGCGCTTCGCGCGTATTGGCGTTGAAGTTGCCGCCCATGGCGCTGCCGATGTCGGCCAGCTGTTCCGCCGAAAGCCCGGGACTGCCGCGGAACATCATGTGCTCCTGGGCGTGCGCGGTGCCAGGAAATCCGGCGGGCGTTTCGTCGGAACCTACGAGGTAGTTGACGGCGGTGGCGACGACCGGAGCGAGTGTGTTGCGCACGATGATGACGCGCAGGCCGTTCGCAAGCGTGGCGCGTAGAACCCGCCCGTCGCCCGCAGGCTCGGCCGGGCGTGCCTCGCCGACGAATGCGAACAGGCAGCAGGCCAGCAACACGCCGCCGATATGGCGCAATCCACGAAATCCGTTCATATGCTTTTCCATTTTCCATTTGTCATGGCCCGCGACGGCGCACAGGCGTCAAGATAACGATCCGAGATGCTGCCAGAGCCGGATGAGATTTTTGGTTCGCAAATCTTCTCACACGAGCATGTCATCCCGGCCAAGCCGCGCCCACACGAATGTTGCGGGCCGACCACGGTAAGAGCTGGCGCGGCGCGGAGCCGGGACCCATAACCGCGCTGTGGGTCCCGGCTCTGCGCCGCGCACCGCACCAATGCGCTGGCCCGCAACGGTTTCGATGCGCGGCTTGGCCGGGATGACACTCTTGCAGTTATAGATTTGGCGCCCCCAGGACTTATCTCAGCGCCCATGCGCCGTCGCAGGCCATAACAGTCTTTGTTTTGGGGAATGCGCATCAATGGTTTCGCAAATCCGGGCGCCATTGCGGCAGGCCAGCCCGCCAGAACATGAAGGCGTACATGTCGGTGTAGAGCTTGTCGTTCTGGGATTTTGTGGAGCCGATGCCGTGGCCTGCTTCCTCGTCGATGCGCAACAGCACGGGCCTTGCAGTGCCTGTCGTCTCTAGCGCTGCAGCGAGCTTGGCGGGCTCCCAGGGCGAGACGCGCGGATCGTTGAGGCCGGTGGTGATGAGAACGGCGGGATACTGCACTCCGCGCCTGACGTGCTGGATCGTGTCCATCGCGTAGAGGTTCTTGAAGCCCTGTTCGGTCGTCACCGTGCCGAATTCGGGAACGTTGGGCGGGCCATTGGGCGAGAACTCGGCGCGCAACGTGTTGGCGGCGGGCACCGAATTGATGACACCGGCGAACAGGTCGGGCCGCTCGGTCATCGCGCGCCCCATCGTGATGCCGCCGGCCGAGCCGCCGAAGATGAAGAGCTTGCTCTTGGCCGTCACGCCGCGCCGGATCAGATCTTCGGCGCAGGCGATGACATCGCGCCAGGTGTTGGGCTTGTTGACGTCCTTGCCGCCCAGCCGCCACGCTTCGCCGAGTTCGCCGCCGCCGCGCACATGGCAGGAGGCGTAGGTGCCGCCTTCCTCAAGAAAGCTCACGGCGCGGGGCGAGAAGTCTGCCAGCTGCGAGATGCCGTAGGAGCCGTATGCCTGAATGAGCGTGACCTGCGGGCCTTTGGCGCCTTTGCGCTGCACAAGCGACAGCGGCACCATCACGCCGTCATGCGCCTTCGCCTCGAGATCGGAGACAACATAGCGGCCCGGATCGTAGCCGGCTGGTGTAACGCCGAGCTTGAGGTCGGTGAAGGCGCCGGATTTCGGATCGTAGGCGAGCTCCGTCGGCGGCACCACGAAGCTTTGCAGCTGAATCGTGACGCCCGGCACGCGCGGATCGGTGAAGGCTTCCGCGATGTGACCCTTGAAGGGCAGGGCGATCTCATCGACTTGGGCGGTGCCCGCGGGAATGCGCAACAGCTGCGAATAGGCGCCTTGGCGCGCCAGCACGTAGAGGGCATCGGCGGCGGCGTGAACGGAATCGATCACGCGGGTCGGTTCGGGTGCCACTAGCGTGCTTGCGCTGGACAGCGGCTTGCCCGCTTTGAGCGCGAGGACTTTGAACGTCGGCGCGTCCTGGTGCGACAGAAGGAATATTTCGTCGCCGCGCATGTCGAGACCGGTGACATTATCGCTGCGGGCTATGAACGGTTTCCACTCCGCTTTCGGATCGCCGACGTGCGCGACGGGTGCGAGCCACACCGCGATCTCGTTCTGCACGCCGTTGATGTTGAGCGCGGCGGCGAGCGGGGCCCCGGGCTGAAGCGTGAGCGCGGGCGTTTCGTCGGGCTTGAACGCGGGGCCATGACCGACTGTAGCGCCCAGGATGGCGACCGGCTCGCTTTTCAGGTTCCAAGCGTCGAGCGCGGCATCGCGGTATTTTTCGATCTCGGGATCGCCGGACTTGAGCGCTTTCAGACGGATGAAATAGAGCGTGTTCGAGTCGTCGCTCCACGCCGTCGCGCCGAATTGTGCACGGTCGACGGGGCCGGCGGTCTGCGTGCCGGTTGCCGCGTCGTAGACGTAGAGCGAGGCGTTTTCCGAACCGCCTTCCGAGATTCCCACGCCGACCTTGGCCCCGTCGGGCGACGGCAGAAAGAAATTGATCGCATAGGGCTTGCCGCCGTGCGCGGCGCGCAGGGCC
>Ga0335085_10004768_pt1 | contig 22232 bp, 13 predicted proteins | sample Lox_Sample_45_FD_206712 | JGI IMG/M metagenome (GOLD analysis project Ga0335085, IMG submission 206712) | Soil microbial communities from Loxahatchee National Wildlife Refuge, Florida, United States - Lox_Sample_4.5 | ecosystem: Environmental > Terrestrial > Soil > Wetlands | place: USA...
GAGGTGCAGAGCCGGTTGAATGCCGGCTGGCTCCCCGATTTCCTGCCCGAGACCGCCGCGGTCCGAGCGGCCAGCTGGAAGGTGGCCCCGGCGCCGGCGGACCTCGACGACCGGCGGGTGGAAATCACCGGTCCTACCGAAGCCAAGATGATGATCAACGCCCTCAACTCGGGCGCCAAGGTCTTCATGGCGGATTTCGAGGACGCGCTGTCCCCGCCTTGGACCAACGTGGTGCAGGGCCAGCTCAACTGCATGGCCGCGATTCGCCGCCAGCTGAGCTACACCAGCCCCGAAGGGAAGGCCTACCGGCTGGGGGACTCGCTCGCGACCCTGCTGGTGCGGCCCCGGGGCTGGCATCTCGATGAGAAGCACCTGCTGGTGGACGGGGCGCCCGCGCCGGCCGGCCTGTTCGATTTCGGGCTCTACCTGTTTCACAACGCGCGGGAGCTGCTCGCGCGCGGGAGCGGGCCCTACTTCTACCTCCCGAAGCTGGAGAACCACCTCGAGGCTCGGCTCTGGAACGAGGTCTTCATCGCCGCCCAACAGGCCCTCGGACTGCCGCGCGGCACCATCCGGGCGACCATGTTGATCGAGACCATTCTGGCGGCGTTCGAGATGGAGGAGATCCTCTACGAGCTGAGGGAGCACGCCTCCGGCCTCAACGCCGGCCGATGGGACTACATCTTCAGCATGATCAAGAAATTCCGGACCCGGGCCGAGTTCGTGTTGCCCGATCGGGCCCAGGTGACCATGGCCGTGCCGTTCATGCGGGCCTACAGCGAGCTCCTGGTGCGCACCTGCCACCGACGGGGCGCCCACGCGATCGGCGGGATGTCGGCGTTCATTCCGAGTCGCCGCGACCCCGAGGTCAATGCGAAGGCCCTGGCCAAGGTGCGGGAAGACAAGAGCCGAGAGGCGGAGGCCGGCTTCGATGGCGCCTGGGTGGCGCATCCAGACCTGGTCCCCGTCGTGAGGGAGGTGTATGACCGGGTCTTGGGCACTCGGCCCAATCAGAAGGAGCGGCTGCGCGAGGACGTGCGGGTGACCCAGGCCGACCTGCTCGACGTGCAAATCCCGGGTGCCAAGGTCACTCCGGCCGGGATGCGGGACAACGTGAGTGTCGCGCTCCAGTATCTGAGCGCCTGGCTGGGCGGCTCCGGCGCCGTCGCCATCAACAATCTGATGGAAGACACGGCCACCGCGGAGATCGCCCGGGCGCAGTTGTGGCAGTGGATCCACCACCGCGCCATCACCGACGGTGGGGACCCGGTCACCCTGGAATGGGTGCGGAGGATTCTCGAGGAGGAATTGAAACGGTTGGAGGCCGAGCAGCCGGAGGCGGCCGGCCGCCTGCGAGAAGCCGCCGGACTGCTGGGGCAGTTGATCGGTGCGACCGAGTTCCCGGAGTTCCTGACCCTGGCGGCGTATCAGAGGTTGAGCTAGGCGGCAGGACGGGCAGGGCGGACAAGATGGACAAGGCGGACAAGACGGACAGGACGGGCGAGGCGGACAAGAGAGTGGTCACAAGCCTCAAGCCTCAAGTCTCAGGCCTCTGCGACTTGTGACTCGCGACTTGCGACTTCACTCAGTCCTCAACTCTCATTGCGCAGTCTCGTCCTCAGTCCTGAGTTTCCCCCCACACCTCCGCGAACAGTACCGGCAAGTCGACTACCAGTCCGTCGGCGGCGGGGTCCGGCTTCCACTCGATCGTCTCACTCAGGATCTCGGGCCGCTCGTCCACCGGCCGCCAGCGTTCGACCACCCTGGCATCCAGGTCTACGATCCAATACTCCGGAACCCCGGCTCGCTGGTAGCGACGACGCTTGATGAGGCGGTCGTATCGCGCAGTGCCCGGCGAAAGCACCTCGACGACCAGCAGCAGGGACCGGATATCGGTCCAGGCCCGGACCGGGCGGTGGGACGGAGGGACGACGAACAGATCTGGCTGAAGGATCTCGTCCTCCCCCAGGGAGATGTCGGCGGGGGAGAACCGGACATATCCGTGGTGGCGGCTCCTGACAAATTGATCGAGGCGACGAAAGAGCGCCGCAACAGTACTCTGATGCACCCATGCCGGCGAGGGCGTCACCAGCAGCGCTCCGTCGACCAGCTCGTAGCGTTTCCCGTCGTCGGGGAGGGCTCGGACCATTTCCGCGGTCCAGTTGGCGCTAGCCTGTGGCATACCCATAACCTGAGGCCCTCGGCGCTGAGGAGGCAAGGGGACATGCCCCAAGCTCGGGCCCTCCTGGATCAGGCCTGACATCAATTCGCCAAGGGATGGTGCGAGAAGCGGCGGGCGGTTCTGCGAAACCTGCAGATCAATCTGTGTAATCTGTGGATGGACAGGACGGACAGGAAGAACAGGACGGACAAGACGGACAGGGCGGACAAGAGAGTCGTCACAAGCCTCAAGTCTCAGGCCTTTGCGGCTTGTGACTCGCGACTTGCGACTTCACCCAGTCCTCAGTCCTATCTTTCCCCCTCTCCCCACACTTCCGCAAACAACTCCGCCAAGTCGATGACCAAGGGGGCCGCGGCCGGATCCGCTTTCCATTCGAGCGTCTCGCTCAGGATTTCGGGGCGCTGGTCTTCTGGCCGCCAGCGTTCTACCAGTCGGCCGTCCGGGTCCACGATCCAGTACTCGGGCACTTGCGCCCGCTGGTACCGGCGTCGCTTGAGCAGGCGGTCATAGCGCGCGGTTCCTGGCGAAAGGACTTCGACGGCGATCAGAAGGGAGTTGATCTCCGACCAGCGAGGCGGGGCGCGACGGGGCGGCACCACGAAGAGGTCCGGCTGGAGTAACTCGTCAGCGCTGAGGGAGAGATCGGCCGGGGAAATCAGCAGCTCGCCGATTTCCGAGTGTCGCAGGTAAGGATCGAGTCGGCGGATCAGCGCCATGATGGTCCGCTGGTGCACCCCAGTCGGCGAGGGGGTCACGAGCAGCTCGCCATCCACCAGCTCGTACCGCCTCCCGTCGGCCGGAAGTGCGCGAACCGCGGCGGCGGTCCAAACTCGTGGTACCTGGGGCATGCCCATAAGCTGGCCTCGGCGGCGAGGAGGTGACAAGGGGGCATGCCCCAAGGTGAGGTCCGACTGTCCCCGACTCGTCATCGAATTCTTCGAGCAGCGGACCGAAATCAGGCGAGTGCGGCGGGCAGGACGGGAGGGGCGGTAGAACAGGGGAACAGGGAACAAGGGAACCGGGGAACCGGAGAACGGGAAGAGCGGGTCCCGAGCAACGGAGGGGCGGCTGCAACCCGAGGAGGCATCTTCCCATCTAACCCGAAACGAGGCGTCTCTAAGGCCGAGTGCCCAGTGCCGAGTGCCTCGCTGACACTTCCTTTTCCCCCAACCCGTACCTCCGAAATGCCGCCTCGCCAACTTCTCGCACCGATGCTGGCACTCTGCCTCTCGACCTCGGCCGCCGCCCAGTCTCCGCCCGGCTCCGACTGGCCGGCCTACGGCCACGACGCCTTGGGCAGCCGCTGGTCGCCGCTCACCCAGATCAATCGGACCAACGTCGCCCAGCTGACCGTGGCCTGGCGACTCCAGCTGGGCGAGGCGGCCAATCTTCCCAAGGATCGCCGGATGTCCTTCGAGGCCACCCCGATCGTGGTCGACGGGACCATGTACCTGAGCACCCCGACCGGACGGGTCCTGGCTATCGATCCCGAGACCGGAATGCTCCGCTGGAAGTTCGACGCCAAGCTCGATACCAGAATCCATTTTGGCGACTTCGCCAATCGCGGGGTGAGCACCTGGCTCGACTCCAAGGCCGCCCCGGGAGCGCGCTGCGCCCGGCGGATCGTTTACGCCGTGCTCGACGCCCGCGTAATCGAGCTGGACGCCAAAGACGGGAAGCCGTGCGAGGGATTCGGCAAGAAGGGAACCGTCGATCTACGAAGGGGTCTCCGCAACAAGCCGTTCGAGACCGCCGAGTACGAGGAGACCTCGCCGCCGGCCGTGGTGAACGACGTGATCGTGATCGGCTCCGGCGTCGCCGACAACAATCGGACCGATGCCGCCAGTGGCGAGGTCCGGGGCTTCGACGCCCGCACCGGGAAGCTGCTCTGGACCTGGGATCCGGTTCCCCAGGATATCGAAGATCCCGCCTTCGCCAGCTGGGGCGGGGAAGGCGCTCATCACACCGGCGCCGCCAACGTCTGGTCGGTGATCGCGGCCGATCCGGAACGCGACGTGGTGATCCTGCCTACCACCTCACCCAGTCCCGACTACTGGGGCGGGCGCCGCTTGGGCAACAACGACTACGCCAACTCGGTCATCGCCCTCAAGGCCTCCACCGGGCAGCTGCTCTGGCACTTCCAAGTCGTGCATCACGATCTCTGGGACTATGACAACGCCTCGCCTCCGGCGCTGGTGAACATACGAAAAGGCGATCGAGTGATCCCGGCCGTAATCCAGGCCAACAAGAACGGGATGCTCTACGTCCTGAACCGGACCTCTGGCGTGCCGATCTTCCCGGTCGAGGAGCGTCCGGTCCCGGCCAGCACCGTCCCGGGCGAGCAGGCATCTCCCACTCAGCCCTTTTCCACGCTTCCGGCCCTGAGTCCTCAGCGACTGGATCCCGACAGCATCGCGAGCTACTCGCCGGGGATCCGTGCCGCCTGTCAGGCGCAGATCAAGGGCCTCCGCAACGAAGGGGTGTTCACGCCGCCCAGTCTCGAGGGGAGCGTGGTGATTCCTTCGAACGTGGGCGGGGCCCACTGGGGTGGCGTGGCGTTCGATCCGGACCGACAGATCGTGGTGGTGCCGGTCAATCACCTGGCGGTGATCGTCCAGCTGATCCCGGCCGAAGGGGCTGACGAGGGTGCGCTCCACCAGGAAGGCGATCGGCTGGGCTATGAGACCACGCGGATGCACGGGACGCCGTACTACATGCGGCGGCGCTTCTTCTCCGCGCCGGACCTGGTCCGGTGTACCCCGCCGCCCTACGGTGCCCTGGTCGCCATCGACCTCAAGACCGCGACCAAAGCCTGGGAAGTTCCCCTCGGCGTACCGGTCGGCCTCACCTCCGGCCTACCTACCGATTCTCAGGCACTCGCCGCCTTCGGCTCGGCCAATCTGGGCGGCGCCATCGCCACTGCCGGCGGCCTGGTCTTCATCGCCGCGACGCCGGAGAAGGTCCTCCGCGCTTTCGACATCGAAACCGGCAAGAAACTCTGGGAGGGCGCCCTCCCCGCCGGCGCCAAGGCGACCCCGATGACCTACGCGGGTCGAGACGGCCGGCAATACGTGGTGATCATGGCGGCGGGAGATGGAGACGGTTTTGGGCGGTCGGATGAGGTGGTGGCGTTTGCCCCACGGTAGAAGGGGAGAACGGGAGAGCGGGGAACGGGACTGCCTCGGGGAAATCTGCATGCTGGGGCTGTCATCCCGAGGGACCCCGACCGCAGGGAGGGGCCCGAGGGATCTCGGGGTTTGGGTGCAGATGAACCTTAAGATCCCTCGCTCCGCTCTGGATGATAGCCTTGTTGGCTTATGAACCCTGACCCCTGACGCCCGACCCACTCAGTACCCAGTACTCAGTACTTGCCTCTCGTCCCAGTCTCTTGCGAAAATCGGGACCACCTTGTAAACTGTTCCGCGCTTGACCGGGAGTCGCGTCCCGTAGGTCCTCGGTTCGATGTCCGGCGCGCCAATGGCCTGACCGCTCGACCGAAGCAGACGAGCCTCAGGCTCGCTGCCCTGACCACGGAGACGCGACTTTTTCGTTTCTTGTACGTACGAAGTAACAGAGGATGGAGAACCATTGCTCGATGAGCGCTAAAGTGCTGTCCCCAACTCGGTTTGCAGGTCGCGGCCCAGCCGCGGCCTTCGGCGCCGCCACGGCCGCCCAGGGCGAGCTACGCCCAGGAGCCAGGTGTGAGTGGAGAGTTCGGGGACTTCGGCTTCACCGGAAGCCTGAACTGGTCGGCGCGAGCCCCCGAGGCACCGGTCGATTCATCCGATTCGATCGACTCGGCGGGCGGGTGGCATCGCGGTATGGACAGGTGAGGAATGCGCAGCGGGGAGGGATCGATCCAGGACCATAGCTGACGGTCCAGGTCCATCTCCCCAGGGGATAGCGAGATCGCCCCACCTGCGCGCCAGACGCCGGGTGGGGCGATCGGCGTTTTGGGACCTTCGGTCTCGGCTCTTTGATAACTGATGGACGCATGTGTGTCGCAGGAAGCGCAGGCACCGCCGTGGCCGGTGAGCGAGTGGGGTTCTCACACGAGATTACGCGACTCCCGGGTGGGGGCGTCATTCGTTCACCGCGCCATTCGGTGGTGTGGCTGCGTCGGAATCTGGAGCCGTGGCGTAACGGCCATCGCGCCCGGCTGTCTCCCGGGAGATTGCGGGTTCGAATCCCGTCGGCTTCGTCGTGTAGATGCGGACAAGACGGACACCGCGGTCGAGGCGGACAGGTCGGGGCGGCCCCCCGTGGCCGCCCTCGGCTTGGGAGTTCCTCATCCCGAGCGAAGCGAGGGATCTGCGGCTAGGTGAAATCCAGCGCGAAGCGAGTTGAGCTGCGGCCGATTCCTCGTGTCGACTCGGGTCATCTATCACCACACGGCTCTTGTAGCTCACCGGTAGAGCGGCTGGTCGAAGCCCAGCGCGCTGCGGGTTCGATTCCCGCCAGAGCCATCTCTTCTCGCCGCCGTGGCGGAATGCATACGCGCGACGCTCAGAACGTCGTGGGCCACGTGCCCGTGAGGGTTCGAATCCCTCCGGCGGTATTGGGTACGGCAGGGTAGCTCAGCGGCCGAGCAGCGGCCTCATAAGCCGCGTGACGCGGGTTGAGCTGCGGCCGCTGTGCCTCGCTTCGCTCGGAACAGCTAGCCCTCGCTCCGCTCATATCCAGGACGCGTCCGTATCGCAGGAACGACCGCGACAAGTCCCGCCCCTGCAATTGTGCTCTCGTAGCTCAGGTGGCAGAGCACCCGCCTCGTAAGCGGGAGGCCGTCGGGTCGGAGCCGACCGGGAGCTTCAGGATGGAGTGATGGCTGAGCGGCAAGGCACCCGGGTGTTAACCGGGCGAGGGTCTCACCAATGCCCGCGGAGCCTCGAATCCTCCCCACTCCGTTCCAGCGCATTCGGTTCCAGGTGCGTAGCTCACCCGGCAGAGCGCGGGGCTGTGGCCCCCGAGGAGGCGGTTCGAGTCCGTCCCACCTGATACGGAGCGGATCCGGCTGGATGAGGAAGCGGTCCCGAACCCCGAAGCACTCAGGACTCAGGACCCAGGACTCAGGACTTCACTCGGAGGTTGAGCTGCGGCCCCTTTCGCTCGGACCGCTCGCGAAAGGGGGCCTCGCTCGCCTCGCCGAGCTTCGCCGGCGCCGCCCCTGCGGGGCGGACGGCCCAATTCCTCCCAGGCGGACTCGGCGTTGCTCCCCGTAAGCATTGGCGCGTGATGCAGCGGACTCTTAATCCGCAGAGCGGAGTTCGATTCTCCGACGGGGGATGGATCGGGACGGACAAGACGGACAGGGCGGACAAGAGAGTGGTCACAAGCCTCAAGCCTCAAGTCTCAGCACTCTGCGACTTGTGACTCGCGACTTGCGACTTCACCCAGCCCTGAGTCCGGACACTTGACCGACTCGCGAAACACGCTCCAGTGGCCGAGTGGCCCGAGGCACCAGTCTACCAAACTGGCGACGGGGGTTCGATTCCCCCCTGGGGCTTTGATCAGGGCGGACAAGACGGACAAGGCGGACAGGCGGGTGCAATCGGAGCCCTCAGGACTCAGGACTCCGGACTTCACTCGAGGGTTCCTCCCCGTTGGGGCGGACGGATCGACTCCCTCAGCCGCCATGCACCCCTACTCCCGGCTCGGCCAACGGCAGGCCGCGAGGCTCTGAACCTCGAAGTGGTGGTTCGAATCCATCGCCGGGAACTGTGAATGACACGCGCGGATAGCTCAGCGGGGAGAGCGCCGGTTTCACACACCGGAAGTCGCTGGTTCGATCCCAGCTCCGCGTATAGGGCAAGGCGGACAGGACGGAGAAGGCGGACGAGAGAGTGGTCACAAGACTCAAGTCGCAAGCCCCTGCGACTTGTGACTCGCGACTTGCGACCTCACTCAGTCCTCAGTCCTTCTCCCAGGGCTGGTAGCTCAATGGCAGAGCGCCCCGTTCGCACCGGGGAGATTTCGGGTTCGACCCCCGACCGGTCCACTACCAGGCAATCGCAGAGTGCAGGCGCAAATGGGCAGCGCACCGCCCTCGGACGGCGGGGGATCCCGGTTCGAGTCCGGGGCACTCTATGAGGCGGACAAGGCGGTAGAGCCGGGGAACAGGGAACGGGGAACAGGGAACGGGCTGCCTCGGCAGGACAACTCTTGGTTCCCAGCACCTTGCCTGAGGCTATCACTCAGAACCCCGAACCCAGAACTCGGAACCCGACTCAGGGCTCAGGACCCAGGACTCAGGACTTTGTTCCCCACCAGCTTGCTCTTCTCACCCATCACCTCCCACCTTGGAGGAGCCATGCAGATCTTTGGAACGCACGACGACGCCACGCGGGCTCAGCTCGCCAAGGTGGCGGAGCGGGCCCGGAAGGTGGCCCTGATGGCCGACGGCCATGTCGGCTACGTGATGCCCATCGGTGGCGTCGCGGCCTACGACAACGCGGTCTCGGTGGTGGGCGTGGGGTTCGATATCGCCTGCGGCAACGCCGCGATCCGGACCAACCGGACGGTGACCGACCTGGGCAACACCGGCAACCAGGTCTCCCGGCGGCTGACCAATCTGGCCGATGAGATCGCGGAAACGCTGAGCTTCGGGATGGGCCGGAAGAACCGGGCCGACGATGCCCCGGTCGACGACCCGCTGTTCGAGGATCCGTCCTGGGATGCGGTGCCCCCGCGGCACCGGCAGGCCCTCCAGGTAAAGGCTCGGCAGCAGCTCGGCACGGTGGGCAGCGGCAACCACTATGTGGACGTCTTCGCCGACGAGACCGGTACCCTGTGGGTCGGCGTCCACTTCGGGAGCCGGGGTTTCGGCCACACCGTGGCCTCCAACTTCCTGGCCTTGGGTCAGGGAGCCAAGTGGGGCGATCGGGTTCCCGAGACCGAGGTCCTGCTCTCGCTCGATCAGCCGATCGGGCACGACTACTGGCACCTGATGGGGCTGGCGGGTCGGTACGCCTACGCGGGCCGGGAGTGGGTGGCCCGGAAGGTGGTCTCGCTCCTGAGCGCCGAGGAGCAGGAGCTGGTGCACAACCATCACAACTTCGCCTGGAAGGAGCGGCACGAGGGCGAGGAACTGGTGGTGGTACGGAAGGGCGCCACACCGGCCTTTCCGGGTCAGCTGGGCTTCATTGGTGGTTCGATGGGCGACGATGCGGTGATCGTGCGGGGTACTGCCTCGAACGATCCGGCCGTGACCGACGTTCAGCGGAAGGCGCTGTACTCGACGGTCCACGGCGCCGGCCGGGTGATGAGCCGGACCGCCGCGGCGGGCAAGCGGCACCGGAAGACCGGCAAGGTGCTGAGTGAGGGCAAGGTCACGCCCGAGATGATGCGGGCGTGGGTTGCGGAGAAGGGTGTGGTCCTGCGGGGCGGCGGGCTGGACGAGAGCCCGCATGTCTATCGTCGGCTGCCGGATGTCCTGGCGGCCCAGGGCTCCACCATCGAAGTACTGCACACGCTCCGGCCGCTCATCGTGGTCATGGCCGGGGCGGACGAGTTCGATCCGTACAAGGACTGACGTCCAGTTCTGCGTTCTGAGTTCTGGGTTCTGAGATTCTAAAGCGATCTGTTCAGAACCCAGAACCCCGAACCCAGAACCCTCTCTCCCCGCTGGTGCAACGGACGCACGCGACCGTCCGAAGGTCGAGGCTCCGGGTTCGACTCCCGGGCGGGGTATTTCTCGCAGGGCATAGCCCCGTGGTCCAACGGACAACGACGCCCGGTTACGAACCGGGAGGCTGAGGGTTGAGCTGCGGGCGCTCCGCGCCCTCGCTCTCCTCGCCTCCTCTCCGGTCCAATGCCATGGATTGACCGGATCGATTCCCTCCGGGGCTTCTGGTCCTCGTCGCCAAGCGGCAAGGCAGTGGCCTGCAAAGCCACCAGCGTCGGTTCGATTCCGACCGAGGACTCCTCGGAGCCCGTAGCTCAACTGGATCAGAGCGGCCGACTTCTAATCGGCAGGTTGAAGATTCGAGTTCTTCCGGGCTCGCTCGGGAACCGAATCCGGCATACATGCGTCCATTGGTAAGATCTCAACCAGGAGGCTCTCATGACTGACCGGCACTGGCGGCAGGAGCCGCACGACAGATGAAGTGATGTTCTGCTGATGTACTACGCCGAAAGGGCAGGTATGAACAACCTCAGGGAGAATTCCGAGCCCGAGGTGGTACGGCCTACGGCCGGCGACTACTTCATCGTGAGCGCCGAAGATTGCCACTGGTTCGTGAGTACCGAAATGGCTCGCTTCATCGAGAGGGCTCTCGACAGCTGGCCCCGGCCCCGGTGGGTCAAGTTCGTTGACCTGGTGGGTTCCCGGGTCCGCCTGCGCACCGCGCAGATCGGTTTTGTCTGCCAGAGCACCGTGGAACAGCGGGCACTCGATCGGGAGATCAACCGGGCACTCAACCGGGAACGCAAGGCGGATCGCTCATGGGGCGAGGAGGAGTAAGCAGGAAGGAACGGCGGCCGTGGGCCGGCGAGCGCAATGCTCCCCCACGTCCGCCGGGCCTGAAGACAATCGAAGAGTGGAGACCGTAGCTCAGTGGGTAGAGCACCGGAAATCTTCCGTGCCGACACCTTGCCCGACATCGGGCCGCAGGACACGGGTTATCTCAATCCGACGGTCGCTGGTTCGAATCCAGCCGGTCTCCCTGGAAGACGAAGATGGATCAGCCGAGGGCGCCCTCGCCAATCTTTGCCCGATGACGGGCCGACGGATGAGGGTTATCTGGTCACGACGGGTTCGAATCCCGGCCTCGAGCTGATCCAGTACGGCGCTGAGCGGGTCGCCGCGGTTCGGTTATCTCGCCTACACCCTGGGATGAGGCCCAGGGGCCGAGCCGCTTCATTCATCCGTTCAGCAGGAATGGGTACGCGGGTCGTAGAGCCTGGGTTATCGCCAGAGACAATCCCAAGCTCGCCAAGTTTATCCGCGTGCTCTCGGTTCCCGTGGCGCCATGGGGCGCCGCGGTCTTTCATCCACCACTGACTCGAGGAGGCGAGCCATGGACTTCACTCAGCACTTCGCGACTCGCCTGAAGCGTCTCCTGACGCCGCAGCGCGAGCCCATCCCCGGTTCCACCCAGGTCCCCAACTCGGCGGGCGGCTACGCCTGGCCGGTGGATCGCTGGACCCGGCTCGATCGTTTCCTGGTCCTCGGCAGCGAGGGCGGGACCTATTACATCGGGGAGCGGCAGCTGACCCAGGAGAACGCCCAGGTCGTGGTCGAGTGCCTGGCGGAGGATGGTCCGAGGGTGGTGCGCCGGATCGTCGAGATCAGCTCGGCGGGCCGGGCCCCGAAGAACGACCCGGCGCTGTTCGCCCTCGCGATCGCGGCGGGTCTGGGTGACCCGGCGACCAAGGCGGCCGTGTGGGCCGCGCTGCCCCTCGTGGCGCGGACCGGGACGCACCTCTTCCACTGGCTCCAGTACGTGAAGGCCTTTCGGGGCTGGGGTCGCGGCGTCCGGCGTGCCGTGTCGGCGTGGTACACCGCCAAGCCGGCCCAGGACCTGGTGTACCAGGTGCTCAAGTACCGGAGCCGGGATGGCTGGGCGCACCGGGACGCGCTGCGGCTGGCGCACCCCAAGGCGCCGACCGTGGCGCACGACCTGGTGTTCCGCTACGCCACCAAGGGCTGGGTGGGTGTGCTCACCCTGGCGGGCGTCGGGGACCTGGACGTGGTGAAGGCCATCGAGGCGGTGGAGGCGCTCCAGTATCAGGCGCCCGGCCTCGCCGCGCAGACCATCGCGCGGTACCGGCTGACCCGCGAGATGGTGCCCACCCAGCTCCTCACCCACCCGGTGGTGTGGGAGGCGCTGCTGGAGCGGATGCCGCTCACGGCGCTGATCCGGAACCTCGGTGTCATGGGCAAGGTGGGTCTGCTGGCGCCGATGAGCGACGCGGCCGCGACGGTCACGGCTCGGCTTCGGGACCGCGCGGCGCTGCGGGCGGCGCGGATCCATCCGATCGCGCTGCTGGCCGCGCTCAAGACCTACGGCCAGGGGCACGGCATGCAGGGGAAGAACAGTTGGCAGTCGGTGCCCCAGGTGGTGGATGCGCTGGATCGGGCGTTCTATCTCACGTTCGAGAACGCGCCCACGACGGGGAAGCGGGTCATGCTGGCCCTCGACGTCTCCAGCTCGATGTCGGCCCGGGTGAACGGCATGAGCTACCTGGATTGCCGGCAGGCTTCGGCCGCCATGGCGCTGGTGACCGCGGCCAGCGAGCCCAACTACATGGTCACCGCCTTCACGACCGGGAGCTACCCGTCCCGCTGGGGTATGCGACTGGGGAGCGGGCTGTCGACTCTCGACCTCTCGCCCCGGCAGCGGCTGGATGACGTCATGAAGCGGATCAGTGGTCTCGATTTCGGTGGCACCGATTGCGCGCTGCCGATGCTCGAGGCGCTGAAGCACCGGTGGCCGATCGACCTGTTCGTGATCTACACCGACAGCGAGACCTGGGCCGGCCGAGTGCATCCCGCCCAGGCGCTCCGCGAGTATCGGGAGCGGATGGGGATCCCCGCCAAGCTGGTCGTGGTGGCGATGGCATCGAACGGGTTCACCATCGCGGACCCGGCCGATGCCGGGATGCTGGACGTCGTAGGGTTCGATCCCGCGGTGCCGCAGGTGATCGCGGACTTCGCGGTGGCCGGGCAGGTGTCGTAGAACGAGAATGGGGTCCGGTTCATCGGCCCCCATTTTCGTCATGGCCATTGGTGCGTCGGCCTCTCCGTCTTCCCCGTTGGTACCTGGTCCCCGGTCCCCTCTGAAGGAGGAGGGGAGTTGGCCCCTTCGCTCCCCCTTTACACGTACGTCGGATAGGCCGGATCGTAGCGATGGGCGCGCACGAAGGCAGGCAGATCCGCGGGTCGCGGAACCGTGGCCAACCCTTCCCGATACGCCACCTCCGCGACCGCCACGGCAATCTCCCCCGACACGTCCCAAATCCGTTCGATCGGAGGGAAGATCGAGCCTTGCCCGAGATCCTCCTCCGTGACGAGCGAGGCGAGCCGGCGCGCGGCTGCCGCGAACATGGTTTCGGTCACGCGCCGCGCCCGGGTGAGGACCACGCCGAGCCCGAGTCCCGGAAAGATGTAGGCATTGTTGCCCTGGCGGGGGACATAGTGCCGCCCGTTCAGCTCGACCGGCGGGAACGGGCTCCCGGATGCGTAGATGGCCCGACCCTCGGTCCAGCGATACGCCTCCTCCGCGGTGCACTCGGCGCGGCTGGTCGGATTCGAAAGCGCGAAGACGATGGGCCGCTGGTTCAGGTCTGCCATCGTCCGGAGAATCGGCTCGGTAAACGTGTGCGGCGTCGCCGAGACGCCGATCAGAGCGGTGGGCCTGAAGGTCTGCACGACGGTCAATAGATCGGGGATCAGGGGGAGATCATGGGCATAGGGGAGCTTGTGCGGCTGGAGATCGGTCCGCCTGCTGGTCACCAGACCGCGCGAGTCGACGAAGGCGATCCGCTGGCGAGCTGTCTCAGCAGTCAGCCCCTCCTCCATCATCGCGAGCACGATGAGATTCGCGATCCCGATGGCGGCGGCCCCCGCGCCGAAGAAGAGGAGGCGCTGGTCGCGGAGTGGCGACCCGGTGAGCCGCACGGCGGAATGGAGACCGGCCAGCGTCACCGCCGCCGTCCCCTGGATATCGTCGTTGAAGGTGCAGACGCGGTCGCGGTACCGGTCGAGGAGGGTGATCGCATTCTCGGTCGCGAAGTCCTCGAACTGGATCAGCGAGCCGGGGAATACCTCCTGGACCGCGGTCACGAATTCCTCGACCAGGGCGGCGTACTCCGGGCCGCGGAGCCTCGGCTCTGCCAAGCCGACATACAGTGGATCCGCGCGAAGCTCGGCATTGTCGGTGCCGACATCGAGCATGACCGGAAGGCAGTGGCGGGGGTTGACTCCAGCACAAGCGGTGTAGAGCGACAGTTTGCCGATTGGGATACCCATCCCGTTGGCACCGAGGTCACCCAGACCCAGGATCCGCTCGCCGTCCGTCACCACGATCACGGACACCGTCGGGGAGGGCCAGTTCCGCAGGATCTCGCGGATCCGACCCCGATCCTTCGCGCACAGGTAGAGCCCGCGGGGCCGCATGTAGATGTGCGAAAAACGACGGCAGGCCTCCCCCACCGTCGGGGTGTAGAGGATCGGCAGCATCTCCTCGACGTGGTCCATCACGGTGCGGTAGAACAGCGGCTCATTGCGATCCTGCAACGCCGCGAGCATCACGTACCGTTCCAGGTCGGTCCCGGCCCCGCGGACGTTTTGGAGGATTCGGGCCGCTTGTTCCGGCTGGGTCATCACCCGGGGCGGCAGGAGGCCGCGGAGTCCGAGCTGGTCCCGCTCGGCCTCGGAAAAGGCGGTGCCCTTGTTGAGGGTGGGGTCGCGCAGCAGGTCGATCCCGGTGCGGGACGGTTTGTTTGAGGCCCGGCGAGTCATGGCAGTGGTATCTCCTCGGTCAGTCGATTCCGATCCGGACGGGACGCGCCAGCTGACCCAAAAGGCCCTCCGCCGCGACCAGGTACTCCGCAATGTCGAACTGCTCGGGATCGATCATCGATTGGACCGCGCAGCCCTTGATGAAACTGACCGCCACGGCAGCGAGTCCGTCGGGAGTGACCCCGGGGAAGCGCTCCGGTTCGGCGATCAACGCCTCTTCGGCCATGGGACGGAAGGCTTCCCGATAGCGGGCGAGCTCGGCCCGCATCTTCGCCGCGACACCGGCGTGGCGGGTGCCCATCGCCCAGAACTCGAAGAACACCCGGATCCGCTGCGGCTCGCTGGAGAGGCGATTCATCTCCTGGCGCAGCAAGGCGAGCAAGCGTTCCAGGGGGGCCCGGTAGCGACGAATCTCGGGGCTGATCCGGAGCACGGTCGTCGTCTCGAGCACCCAGTCCAGCAATGTGATGATCAGGCGTTCTTTCGACTTGAAATGAAATAACACCAGCCCGCTGCTGAGGCCGGCCTTCGCCGCCACCTGCCGCACGGTCAGGCCGTCGAGACCGCGGCGAGCGGCGATCTCATAGGCGGCCTTGATGATCTGATCTCGGCGGGTCTTTTCCGACGCCTTACGCCCCGGCATGGCGCTCCCTCCTCATCGGGCGGTCGCTCCCGCCGTATCCAGGCGCCCCAGGAGCGAAAGCAAGCCGTCCAGAACCGTGAGCGGATGCGGTGGGCAGCCGGGGATCCAGAGATCAACGGGGAGATCCGTCGGCACGCCGTTACCGACCTCCGGGCTACCGCGGAACGGGCCACCGTTGATCGCGCACGCCCCGACGGCAATGACCAGGCGCGGCTCTGGCGTGGCCTCGTAGGTGCGGTACACCGCGTCCCGCATGTTCTGGCTGATGGCCCCGGTGATCACCAGGCCGTCGGCATGACGGGGTGACGCCACGAACTGGATGCCGAACCGCGCCATGTCGAAGACCACGTTGCTCAGGGCCACCAGCTCCGCCTCGCACCCATTGCAGCTCCCGGCGGCAACCGAGCGCAGCCGGAGCGAGCGCCCGAAGAGCTTGCGGGACCTGAGCTCCAGTGCCTGCACCGCCGGGAGTTCGCCGGTCGGGCTCACCAAACCGGCCCGCTCCCGGGCGGCGAGTCGGTGATCGGTGGTGTAGGTGATGACCCCTTCCGGGCAGCTCGACGCCTCCTCCGGCGAGAACAGACACGCTCCCAGGTCTAACGCCGCCCGGCCATCGGGTCCGATGGCCAGCAGCGAGGAGGGCATGTGCTCGCGACACTCCTGACAACTCGGGAGGCAGCGTTGGTGATCGATGGTCGGCCGCCCGCGAAAGCGCTCGGGGAAGTCGGTCGCGCCGCGCGGAAAGGGGGAGGTCCGGGTCCCCTGCGCCAAGCGGGTTCGGATGAAGTCAAGCATCAGAGATCATGCCCCGCGTACGAGAGATTGAAGCTCTTATTGCACAGCGGAAAGTCCGAGATCTGGTTGCCCGGCATCGCGGCGGCGACAGCACTCCAATTGTGAAACGATGGATCGACCACTTTGTACCGGCGAATCCGCCCGGTGTCGTCGGTCAGGACGACGTGCGCGATTTCCCCCCGCCAGCCTTCCTCCAGAGCCACGACCATTTCGCCGGGCCGGAGCGGCCCGCACTCGACCAGCAGGCCGCCCCGCGGAAGGGCTGCCATCTGGTCGATGACAAACTCGAGCGACCGCTGGATCTCCAGCCAGCGGACCAGAGCGCGAGCTAGCACATCGCCGGCCCACGCGGTTGCCACCGGGATGTGGGCGAAGCGGAACACACCGTAGGGGTGGTCGTGGCGTACATCGCGCGGGACCTCGCACGCCCGGGCCGCCACACCGACGATGCCGAGCTCGAGACAGGTCTGTCGGGGAAGTACGCCGACGCCCTCGAGCCTGGCTTGCACCGAGGCGTTCTTGAGCATCAGATGGGCCACCGGCCGCAGCTCCCCCTCGAGCGCATGGAGCCGGTCCCGCATCTCGGCGGCCATGGCTTCCGGAATGTCGAACAGTACGCCGCCCGGGCGGATCAGCCCCCGCCCGTACCGATTGCCGGAGAGCGTCATCAGCAGGTTCAGACACTCACCCCGTAAGCGCCCGAAATAGGAGGCGGCCGGCTGATACGCGATATCTCCGGCGATCGCACCGAGGTCGCCGATGTGGTTGGCCAGGCGCTCCAGCTCCAGCGCGATTCCCCGGATCGTCTGGGCTCGCGGAGTCTTCCGGCTCCGGGCCAGCGCCTCGAGAGCGCCACAGAACGCGCTGGCATGGCCGATCACCGTATCGCCCGCGATCGACTCCGCGACCAGCACAGACGCGGCCCGATCGCGGGTCTCCAGCAACCGCTCGACTCCGCGATGCTGATAGCCGAGCATGATTTCGAGAAACAGCACATCCTCGCCATGCGCCTGAAATCGGAAGTGCCCCGGCTCGATGATCCCGGCATGCACCGGCCCGACGGCCACCTCATGCACTTCATCTCCCTGAACCTGAAAGAAGGGGTAGCGCTCCCGATCGAAGGCACCGGTCGGCCGCGCCAGGCCGGCATGGTCGGGCAGGTGCCGCCGGACCGGCTTGAGCCATGGATGCCCTTCCGGAACGATCTGGCACTGCTCCGCGATCTCCCGCTCGAACAAGTGCGCTTCCGGGCATTCGGGAGTGAGGGCCGGGTAGGATCCGTGCACCAGCGTGGAGAGCGCACCGAGTTGCCCCCGCTCGTCCTGCGCGAGGACGGCGAGGAGCCGGGTCTGGCCGGCCGGCTCCGGCGATCCGAAATAGGCGACCAACCGCCAGCCGTCCCGAACCGCCTGGATCACGGCCTCGCGGAACCGCGGCAGTGGCTCCAGCGGCACGGCGCTCAGCGGAATCGCGCGGCGATTGCGAAGGCCCAGCGCATCGAAGCCCGTCATGGCGCCACCCCGCCCAGGCCTCGAGCCGCCTCCGTCAGCACGCGCTGCAGCGGCGGCGGGATATACATCCCGAGCACCAGGACCGCGACGAGCAGGGCGATCGGACCCGCCACCAGGAGCAGGTTCTCGCGCACTGCCGGGGCCTCGGTCTCCGGTGGGCGATAGATCACCTCGAGCACCACGGCCGCCATCCCCACGAAGATGAGCGCGAGCAAGGCGATCATGGCTATGGCCACCCAGGGGTGGCCCTGCCCGATGGCGGCGTTCAGGATGGTGAACTCGCTCAGGAAGAGGCCGAACGGAGGCGAGCCGGTCACGGCAAACAGGCCGAGCAAGAGGAGCACACCGGAGACTGGGAGCCGGCGCAGGATACCGCGGGCTGCGTCCGAGGTGGCCGACCCCGTCACCAACACGATGTTCCCCACGGCGAGGAACATGATGCCCTTGGTGAGCCCGTTGTTCAGCAGGTGAAGCACCGTGCCATAGCGGCCGACGCCGCCCAATCCCAGCCCGAGCACGAGGATCCCCATGTGTTCCACGCTGGAGTACGCCAGGAGCCGCTTCAGGTCCGTCTGCCCGATCATGAATGCCGCGGCGACCACCAGGGAGATCAGGCCGAAGCCGAGCAGGATCGGCTGGACGAACGAGTCGTACCCCGCGGCAACGGTGACTTGGGTGATCCGGGCGACCCCCAGGAAGGCACAGCTCGTCAACGCGCCGGCCATGAGGCCACCGACCAGACTGGGCGCCTCGCCGTAGGTGTCGGGCTTCCAGGCGTGGAGCGGAGCCAGGCCCATCTTGGTGCCGTATCCCACCAGGAGGAAGATGAACGCGGCGCGGAGGAGCGCGGGCTGCAGACTGCCGCTGCCGGCGATCAGGTCTTCCAGGATGAGCGGGCGGCCTTGCGTCTGAGCGGCGGCGAGAAAGAAGGTGCCGAACAGGGCCAGCGCGATCCCCACGGATGAGAGCACCAGGTACTTCCACACCGCCTCCAGCGACCGCCGGTCGTGTCGATGGTACACCAGCGGCGCCAGCGCGAGCGTGGTCGTCTCCATCCCTACCCAGACCAACGCCAGGTGGTGGCTGATCGCGACCAGCGTGGCAGCAGCGAGGAACGCGAGAAGACAGCTGACGAAGACCGGTCCCCCCCGGGGGGTCTCCGTCCGCAGGAACCCCACCGCGTAGATAGCCACGACCAGGAACAGCACGCTCACCAGCGTCAGCACCACCAAGCCGAGTGGGTCGACCGCGAGCCAGCCCCCCAGCGCCGGCGCGGCGGGGTGGACCCAGAAGGTTGCCACCACGGTGACGTGCACCAGCGCGGTGCCGACCAGCCAGCCCAGCCGAAACCGCGGGGACCGCTGAGCGTACGCGGCGGCCGATGCGAGGACCGGAAGCCCGACCAGGAGGAAGAGCGGCATCAGTCCTTCAACTCGGTCAGGCGGGTGGAGTCGAGGGAGTCGAACTCGCGATTGATGTGGAAGACCACGATACCCATGATGAACACGCCGACGAAGATGTCGAGCAGCACCCCGAGTTCGACCAGGAAGGGAACCCGTTCCACCTGACTCAAACCGAAGACGTAGATCCCATTCTCGAGGATCAAGTAGCCCACCACCTGGGTCAGAGCCTTGCTGCGGGTGGTCAGGACCAGCAGGCCCACGATCACCGTGGAGAGCGCGACAGGGACCAGGAGCGCGCTGTCCGATTCGGGCAGGGGAATCCGCTCCGCGATGCCGAACGAGAGCGCGACCGCGAGGGCGCCGAGGGCGAGGGAGGCGGTGAAGCCGATCAGGGGCTCGACCTCACGCCGGACCGATGCCTCGCGAATCGCCCAGTTGAGAAAAGTCGGGAGGAGGATCGCCTTCACCAGGAACGTGCCGGCCGCCAGTCCGATGATGTGGAGGGACCATCCGGGGTGCAGAGCGATCGGGAGCGCCGCGAGCAGCCCGCCCTGAATCGCGGTCGCGCGAATCGTGGCACTGAGGCGGGTGGTGCCCAGCACCCAGAAGTTGGTGAGCACCACGCAGAGCAGGAGCAGTTCATGCAGACCGGACATGGATCACCGGAGCAGGAGGATGACGCCGAAGGTGGCGAGGGCGGAGGCCGCCACCAGGAACTGGGGCACCCGATTCATCCGGAGTCGGGCCATGCTGGCTTCCACGACACCCACCCCGACGGCGACCAGACCCAACCCCCCGACCAGCACCAGCACCGCCAGCCATCCGGGGAACTCGCCTCTGGGAACCAGGAGGCTGATGACCAGCCCGCCGAACAGGGCCAATTTCACGGCGTTGCCGAAGAGGATCAGGGCCAATTCCGGCCCGCTGTGATCCAGGACGATGACCTCGTGGATCATCGTGAGTTCCAGATGCGTGGCCGGGTCGTCGACCGGCACCCGGGAGGTCTCCGCGAGCGTCAGCATGAACAGGCTGCCCGCCGCCAGACTCAGCGAGGGAGCGGCGGTCGTCCACACACCCGCGAGCCGCTCCCCGAGCATTCCCGCGAGGGAGAACTCGCCGGTGGCGAGCAACGGCACCGTGAGACCCAGGAACAGGGCCGGCTCGGCGAACGTGGACACGGTCACCTCGCGGCTCGCTCCCATTCCCTCGAAGCTGGAGCCGGTGTCCAAACCGGCGAGCACCAGCGCGAAACGACCCAATCCCAGCAGGCCGGCGAAGGCGACCAGATCCCCGCTGAAGCTGAGCAGTGCAGTGTGGCCATCGAGGGGGAGTAGCGTCGCCGCGACCAGGACGCTCGCGACGGTGATGATCGGCCCCAGGCGGAACACCGGGGTCGTGGTTCGGCTGTAGACGACATTCTTCCGAATCAGCTTCGCGAGGTCGGCGTAGAGCTGAAGGACCGGGGCTCCCCGGCGCCCCGTGAGGAACGCCCGGGTCCGAGTCGCAATGCCCGGCAACGCGGGCGCCACGGCCAGGACCACGATCAGGGCGAGGAGAGGTCCGAGCGTCATACCGCTCCCTTCCACTGCATCAGGTAGTAGAGCAGGACCAGCAGCGTGGCGACCACCGACAGGAGGTACCAGCGGATCCGTCCGCCCTGCCAGTGTCGCAGTCGCTGGCTTAGGCCCTCGAGCCCCCGCCAGGTCGGCAAGACGGCTCGGTCTTGGACTAGATCCATGGGATGGGAGTGAAAAGCGGTTGCCTCGCGCGCTTGAGGAACCCCTGCGAGGGCTCCGAAGGCGGCCAGGAGCGGTGCGGCGAAGGAGGAGGCGCTGTATTGCATTCGAGGGGACAGCCGCAGCCCCCCGCAAGCCCAGGTCTCGTCCAGAGCGGCCTTCCTCGCGTACCGCAGGCGACTGCGCAGCCAGCTCAGGGCGGCGATCGCGAGAATGACACCGAGCGCCACCGAGGCGATGCGCGGTGCGGCGTCTGCCCATCCGTCCGGCGGGCTCGCGGTCACTTGCATCACACTCTCCGCGACCCGCCGAGCCGGGTCGAGGACCAGCATCGGAAGGACGCCAATGGCGATACAGGCCGCTGCGAGCCCCAGCATTGGCACCACCATGCCGGCGCCGGGCTCCCTCACCTCGAGCCCGCTGGGCACCGGCCCTCGCGCCTGACCGAGGAATAGGACGCCGTCCAGTTTGCTGAAACACGTCAAGGCGAGGCCGCCAATCAGCGCCAAGGCCGCCGCCCCGACGATGACGAACCGGAGAGCCTCGGGAGCCCCCGCCGCGCTGAACAGTCCGCCGAAAACCAGCCATTCGCTCACGAAGCCGTTGAGCGGCGGCAGACCCACGATGGCCACTGAGCCGATCCCAAAAGCCAGCGCCGTCAGCGGCATCCGACGGCCCAGGCCTCCCAGCCGGTCGATGACTCGGGTGCCCGTGGCTCGCACCACTGCGCCCGCTCCCAGGAACAGCAGGCTCTTGAACAGCGCGTGGTTCAGTGAGTGCAGTACCGCGCCCGCGAAGCCCAGCAGGGCCACCACCGGATGGTGGTAGCTCACCCCCAGTACGCCGACCCCCATGCCCAGCAGGATGATCCCGATGTTTTCCACGCTGTGGTACGCGAGCAGCCGTTTGAGGTCGTGCTGGCCCAAGGCCCACAGCACGCCCAGCACGCCGGAGACCACCCCGAGGCCGAAGAGCGTCCACCCGAACCAGAGCGGCGCCGGCCCCAGCAGGCCGATGATCCGGAGCAGGCCGTAGATCCCCACCTTGAGCATCACTCCAGAGAGCACCGCGGACACGTGGGAGGGCGCCGCGGCGTGGGCTCCGGGCAGCCAGAAGTGCAACGGCACTGCACCGGCCTTGAGCCCGAACCCGAGGAGCGCGAGGCCGAAGGCGAGGGTCCGCGGGGTGCTGGCGACCTGGCTTCCCGCGGCGAAGTCGGCGAAGGTGCGCCCCTCGGTCGTGGTACTCATCGCCGCAAACATGCCGATCAAGGCGAGCGTGCTCACGTGGGTGAGGACCACATAGATCAAGCCCGCCCGGCGGGCTTCGAGCTGCTCGCTCTCGAACACGACGAGCAGGTACGCGCTCAGCGCCATCACCTCCCACGAGGCGAGGAACGCGATCATCGACTGGGAGGTCACGACCCCGATCAGAGCCGCCAGGAGCGCCGCGAACAGCGCGTGCGCCAGGGCGACGTTGCGGTGCCCCCGTTCGGCAGCGAG
>Ga0335085_10004769_pt1 | contig 22229 bp, 20 predicted proteins | sample Lox_Sample_45_FD_206712 | JGI IMG/M metagenome (GOLD analysis project Ga0335085, IMG submission 206712) | Soil microbial communities from Loxahatchee National Wildlife Refuge, Florida, United States - Lox_Sample_4.5 | ecosystem: Environmental > Terrestrial > Soil > Wetlands | place: USA...
CGGCCCCGGGGGTGCCGGGGCCGTCCGCGCGGCTGCTCAGGCTCCGTCTTTGACGACCAAATCGAAGATGGAGGAGTAGCTGCGTGACGCATGATGACGTGCTGTTCGGCTACCGGCTGCGGCTGTTTACGCTCGCCGAGGAGCTTGGGAACGTTTCTGAGGCGTGCCGGCGGATGGGCGTCAGCCGCCAGACCTTCTACCGGCTGAAGGGTCAGGCCGATCGCTGGGGTATCGAGGCGCTGAGGGTCCGTGAGCGCCGCCGCCCGCGCCAGCCGAACGAAATCGGCCCGCACCTGGAGCAGCGGATCGTGGCCTTCAGCCTCGCCCATCCCGGGTTTGGGCCCAGACGGATCTCGGCTGAACTGCGCCGGGAGAAGTGGGGCGGGATCCGGATCTCCGAGAACGGCATCTGGAAAGTCCTGCTGCGGGTCGGGCTGAACACGCGCGGCAAGCGCTTGGCGTTGATCGCTCGCCACCGCGACCCCTATGAGCGAGCTCCCTCACCGCCACCGCCGGAGCGCCACATCGACGCCTCAGAGCCCGGGGAGCTTGTGCAGATGGACTGCTTCTTCATCGGTCGCCTCTCGGGCACCAAGGGGTCCGTGTGGCAGTACACAGCTATCGACGTGGCCTCCAGCTACACCTGGGCCGAGCTGCACGCTTCAGAGCGCAACCCCCGCTCCAGACATTGCCAGAGCCTGCTCCATCGCCTCGCGCACGAGCTCGCCCTCGCCGGCTGGAAACTCAAGGCCGTCAGCACCGATAACGGCTCGGAGTTCGCCTCACGCGAGTTCCGAGCCACAGTCGAGAGCCACGGAGCCCGCCAGCGACGCATCAAGGCCGGCAGGCCCACCAGCAACGGGAGCGTCGAGCGCGTCCAACAGACCATCCTCGAGGAGTGCTGGCGCCCATCCTTCGCCCGCTCCCTGATCCCCAAGACCACAGCACTACGCAGAGACCTCGAGGAGTACCTCGCCTACTACAACACCGACCGCGCCCACACCGGCCGCCACAACCAAGGACGCACCCCCTCAGAGATCGTCTACGGTGCCCGCAAGATGAGAGCCGCACGATGAGCGGCTCTCACCACCACCCGGAGATAGCGCAAGCTAGGAGGGCTCGGCCGATCAACGTCCGCCGCCGGGCCGGTGCCGCGTAGGGCGGCCTGCCCTCTGGATCAGGCGGCTCGCGGGTGCTGGCGCACCGCTCCGGGCTCCAGCGCGGCCCGGTAGCCGTCGGCCAGCCGTTGGAGCGCCCCCTCCCAGGTGCGAGCCCGCGCCGCCGTCACCCCTGCCGCGGCGAGGCGCTCCCGCAGCAGCGGTGAGCGCGCGAGGTCCAGCAGCGCCTCGCTGATCGCGCCCGGCTCGGGCGGGCACAGGATTCCGCTCACGCGATCCTCGATCAGTGAGCGCGGGCCGCCCGCGTCGACAGCCACCACCGGCACGCCGCCGGCCTGCGCCTCCAGCACCACCTGGCCGAAGGTGTCGGTCGCGCTCGGGAACACGAACATGTCGGCGCCCGCGTAGGCGGCCGGCAGCTGTGCACCCTCCAGCCATCCGAGGAAGCTCGCGCGGCTACCCAGCCGCTCGGCCAGCTCGCGGCGCTCGGGGCCGTCGCCGGCGAGCAGGAGGTGCAGCCGGGGGCACTGCTCATGCGCCAGCAGGAACGCGTCGGCCAGCAGCTCGACGCCCTTCTCGTGCGTGATCCTCCCGGCGTAGAGCACGGTCAGCCTCCCGTCAGCCGCCTGTGACTCGCCGGGCGTGAAGGCGCGCCGCGCAGGCGTGAAGCGCTGCGCGTCCACACCCCGATCCCAGCGCATCACGCGTCTCGGGGCCACCCCGAGCGCGGCCAGGGCCTCGTCGGCGGCCTCGCTGGGGGAGAGGACCACGTCGCAGGCCCCGTAGAAGGCAGCCACTGCGAACTGGACCGCCGACGCCACCGCGCGGCTGCGCGCCCGTATCCCGGCGTATGTGGTGAGCTCGGTGTGATAGCTGCCGATGAGCGGCAGCCCCATCGCGCGTGCCACGAGCGCTCCGACGATGCCCACCGGCCCCGGCGAGGAGACGTGGATCGCCTGGAAGCCCCCGTCGGTGAGCGACTGCACCGCGGCCGCGAGGCTCGGAACGCCGATGCTGAGCCCCGGGTAGAAGGGAACCTCGATCTCCGTCACCGCCGGGAGCCGGCGATCGACGGCCGAATCGGTGCCCACCACCTCGATCTCGAAGCCGGGAACGCCCCGCTGGCGGATCTCCTCGATCGTCCTCGTCACCCCGTGGGTCGTCCCGATGCCGTCGGCGAGCATCGCCACGCGGGCACCCTCACCGCCTTCCCGCTCACGCCTCCCGCCCGTGGAGCCGCTCGGAGACGAGCCGAACGCAGAGTCGGATGCAGAGCCGGACGGCGCGGCGATCTCTGCGAGCTTGGCCTGCTCGCGGCCGAGGAAGGCCGCGGCCGGGGCGTATGGGATCACCGCGATGCAGGACTCGAACACGCCCTGCGCGGCGCCGAGGGCCCGGGCCGGACCGTCGGGGGCCTGTCCGTCTGAGACCGACGCCACGAGATCTCCCACGGCGTGGCGGAGCTTGCGCTCGTGCGCTCGCGAGGCCCGCCGGAACAGGGCCGCGTGGCTGAAGTCCTCCGCCTGCATCAACTCCAGCAACGCCGCCTCGTCCAGCGACTGCAGGCCGACCGCGGCCCGCCATGCATCGAGCAGGCAGCGCGCGTCCGCCGGCGTGAGGTCCCCGCCGATCGGGCCGTGCCGCGCATCGGCCTCCCGCAGCAGCCGTGCCACCATCCCCATCACGCGCGACGGCTCCACCCGGCCCGAGCCGTCCCCGTGCGTGGAGAAGCCCAGCGAGCGAACCGCCAGCGCGATCGCCGCGTGCGCCCACTTGGCGGCGCTGCCCTGGGCGCCGCGGGCGACCACGTTCCCGTCACGAAGCTGTCCCAGGAACTCCTGCGGGCCCGACGCCGACGGGGACTCGGTGAAGGTGCGACCTACGTCAACGCCTGCGTGATCGTCGCTGCCGCCGATGCCGATGCCCTCGCAGGTGGCGACGTAGGTGGCGGCGGGCTGGTTGAGCTGGGCCGCACGTGCGCCGTTGCGCACCTCCCAGACTTCGAACAGCTCGGCCAACCGGCGACGGTGGCGGGGGAGCAGTGGGGCGGCGACGGTGTAATAGGGGTGTGCGAGCGCGCACGCGATCCGGTGCTCGCGCAGGTATTCCGCACACATTTCGACGTCGCTGCTGTGAGCCTGGAGCCATTCGTGAACCTCCCCGTCGATCCCGAAGCACAGCACGTGCACCGCCTGCGGCTCATCCCGGAAATGTGTAGTCAGCTCCTCCGAGACGAACACGTCCTGGCGGTCCGCGATCTGGAGCACCCCGTCGATCGTGTCGTGGTCGGTGATCGTCACGAAGTCCATGCCACGCCGCTTGGCCAGCGCGTAGACCTCCTCGGGCGGCGTCGCGCACTCCGGCAGGCCGACCGCCCGTTGGACTCCGAGCCGGGACTCCTCCGAGGCGCTCGAGTGACAGTGGAGATCGACCCGACTGCATCCCTCGTCCCTCCCGACCACGGCTGTCGTGGTGCCCATACGCTCGCCAGATTTCCACGCAAACAGCGTCCGTCCTGTGACCAACCGGGAATAATCGTGTGAAGCGGCGGTGAACGGCCGGGGGAGATCGGTGAACAACGGCAGAGGAAATAGGTGAACAATCCTTCACAGGAGTACGAGAACCTCCTCCGGGAGCTGTACGCGGCCTTCAACGCCCGCGACATCGACTCGGTCCTTGCTCGCGTGGCCGTGGATGTCGACTGGCCGAACGCGTGGGAGGGCGGTCGCGTTCGAGGCCACGAGGGCGTCCGCGACTACTGGACGCGTCAGTGGTCGGCGATCGACCCCGTGGTCGAGCCGCTGAGCTTCAGCTCACGGCCCGACGGCAGCGTCGCGGCCGTGGTCGATCAGGTCGTGCGCGGTCTCGACGGCGTGCTGCTCAACCGGAGCGAGGTCGTGCACGTGTACCGCTTTCACGATGGGCTGGTCAGCGTGATGGAAGTCGAGGAGCTCTCCGGTGGCGATCGGGCGAGCGCCGGTCGAGCCGCTCCGCCGGACCCGGGCTGACCCTACGGGCCCGCTCCTATTTGAGAACCGCGCCGCGCCGTCCACATCCCCCTCTGCTCACGGCCCGGCCGCGGGCAGAGAGGATGCAGATCCAGGCCGAGCGGCGGACGTCGGCCGCGGCCCGCGAGGCTCTGCTCTGACAGTGCCGGGGAACCGCCCGGCGGGGGTGGTCGGGGTGCCTGCCCGTATTCATCGCCGCATCCTTGGGTCGAGGTAGACGTCGTCGATACGGACGATGCCTTTAGTCGAGGCAAACTGGAGCGCCAGCTGCGCAGAGCCACCCGAAACGGCGGAGACCACCGCGGCGCCGGTGTGCAGGGTCGGCGAGAGTTCCCAGCCGTTGCCGACGGTGAAGCTCTTCGAGGCCACGGTCACCGGCAGTCCGAGGGGGCCTTTGTAGAGGAGGCTCACGGAGAGGGTCGCCGACGGGGTCGCGCCACGCAGGAAGAACCTGAAGGTGCGGTCGTTCGGTTCCACGCACATGTACGGGGACTGCGCGCTCCCGCCCTGGGCCACGGCCATCGAGAACCACCCGGGCGTCCCGGCGACGTTGTAGGGCTCGTTCCCGAGCGCCACGACGGCTGGACCCAGGGTGGTCCAGCGGGGTTCCCCGACCTCGAAGCTTCCTCCGGGCACGAGCGAGTAGTAGCCGCTGTCCGACCAGGCCGTGAAGGGCTGCACCAGCGTGGTTTCCGGGCACGGTTTTTCGGTTGTGGCGGCCTGGGCCCCGGCGGCCGGGAGCACGCTCGCTACGCACGCCAGCACGAGGCCCGCCAGCACGACGGGTGCGCGAGTGGACCCTCGTGCCCTCCTGAATGGGGGAGATAGTGAAAACATCGACGCCTTCCTTTTCGGTGGCAGCCGAGCTATCTCGGGGAGACCTCTGGCTTTGCGTCCCCGGCTCGCACCGGGTTTGCCCGTTCAGTTTGCCTTTATGTGCGGCCTGTCGTCAGGGCGCCGAGGTGACTTGACCCTTTTGGACGCAGCCTGGACGAACAGGCCGACACGGGTGTCGTCCCTTTGGTACGACCCCGTTCGAGCGGCTGCCCTCTTCGGCGACTTCCACGGCGAACACGTCGGCGTTCACTCCCGTCGGGGGTTCAGGCGCCACCAGCGGCGGTTCACCCGTTTCCAGATATGCCCGCGTGCCTTCGTTGTAGACGCGGTCCTGGTGGGAGTCGTTCTCGGAGAAGCTCGTGTTCTCTTCGGCGGCGCCTTCGAGCTTTCCGAAGCTGCGGGTGTTCCCGAACCAGTCCCACACCACGTCCGCCCAGGCCGAGTAGGTCGTGGTTTTGTAGCCCCCGCCACGGCCGCTGCCGGCCACAGCGGGTCTGCATGTAGACATCCCCGGAGGGGAGCCCCCCTGCCCCCTTGAAGCCGGTCGCATACACCTGCTCCTGGATCCCTCCGCACGAGTGCCCGAGCATCGAGAAGGCGTCCCCCTGGGAAAGAACTAGTGCGATAGGACTACCGGCCTGTGCCGGGGCCGCGAACACGGCGCCCGCGAGCACGACCATGACCATCGCCACTCCGCGCCCGAAAACCCCCCGCATCAAGCCCTCCAGTGCCACCGCCACCCGTCGCCCCGCAAGGAGGCGAGGGCCGACCGTACCAGCAGCCGCCCGCACACAGGGGTCGATAGGGGAGTTCTCACGGACCCCTTGAGGGCGTTTCTAGAATCGGGCCCATGGTGGGCTGGACGCGGCGGATGGCCGCACACCGCAGAGCCGTTCTCGCGTGTTGGCTGGCGCTGTTCGTGCTGGGCGGGTACGCCTCCGCGAACCTCGGCAAGCTGCTGACGAACCGCTTCAGCGTTCCCGGCTCGGAGGCCGAAAAGGGCCTCAGCATCCTCAAATCGCGCTTCAACGAGCGCGGCGACGGAGCCTTCACGCTGGTGGCCCGTTCGACCGGCCCGACGCTGAGCCCGGCGGTCGTCGAGCAGGCCGCCCAGCGCGCCGCCACGAAGCTGCCCGACGGCAAGGCCCTGCCCGTGCGTCCCGCCGGCCCCGGGGTCTACTACGTGCAGATCCAGACCCCCCTGCAGGCGGCCGACGCCAAGAACCACACCACCGCCATGCGCCAGGCGATCGGCCCGGTCCCGGGGGTCAAGACCTACCTGACGGGCTTCCCGGCGCTCGCCCACGACGAGCAGCCGATCTACAGCAAAGACCTCAGCAAGGGCGAGATGATCGCGGTCCCGATCGCGATCGCCGTGCTGCTGTTCATGTTCGGGACCCTCGGGGCGGTGATCGTGCCGCTGATCTTCGTGCTGGCGACGCTGCCGACCACGCTCGGGCTGGTGTGGGTGATCGCCCACCTCGGCAGCACCGCCCAGTACGTCACCAACATCGTCACCCTGATCGGACTCGGGATCGCGATCGACTACTCGATGCTGGTCGTGTTCCGCTTCCGCGAGGAGCTCAGCAGCGGCAAGGACGTCCAGGAGGCGCTCGAGACGACGATGTCCACCGCCGGGCGGGCGACGCTCTTCTCCGGCATGACGGTGGCGATCGGGCTCGCCGCGCTGCTGGCGATGCCGCTGCCGTTCATGCGCTCGATGGGGGCGGGAGGGGTGCTGATCCCGCTCGTCTCGATGGCCGCCTCGGTGACGCTGCTGCCGGCCCTGCTGGCGGTGCTCGGCACCGGCATCAACCGCTTCCGGGTGATCCCCCACCGGGTGCTCGAACGGCGCGTCAGCGGCGAGGGGGGACCCTGGGCGAACCTCGCGCGGATCATCATGCGCCGGCCGGTCGCGGTCCTGGTCGTGACCGCCGCGGTGATGCTCACGCTCGCGATCCCGGCCTTCGGCCTGCACGTCACCAGCGGCGACAACCGCAACACCCCGCCCGGCACGGAGGCCGCCGACGGCCTGCTGCTGCTGGAGTCCCGCATCGGGCCCGGTCCCCTGGCCCCCCACCAGGTCGTGGTCGACACCGGGCGCCCGGGCGGCGCCACCGCTCCCGACACGGTCGCAGCCGAGCGGCGCCTACTCGCACAGCTGCGCGCCGATCCGCGCATCGAGGCGGCCACGATCCAGGCGCCGGCCGGCCTCTCCGACGAACAGGCCAGACGTGCCAACCTGATCGATCCCAACGGCGGGGTGCTGCAGATCCGGGCCTCGGGCCGCACCGATGCTGGCACCGAGACGGCGGTCGACCTCGTGCGCAAGATCCGCGGCACCTACATCCCCCGCGCCGGCTTCCCGGCGAGCGACCGCGTCTACCTGACCGGCGCCCCCGCGTTCGGGCTGGACTTCGTGAACAAGGCCTACGGGGCATTCCCCTGGCTGCTGCTGGCGGTGCTCGTGATCACCTACTTCGTGCTGCTGCGCGCCTTCCGCTCGGTCGTGCTGCCGATCAAGGCGGTGCTGATGAACCTGCTCTCGATCACCGCCTCATACGGGGCGCTGGTGCTCGTGTTCCAGCACGGCTGGGGCGAAGTCGTCGGCTTCCACAGCTCACCCCAGATAGAAGCCTGGATCCCGATCTTCCTGTTCGCGATGCTGTTCGGCCTCTCGATGGACTACGAGATCTTCCTGCTCACCCGCATGCGCGAGGAGTGGGACCGCTTCCACGACAACGAACGCGCCGTCGCGTACGGGCTCGAGCGCACGGGCCGCATCATCACGGCCGCCGCCGTGATCATGATCGCCGCCTTCTCGGGCCTGATGAGCGGCACCTTCGTCGGCCTGCAGGAGTTCGGCTTCGGTCTGGCGATCGCGATCTTCCTCGACGCCACGATCGTCCGCGCCCTGCTGGTCCCCGCCCTGATGAAGCTGCTGGGCAACTGGAACTGGTACCTCCCGGAGCGCATGCGCCGCACGATGCGGCTGCACCCCGAGGCCGAGCCGGTCTCGAGCGCCTCCTAGGAGCTCAGCGCCTCCAACGGCGCGGGGGTGCCGGCGAGCGCGAAGGCGCCTGCGGTCATCGCCCCGATCTCGATCACGGCCTCGCGCAGGTTGCGGCTGATGCCGGCCGCCGACACGAACCCGTGGATGTAGCCCTCGTAGCGACGCAGCAGCGCCGGGGTTCCGGCCGCCCGCAGGGCATGGGCATAGTCCTCGCCCTCGTCGCGAAGGGGGTCGAAGCCCGCCGTGATCACGATCGCCGGCGCGAGCCCGGAGAGCTCCCCGGCCAGGATCGGTGAGACGCGCGGGTCGTGCACCACGTCGGTGCCCGCGGCCGCGCCGAGATAGCTCCTTTCAAACCAACCCATCTCGGTGTTGCTGAGGAAGAACCCCTCCGCGAACAGCTCCCGCGAGCGCCGCCGGGTGCTCATGTCCGTGGCCGGGTAGATGAGCAGCTGAAGGGCGGGCGCCGGGCCACCGTCGTGGGCGCTCAGCTGCGAGACGACCGCCGCGAGATTGCCGCCCGCACTGTCGCCGCCGACGCCCACGCGGGCGGGGTCAGCGCCGAGGCGCTCGGCGTTCTCGCACGCCCACGCGAGCGCTGCGCGAGCGTCTTCGACGGCCGCCGGGAAGGGGTGCTCGGGTGCCAGCCGGTAATCGACCGCAAGCACCTGGGCCCCCGAGGCGCGGCACAGCAGACGGCACAGGGAGTCATGGGTCTCGAGGTCTCCGAACACGAACCCGCCGCCGTGGTAGTACACGAGCAGAGGGGCGGGCTGGCGTGTGATCGCGGGTGCGTAGTGCCGGGCGGGGATCCTCCCGATCAGGAGGTCTTCGACCGAGCCCACGGATGGTGGGGGCCCGCCGAAGACGGCCGCCATGCGCCTGCGTTCGACCCGCGAGCGCTCGGGGTCCGGGACCTCGGTGACGGCCGCGGCCATCCGGTTCAGCACCGCCAGCGAGAGCTGCTGCTCGGGCGCCAGGCGCTGGCCGTCGCGTTCGATCGGCGGTGAGCCGGAGAGCGCGACCTGGATCGGTGCCGGCAACGCCGACATCAGTTTTGCGATCCGATACTCGAGCTTGTCCCTGAACTGCCCCATTTCCCCTCCTTCGCCGCTGTGCCCTGAGCTTACGCGCACACGCGGTGAGGCGACCCTACGCCGGCGCCTCCTCGGGCTCCGCAGGGCTCAGAAGACGATCGTACGGCCATCGTGGATGAGCACGCGGTCGTCGAGCACGCTGCGCAGGGCCCGCGCCAGCACCACCCGCTCGAGGTCCCGGCCCACGCGCTCGAGGTCCTCCACGGTGTAGTCGTGGCCCACCCGCTGGACGTCCTGCTCGATGATCGGGCCTTCGTCGAGCTCCTCGGTGACGAAGTGCGCCGTGGCCCCGATCAGCTTCACGCCGCGCTCGTAGGCGTGGCGGTAGGGCTCGGCCCCCGCGAACGCGGGCAGAAAGGAATGGTGGATGTTCACCACCGGGCAGCCGACCTGGGCGAGGAAGTCCCGGGACAGGATCTGCATGTAGCGCGCCAGCACCACCAGGTCGACGTCGCCGGCGAGCACCTCGAGCGCGCGCTGCTCGGCCTCGTGCTTGGTCTCGCGGGTGACGGGGAGGTGCAGGTAGGGCACACCGAGGGCCTCGACCTCGTCACGCAGCAGCTCGTGGTTGGAGATCACGCACACGGTCTCCATGTCGAGCTCACCGCGGCGGTTTCGCCACAGCACGTCGAGCAGGCAGTGGTCGGCCTTCGATGCCATCAGGGCCACCCGTCGGCGGCGGTGGGGGTAGGAGATGCGCCAGCTCATCGAGAAGCGTTTGGCGAGCGCTTCGAAGGCGGACTCGAACTCCTCGCGGCTGCGCTCCAGCTCGGGCAGGTAGAAGACCGTGCGCATGAAGAAGGTGCCGCGCTCGGGGTGGGTGGAGAACTGATCGCTGGCGATGATGTTCGCGCCGCGCCCGAACAGGAAGCCGGACACGGCGGCCACGATGCCGGGCCCGTCGGGGCAGGACATCAGCAGCCGTGCGCTGCTGCCGGCGCCCTGCGCCGAGGGCGGCGGGACCGAGGCCATCACGAGTCCTCGGCCCGGGGATGTGGGGTGGCTGACGGCAGGGTCTCTCCTCGCTCCCGAGTGGGCGCCGAGACGCTACCATCGGGCCACCCGAGGCCGTGGCGAACCTCGTGCAGGCCCGGGGTGAGGGGCGGTGCAGGCGAGCAGACGGGGGGCAGGGATGACGGTCGGGCGTGTGGGACGGATGCTGATCGCGGCCGTCGTGGCGTGCATCGCGATCGCTGCGAGCGGCGGCTCCGCCGTGCTGGCGGCGGGCGCCAACGTGACCACGGCCGCGTACAACAACCTGCGTGACGGCTGGGACTCCAACGAGCCCGGCCTCGGCCCGGCGCAGCTCAAATCGCCGAGCTTCCAGAAGCTTTTCACCACGAAGCTCAGCGGCTCGATCTACGCTCAGCCGCTGGTCTACGAAGGGACGGTCGTGGCGACCACCGAGAAGGCCAGGGCCTACGGGATCAACGCGGCCACCGGAGCGATCAGCTGGCAGCGCTCGTTCGGGACCGCGTTCAAGTCCTCGACCATCGGCTGCACCGACCTGAAGCCCAGCCTCGGCTCGACCTCCACGCCGGTGATAGATCCCACCTCCGGCACCGTGTACATGACCACGCGTCTGACCACGGGCCACAAGGGCGGGAAGCTGGCGAACTCCCACTGGTTCCTGCAGGCGTTCTCGGCGGCAACCGGTGAAGAGCGGCCCGGCTTCCCGATCCAGATCCAGGGCACCCCCTACAACACGCCCGAAATCCCGTTCAACGAAGCCTTCCAGGAGCAGCGCCCCGGGTTGCTGCTGCTCGAAGGTGTCGTGTACGTCGCGTTCGCCTCCGACTGCGACATCAACCCCTACCGCGGCATCGTCGCCGGCTTCAACGCCGAAACCGGTGCGCTGACGACGATGTGGAGCGACGAGAGCGGCCCCGCGGCCGACGAAGGCTCGATGGCCGGCGTCTGGCAGAGCGGCGGCGGGCTCGTCTCCGACATCCCCGGACGCATCATCTTCGCGACCGGCAACGGCGTCTCGCCCACGACGGCGCCCTCCAACGAACCTCCGGCGACCCTGTCGGAGTCCGTCGTGGGCCTCACCGTCGGCGGCGGTGGTCAGATCGCGCCGTCGCAGTTCTTCGCGCCCCACGACGCCGTCACACTCGACCAGGAGGACGAGGACCTCGGCTCCGGCGGCCCGATCGCGCTGCCCACCGAATACTTTGGCACTCCCGGCGTCCCCCATCTGGTGATCCAGGACGGCAAGGACGGGCGGGTGTTCCTGCTCAACGCCGACGACATGGGCGGCTACCTGCAGGGGCCCGAAGAATCCGACGACGTGCTGCAGCAGCTCGGTCCGTTCGACGGCGTGTGGGGCCACCCCGCCGCATTCGGCGGCCAGGGCGGCTGGGTCTACGTGCTCGAGAGCGCCGGCGGCGGCAGCCTTGCCGCCTACCACTCGACGCTCGGCCCTCACGGCGAACCGCAACTCGTCCCGGAAGGTCAGAGCGACGAATCATTCGGCTACGCGTCGGGGTCCCCGATCGTCACCAGCGACGGCACCACCCCGGGCAGCGCGGTGGTGTGGGGGATCTACGAGGGCGAAAACGGGAGACACGCACAGCTGCGCGCCTACGGCGGGATCCCGGAAGGGGGCACGCTGCCGCTGCTGTGGTCGGACGCGATCGGCACGGCTGCGAAGTTCTCCGTGCCGACGGCCTCCGAAGGCCGCGTCTACGTCGGCACCCGCAACGGCAAGCTGCTGGCGTTCGGCTCCTCCGGCAACGGCCCCCTGCAGGCTGCGCCGGTCGAATTCGGGACCGTCGCCGTCGGGCACGCCCGCACGGTCCAGCTGTCGCTCGCCGCCGCACGGGCGCTGCAGTTGAAGGCGCCGATCGCGGCCACCGGCGTGGAACCGCTGACGGCGCAGGCGGCCGAGCTGCAGGCCGTCCACGGCCGCACCGCGGGACCGAAGAAGATCCCCGCCAGCGAGTCCCCGCTCGGCGCCGGGGTGCTCGAGATCAAGCAGCCGCCGCGCGGCGCGCGCCTGAGGAACGGTCAGCGCCTGGGCGTGGACGTGTCCTTCAGGCCCGCGCACGCGGGACCGATCGTGGGGCTCCTGCAAGTGCCCACCAGCGCCGGCACGAGGACCGTTCCCGTCAGCGGCTACGGCAGCGCCCCCGGACTGATCCGCTCGGCTCCCCCGCTCGACTTCGGCGTGCGGGCCACCCACGCGGGCGGCAAGTACCTGACCTTCAGCGTCAGCAACTCGTGGACGAAGCCCGAGCGCATCACCGGCCTGCACCTCCCAGGTGCGCCGTACACGGTCAGCGGAGCACCCGCCGTCGGGACGCTGCTCGCGCCGCGCCAGACGGTGACGATCTCGGTGCACTTCGACCCCTCCGCGCCCGGCTCATACCCGCGCCGGATGCGGATCGCAAGCGACCACGGTGGCGTCGCCGTCGCCCTCACCGGGACCGCGGTCGAGGGACGCCCGCGCATGTCGCTGCGGCCCCAGGCCCTCAACTTCGGCTCCGTGCCCCTGGGGTCGAGCCGCACGCTGCGCTTCACGATCTTCGACTCCGGCAACGTCCCGCTCACGATCACGCGCGCGATCGCACCGTCCGCACCGTTCACGGCCTCCAAGACCGTGCCCGAGGGACTCACCATCGGCGCCGAAGCCGGGCTCACGGAGGCGATCACCTTCAAGCCGACGGCAACCGGAGAGGCCGGCGGCACCTATGTGCTCGACGGCAACGACGGCCGCGGCCATCGGATCGTGAAGCTCGTGGGCCGCGGCGTGAGGGCACGCGGCTGAGGCTCGCCTCTCGCGCCGCCGGCGACCGGTGGCCGGCGGCGGCCCGCTGTCACTCGGTCGGGTTCTCGGCCAGGTAGGCGTCGGCGAGGCGCTTCGGCGCGCGGCACAGCCACACTTCGACGATCAGCTCCTCGAGCTCCCGCGGCGGGACCGCCTCCAGGCGCCGCTCGCCGACCCTCCACTGCGCTCCCGTGGGCCCGCCGCGTTCGCTCGCGCCCGGAAGCGCCATCGCGATCCTGCGGACGTCGTCGAGGTCCGGCACCTCAGCGCAGCGTATCCTCGCGTGCCGTGCCCGAGCACGTCTGCCAGATCCAGGTCTCACACTCCGACCGCACCGCGCTCGAGCAGATCATCCAGCAGCTGCTGGAGCGGCGTCTGATCGCCTGCGGGCAGGTGCTCGGACCGATCTCGAGCTCGTTCCGCTGGGAGGGGAGGGTGGAGCACGAGCGGGAGTGGCTCGGGCTCCTGAAGACCGCCGCCTCGCGGGCCGCGGAGGTGCGGTCGCTGATCGCCGAGCTGCACCCCTACGAGGTCCCGGAGATCCTCGTCATGGAGGTGCTCGACGGACACGGGCCGTACCTGAGCTGGGTGCTCGAGCAGACGGCCGAGACACCTCCCGCGACCGGCGAGCGATAGGCGCGCGTGCCGAACCGGCGCCACCGCTTCCGGGTGTGCCCGGCACCTGGAATGATGGGCACGTGAGGATTGCCGCAAACACAGGGGAGAGGACGGGGACCAGATGCGTGCCAGGGCTCCATCCGAGGTAGCTCCGACCGATCGCGAAGCCAACTGGGCCGTCGCCGTGGCGGGTGGCCTGTACCTGGTCGGCGCACTGCTGTGCGCGACCGGGGCGCTGCTGCCGGAGCTGCGCGCCCCGTGGGCGATCGGGGCCGTCGGGGTGCTGGCGATCGGCACCTCGGCGCTGCTGCTGGTGGTGTGGCATCAGGGCCGCGGCACGCTCACGATCGCCTACCTCGCCGACCTCTGGGGGATCGTGCTGATCGCGACCCTGTGCGCGGGCAGCAGCGGCACCGGGAGCCCGTTCGCGCTGATCTACATGTTCGCCATCGGCCACGCCGCGGCCTTCCAGCCGCGCGGACGCCTGTACACGGTCGCGGGTGCCGGCCTGGTCGCGTTCCTCGCCCCGATCGTCTACGAAGAAGGGGTCTCGACGGAGTTCGTGGCGGTCGCGTGCGTCGGCATCGTGATGGCGCTCTTGACCAGCGCGGCGGTCCACTTCGCGCTCAACAGGATCCGTGAGCAGCGCCGTCGCCTGCAGGTGCTGAGCGCCGCCAGCGCCTCGCTCGACCGCTCGCTGGATCCCGCCGAGACGCTGCGGGCGATCTCCCGCATGGCGGTCCCCGAGCTGGTCCCGGTGTGTGTCGTGGACGCGCTCGATCTGACCGGCTCGATCGGCTCGACGGTGGCGGCCGCGGCGGACCCGGCCCTCGTGCAGGCGATCGAGGCCTCCCTCCCGGACCCGCCCCGTGGCGACATGCACCTGGACGGGGTCGCGAACCTGCTCGACGAGCCGGCGGTGGGGGAGGGCGCCGCCCGCGCCGCCGGCGGCTCCGATCCCGCTGGCGCGCACGACCGTCCCGACGAGGATGCCTCCGCGGCGATCGCGCACGTCGTCGACGGGCACGAGCACGAGGCCGTTATGCAGCAGGCCGGCTACGTGTACGAGGTCGCCTTCCCGATGCTCGCCCGCGGACGCATCCACGGCATGATCACCTTCTGGCGCCCGCGTGAGGAGCGGCCCTTCGACCGCGGGCTGGTGACAGTGCTCGAGGACCTCAGCGGCCGCGCCGCGCTGGCCTACGACAACACCCGCCTGTACGCCGAGCGCGCCCAGGTCGCGCGCACGCTGCGCCGCAGCCTGATGCCCGCCGCGCTGCCCACGATCCCCGGCCTCGAGCTCGCCAGCTACTTCCGCCCGATGGGCGCCGGCAGCGAGGTCGGTGGCGACTTCTATGACGTCATCTCCGACAGCGAGGGCTGCTGGCTGATCGTCGGGGACGTCTGCGGGAAGGGAGCCGAGGCGGCCGCGCTGACCGGGTTCGTGCGCCACACCACCGCCGCCTACGCACGCGAAACCGACCGCCCCGGGCGCGTGCTGACGCGCGTGAACCGGGCGATGCTCGAGCAGGACTTCGAAGGTCTGTTCGCGACCGCGATCCTGACGCGCATGCGCTTCCGGCCCCGCGACGTCGAGGTGACGGTGGCACTCGCCGGGCACCCCGCCGCGCTGATCGCCCGCTCCGACGGCGACGCCGGCGAGCTCGGCGCCTCCGGCAAGCTGCTCGGGGTGTTCCCGGACGCCGACATCGAGGAGGCCTTCACCGTGATGAAGCCGGGCGACGCGCTCGCGCTCTACACCGACGGCCTCACCGAGGCCCACGCGCCGAGCAGGGTGTTGTCGGTGGGGCAGATGATCGAGCAGCTGCGCAGCGCTCCCCGTCGCTCGCCCCAGGACGCGATCGACGCGCTGCTCGGGCTGATCGGCACCGACACCGGGGTCGGCGACGACATCGCGATCCTCGCCGCCCAGGTCGCGGCCGGTTAGCGCGCGCCGTCTGACGTTCCCGTGACCCGGCGATGGCCAAGCTGATCTACTCGGCGATCGCCTCGCTCGACGGGTTCGTCGAGGACGAAGCGGGGAAGTTCGACTGGGCGGCGCCGGGGGAGGAGGTGCACGCCTTCATCAACGACCTCGAGCGCCCGATCGGCACCTACCTGTACGGCCGCCGGATGTACGAGACGATGGCCTTCTGGGAGACGGCCCCCACCGCCGATGAGCCGTCGGTGTTCGGGGACTTCGCGGAGCTCTGGCGGTCTGCCGAGAAGGTCGTCTACTCGCGGCGGCTCCAGACGGTGTCAAGCGCAAGGACGCGGATCGCGCACGAGTTCGACATCGACGAGGTCCGTCGGCGCAAGCAAGCTTCGGAAACCGACATCACGATCGGCGGTCCCGGCCTCGCCGGCCAGGCGATCAGGGCCGGCATCGTCGACGAGTGCCATCTGTTCCTGACGCCGATCCTCGTCGGTGGCGGCAAGCGTGCGCTTCCCGGCGACGTTCGCACACCGCTCGAGCTGCTTGCCGAGCGACGCTTCGCCAGTGGCGTCGTTCACCTGCATTACCGCCTCTGAGCCACACGCGAATGCGCGCCGGCCCACGCGCTGCCCGCGGGACTCGCGCACGTATCCACTAGCGTTGCGCGGGTGCCCGCGCCCGAGCTCTCGACCGCGGCCGGCCTCGCCTACCGCAGCGCCGGGGATCCCGCCGCCCCCGTGACGCTGCTCGTCCACGGTTACCCCGAGTCCTCCTACATGTGGCGCTCGGCGCTGGCGGCGCTCGCCGACGCCGGCCACCGCGGGATCGCGCCCGACCTGCCGGGCTTCGGGGACTCACCCCCCGATCCCCCCGGGACCTGGGAGCACCACATGGAGGCGCTCGAGCGTTTCGTGCGCGAGCTCGATCCGGGTCCGGTGGCACTCGTCACGCACGACTGGGGGGTGCTCGTGGGGCTGCGCTGGGCGTGCGAGCACCCCGACTCCGTGCGCTCGCTGACGATCTCGGACGGCGGCTTCTTCGCCGACCGCCGCTGGCACGACCTCGCCAACGTGATGCGCACGCCGGGGGAGGGGGAGAAGCTGATCGCCTCCTACACGCGCGAGGCCTTCGACGCCGGCATGCGCCAGCTCTGCGTCGGCATCGACGACGAGGCCCTGACCGAGTACTGGAAGGGGTTCGCCGACGATACCCGCCGCGCGGGCCACCTCGAGCTGTACCGCTCGGGGGACTTCGAGAAGCTCGCCCCCTACGAGGGGCGTGTGGCCGAGCTGGGGCTGCCGACGCTGATCCTGTGGGGCGGGGAGGACCGCTTCGCGAGCGCCCGGATGGGCGAGCGCTTCCACGAGGAGATCGCCGGTTCGGAGCTGCACGTGATCGAGGGGGCCGGGCACTTCGTGTGGGAGGAGCAGCCGCAGCGCTCGGCGGCGATCCTCGTCGACTTCCTTGGGCGCCAGAGTTGATGGCCTCCCTGACGGTCACCGAGTACACCGATCCGGGCTGTCCGTGGGCGTACTCGGCCAGCCCCGCGCTGGCGGTGCTGCAGTGGCGCTATCGCGACCAGCTGCGCTGGCGGATCGTCGCGATCGGTCTCACCGAGGACCCCAAGCGCTACATCGACGCCGGCTACACCCCCGCACGGGTCAGCGCCGGGCTGCTCTACTTCCGCCGCTTCGGGATGCCCTTCGCGCCGGCTCCCCGGCGGCGCGTCGCGGCCACCTCGCGCGGCTGCCGCGCGATCGTGGCGACGCGCCTGCTCGACCCGTCGCGCGAGCGCGACGTGCTGCGCGCGCTGCAGTTCGCGTGGTTCACCACGCCCCTGCAGCTCGACGAGGACGAGGACATCGGCCGAGCCCTGTCGGTGCTCCCCGGGCTCGACGTCGAGGCCGTCGTCGGCGCGATCGACGACCCTTCGACGCTGGCGGCCTATGAGCAGGACAAGCGCGAGACCCGAACCGCCGAGGGCAGCGCGACCCACTACCAGGGCAAGGCCCGCCAGACCGACGGCCCGGTCCGCTACTCGGCTCCCTCGCTCGTCTTCGAGAGCGAGGCCGGGGAGCGTCTGGAGGCGGGCGGCTTCCAGCCGCTGGAGGCCTACGACGTGCTGGTCGCGAACCTCGACCGCGGGCTCGAGCGCCACCCGCCCCCGGAGACCCCGTTGCAGGCGCTGGTCGAGTTCCCCTCCGGGCTGGTGACCGGAGAGGTCGCCGCGATCCTGGCGCCCAACAACGTGGCAGCGGACCGCGAGGGGGCCGAGCGTGCCCTCACCGAGCTGCTCGCCGAGGGCACGGTCCGCCGCACACCGCTCGGCGACGACGCCCTCTGGCAGGCGGCCTGAGCCCGTCCGCCGGCGGCAGCCCGGCGAGCGGCGTGGGCCTCGGCCCCGGGCCGGGATAGCCTTCCCGCCCACGATGCCGGTCAACGTCACCCTGCCCGACGGAACGCCCCTGCAGCTCCCCGATGGTGCGACCGGGGCGGACGCCGCCGCCGCGATCGGCCCCGGGCTCGCCCGCGCCGCACTGGCGGTCGAGGTCAGCCACCCCGAGGCGGGCGAGTCGCCCGAGGTACGCGACCTCGCGCGCCCGCTCCCGGACGGAGCCCACCTGCAGATCATCACCTCCCGCAGCGGCCAGGCGGCGCTCGACGTGATCCGCCACGACGCCGCCCACGTGCTCGCCACCGCCGTGCTGGAGCTCTACGACGGGGTCAAGATCTCGATCGGCCCACCGATCCAGGACGGCTTCTACTACGACTTCGAGTTCCCCGACGGGACCGCCGTCTCGGACGCGGATCTGCCGGCCATCGAAGCGCGCATGCGCGAGCACGTGAAGGCCGCCGAGGAGTTCGTGCGCGAGGACGTTCCCGTCACACAGGCGCGCGAGCGCTTCGCCAAGGAGGGGCAGGACTACAAGGTCGAGCTGATCGACGACCTCGTCAGCGCCGCCCCCGCCGAGCAGCCGCTGAAGACCGTCTCGCTGTACACCAACGGGCCCTTCACCGACCTCTGCCGCGGGCCCCACGCACCAACCACCGGGACCGTCGGCGCGTTCAAGCTGAACTCGGTCGCCGGCGCCTACTGGCGGGGGGACTCCGACCGCACGATGCTGACCCGCATCTACGGCACCGCGTTCTTCTCCAAGTCCGAGCTGCGCGAGCACCTCGAGCGCCTCGAGCAGGCCCGCCTGCGCGACCACCGCCGCCTCGGGCGGGAGCTCGAGCTGTTCATGTTCTCCGAGCTGTCCCCCGGAAGCCCCTTCTGGAAGCCCGCCGGGATGGCCCTGTGGAACGCGCTGACGGAGCTCTGGCGCAACGAGAACCGCAGTCGTGGATACAGGGAGGTGCGCACCCCGATCCTCTACGACGCCGAGCTGTTCAAGCAGTCCGGCCACTGGGACACCTACCGCGAACACATGTACTTCACCGACGTCGAGGACCACCCGATGGGGCTCAAGCCGATGAACTGCCCGGCCCACATCCTGATCTACAAGGACAGCCGCCACTCCTACCGCGACCTCCCGATCCGCTACTCCGAGGCGGGCCTCGTGCACCGCCACGAGCCCAGCGGCGTGCTGCACGGGCTGATGCGCGTCCGGCACATCACCCAGGACGACGCCCACATCTTCTGCACCGAGGAGCAGGTCCAGGAGGAGGTCGTCCAGTGCCTGCGCTTCGGGTTCTTCCTGTACGAGCTGTTCGGCTTCGAGCCCCGCCTGGAGCTCTCCACGCGACCGGCGAAACGGATCGGCAGCGACGAGATGTGGGACCGCGCCGAGGGCGCGCTCGCCGGCGCGCTGCAGGCCGAGGGCCTGGATTACGAACTGAACCCCGGCGACGGCGCCTTCTACGGCCCGAAGATCGACCTGCACATGACCGACTCGCTCGGCCGCTCCTGGCAGCTGGGGACGGTCCAACTCGACTACTCGATGCCCGAGCGCTTCGACCTGCACTACACCGGCGCCGACAACGAGGAGCACCGCCCGGTGATGATCCACCGCGCGCTGATGGGTTCCTTCGAGCGCTTCATCGGGATCCTGATCGAGCACTACGGCGGCGAGCTGCCGGTCTGGCTGGCGCCCGTGCAGGCGATCGTGCTGCCCGTCTCCGACCGCTTCAACGAGTACGCCGCGAGCGTCGTCGAGGGCCTGCGCTCGGGCCAGGCGCGGGTGGAGCTCGACGATCGCAGCGAGAGCGTGGCGCGCAAGATCCGCGACGCCGAGCTGCGCAAGATCCCCTTCATGCTCGTGGTCGGAGAGCGCGAGCAGAGCGAGGGCTCGGTGTCCGTCCGCGAGCACCACGGGGAGGAGCACGGGAGCATGCCCGTGCAAGCGTTTCTCGACCGTCTCGCGGGGGGCTATACTGCCCCGCATTGATCTACGGGCAAAACCTTCCCCGCCGCGCCTGACCTCGGCTTGACGCGCGGCAAAGCAAGCTAGTGCCGGTCCCTCGTAGGTTCGACCGGCGCCCGCCAGAGCGGGACCTGACCCGGATCAACGATCGCATCCGCGTGCCCGAGGTGCGGGTGATCGACGAGGAGGGCAACCAGGTCGGCGTGATGAAAACGCCCGACGCGCTCGTGTTCGCCCAGGAACGCGATCTCGATCTGGTCGAGGTCGCACCCGAGGCCCGTCCGCCCGTGTGCCGCGTGCTCGACTACTCCAAGTACAAGTACGAGCAGGCCCAGAAGCAGAAGGCAGCCCGCAAGCACCAGCAGCAGATCACCGTCCGCGAGATCAAGTTCCGGCCCAAGATCGCCGAGCACGACTACGACACCAAGAAGAACCACGTCGAACGCTTCCTGCGCCACAAGGACAAGGTCAAGATCACGATCATGTTCCGCGGCCGCGAGGTCACCCACCCGGAGCGCGGCACCGCGATCCTCGACCGGCTCGCCGAGGAATTGTCAGAGCTGGGCGTGGTCGAGCAGCGCCCGATGCAGGAAGGGCGCAACATGACGATGCTGATGGCGCCCTCCAAAGCGGTGCTCGCGGGGCGCCTGGACGGCGACGCCGCCACCGCGGACGGGCAGGCTGCGGCCGAGGGACAGGCTCCGGCGGACGGGCAGGCTCCCGCGGAGGGACAGGCCCCGGTCGAGGGACGGGCCTCGGCGGACGCGCGGGCCCCGTCGGAGGGACAGGCACCGTCGGGCGAGCAGGCCCCGGCCGCTGCGCAGGCCCCCTCGGGGGAGCAGACGCAGGCGCCACAGGAGGCCCCGGAGGCCCAGCCGGGCCCCGAGGAGCCGGTGCTCGCCGAGGCGGAGTCGCAGGAGAGCTCCGCGGCGGCGGCTCCCACGCGCGTGCCATAATCGGTCGCCGATGCCGAAGATGAAGACCCATTCGGGCGCCAAGAAGCGCTTCAAGGTGACCGGGCGCGGCAAGGTCCGCGGCCGGCATGCCTTCACGAGCCACATCCTCGAGAAGAAGTCGGCCAAGAAGAAGCGCGCGCTCGGACGCCCGGCAATCCTCTCCCAGGACGACGTCCCGCGGGTCAAGCGGCTGCTCGGGGTGGGCAAGTGACCCGCGTCAAGCGCTCCCTGCATGCGCGCAAGAAGCGCAAGGCGACGCTGGAGCTGACCAAGGGCTTCCGCGGCGAGGCGAAATCCAACTACCGCCGCGCCAAGGAGGCGCTGCTGAAGGCGGACGCCTACGCCTACCGCGACCGGCGCAACCGCAAGCGCGACTTCAGGCGCCTGTGGATCACCCGCATCAACGCAGCCGCCCGTGACAACGGGATGAGCTACTCCCAGTTCATGCACGGGCTCTCGCTCGCCGGAATCGAGCTCGACAGAAAGGTGCTCGCCGACATCGCCGTGCGCGACGCCGACACCTTCCGACGTTTCGCCGATGCCGCCCGCGAGGCGTCGGCTGCCTGACCTGGCCCGTTCCGAAACCGGGCCCCGGCCACAAGACCGACCGCCTTACGGGCGCCGCTCCTGAGAGATCAGGGGGACGGCGCCCTTCTGCTTTTCGAGGACCACCACCGACATCCATGACCACCATCGCCTCCGCCAAGAACCCCCACCTGAAGGCCCTGCGCCGGCTGCACCGGCGGCGCGAGCGTGAGCGCAGCGGAACCTTCCTGGCCGAGGGCGAGGACCTCGTAGGCGCCGCCGGGCAGGCCGGCTGGCGGGCGCGGGAGGGCTACCGGCAGACGGGCTGCCACGTCGGCGAAGCGGGCTTCCACGAGGTCGAGCGCGAGCTGCTGGCGGGCGTCTCCACGCTCGGGTCGGGGACCCGCGTGCTGGCCGTCTACGAGCAGCGCTGGAGTGCCCCGGCCGGTCCCCTGTGCGTGTACCTGCACGCCCTGCGCGACCCCGGCAACGTCGGAACCATCATCCGCTCCGCCCACGCCTTCGGCGCCAGCTGCGTGGCGCTCGGCCCCGACTGCGCGGACCCCTACGGGCCCAAGGCCGTGCGTGCGAGCATGGGCGCGATCTTCACCGTGCCGCTCGCCCGCGTGAACGAGCTGGGCGAGCTGCCGGGCGAGCTGGTGGGGTTGAGCGCCTCCGCGCCGGACGAGCTGTGCGGCGTCTCGGCGCAGATCGGCGCCGAGCTGACCGTGCTCGTCGGCGCCGAGCGCGCGGGGCTGCCACCGGAGGTGCTCGACGCCTGCTCCCGGCAGGCGAGGATCACGATCGCCGGCGACTCCTTGAACGCGGCCATGGCAGCGACGGTGGCGCTGTATGAGCTGACCCGCAAACCATCTAGGGTCCGCGCGTCATGATCGAGCGGATCGAGGAGCTGCGCGAGCAGGCGCAGAAGGAGATCGCCGCCGCCTCCTCCAGCGCGGAGCTGGAGGAGCTGAGGGTACGCTGGCTG
>Ga0335085_10004771_pt1 | contig 22214 bp, 24 predicted proteins | sample Lox_Sample_45_FD_206712 | JGI IMG/M metagenome (GOLD analysis project Ga0335085, IMG submission 206712) | Soil microbial communities from Loxahatchee National Wildlife Refuge, Florida, United States - Lox_Sample_4.5 | ecosystem: Environmental > Terrestrial > Soil > Wetlands | place: USA...
TCGAAGACGAGCCCGAGCAGCGCCACCGCCACCGGCGAGATCGCCACCGCCGCGCCGAACCCGAGGCGCCGCGCGACCTCGAGCGAGACGTAGGCGCCCAGAGCGTAGAACGCGCCGTGGGCGAGGTTCACCACCCCGCCCACGCTGAAGATCAGCGACAACCCCAGCGCGATCAGCAGGTAGTAGCCGCCCAGGACCAGGCCGTTGACGACCTGCTCCAGCAGGAACAGAAGCTGCATTTACCGCTACAGCATCTTGCAGCCGCTCTGCTCGCGGGTCGGCGCGAGGATGTCCAGCGGCTGGTCGGCGCCCGGCACCGCCGCCCCGAACTGCAGGATGTCCCACTTGTCCTTCGCCTGGCCCTTGGGCTTCACGGTGAAGGTGTAGGCCTCCTGCATCATCTGGTGGTCGAAGTTCCGGAAGTAGCCTTCACGCGTCTTCAGCAGGTCGAACTTCGGCTCCTTCTCGAAGTACTCGACCAGCTTCATGGTGTCGGTCGACTTCGTCTCGTTCATCGCGCGCGCCATGACGTGCAGCGACACGTACTCGATCCAGGCGTGGTTCTCGGGCGGCTGGTTGTGGAGCTGGCGGAACTTCGCGACGAAGGCCTGGGTGCCCGGCGTGTCGATCTCGTGGTGCCACACCGTCGGCCAGATGCCGCTGAGGTTGCCTTCGCCCGCAGCCCAGGCGTCGGCCGTGTTGAGGTTGAAGCCCGCGACCGGGTACGGCAGCCCGAACTCGGCGTACTGCTTGACGAAGTTCGTCACCTGGTTGCCGCCGAGGTTGGTGGCGATGAAATCGGGCTTCGCCTGGCGCATCTTGAGCAGGTACGGGCTGAAGTCCGTGAGATCGGTCGAGACGAGGTCGTCGGCGATCACGGTGCCGCCGTGCGCGCCGATGAAGGCCTTGGCGGCCTTCGACAGGCTGTGGCCGAAGAGGTAGTCGGAGGTCAGGCAGTAGATGTTCTTGCCCTTGATCAGGCCGTCGCGCAGCAGCGCCTGGCCTTCCGCGTTCACCATCACCGTGACCGGGATGTCGACGTGGAACGTGTAGCGGTTGCAGCCCACGCCGCGCAGCTCGTCGGAGCGCGCGCCGGTGCTCATGAACATTCGCTTGTTGCGGTCCGCGACCTGCATGATGGTCTTGGCGGAAGCCGAGTTGATCTCGCCCAGCAGCACGGCGACCTTGTCCTGGTCGAGCATGCGCTGCGCCTTGGTCGAGGCCGTGGCCGGGTTGACCGAGTCCTCGGACAGGACATCGAGCTTGCGGCCCATGACGCCGCCCGCGGCGTTGATCTCGTCGATGGCGATCTTGATGCCCTTCACCGCGTAAACGCCGAGCGCGCCGAGGAATCCCGTCATCGGCGTGAGGTGGCCGATCCTGATGGCGTCGGACTGCGCGCGCACGATCGCGGGGAAGCCTGCAACGAGCGCGCTCGCGGCGCCGGCCTTCAGTACCTGTCTGCGTGTGGTCATCTTCCAGTCCCTCCTTTGGGCAACGGTTCATCGTCCGCAGGTGTCGTGACCACGAGGAACACGAGCCCGGCGGTACCGGTGTTGGTGAAGCTGTGCGGCACGCCCGGCGGCAGCCAGACATAGTCGTGGCGCCGCATCAGGTGGCGTTCCTTGCCGACGGTGAGCAGGCCTTCGCCCTCGAGCACGTAGTACACCTGCTCCTGCACCTTGTGCGAGTGCTCCTGCACGTAGGCGTTGGGCGCGTAGCGCGAGATGCGGAAGTCGAGCAGCGACGAGCCGACGTTGTCCGGCCCCGCGAGCATCTTGGAGAGCGCGCCGCCGAAATGCCCGGGAAATTCCTTCCAGGCGACGTGCGCCATCTTCTCGACGAGCGCGGCGGAGCGGCGCTTGCGGGCGGGCTTCTTCGTCGGCATGTGCGGCGAAGTCTAGGAACTTGCCCTGCGGATGGACAAATACGGATTACAGAGGCTGGCTATAGCGCTGGCTTATAGCTGCCCCCGCGACACCCGATAAGGTATAAGCTTGGCCGATAGCCGAACGGCCTTGGAGGAGGACCCCGGTGGACCTGCGCCAGCTTCGCTATTTCGCCCAGATCGTCGAGAGCGGCAGCCTGTCGAAGGCCTCGAGGCAGCTGTTCATCGCGCAGCCGGCGCTCAGCCAGCAGGTCAGCAAGCTCGAAGAAGAGGTCGGCAAGCCGCTGCTGAACCGGTCCTCGCGCGGCGTCGCCCCCACCGAGAACGGACTTGCGCTCTACCATCACGCCCGGTTCATGCTGCGCCAGCTCGACCAGGCGCTGTCGATCGCTCGCCAGGAGTCCGGCGCCGTGCAAGGCATGGTTTCGGCGGGCCTGCCGGCCACCACGGTGGCGGCGCTCGGCCTGCCGCTGGTGCGCCGGGTGCGCGAGAGCTATCCCAACATCATGCTGAATGTGGTGGAAGGCATGAGCGGCCACCTCGGGCAGATGCTCCGGCTCGGCCAGCTCGACGTCGCGGTCCTGTTCGCGAGCGACGTCGCGCTCGACATGACCGTCGAGCCGCTGCTCGACGAGGAGCTGTTCGTGCTGTTGCCCGCGCACAGCGCGCTGGTGCCCGCGCACCGCGCGAGCGTCACCGTGGAAGAGGCGGCGGCGCTGCCGCTGATCCTGCCCACCGGGGCGCACGGGCTGCGCCGGCGCATCGCGGCCGAGTTCGAGCAGCGCAACCTGTCGGCGCGCATCGTCGCGGAAATCGACTCGCTGTCGCTGCTGATGAACTGCGTCTACGACGGCATCGGCGCGACGATCAAGCCGATGGCCGCCGTGTTCCACGAGGGCGAGCGCGGCCGCGAGTGGCGCGCGCTCCCGATCACGGGCGCGCGCATGCGGCGGCCGAATTTCCTGTACTCGCTCGCGCCGGCCCGACTTTCGGCGGCGGCGGCCGTCGTGGCGACCGAGCTGAAGGAGACCGTGCGCGAGCTGATCGACACCGGCGCGTGGACCGGCGTGGCGCCGGCTCCGCTCGCGCGCGCCGCATGACAAGGAGAGACCGATGAGGACTGACGTGCTTTCGATGACGGTGGCCGGGGCCTGCCTGGCGCTGGGCCTGCTGGCGACCGAAGCGCAGGCGGCGGGGCGCCGCGACCGCGCCTGCGCCGAGGACGCGAAGAAGCTCTGCAGCGACGTCAAGCCCGGCGGCGGCCGCGTCTACCAGTGCCTCGACTCGCACGCGGCCGAGCTCTCGCCCGCCTGCGGCGAGCGCCTCAAGACCGGCAAGGCGAACTGGGACGCGTTCGTCTCGGCCTGCAAGCCCGAGGCCGAGAAGTTCTGCAAGTCCACGCAGCCGGGCTCGGGTCGCATCCTGCAGTGCCTGCGCGGCCATGAAGAAGACCTCTCGCCGGCGTGCAAGGAGCAGTTCGCGAAAGCGAGGCGCAACCGCGCGGTGACGCAGTAGGCCCGGACATGCCGCGCGGCATCGTCGACCTCGAAGGACTGAAGAGCCCCGAAGCCGAGGCGCTGCGCCGCATGGCGCCCGCGCCGGGCATCCCGTTCGGCATCCAGAAGCTCGGGCACGTGGTGATCATGGTGCAGGACCTCCAGCGCTCGACGGCCTTCTACACCGGTGTGATGGGCTTTCGCGTCTCCGACGTGTATCCCGACACCATGATGAAGGGCGGCATGGTGTTCCTGCGCTGCCGCACCGACCACCACAGCCTCGCGCTCGTCGGCGGCGCGAAGGGCGCGCCCTCGGCGCGCGAGCTGCACCACCTCGCGTTCGAAGTCGCGACGCTGGACGAAGTCTTCGCCGCGCGCGAGCACCTGCGCGCGAAGGGCGTCAAGGTGGATTTCGAGGGGCGGCGCCGCGCCGGCTGCCAGGTGGCGGTCGAGTTCCGCGATCCCGACGGGCACTTCCTCGAGATCTTCTGGGGCCTCGACCAGGTCGGCAGCGGCGGCCAGGTGCGCCCGCCCGCGGAGTGGCGCGAGACGCACTCGCTGGAAGAGGCCGTCGCCGACGCGCCGCCGGGACAGGACACGACGCTGCGGCGCAAGTGACGGTCCGCATCGCGTTCATCGGCTTCGGCGAAGCCGGGCAGACGATCAGCCGCGGGCTGCGGACGGAGCCCGCCCAGCCCTCGATCCGCGCCTACGACATCCTCTTCGGCCAGCCCGCGGGTGCGCGGCTCGAGGCTGCGGCGCGGGCGCTCGGCGTCGCCGTCGCGCGCGACCCCGTGGACGCGGTGCGCGGCGCCGAGCTCGTCTTCCTCGCCGTGACCGCGAGCTCGAGCCTCGAGGCGGCTCGCTCGTGCCTGCCGGGGCTGAGCCGGGCGGCGCTCTTCGCGGACATCAACTCGGTGTCGCCCCAGCGAAAGATCGACACCGCGGCGCTCGTCGCGGCGACCGGCGCGAAGTACGCGGACGTCGCGGTGATGGGCGCGGTCGCGCCGTACTTGCACAAGGTCCCCTGCCTCGCCGGCGGCCCGGGCGCCGCGGCGTTCGCGCCCCTCGCGCGCGCGCTCGGCATGCAGGTCGAAGTCGTGTCCGGCGACGTCGGCCCCGCGTCGGCGGTGAAGATGTTCCGCTCGATCGTCGTGAAGGGGCTGGAGGCGCTGCTGGTCGAGTCGATGACGGCCTCGGCCGAATACGGCGTCGAGGACCGCGTGCTCGCCTCGCTGCAGGAGACCTGGCCCGGCATCGACTGGCAGAAGCTCTCCGGCTACATGCTGGAGCGCGCCGTGCGCCACGGCCGCCGCCGCGCGGCGGAGATGCGCGAAGTTTCCGAAACGCTGCGCGCGATCGGCATCGAGCCGATGATGGCCGCGGCCACTGCGGCTCGCCAGCAATGGGTGGCCGACCTCGGCGTCGAGGCGGCGTCGGAGGATCGCGCCACGCTGGTGCGCGCGCTGCGCAAGGCGATGGAAAAGCCGGAGTGAAGGCGCTGCTGGGCGACTACCCGGTCACGGCGCAGTTCAAGCGCCGCGCGCCGCTCGAGTTCGCGGACGTGAAGCCGCCGAGCGCGGGCTTCAAGCGCGTCGTGCGCGGGCTCGAGTTCGATCTTGCCGAGCTCGCCATCACGACCTTCCTGATGGCGAAGGCCGCGGGCAAGCCCTACCGGCTGCTGCCCGCCGTCGTGCTTGCGCGCATGCAGCACGCGCGCCTCGTCTGCGACGCCCGGCGCCCCGTATCGCCGCGCGAGCTCGAGGGCCGGCGCGTCGGCGTGCGCTCGTATTCGGTGACCACCGGGATGTGGCTGCGCGGCATTCTCGCCGAGGACCACGGCGTGGACTGCAGCCGCATCGCCTGGGTCACATTCGAGGAGGCGCACGTGGCCGAGTTCGAGGATCCCCGCAACGTCGTGCGCGCGCCGGCGGGCGCGAAGCTCGAGCCGATGCTCCTCGCCGGCGAAATCGACGCGGCCGTCACGGGCGACGCGCCGATCGCCGATCCGCGCGTGGTTCCGGTGATTCCCCAGCCCGAGGCCGCGGCGCGCGAGTGGCGCGCGCGCAAGGGCGCGATCCAGGTCAACCATGTCGTGGCGGTGAAGGACACGGTCTCGAGGGCCGACGCCGACCGGCTGCTCGGCCTGCTCGGCGAGAGCTTCGCCGCCGCCGGCAACCCCGAATTCAACCCGTTCGGCCTCCAGGCGAACCGCCGCAACCTCGAGGTCGCGATCGACTTCGTGCATCGGCAGGGCCTGATCCCGCGACGCTACACGGTGGAGGAGCTCCTCGCATGATCATCGACTGCCACGGCCACTACACCACGGCGCCGCAGGCGCTGTGGGACTGGCGCAAGAAGCAGGTCGCGGGCCAGGCGCCGGGCCCGCTGAAGATGCCGGACGACGAGATCCGCGAGACGCTGGAAAGGAACCAGCTGCGCATCCAGCGCGAGCGCGGCACGGACCTCACGTTCTTCTCGCCGCGCGCGGGCTCGATGGAGCACCACGTGGGCGACGCGCGCATGAGCGAGGCCTGGTCGCGCCAGTGCAACGACCTGATCCACCGGGTCTGCGACCTGTATCCGTCCAACTTCGCGCCGGTGTGCCAGCTGCCGCAGTCGCCCGGCGTGCCGCCGCAGAACTGCATTCCCGAGCTCGAGCGCTGCGTGAAGGAGCTCGGCTTCATCGGCTGCAACCTGAACCCCGACCCCTCCGGCGGCTGGTGGCAGGCGCCGCCGCTCGGCGACCGGTTCTGGTACCCGCTGTACGAGAAGCTCGTCGAGCTCGAGGTGCCGGCGATGGTGCACGTGAGCTCCTCCTGCAACCCGGCCTTCCACTTCACCGGTGCGCACTACATCAACGCCGACACGACGGCGTTCATGCAGTTCATCCAGTCGGACCTGTTCCGGGACTTTCCCGCGCTGAAGTTCGTCATCCCGCACGGCGGCGGCGCGGTGCCCTACCACTGGGGCCGCTACCGCGGCCTCGCGCAGGACATGGGCAAGCCGCCGCTCAAGGAACTGCTGCTGGACAACGTCTTCTTCGACACCTGCGTGTACCACCTGCCGGGCATCGAGCTGCTGCTGAAGGTGATCCCGGCGGAGAACATCCTGTTCGCCTCGGAGATCGTCGGCGCGGTGCGCGGCGTGGACCCGGAGACCGGGCACTTCTACGACGACACGCGGCGCTACATCGACGCGGTGGAGACCCTCGGCGCGGCGGAGCGCGCGAAGATCTTCGAAGGCAACGTCAGGCGGGTGTACCCGCGCTTCGCGGCGCGCTGAGCGCCGCCGTCGCGGTCCGCGCGCCGGGCTCCGGAATCGTCAGGCTGACGCCGGCGGCGAGGATCGCCAGGGTCAGGTCGAGCTTCCACATTCCGTCGTAGCTGCCGGTGCGCTCGAGCACCACGCCGCCGAGCCACGAGCCCAGGAACGCGCCGACCTGGTGCAGCATGAACACCACGCCCAGCAGCGTCGCCAGGCGCTCGGCGCCGTAGAGCTTGCCCACCAGCCCGGCAGTGGGCGGGAGCACCGCCATGTAGGTGATTCCCATCCACACCGAGAACGCGAGCACGACGGGCTCGGTCTTCGGCGCCGCGAGGAACAGGACGATGCCCAGCGCGCGCGCGGCGAACAGCACCGCCAGCGTGCGCTGCATCGAATGGCGCCGGATGACGAAGCCGACGCCGATGCTGCCGGCGATGTTGAACAGGCCGAGCAGCGCCAGCGCGTAGCCCGAGACGCGCGCGGGCAGCCCGCACAGCTCGATCACCCCGGGCAGGTGCGTGACGAGGAAGAACACGTGCAGGCCGCAGACGAAGAACGTGGCGTTGATCAGCCAGAAGCCCCGGCTCGCCAGCGCCTTGCGCACCGTCGCCGCGCCGCCGTTGCCGGCGCGCGCAACCGGGCCCGGCCCGCGCCGGAAGGCGAGCGCCAGCGGCAGGGCCGCGATCGAGAGCGCGGCGATCGAGAGCATGGCACTCATCCAGCCCGCGAGCGCGATCAGGCCCTGGGTGGCGGGCGCGAGCACGAGCTGGCCGAGCGGACCGCCCGCGCCGATGATTCCGGCGACCATCCCGCGCCGCTCCGGGGCGACGCGCGCGCTGACGGTGCCCACCAGCAGCGACGGACTGCCGACCGTGGCCGCGACGCCGCTCAGCGCCAGCACCAGCGTCAGCGAGGCCGCGCTTCCCGCGAACGGCACGGCCATGCCGCACGCGGCGCCGAGCAGGCTGCCCGCGGCGATGACCCGCGCCGCGCCGTAGCGGTCCGCCAGCGCGCCGCACAGCGGCTGCGCCAGGCCCCAGGCCAGCTGGCCCACGGCCACGGCCAGGCTGATCGCGGCGATGCCCAATCCGGTGGCCGAGTTGAGCGGCGAGAGGAACAGGCCGAACACCGTGCGCGTGCCCATGGTGACCGCGAGCACCCCCACCGCCGCGGCGACCAGCCATCCGCCCTGCTTTTCGTTTTCCATGGCGCCATGCTGGCCGCGGCGCGTATTGGCCGCATGTCGCGTTGTGCCCGTCGTGTTGCCGGAACGTAACCCGCCGGGGCTAGAATGGCCGGGCGATGAAAGTCGTCATCACCTACTGCGTCGCCTGAAACTACCTGCCGCGGGCGGTCGGTCTGGCTGCCCGGATCAAGCAGGACCTGGGCATCGAGGCGGAGCTCGCCAAGGGCGGCGGCGGGATCTTCGACGTCGCCGCCGACGGCAAGCTCGTGTTCTCGAAGCACCGCGCGTCGCGCTACCCCGAGCCCGAGGAGATCATCGGCGCGCTTCGAGCGCTGCAGGGTTGACCATGTTGATCGGCGCGCCGGCGGCGTAGGCGACGACCTGGTCGAAGATGTCCGCGAACTGGACCTCGTACTCCTCGCGCGTCACGTAGCCGATGTGCGGCGTGCAGACCACGTTGTCCATCGACAGCAGCGGGTCGGCCGGGTTCCGCAGCGGCTCCGTCTCGTAGACGTCCACCGCCGCCCGACCCGGGCGGCCCGCCTTCAGCGCCGCGACCAGCGCGCCGGGTGCGACCAGCCCCGCGCGGCTCGTGTTGACGAAGAGCGAATCCGGCTTCATGCGCGCGAGGTCCTCGGCCCCCACGATGCCGCGCGTCGCGGGCACGAGGCGCATGTGCAGCGTGACGACGTCGCACTCCGAGAAGAACGCCGCCTTGCTCTCGGATGCCTCGTAGCCGTCAGCGCGCGCGCGAGCGAGCGACTCGGCCCGCGCCCAGACCTTCACCGGCATCCCGAAGGCGCGCCCGTAACCCGCGACCGCGCTGCCGATGCGGCCGTAGCCGAACACGCCGAGCGTGCGTTCGCGCAGCGTGCGCCCGACGCCGATCTGCCAGCGCCCGGCCTTGAGCGACGCCATCTGCTGCGGGATCGCGCGCTCGGCGGCGAGCACGAGCCCCCAGGTGAGCTCGGCCGCGGCGTAGGACGGCGCGCCCGGGTGCTGGTAGGAGCACACGAGCACGCCGCGCCGCGTGCAGGCGTCGATGTCGATGTGCGGGTAGACGCTGCGCTGGCTGATCAGGCGCAGCTTCGGCAGCCGCTCGAGCAGCGGCGCGCGGATCTGCGTGCGCTCGCGGATCAGCACCAGCGCCTCGGCGTCGGCGAGCCGCGCGGCGAGCGCGTCGACGTCCTGCACGTGGTCGTTGTAGACCGTCACCTCGTGGCCGCGCAGCTTCGCGAAGCACTCGAGCGTGCGCAGCGTGTCGAAGTAGTCGTCGAGGATCGCGACCTTCATCGGGCTACAGTCCGAGGAAGCGCGTCGCGTTGCCGACCAGGAGCTTCTCCTTCGCGCCCGCGGACAGGCCCTGCATGTCGCGCACCAGCTTGCCCACGCGCGCCTCGCCGAGCGGGAACGGGTAGTCCGAGCCGAGCATGACGCGGTCCTCGCCCATCACGTCGACCAGCAGCCGCAGCGCGCGCGGGTCGAACACGGCGCTGTCGACGTAGAAGCGATCGAGGTAGTGGCTCGGCGGGTGCTGCGAGACGCCGCGCGCGACGTCGCGGTGATGCCATGCGTTCTCGAGCCGCCCGAGCAGGAACGCGAAGCTGCCGCCGCCGTGCGCGAAGCAGATCCGCAGGCTCTGAGGCAGCCGGTCGAAGCCGCCGCCGAGGATCAGCGACACGATCGAGAGCTGCGTCTCGGCCGGCATCGACACCGTCCAGCCCATCATCCAGCGCGCGGTGCGCGCGCCGCCCATCATGTCCCAGGGGTGCACGAGCACCGCGGCGCCCTCGTGCGCGCAGTGCTGCAGGAAGGCGAGCATGCCCTGGTCGTCGAGGTCGCGCTCGCCGACGTGGTTGCCGATCTGCACGCCGAGGTGACCCGCCTTCATCGCGCGCGAGAGCTCCCTGCACGCCGCGTCGGTGTCCTGCAGCGGCACCTGGCACAGGGTCTTCAGGCGTCCCCTGCCTCTTGCCGCGAGCTCGAGCCCGGCGTCGTTGAAGATCTGCGCGCAGTACAGCGCCTGCGCCGGCGGGCGCGCGTAGGCGAAGAGCACGGGCGTCGAGCACATCACCTGCAAGTCGATTTCGTCGCGGTCCATCTCCTCCAGGCGCCTGCCGGCGTCCCAGCAGGCCGAATAGACCGGGCGGAACTCGCGCTCGCCCACCATCACCATCGCCTTGCCCTCGCCCAGGTGCTTCATCCAGGGCCAGTCGGCCGTGCCGAAGCGCTTGGCGAGGTCCTCCCATTCGCGCGGGAAGAAGTGCGAGTGCATGTCGATCGCGTTCATGGACCGCGCCATTCTATAAACTGCCGACGGTCATGCCCAGCCATTCCTGCGTCGCCACCGTGCTCGAGCAGGCCGAGGCGCGCCCGCACGCGCTCGCGCTCGCCGACGCGAGCCGCGAGCTCACGTATGCGGAGCTCGCGCGCGCGATCCTGGCGCAGGCGGGACGGTTGCACGCTCAGGGCGTCGCCGCCGGCGAGACGATCGCGCTCGACTGCGGCGGGCCGCCGGAATCGGGCATCGAGCAGATCTGCACGCTCTACGCGCTGGGCTACCTCGGGGCCACGGTGCTGCCGCTGCCGCCCGCACTCGCGCCGGATCGGCGCGAGCGCATCGTCGCCGCGCTCGGCGCGCGCCGCCTGGCCGAGGCATCGGCGGCGGCGGGCGGCGAGGCGCCGCGCGGCGACCTGGCCGAGCGGCTCGCGGTGTACCGATTCTCGACCGGGTCGACGGGCGAGCCCAAGGCGTCGATCACCACCCACGGCCAGTGGACGCAGCAGCACGCGGCCGCCGCGCGCGCGCTCGACTTCGGCCCCGAGGACCGCCTGCTCCCGGCGATCCCGATGCCGCATCCGATCGGGCTGCGCTACCTGATGCGCATCCATGCCGCCGGCGGCGCGCTGGTCAACGTCCAGCTGCCGAGGGAGCTCGACGCGCTTGCGGCGCTCGTGCGGCGCCACGCGATTACCCGCATCGCCGCGTCGCCCGCTCAGCTGCGCTGGCTCGCCTCGCGCCCGGCGACCGCGGGCTTCGCGATGCCGCCGCTCGCCGGCATCGTCACGGGGGGCGCGCCGCTCACCGCCGAAGAGCAGCGCGCGATCCGCGAGAAGCTCTGCCCGCGCCTGTACCTCGACTACGGCGCCGTCGAGTTCTCGATCATCGCCTCGCTGCGTCCCGGCGAGGCGCCCGAGGACGGCATGGGCATTGTCGAGGGCGTCGAGGCCCGGATCGTCGACGAGCGCGGGCAGCCGGTGCCCGCCGGCGGCGTGGGGCAGCTGCGCGTGCGCGCCGCCTGGGCGCCCGCCGGCTATGCCGGCGGCCTGGGCAGCGACCAGTATCGCGACGGGTGGTTCGATACGGGCGACCTCGCGCGGCTCGCGTCCCCGCGACGGCTCGTGCTCGCCGGGCGCGTCGACGACGTCATCAACCGCAGCGGCATCAAGATCCCCCCGCAGGCGATCGAAGCGGAGATCGCGAAGCACCCGGACGTCGCCGACGTCGCGGTCGCCGGCGTGCCGGACCGCATCGCGGGCGAGGTGCCGGTCGCGTTCGTGGTCTTGCGGCGCGAGGCGGCGCTGCAGGAATTGCCGGAGCGATTTCGCGCGCCGCTCGGGCTGTGGGCGCCCGAGGCCTACGTCGCCGTGAACGCGATCCCGCGCAGCCCGGAGGGCAAGGTCCTGCGCGCGCAGCTGCGCGCGCTGGTCAAGCGCGGCTAGCGGTCTTCCCCGGGTGCACGTGCCCGCACGACGGGCAGCGGCGGTCGCCCGCGTAGAAGCGCTCGAACAGCGGCGGCAGGTCCGCCACGATGTTCTGCACGTTGACCTCGACGCGATGCACGCGCGTCCAGCACTTCGGGCAGTACCACTCGAAGGCATCGTTGACGTCCATCGGCCGCACCTTCTCCACCACGAGGCCCACGGAGCCGGGCTCGGGGCGCTGCGGCGAGTGGCGCAGGTGCCCCGGGATCAGCAGGATCTCGCCTTCGCGGATCGGGAGATCGCGCGGCTTGCCGTCCTCGATCACCTTGAGGACCATGTTGCCGCGCAGCTGGTAGAAGAACTCCTCGTAAGGATCGTCGTGGTAGTCGGTGCGCGCGTTCGGCCCGCCCACCACCATGACCACGAGGTCGCCCGCCTGCGTGAACACCTGCTGGTTGCCCACCGGCGGCCTTAGCAGGTGCGCATGCTCGTCGATCCAGCGCGAGAAGTTGAATGCGGCGAGCGGCATGTCCGCCGGGCGCCGGATCAGCGCGCCTTGCGGAATTCCGCGGCGGCCTTCTTCACGGCATCGTTCAGCTCCGCCCAGGCGCGCTGCACGCCGGTCTTGAGCGAGGGCGCGGCGGCGGCGCTGCGCCGGCCCAGCTTCCGGATCGCCTTCTTCGCCTGCGCCTGCCGCACGCGCAGCACCCGTCTCTGCCGGGCATAGCGCACCTGGAATTCGCGCTCGGCGCGCCTGGCCTGGCCGAGAAGCTTTTCGAGCTTCTGCCGGAGCACCCGCGCCTCGCGCTTGCTCTTGCCGGCAGATGCGCCGGCCGAAGCCGCCCTGCGTTTCTTCCTGGCCATGGGATCGCCTCCTCGTTGCCGGCAGTCTACTCGGCGGCGACCAGGCTCGCCAGCAGGTCGGCGTCTTCCCGCAGCCGCGCCGAAGGCCCGTCGTAGGCCACGCGCCCCTTGTCCAGCACGACGGCGCGCTCGGCGAAGCCGAGCGCGACGCGGCTGTTCTGCTCGACGAGCACGATCGCGAGGCCGCCCTCGCCGCGCAGGCGGCGCAGCACCCGCACGAGCGCCTGCACGATCACGGGCGCGAGGCCCTCGGTCGGCTCGTCCATCAGCAGCACGCTCGGGTTGGTCAGCAGCGCGCGCGCGATGGCGAGCATCTGCTGCTCGCCGCCCGAGAGCTGCGTGCCGCCGTGGCCGAGCCGCTCGCGCAGGTTCGGAAACAGCTCGAACACGCGCGCCGCGGTCCAGGGCCCGGGCCGCGCGCCGATCTCGAGGTTCTCGCGCACGCTGAGCGAGGGAAAGATCTCGCGCTCCTGCGGCACCCACGCGAGGCCCGCGGCCGCGCGCCGGTGCGGCGCGGCGCGCTCCACGCGCCGGCCGCCGAGCTCGATCGTGCCCGCGTGCAGCGTGGTGTGGCCCGCGAGCGTCGCGAGCAGCGTCGACTTGCCCACGCCGTTGCGGCCGATCACCGACACGCTCTCGCCCGCGCCGAGCGCGAGGTCGATGCCTTCGAGCACGTGCGTCGCGCCGTAGCCCGCGACGACGCCCGAAAGGCGCAGCGCCTCAGGCATCGGCGGCCGCGCCCAGGTACACGTCGCGCACCTCGGCGTTGGCGGCGATCTCGGCCGGCGCGCCCTCGGCGAAGATCGCGCCGCCCACCATCACCGTGATGCGCCCGGCGAAGCGGAACACGAGGTCCATGTCGTGCTCGATGATCAGCACCGCGATCTCGCGCGGCAGCGCCGCGATCGCGTCGAGCAGGATGTGGTGCTCGGCGCCCGGGATGCCGGCCGCGGGCTCGTCGAGCAGCAGCACGCGCGGCGCGAGCCCGAGCGCGATCGCGATCTCGACCAGGCGCTGGCGGCCGTAGGGCAGCTCGGCGACCGGCCGCCCGGCGTCGCCCGCAAGCCGCATCGACTCGACCAGCCGCACCGCCTCGGCGGTGACGTCGGCGCGCCGGCCGGCGGGCCGCAGCGCGTCGCCGCCCGCGCCCAGGCGCTCGGCGACCGCGATCGAGACGTTCTCGAGCACCGTGAGGCCGCGGAACAGCTGGTTGATCTGGAACGTGCGCACGATGCCGCGCTTGACGCGCCGCGCGAGCGCGAGGCGCGTCACGTCCTCGCCGCCGAGCAGCACCCGCCCGTGCGAGGGCGCGAGCGCGCCCGAGAGCAGGTTGACGAAGGTGGTCTTGCCCGCGCCGTTGGGCCCGATCAGCGCGTGGCGCGCGCCCGCCTCGAGCCGGAAGTCGATGCCGCGCGCGACCTCGAGCGCGCCGAAGCTCCTGGACAGCGCGCGCGTCTCGAGCAGCGCCGGGATCACCGCGCGGCCCACTTGCGGCGCCAGGCTGCGGCGAGGCCGAGGATGCCGTTGCGCGCGTAGAGCGCCACCGCCATCAGCAGCAGCCCGAGCCCCAGCTGCCAGGCGGTCGGATAGGCCTTCGACAGCGAATGCTCGAGCAGCATGTAGGCGAGCGCGCCGACGAAGGCGCCGTACAGGCGCCCGTAGCCGCCGAGGATCAGGATGATCAGCACGCCCGCAGAGCGATCGAGGCTCAGCACGCCCAGGTTGAGGTACCCGGTCGTCTGCACGAACACCGCGCCGGCGACGCCCGCGATCGCGGCCGAGATCGCGTACGCGGCGCGCTGGCGCGCGCGCACCGGGGCGCCGACCGCGTGCATGCGCAGCAGGTTCTCGCGGATGCCGGTCAGGCTGCGGCCGAACGAGGAGTACGCCACCGTGCGCAGGACGACGAAGCCGAGGAACAGCACCGCCAGCGCGTACAGGTACTGCGAGCGGAAATAGAGCACGTCGAAGCCGAACAGGCCGAGGATCGGCTTGAACTCGAGGCCCGGCATGCCGTCGAAGCCGCCGGTCCAGGACGCGAACATGTTCGCCGCCTGCTCGAGCAGCGCCATCGTGCTCAGCGTCAGCATCAGCAGCGTCAGCCCCTGCGTGCGCAGCAGCACCCAGCCGCTCCCGAGGCCGAGCAGCCCGGCCACCGCCGCCGCCGCGGCAAGTCCCGACAGCGGCTCGGTCCAGCCGGCGTGCGCGGCGAGCATGCCGACGGTGTAGGCGCCGGCGCCGAAGAACGCCGCGTGGCCGAGCGTGACGATGCCGGCGTAGCCGAGCACGAGATCGAGCGAGAGCGCGAACAGGATCGTGACCAGCACGAGCGTGCCGAACGCGAGCTGCGCCGGGAACGCGAAGTAGGCGCCGAGCGCCGCGACCCAGGGCAGCGCCTCCCAGGCGCGCAGCCGGTGGCGGCGCGCCGCCTCGAGCGCGGCCGGCAGCGTGGACGGCGACGTGGCCGGGGGCACCGCGCTCACGGCCCGCGCCGGCCGAAGATGCCCTGCGGGCGCAGCAGCAGGAACACGAGCGCGAGCGCGTAGATGAACATCGTGCCGCCCTGCGGGAAGCGCACCTTGAGCACGAAATCGAGCACGCCGATCAGCAGCGCGGCGAAGAACACGCCGCTGACGCGCCCGAGCCCGCCGACCGCGACGACGATCAGGAAGTACGCGAGGTACCGGAGCGGGTACTGCGGGTCGAGGCCGAGGATCTCGGCGCCGATGCCGCCGCCCACCGCGGCGAGCCCGCTGCCGAGCGCGAAGACCAGCGTGAACAGCCGCCCCACGTCGACGCCGAGCGACTGCGCCATGCGACGGTTGTCGACCGCCGCCCGGATCTGCGCGCCGAGGCGCGTGCGCTCGAGCCCGAGCCAGAGCGCGAGCATCAGCGCGGTGCCGCCCGCGATCAGCGCGAGGCTGTAGCTGCGGTAGCTGAGGAACCCGAGGTCGGTCTGGCCGCGCAGCCACGCCGGCAGCACCAGGGTCTGCGACTCGGGCCCCACGGCGAGCGTGACCGTCGCGATCATGACGAAGGTGAGGCCGATCGTGAACAGCACCTGGTCGAGCTCGGCCGCCGCATACAGGCGCGCGTACAGCAGCCGCTCGAGCACGACCGCGACCGCGGCCACGACGACGAAGGCGCCCGCGAGCGCGGCGAAGAACGGCAGCCCCGCGTGGCGCATCAGCAGCGCCACCGCGTAGCCGCCCAGCATCGCGAAGCCGCCGTGCGCGAGGTTGACGAAGCCCATCAGGCCCATCGTGACCGACAGGCCCACCGACACCACGAACAGCACCATCCCGGAGGCGAGCCCCCCGAGCAGGATGCTCGCCAGGTCCATCTACCGCACGCGGAGCATGCGCCCTACTGCGCGCACTTGCCTTCCTTGAGCTCCTTGCACATGTCCTTCACGTGCTCGATGACGCCGATGTTCTTCTGGTAGAGGCGCCCGTCCTTCTTCACCAGCTCGCTCAGGTACTCGTTCATCACGATGTCGCGCGTCTCCGGGTCGATCATGATCGGCCCGCGCGGGCTGTCGTACTTCCAGCCCTTCAGCGCCTTCATCGCGCCGTCGGCGTCGATGTGCCCGTGCAGCGCCTGCACCACGTGCGCGATCGCGGCCATGCCGTCGTAGCCCTGCACGCCCATGAAGTCGGGCGTCGAGTTCTTGCCGTACTCCTCCTTCCAGGCGGCCACGAACCTGCGGTTCGCGGGGTTGTCGAGGTCGGCGTTGTAGTGGTGCATCGTCACCAGCCCGACCGCGGCGTCGCCCATCTCCTGCAGCTTGATGTCCTGCGTGATGTCGCCCGGCCCGATCAGGCGGATGCCGGCGTCGCGCATGCCGAGCGCGGCGTAGGTCTTGACCACCGCGACCGCGTGGTCGCCCGCGGGCACGAAGACGAAGAACACGTCGGGCTTCTTGTCCTTCGCGCGCTGGAAGAACGGCGTGAAGTCGGGCACCTGCCCGGGGCCGCCCATCGGGATGGCGTCGATCACCTTGCCGCCCGCGGACTCGAACCCGGCCTTGAACGCCTCGAGGCTGTCCTTGCCCGGCGGGAAGTCGGTGTAGCCGACCACCGCGGTCTTGGCGCCCATCTGCTTGGCCGCGGCCTGGCCCATCGCGTAGCCCGAGTGCCACATCGAGAACGCGACGCGCGCGACCATCGGCGAGAGGTTCGTGATCCAGGCCGTGCCCGCGTTCATCACGATCATCGGCTTCTTGCCCGCGGTCGCGAGTGCCGCCGAGGCGATCGCGTTGGGCGAGTAGACGAAGCCGGCGAGGATGTCGACGTTGTCCTGCGCGATCAGCTCCTGCACCGCGGTCTTGGCCGCCGCGCCGCCGGGGTTCTTCGAGTCGCGCTTGACGATGTCGATCTTGTACGGCGCGAAGGCGCCGGGGTTGAGCTTCATGTACAGCTGCATGCCGCGATCGACCTGCTGGCCGAACTCGGCGCCCACGCCCGTGAACGGCAGCACGACGCCGACCTTGACCGTCTGCGCGGATGCGGCGGCGGCGAATACGGTCGACGCGGCGAGCGCGGATGCGGCGGCAAGCCGCCCCCAGCAAAGCTTTCGATTCATGGTCTCCATCCTCCTCGTCTTGGTTTCAGTAGCGGCGGGCGCCGCCGTATTCCTCGTCGAACAGCGAGAACGGCGGCGTGCGCCCGACCAGCGCCTCGATCAGCGCGAGCTCGACGTCCGTGTGGTTGATGAACGGCGCGGGCCGGATGCGGTCCTTCGCGCCGGGCGCGAGCACGTAGCGCGGCGCGTTGTGGTGCTGCGAGACGATGCGCTCGGTCGCGTTGGGGTCGCCGACCGCGCCGATCAGCGTCTCGCCGTAGCAGGTGCAGACGTAGCTCCTGTCGGGCGCGGCCTCGACGTACAGTCCCGTGCCGCGGATGCCGACCGTCGAGGTCGGCGTCACCACGCGCTTCGCGGCGTGGCCGAAGACCGAGAGCAGCGCGCCGGTGGCGACGCGCAGCGTGGAGATCAGGAAGCCGTCGCCCGCGAGCTCGACGCGGCTGTTCTGGCGCATCAGGAACGCGTCGGCGCCGACGACGAAGATCGCCTGCGCGCCCGACCCGGTCTCGATCTTCGACGCCGCGCCGATGCGCGTGGCCTGCGACGCGGGCTGGCCGTCGACGCTCACCGAGCCGGCGACCTCGTAGACCGAGCGGCCCGCCGGCAGCGGCGCCGGGCGCCGGCCGAAGAACTGCGCGCGCGCCGAGCGCCATCCGCCCGCGGCGAGCAAGCCGGCGGCCAGGGCCTTCAGCAGGAAGGCGCGGCGCGGATCCTCCGCTTCACCAGCTCGCATCGCCATGGACGCAGCCCTTTCGCACGAGGGATGTCCGACGTATTATCACGCGGAGCCCATTCCGGGGGAAGCCGCATGAAGCGCATCGTCGTCCTTGCCGCCGCGCTCGTCCTGGCCGCGCCGCTCGCCCGGGCCGCCGATGAATGGCGCTTCGGTGTGCAGGGCGACGCCCTGCACGACGACAACGCGACGCGCGGCATCTACGACGGCGCGAAGGCCGACGACCTGTTCTCGGTGCAGGGCGACGCGACGCGCAGCTACCTGCTCTCGGAGCGCAGCGGGCTCGTCGTGCGCGGCCTCGCGCGCTACACGGCCTTCAACGACCTGACCGACCTCGACGACCTCGCGCTCGGCGTGCGCGCGGCGTGGCGCATCCAGCCCACGCTCGGCTTCGGCACGCCCTGGTACGAGATCGCGGGCGAGGCGAACCGGCTGTTCTTTCCCGACAGCGACCTGCGCGACGGCATGCTGTACACGGCCGAGGCGAGCGTCGGCGCCTACCTGACCGATCGCATGCGCGTCTCGGGCGGCTTCGGCATCGACAAGCGCAGCGGCGGCGGCACCGCGGGCATCTTCGACTACACGCAGGACCGCTTCTTCGGCACCTTCGACCTGCGCGTCGGCGTCAACACCGCGTTGTACGCGAAGCTGACGCGCATCGGCGGCGACCAGGTGTTCAGCTCCGGTTCGCACAGCGGCGGCTCGAGCGTCTGGGCGGACGATCCGGCGCTGCGCGGTCCGCTCGGCCTCTCGGTCGCGAACCTGTATCGCATCGACGCGACGACCCTGGCCTACGAGCTCGGGCTCAATGTCCCGTTCGGGCCCAACCGCTCATTCGACTTCGGCCTCGCGCGCTACGACTCGAAGGTCAACGAGGGGCTGTTCGAAGGTCAGAAGTACAGCGCGACGGTCTTGCGCGCGAGCATCCTCTACCGCTTCCAGTAATCGGCGAACCCATTTCATTGACGGCTGTCCCTTTCCCTTTGGACGAGCGGAGGACTGCGATGTCGGAAAAGACGCACAAGATGCAGCGGCGCCTGACGCGCCGCAACGTGGTCGCGGGCGCGGCGGCGCTCGCCGGGCTCGCCGTGCTGCCGCGCCTCGCCGGCGCGGCCAAGGCGCCCAAGTCGGCGCTGAAGTACCAGGACACCCCGCACGACGGGCAGGACTGCGCCGGGTGCATCCAGTACGAGCCGGGCAAGTCCGCCTCGGCGATGGGCACGTGCAAGGTGGTGGAAGGCCCGATCAGCCCCAAGGGCTGGTGCCTCGCCTTCGTCAAGAAGTCCTGACCTGGCCCGGCGGCGGCGCCGCCGGCACGCGGATGCCGTCGTAGAGCCAGGCGACGCTCGAGAAGTCCTCCGCCGCGCCGGGCGTCGGCGCGAGCACGTCGTTGCGCAGCTCCCGGACCACGCCCGCGGCGTGGTAGGCGTCGCCGTAGTAGCGCGACATGATCTGCACGCGCGCGGTGCGCTTGTAGCGCGCGTCCTCGTACCAGCGGAACGCGCGCGGCCAGTCGAAGCCCGAGATCCGCGCGTAGGCGGCGAGCACGACCGCGTCCTCGATCGCCATGTTCGCGCCCTGCGCGAGGTACTGCAGCGTCGGGTGCGCAGCGTCGCCGAGCAGCGTCGCGCGGCCCTTCGACCAGCGCCGCGCGGGCTCGCGGTCGCACAGCACCCACATCTTCCAGACGTCGATCTTCTCGAGCAGCCGCCGCACCTCGGGCCGCTCGTTCGCGAACTTCGCCTGCAGCTCGTCGGTGTCGCCGTAGACGTCCCAGCCTTCCTCGTAGCGGTCGCTGTGGAAGACCGCGACGAGGTTGTAGAGCTCGCCGCGCCGCAGCGGGTAGTGCACGAGGTGCGTCTTCGGGCCCGCCCAGAGCACGACGTTGTTCTGCCAGAGGTCCCCGGGCACCTCGGCGCGCGGCAGCACGGCGCGGTAGGCGATGTGCCCCGAGACGCGCGGCTTGCCGTCGCCGAGGATCTGCGCGCGCACGCGCGACCACAGGCCGTCGCAGCCGACCAGGCACTCGCCTTCGATCGCCTCGCCGTCCTCCATCCTCAGCACGACGCGGTCGCCGCGGTCCTCGAACGAGGCGCCCTTGCGCTTCTCGTTCAGCTCGACGTTGTTCTCGGCGCGGCAGGCCTCGAGCAGCACCTGGTAGAGGTCGCCGCGGTGGATGACGCCGTAGAGGTAGCCGCCGAAGCGCGCCTCGAAGGCCTTGCCGCCCACCGGGATGCGCGTGACCTCCTCGCCCGTCAGCGCGTCCATCATGATCAGGTTCTGCGGATGCGCCGACCAGCGCTCGATCGCCTGCGTGAGCCCGAGCACCTCGAACATGCGGTAGACGTTGGGGCCGAGCTGGATGCCGGCGCCGATCTCCTTCAGCTCCGAGCCCTGCTCGAAGAGCCGCACCTTGCGGCCCTCGCGCGCGAGCGCGAGCGCGGCGGCGAGCCCGCCGATGCCGCCGCCGAGGACGAGCACGGGCCGCGTCACGGCCGCACCGCGAGGTCGGCCCCGATGTCCGCCGCGCGCGCGACGCCGCACAGCATCATCGCGCGCTCGAGCTCGCCGGCGAGGATCTCGATCGCGCGCTTCGCGCCGGCGTCGCCGCCCGCCATGACGCCGAACAGCGTCGCGCGGCCCGTGAGCACGCCCTGCGCGCCGAGCGCGCGCGCCTTGAGCAGGTCGACGCCGCGGCGCACGCCGCCGTCGACCAGCACCGCGAGCCTCGAGCCCGCCGCGCGCGCGACCGCCGGCAGCGCGTCGAGCGTCGCGATCGCGCCCTCGAGCTGCCGCCCGCCGTGGTTGGACACGACCACGGCGTCGCAGCCCGCGGCCGCCGCGCGCTCGGCGTCGTCGGGCCGCACGATGCCCTTGAGGACGAGCTTGCCCGGCCAGGCGTCGCGCAGGCGCTTCAGGTCGTCCCAGTCGAACGAGGCGTCGAGCTCTCGCCCGACCGAGGCCGCGATGTCGGTGAGGCGCGGCGCGTTCGTCACCATGCCCTCGAGGTTCTTCATCCGCGGGATGCCGTGGCGCGCGATGTCGAGCAGCCACGCGGGCTTGAAGGGGATGTCGCGCGAGTTGCGCCAGTTGGGGCGGAACGGTGCGCTGAAGTCGTTTCGCAGGTCGCGCTCGCGCTTGCCGCCCGTGGCGAGGTCCACGGTCACGACGAGCGCCTCGTAGCCCGCGGCCTTCGCGCGCGCGACGAGCTTCATGCGGAAGTCGACGTTCTTCAGCAGGTAGAGCTGGAACCACAGCCGCCCGCCGGCCGAGGCCTCGGCGACCTCCTCGATCGAGGCCGTGGCGGGCGTGGCGAGCGTGAACGGAATGCCGGCGGCGCGGGCGGCGCGCGCCAGCATCATTTCCGCTCCGGGGCGCCCGGCGCCGATGGCCCCGGTCGGCGCGATCGCCATCGGCAGCGACGAGCGCGCGCCGAGCAGCTCGACGCTCGTGTCCACCATGTGCACGTCGACCAGCACCTTCGGCAGCAGCCGCAGGCGCCGGAAGGCCTCGGCGTTGCCGCGCAGCGTGGACTCCTCTTCCGCGCCGCCGTCGAAGAAGTCGAACACCGAGCGCGGCAGGCGCGACTTCGCCCTGCGGCGCAGGTCCTCGATGTTGACGGCGCGGTCGAGCCGGGTCATCGCGCGCCCAGTGTACCGACGGCGCCCCGCGCGCGCATAATGCCGGTTCTCATTTTCGCGCCCCCGGTGCCCGCATGGCCCTTACCCTGTCTCCCGACGCCACCCTGCCCCGCGCGAGCACCCGCCTGCAGGGCGTGCTCTCGCCGGTGGTCACGCCGTTCCGCTCCGGCTACGCGCCCGACACCGAGAAGTTCGTGCGCCACTGCCGCTGGCTGCTGAAGAGCGGCTGCTCGGGGCTCGCGGTCTTCGGCACCAACAGCGAGGCGAACTCGCTGTCGCTGGAGGAGAAGCTGACGCTGCTCGCGGCGCTGATCCACGCCGGCGTGCCCGGCTCGGCGCTGATGCCCGGCACCGGGCATTGCGCGCTGCCCGCGACCGTGCGCCTGACGGCCAACGCGGTGAAGCTCGGCTGCGCGGGCGTGCTGATGCTGCCGCCGTTCTACTACAAGGGCGTGTCCGACGAGGGGCTGTTCCGGTTCTTCGCCGAGGTGATCGAGCGCGTCGGCGACGAGCGGCTGCGCGTGTACCTGTACCACATCCCGCCGGTGTCGCAGGTGCCGATTACGCTGAACCTGATCGGGCGGCTGCGCGCGCGCTATCCCGGCATCGTCGCCGGCGCCAAGGACTCCTCGGGCGACTGGGCCAACACGAAGGCGATGCTCGACGAGTTCGGCAAGGACGGCTTCGACGTCTTCCCGGGCAGCGAGACGTTCCTGCTCGAGGGCATGCGCCACGGCGGCGCGGGCTGCATCAGCGCGACCGCCAACGTGAACCCCGGCGCGATCGACAAGCTCTTCCGCAACTGGCGCTCGGCCGACGCCGAGCGGCTGCAGTCGAGCATCACCGCCAC
>Ga0335085_10004772_pt1 | contig 22213 bp, 26 predicted proteins | sample Lox_Sample_45_FD_206712 | JGI IMG/M metagenome (GOLD analysis project Ga0335085, IMG submission 206712) | Soil microbial communities from Loxahatchee National Wildlife Refuge, Florida, United States - Lox_Sample_4.5 | ecosystem: Environmental > Terrestrial > Soil > Wetlands | place: USA...
CAACGATAACCACTCAAAACAAAAGACCGAACTCGTCCTGCTGATCACACCGCACATCGTTCGAAATGTTACCCGGCCCGACGCAATTTACAGCGAATTTCCGTCGGGAACAGAAAGCGATATCGGCGGTTCCGCGAGAGTAATATCTTCGCCCATAGCATCGGTAGAGGTTGAGCCTGCGCTGCCGTCTAACAGACAATCGAGCGAAAGGGATATCCGGCAGCCGGCCGCATCGACACCAGATTCCAGACAGGACTCCGCCGCAGGTGTAGGAACTTCACCATGAATTGTCTGAATGAGATCCTGACAATCCGGCGGCCCAACGCCGATCGCGGATTCACATTGATCGAATTGTTGATCACTGTGGCCATCGTTGCAATTCTGGCAAGTATTGCGTTACCGATGAATGAATTGGTGGTGCAGCACAACAAGGAGCAGGAATTGCGGTCATCCCTGCGGCAAATCCGCGAGGCGATCGATGCCTACAAGCAGGCCGCGGATGAAGGCCGTATCGCGAAGTCGACCGGCCGGTCGGGTTATCCGCGGTCGCTCGAAGATCTGGTCGAGGGTGTCGAGGCAATCGACGATCCGAATAAGGGAAAAATCTATTTTCTGCGCAGAATCCCACGCGATCCATTGGTGGAAGACTCCAACATGCCGTCAGAACAGACATGGGGTAAACGCAGTTATGAGAGCAGTCCCGACGCACCTCAGGAAGGCGAGGATGTATTCGATGTCTATGCACTTTCAAATGGCACAGGACTGAACGGTATCCCTTATAGTGAATGGTGATGGCTAGCCCTCGCCCACGCGCAGGTTTTACGCTTATCGAATTGATGGTTGTATTAGCCATCATCGCGACTTTGCTGAGCCTGATCGCGCCCCGCTATTTCCACAGTGTAGACAAGTCGAAGGAAGCGGCGCTGAAAGCCGATCTGAACGGAATGCGCGATGCGATCGACAAGTATTACGGCGACCATGCAAAGTACCCAGATACGCTCGAAGAATTGGTGATCAAAAGATATTTGCGCAGCATTCCGCCCGATCCCTTGACGGGAAGCAATCAGACTTGGATAACCATGCCTCCTGATGATAATGGGAAAGGCGTTGTTTACGACGTCAGGAGCGGTGCCAAAGGCGTGGCTGCAGATGGCACACCCTATGAGAACTGGTGATCATATCCTGATGTCTTGAAATTATGCACTGCGGCCTAGGGTTGCCAGCAAATGTGCAAGAACTGCAAACGCTGAAGATTTCGTTCGGCTGAAAGAATCGCGAAATACGAATAATTTATGGGTACTCTGTGGCTGCGGGTTTGTTTGGTATCTGCCTATCGAAGACTGGCTTTCCGTTCTGGACAGTATATCCGCTGCTACCCACTGAATGCAGGTGGAATATCCGAACCTCCCCGTTGTGCGGTGGTACCGGCATTGAATGTTTCGCATAACAAACTACTGCGCCAGGTTGCCCGGGCAATCAACCAAATCGTCCGGTGATGTAATCTTCAGTTTCCTTGCGTTTCGGATTGGTGAACACTGAACTGGTCTCGCCGAGTTCGATCAGGTCGCCCAGGTACATGTACGCGGTGTAGTCGGAAATGCGCGCGGCCTGCTGCATGTTGTGCGTGACGATCACGATGGTGAAATCTTCCTTCAGCTCGTCGACCAATTTTTCGATGTGCGCTGTCGAAATCGGATCGAGCGCGGAAGTCGGCTCGTCCAGCAGCAGCACCTGCGGCTTGACCGCGATGGCGCGGGCGATGCACAAACGCTGTTGCTGCCCGCCGGAAAGTCCAGTACCGCTTTGCTTAAGTATGTCTTTCACCTCGTTCCATAGCGCAGCCTTGCGCAAAGCCCATTCCACCCTGGCTTCCATGTCATGGGTGCTGAGCTTCTCGTACAGCTTCACGCCAAAGGCGATGTTGTCAAAGATGGTCATCGGGAATGGCGTGGGTTTCTGGAACACCATGCCGACCTTGGCGCGCAACATGTTCATGTCCTGCTTGCTGTCGAGGATGTTCACCCCATCCAGTATGATTTCTCCGGTTGCTCTTTGTTTGGGGTAGAGCTGGTACATGCGGTTGAATGTGCGCAGCAGAGTGGACTTGCCGCAGCCGGACGGGCCGATGAACGCGGTCACCATCTTTTCCGCAATGCTCAGGTTGATGTCTTTGAGCGCGCGGAAATTCCCGTAATAGAAATTAAGGTTCCTGATCACGATCTTCGGGTTGGCGACAGTTTCGATGTCCATTTTCATGCCTTGTTGTTTATCGGATTGATGGCCGGGATCAATGCGTCGTGGCGCTTTGCCGGAACAGCACGCGCGCCATGATGTTGAGTGTCAATACGCTGATGGTGATCAGCAACGCTCCCGCCCAGGCAAGTTTCTGCCAGTCCCCGTAGGGGCTCATCGCGAACTGGAAGATCACCACCGGCAAATTGGCCATTGGCTGGCCCATGTTGCTGCTCCAGAACTGGTTGTTGAGCGCGGTGAACAACAACGGCGCGGTCTCGCCGCTGATGCGTGCCACGGCCAGCAGGACTCCGGTGATGATGCCGGCGCGCGCGGCGCGCAGGGTGACGAAGTTGACCACTTTCCATTGCGGAGCGCCGAGTGCCGCGGCGGCCTCGCGCAGTGTGGTAGGAACCAAGCGCAACATGTTTTCGGTGGTGCGAATGACGATCGGAATCACCAGTATGGCCAATGCAAATGCGCCGGCCCAGCCGGAAAAATGCCTTACTCTGACCACATACACTTCATAGACGAACAGACCGATCACGATCGACGGGGCGGACAATAACACATCGTTGATGAACCGTGTGACCGGTGCCATCCACCCGCGCTGACCAAATTCGGCCAGATAGGTACCGGCCAATATCCCGATCGGGGTACCGATCAGAGTGCCGATAAGCGTCATCACCAGGCTGCCTGCGATGGCGTTTAGCAGCCCGCCTGCGTTGCCCGGCGGCGGGGTCATTTGGGTGAACACGGCTGGAGTGAGGGAGAGCAACCCTTGATCCAGCAAGGTAATCAATATCCAGAACAGCCAGAACAGCCCGAACAGCATGGCCAGCATCGAGACGGTGAGTCCCGCTATATTGATCATTCGCCGGCGTGTGTATAGGTTGACCATGATATTTATGCAACCTGGCCTTCGCGCAAGCCGAGCTCGTAGAGCATGATACGGGCGATGGACAGGACGACGAAGGTGATGAAGAACAGGATCAGACCGAGCTCGATCAGCGAAGAAGTGTACAGTTCGCCGACCGCCTCGGTGAATTCATTGGCCAATGCCGATGAAATGCTGTTGCCTGCCTTTAACAGTGACTTGCTAAGTTCGTGTGCATTGCCGATCACGAATGTGACCGCCATGGTTTCGCCAAGCGCGCGTCCGAGCCCCAGCATGATACCGCCTGCAACACCCACCTTGGTGTAAGGCAAGACCACCCCCCACATCACTTCCCAGGTGGTTGCGCCGACTGCATATGCGGACTCCTTGAGCATAGGAGGCACAACGTCAAACACGTCGCGCATCACCGAAGCGATAAACGGGATGACCATGATGGAGAGTATGATGCCGGCGGTCAGCAGGCCGATACCCATGGGTGGACCGGAGAAGAACGGGCCGATGTAGGGCAGCGTGCCGATATGCCGGTTGAACCACGGCTCGATATAGTCGGCAAACAGCGGGGCAAATACAAAAAGTCCCCACATGCCGTAGATGATGCTGGGAATGCCCGCGAGCAATTCGATGGCGATGCCGAGCGGACGGCGCAAGACGCGCGGCGAGAGCTCGGTCAGAAAAACGGCGATTCCAAAACTCACAGGAATTGCGATGAGCAGCGCGATACCCGAGGTGACCAGTGTCCCGACTATTGGTATTAGCGCGCCAAATCGATCGTTGACCGGATCCCAGTCGGAACTGGCAAGAAATCCGAATCCAAAAGCGTGGATGGCGGGCAAACTTCCCACCACCAGTGAAGCAATGATTGCAGCCAATAACGACAGCACAGCAAACGCGCAGATGCGCGTAACGCTGCGGAACAGCAGGTCGAATACTGCTTGTTGTTTAAGCTGAACCTTTTGTGAAGTCATCAGAACGGCTGTGCTAAATTGGTTGAAAAATAACGGGGGCAACTGCCCCCGTGATTATAGCTGATGGTCATGCAGTGTCAGCCACACTTTCCGTGAGCTTATTTCCAGACTGCTTTACCGGACTTATCCTTGATCTTTTGTTCCCATGCGCTATGGATCAAGTTGACCAGGCTGTCCGGCAGCGGGACGTAGTCCAGTTCGGATGCCATCGAGTCGCCGTTGGCGTAGGCCCAATCGAAGAATTTCAGCACTTCCTTGGCGGTTTCGGGCTTGTCTTGCACCGTATGCATCAGGATGAAGGTCGCGCCGGCGATCGGCCAGCTTTTTGCGCCGGGAGAATCCGTCAGCAGCAGATATAAGCCGGGAGCCTTGGACCATTCTGCGCCAGCCGCTGCGGCCTGAAAAGCACTGCTTTCCGGTTGGACGAAACTGCCGTCATGGTTCTTCATTTGCACGTGGTTCATCTTGTTTTGCAGCGCGTAAGCATATTCCACATAACCGATCGAACCCTTGATGCGTTGCACGTAAGAAGCTACGCCCTCGTTGCCTTTGCCACCGGTACCGGCTTTCCAGGAAACTGCTGTGCCTTCACCGACACTTGATTTCCATTCCGGGCTGACCTGGGACAGATAGTGGGTGAAAATGAAGCTGGTCCCGGATCCGTCAGAACGGTGTACCACGGTGATATCGTCAGCAGGCAGCTTGAGATCCTTGTTCAACGCGACGATTGCAGGATCATTCCACTTGGTGATCTTGCCCAGATAGATGTCGGCCAATGTGGCACCATCCAATTTCAACGCGCCGGAGTCGATTCCATTCACATTGATTACCGGAACCACGCCACCGACCACTGTAGGGAACTGCATCAAGCCATTTGCTTCCAGGTCTTCCGGCTTCAGGGGCATATCGGATGCGCCAAAGTCCACGGTATTTGCTTCTATCTGTTTGATGCCGCCACCGGAGCCGATGGATTGATAATTCAGGCCGATGCCGGTTTTTGTCTTGTAGGCATCAGCCCATTTGGCATAAATGGGGTAAGGGAAAGTTGCACCTGCACCCGTGATGTCGGATGCCTGGCTTGCGCCCGCAAAAGCAAGCGCGGCGACAGCGGCGATGCCAATGACGAGCTGTTTCAATTTGTTGTTCATGAATATCTCCATAGGTTGAGGTTTGTTGCCTGCTGCCATTGCCGTTTACAAGCAACGCTTTGCTGCGGAAGCCATGTTATGGCAGTTTTATTACAGGATTATTACAGTAAATATTTATTCCGGTTTTTCTGCAGTCAAGTGTGCGATGCGTCTAATCTTGAAAAGATTACTGCCGCACTTCACGCTCGATCTCCTCTACCGTGATATGGCGTACATCCCGACCCTTGACCATATACACCACGTATTCGGACATATTTTTGGCATGATCGCCTATGCGCTCAATAGACTTGGCAACGAACAGGATTTCCAGCGCATTGGAAATTGTCCGCGGGTCTTCCATCATGAACGTGACCAGATAACGCATTGCGCTGCGGAATTCCTCGTCCACTTGTTCATCTTGGCGCACCACATTCGCTACATCGGAAATATCCAGTTTGGCAAACGCGTCCAGCGATTGATCAAGCATTTCCAGCGTCAGGTTGGTCACATGCTTAATCTTGTCGAATCGCGGCAGGGTGAGGTTCCTGCTCCGCGACAGGTTCTTGGCCGCGATGGCGATCTTTTTTGCCTCATCGCCTATGCGTTCCAGATCGGTAATGGTTTTGATAATCATCATCACCATACGCAAATCCACTGCTGTCGGCTGGCGCCGTGCGATGATCTGCGTACAACTTTCATCTATGCCCACTTCCAGCGCGTTGACATGGTGATCCTCGGTAATAACGCGATCGGTCAGTTCTACATCGCCTCTGCTCAGGGCATCAATGGCCAACCTAACTTGCGCTCCTACAAGCTTGCCCATCATCAGTACACGTTCGCGCACAGATTCGAGTTCTGTGTCATATTGCTTCGAAGTGTGTTCGCTATTAACCATCCGGATTTCTTACCTGGATAAGCTGAAAAAAAGATAATATCCATTAAGTATGACAATTTTGTTACAGAAGAGCCGGTCACTAAATTTGAGATCTGAAATTTGCGCATTCTCTGGAGGTGTTGCTGCTCGGTTTCGCCGGCATCCCGGAACCGAAGGACATGCCGTGCGTCTCGGTTGTGTTCTATATTGTCTCTCGGTGTTGTTGGACTTGCAGCAGGATGCTTGTAACGGGTTTTTCTATAGGCATTCATTCAAAATGGATATTTTTCCCGCATTGTTATTCTTTTACTCTTCTGATAAATTAGCGTTCCTGTTTTGTCTGGATTACGGATTCTTCCGCGATATTTTTCAATTGCGACTTAATTATGGAAAAGCTAGTCTAAATATCGACTAGCGATCCTAAGAGTTTAAGAACAATGTGGGCATTCATTTCTATTTCTAACAAATCATAATGACAAGATTCGCAACATCACAGTAGAGGGAATAAATAATGACAAAAACCATCAAGCCGGAATATATAGCCAAAGTCAAACGTTTGACCAAGGAAGAGACCGAACGCCTATTATCTAGAATGGGCGCGAAACTTGACCGCCGGCTGGAGAAGCGCAAAGTTACCCAGCCCGAAGCGTTGGCCAGGCAGTTGCAATTGGAAGATGAACAACTTCAGGAATGGCGCAAAATGATGCGTATCCTGAAGGAAAAGGAAGCGGCTAAAGAAGCGAAAAAGGAAGCCAAGAAAAAAGAAAAGATTAAAGCGAAGGCTAAGACTAATTCTAAAACCAAGACCGCAAAAAAAGCCAAGGAACCTGCCAAATCCAAATTACCCGCCAAAGCAAAATCTTCTCCAAAGGCTAAAGCTCCCGTCAAGGCCGAAGCCCGCTCCATCCCCAATGCGGAGGCAAGTTGAGACAGAGATCCTTGCAAATATCATTCTTCACGTAGATTGATACCCATTCTGATTTCCAAAAGCTAGGGGCTGCATATGCAGCCCCTTCTGTTTTGATACCGTTGAGTTGACCGGATGTCCTGAACTATTTTAGGTTGCCTGTCCGACCCTAGCAGGCAACCCGACAGTCATTCATATATTCGCGGTTTCAATCACCTTCTATCGTGTCCGCGGCCGCCGAAAAGATCGGACATCACCTGCACATCATCATCACAGGCATGGTTCAGGCACGGCAGATCGAATGCCGATTCGAGCGACTTGAGCAGCGAGAAGTGGTTGTATCTCGTGGCACTTTGCTTGCCATCCATGCCGTAGTTGGTGTCGACGATCAATACCACCTGATTGGTATTGGGGGCAGTGCTGTAGTCGTTCTCGTCCCAAAGTACAACGATCGCGTTGTTGCCCTCGTTCCAGGCCGGCGATTTCTTGATTGCTGTGACCAGTTTGCGGACTTCCACATCACCGCGCTGGATCAAGGCTGGGTTCAAGCCGGCTTGGGAACCGTCCGAGAGCGGGTCATAGTTGCAGAACGGTCCGGCATTGCCGCGGCCGTGCTGGTCGTTGCACTGGTTCGGCGCGATGAACGCGAACGCCGGTACTTTGCCGGTGCTCAAGTCGGCATACAAGCCCTTGGGGCCGTCGAAGCCGACCGAGCGTGCCAGGCTCAGCCCTGGGTCGCGTCCTTCCTGCACGCTCTGGAAATACGCGAAGGGGTTATGCTTGGCGGCGTACAAGCTGACGATTCCCGCCGAAGTCAGCGGGGGATTCAGCGCGGGCAGGATGGTGCTGAAATCCGTGTTGTTGGTATAGACGCCGTCGCTGTAATTCACCCGATCCGCGCCTTCGTTCGGCAAATCTTCCTGGTAGCTTTTCCAACTGCTGCGCGCCTCGAACAACTGATCGGCGATCGTTTTGCCGGAAATGTCGGTTGCCGCTGCAATGGACTGGATGCCGTCGATGTTGTTCAAGCCCGGCGGTCCGGATTCATTGGTGGAGTCGACGGCGGGGGTTGCAGCATCGGTTCCGGTACCCGAGATCGGGCAAACTTTGCCCGTCGGCGGATTATCGGTATTGGCGACCCCCGTCGCGAGGTTGTTGGCACAGGACGCATTGTGCCAGTCCGAGTCATGGTCGCTTTGCACTCCGAAGTTGGAACCGCCGACAACTTCGAGGTAATTGGTCAGGCTGGGGTGGCCGATGCCATAGTAATTCGTCGCGAGGTTGGCCGAGTGCGCCAGTTCGTTGATGAACGGTGCATTGGGATTGTTCATGATCTGGCTGTAACCGTGGTTCTCCATCATGATCACGAAGACATGATCTAGGTGACGGACGCCCTGGGGTACTTTTCCTTCGTGGGCAAAAGCCGGGCTTGCCAGTGCGATGCCCAGCAGACTTATTGCCGCGAGGGGCGCTGCTTTGGTTCTTTTCATGGTGATGTTCTCCTGTCTTAGGTTGCAGTGTCGGGTATTTCTATACAGATAATCGAGCTTGGGGATTGTGAAAACGATCATGTAAGCTCGACCGTATTTTCGAACGGCTCGATGACAGGAGAATGACAGCAAGATGATTTGAGGAATGGTCCGAACGGACTAATTTCACCAATGCAGGCGCCGCAACAAAGAACTTTTCTTCTGCTGGTGAGATTGCATGCGATGCAGGATATCGTCCAATGACTTGATAGCCTCGATGATATGTGCGCCCTTGTTCAGCATGACGCATTCGGCACGAACACCCATTGCCGCATCGGTGATTTCGGCGCGGCTGGGTTTGCCGCTCTTGGATAATCCTTCCAGCACCTGGGTGGCCCATATGACCGGTAATCGGGCTGCCTCCGCCAGCCAGAGGATTTCTTCCTGCAATTCCGCCAGTCTTTCATAGCCGCACTCCACGGCGAGATCGCCGCGAGCGATCATCACGCCTATGATGGGTGAATGCATCAATGCAAATAACAGTTCCGGAAAATGATCGAATGCGGCGCGCGTTTCGATTTTCAGCACGATGCCAAGATTCTCGGCCTTGAGTCTCTTTAACTGCATTTGCAGTGACTCGATGTCAGCGGGATGTCTGACGAATGAAAGTCCGACCATATCTGCATGTTCAACGATGAATTCCAGATCCTGGAGATCCTGTGCCGTCAGTCCGTTCAATTCAAGCCGGCTGTCCGGCAGGTTGATGCCTTTTCCCGCAAGCAGTTTTTCACCGCCTTCACGGGCCTGTGTGATTTCGACCACTAATTTGCTTTTGCTTACACTGCGGATCACACCTTCGATCCTGCCATCGTCGATCAGGATGCGTTCTCCTGGCTGGACAGCAAGAAATACTTCGGGCAGCGAGCAGGATATGCTGGCTGTGCGCAATAATCGTCCGTTGCCATCGAATTGGGCTGGCTTGCCAGGCAACGGATCGCGCGTGATGGTCAGGTGGTCACCGATATGCAGGCGAATCGATTCCGGCACTACGGGCAACGCTCCCACCATGCCGGCACGGCCCACCCGGCGCGGATGTCCGGATGTACCCGCCCGCAGCAGCTTTAGTTCCATGCCGGGCGTGACATAGCTGGTCTGACTGCACTCGGCCCAGAAGCCAGTCCCGATCTGTTCGACAAGTTGCAGGGTGCGGGAGGAGCCTCTCGCGTCGGTAAATTCAATCAAGTCGCGCAATGACACCTTTTCAAGCCAATCTCCGTTTACCGGCAGGCTGGCATCGGCGGGAGCCGGACTGGCAGAAGCATCGTTATCGGGATGAAGCCATATTCGCGCCGGGGTAACCACATTGCCAAACTGATCCCGTTGCGGTTTCCATTTGATCACAGCGGGTCCCTGGGCAAGCTCTCCGGTGCGCAGCTTGGGACCTCCCAAGTCCATCAGGATACGGCAATGCCTTCCAGTTTCACGGCGTGCCAGATTGATCTGCTCGATCATGCGCACCCATATTTCAGCCGTGTCATGCGCACAATTGATGCGGGCACAATCCATACCATTGACGAGCATGTCTTTGATCAGGGAATAATCGTCTGCCACTTCGGCAGGCAGCGTGACCATGATACGGACATGACGGTTTGATGGAGGATTGCCAAACAGACTGGTGGTATTGCCTTCAAGCAGAGCAACGCCCGTCTCGACTGAGGGGGGTGTGATTTGATGTTCCGGATGTTTGCCCAACGCGCAACGCAGCAGATCGATAATGGCATCGAGGTTGGCCAGGACATGCGATTCCATCCGCCCCAACGACGAAAGGCCCGCCCCGGCCAGTCTTGTTTGCAGCGGCCGCATGTCGCGCCGCCTGAGCGCGAGGTAATGAACCAGATTGGTTGCGCTAGCCAGATGACGCGGATTGACCTGTTGCAGTGTCGTCGCATACGACTTCTCGAATTCTCTGAGTTCATTCCGCAGTGCTTCCAGCTCATGCAGCAAGCCGGCATAGGGGTGTGGTTCTGCGGACAGGCGAGAACCAGATAGATGTTTGGCCATTGGAACGGCTACCTTCGGCTATTTCGAATTACTATTCTAATAATTTCAAAGAATATAGGGGGCAGATGAAACAAATATGACAGTTCAAGAGAATCAAAATTAATAATCCGGGATATCGAACTGAAATTAAAGATCAAAGTCATTTTGTTGATATCAAGCCAGCAGTATCGCCAATTATTCCGCAAATTTTTCTCTATAATTGCACGACGCCGCCAAAATATTTTGCTTCAAAGAAAGGTAGATTGCTTTCATGGACACGCCAAGACATTTCAAGCTAGAAACCGATCATCTTCAATCCATCACGGCGCTTGCCCAAGAGATTGATCGACCCGTTGAAGAGGTCAGTACCGTCTACGTTTCAACTCTGACCAACCTCAAATCAAGCGCACGGATCCAGGACTTCCTGCATGTGTTGGCCAGCAAGAAAGTGCGTGACGAACTGCGCCATTAATGTTGTTTGCTTTGTCTTTGGCTTAAGCGCGGGCTTTGCCTTTTTGAAGATTTTGATCCTGCTCGTGATGAGGCAGCGCATGGAATTCATGCGCTTGGCATCAACCCTGATAGTAACCATCAGCCTTCCCATTCGCGGACCTGTTGTATTACCCAGTCGCCGTCATCCAGCGGCAGATCGTGTCCAGCGGATGGATGCAATAGGATAGGACATTGCCAACGTTGCGCCAGGGTCAGAGAACTCTTTACATCAACCAATCTGTCCTGCTGACTGGCCAGCAGCAGCACGGGTACAGATGGGCCTGATGATGTGACTCGATAGCCGGCAGCGGCATGCAGTTGACGCAGGATATTGGCGCGCGAGACGGGACATTGCCGAGCGTAATCCGTCCACCGGTCCAGTATGGCCTGCCTGTCTTTCGAGCGGTTTTTCAGTGTGCTGGTAAGTTTCAGGATCAGGCTTTCGCGCTGTACAGCAGTGCCAAAGAGCAGGAACCGGAACAATGCAGGATAGTTATTGGGGCGCAGTCTGTGATAAAACGGGTTGTAGGGCGCCATGCTGGTATTGATCAATACCATTCTTTCAAGTTCGGCCGGATACATTTCACTCCAAGCCACGGCTACCATTCCCCCCAGAGACAGGGCCAGTAAACTGTATGGCGGTGTGTAACCCTGTTGTTTGAGTAGTGTATGGCAATAGATCGCCATTTCCGCCACGCTGGTTGCACTCTTATGCGCATGCAGTGTTCCATTGCCTAGGAAATCCAGCGACACCACATGTTGAGCGTTCAGGGCTCTCTGAAACTGTAGCGGAAAGTCGCCCCAGTGACGCGTATCGCGCATCATGCCGCGCAACAGCACCCAGGTGGTCATGGCCTGTACCAGCGGGCTATGGCACGCTCCTGCAGGCGCAGGCGGCTGGGACCTTTGGCCAACCAATTATCATTGCTGCAAGCTGCGCGCATCAAAAAGTCCAGCCAGACAGCATGTCCGCGCAAAACCCGATGCAAACGATGCTCAACTGAAGGATTGAATATGCCCTGGCGGGAAAAAATCTGCCGGGGATTCTTCTTCACCCACAGCCAGGAACCCATTTCCAGCGTCAAAGGCAGGAAGGTTTTGTTCTTGTCCCGTTGCGCTTGCAGATACAGGTAATCCCATATATCACCATGGGTACGATACTGTATGCTTTGCGGTTCGAACAGGTATCTGTTGTTTGGGTAGATCTGCTGGAACAATTCTTCCAATGTGAGGATATCGGCCAGATTTGCGATCGGATCCGCGCTATGCGCGTACGGAAACCATACGCGATCACGCGAACCAAACCCTGAATGGCAATCCAAGGCAATACTGAAAGGACGCGACAGCAATTCTTGGTGCACGGTATGGCACAGCGCCTGATTCTCGCGCTCCATTTCGGCCCCCGCCTTTCCGCGATACCATGGCAAGCGGGGGCTGATCCTGTGTCCGCCCAGCAGGAATGGAACCCTTCCTACCGCTTCAACCGGCGCATTGCGCATCAGGTCCACACCCTGTGGATTGCTGCGCGTCGACTGCCGCATGCCGCCGGGGTTGATCAAAGGCATGAATACCAGCCGCACGTTCTGCAATGAATGATGCAGACTTTTGTCCCACTGCAACCGGGCGAGCAGGCCGCGCAAGAAGTACAGCAACACTTGCGTGCCGATACGCTCCAGTCCGTGGACGCCGCCAAAATATCCGATCGCGGGAAGGTCGGGATCGGGGTTGCCCAAGCTCAATTGGTATACCGGAAAGCGTTCATCGCCTGCGCTGACTTCACATGCAACACGTGCCTCCAGATGGCCTCGGCCAAGTTCCAGTAATCGTTCCAGTTCGTTCAATTCGGGCAGGGTGGGCATGGCCATGCTCTGGTAGGTGAATTGCGTTAAGGCTGAGATCACACTTGTTATAACAGTCTTGTATTGCTCGATGCAGCCCGGTTTATTTCTCCTGCACATCGTTTATCCTGAACTTCGGGCCGATTATCCACATTACGGAAGACTTTGTAATCAAAAAAAAGAATGATCGAAATAATTCAAGTTGGCAATTGCATGAACCGCTTAATTCCTGGTGTTAATAAAAAACGGGTCTCAAAAGAGACCCGTTTGGTTATCTATTTAACGGTAGGTTGTATAAAGGCGAATTACGATTTTAGAAAGTGCTTGGCATACCGGTTACTGATCCGAGACATCGGCAATAAAATAAGCAGATCAGCGGTGTTGAATTCCGGATCCCAGGCCGGTTCGCCGCAAATATATGCGCCCAGCCGCAGGTAACCCTTGAGCAGGGGAGGTATCGGGGTTTCGAGATATTGATTCAACGCTTTCAGCGGCAACGGGCAGCGAGGGAAAACGGTGTACTCGGCAGGCGCCGCATAGATGCTGTGCAATTTGCGATAGATGCTCGCCGCGACGTGACCGCCATCCGCCATGCTGATGCTGGCGCAGCCGATCAGATATTCATGGCCGTGCTGCTGCATGTATTGGGCCAGCCCGCTCCACAGATGGGTGATCGTTGCGCCATCGCGATAATCCCGGTGCACGCAGGAGCGCCCGACTTCCACCATCCGGTCGCTTAGATGCAACAGGCGGGTCAGGTCGAATTCGGTCTGGGCATAGTAACCGCCGATCTTTTCCGCCTGATCGGGGGAGAGGATGCGATAGGTTCCGACGACTTTGTTCTCGACACTCTCGCGCACCAATAGGTGTTCGCAGTAATTATCGAAGATGTCCCGATCGATCCCTTCCCTGGCGCTAGGCAGGTTGGCACCCATTTCTTCGGCGAATATCTTGTAGCGCAGGCGTTGCGCTTCCAGCACTTCCGATTCGTGGCGCGCCAGCGTGGTTGTCAAGTGGCGCTGGGCACTTTGTTGGATCTTGCGGTTGAGTTCGAGCATCTCATCCTCTGTCAATTGGTTGAAGATGCATGCAGATTAGGCATGTGATGTTGCAGTGCGATTACGGGAAGGTGAAGAAAATGTGAAATTTCTACTTGGAGAGCTGGTTCAACATCGGATCGACCAGCAACGCGTAGGCCGATTGCGGTGAAATCACGGGTTGCGCCATATCCGGCGCAGCCTCGTGCGGTGCCGCCTTTCGTGCCGTTTCAAGAGTCTGCAATTCCCGCGCGATGGCCGATTGTGCAGCGCGCGCCAGGATGCGCCGATTCGTGTGTTGAGTATGCAGCGCCGGCGTGAATACCATCAATGCCTTGTGTCGCCTGCAGCGCACAATCCGCCAGATCGATCTCACGATCGTGGTGTCGCCGGTGAAAGGGACGGTTGAGCTCGTTTCTTCGACATCGTTTGTGTAACGCAGCGCGATCGGACACAGCTTTACGCCCGCATCGATTGCCGGTTGAATGAGCGCCGAGTGAAAATGTCCGACCTGTTTGCCTTCCGTGGTCGTACCTTCGGGGAATAGGCCAATGCACATGCCTTGCCGGAGCAACTCGCCGATGCGCCGGTTGACCGATGAGGCATCCTGGCGCATGGCGCGCTCCAGGTAAATGGTACCGCTGCGCCGGCTGATCCAGCCGATGATGGGCCAATCGCGCACCTCGGATTTTGCAATGAACCGCGATGGATGGATCGCATTCAGCACGAAGATATCCAGCCATGAAATATGGTTGGCCACCAGCATGCAGCCGCTTTCCCCGCGCGCGAGTTGTTGCCCCTCGATCCGAATGTCGATGTTGAGGATGGTCAGCAGTTGCCTGCTCCAGGATTTAACGATGCGGAGTTGTCCGGTTTGACCGAGATGCGGGTAGATGGCTGCCTGGATCAATCCATAGACAAGATGCAGGATGAGGCGGCTGGCCCGGAACATGCTGACCAGCAGGTTCGTCGTTTGCTTATCCATCGTGTGCCTCCGTTCCGCAATGCCTTTCAGCAATCTCGCTAAAGCATGGTCTGCGCTGTTCGATGAACAGACTATTGCCGGGTTTCGCTTTGGTCATTTCCTCTAGCGTGGCGGCAGCCTCCGCGGAATCTGTGTTAGAAGAGGCTTGCAAAATAAGGCGGCAATGAAACGCCAAGAGACAGGCCGGAAATGGTTGCGCCGATCGCGATTCCTGCCAGCACGTCGCTGGGGTAGTGCAGCCCGAGCACCAGGCGGGAAAGCGCCACCAACGCGGTGAACGGCAGCAGCAGCCAGGCGAGCGCGGGATAATAGGACAATGCCACGATGCTGAATGCGACTGCATGCAGCGTGTGGCCGGAAGGAAAACTGAATTGATCCAGCGGCGCGATGCCGCAGTGGATGCCCTGATTCCTGTTGTACGGGCGCGGCCGGTGCGTCTTGTGTTTCAGCCATTTGTACAGCGCGGTGCAAACCAGCCCTGCTGCAGCCATGTGCAACACCGGCAACAACGCAGCGGCCTGATGTTCCGCCAGCAGCCACAGCATCAGGCCGTACCAGAATATACCGTCGCCCAGCCGGCTGATCAGCCGGAAGATCTTCCGCAGCGAGGGATTGATGCTTGCGCGGTTGAAGCGCAAGCACCATGTTTCATCCCAGGTTTGGATCCGTTGCAGGTTGTAGATTCTGTGCGACATGATGCACCTCCGGTTTGACGGCGAGCTGTGCCAGGGCTTGCTCGAACTCATCCACGATGTTTTGCCAATCCAGTTTCAACATGGTCCGGTGTGCCTGCATGCGAATTTTGTACACCCGGGTCACATCGATCGCCAGCTTGCATGCCTGAACGATGAACTCCTCCTCATTGCCGTACTCGGCATGCAAACCATTGTGTTCATGCTCAATGTGTTCGGCCGCTGCCGCATAGCGGTACGCAACCACCGCAAGGCCGCTGGCCATCGCCTCCACCGTGACATTGCCGTAGGTTTCCGTCATGCTCGGAAACAGGAAGATATCCCCCGATGCGTAATGCGCCGCAAGGTCTTCGCCGGTTCTCATTCCGGCAAAGATGTATCCGGGGTTCTGACGCTGCAACTCTGCGCGCACCGGACCGTCGCCGACCAGCACCAGCTTCAGATTCGGATTGATGCCCTGCATCGCTTCGAAAGTGCGCAGCACCAGCGGCAGATTTTTTTCCGCGGAGATGCGGCCCACGTAGAGGACGGCCAGATCGTTCTCCCCGACGAGACCCCATTGCTGGCGCAAATTCCTGCTGCGTTTGCCCGGATGGAACAGGGTCGTGTCCACTCCGCGCGCGACGACCTGCAGGTTCCGGTAACCGTCTTTTTCAAGCGTGTCGCGCAACTCGCGGGTGGGCACCAGCGTGGTATCGGTGCGGTTGTGCAGATTGCGCAGATGCGCGGCAACGGCCTGGTACATCCAGCCGAAGCCGTAATGCCGGCTGTAGCTGTGGAAATTGGTATGGAAGTCGCTGCTGACCGGGATGCCGAGTTTGCGCGCGGCCGACAGGGCGGACGAGCCCAGCGGACCTTCGGTGACCAGGTGGACCACGTCCGGGCGATTTTCAGTCCAGAGTTTCAGCAATTTTTGTTTGGCCGGCAGGCCCAGCTTCAAGCCGGGATAGCGCGGGATCGGAAATCCGCGCACCAGCACTTCCTGCAAGGTGGGCTCGCGTTTCGCGCTGTCCTGCTTGTTCTGGCGCGGGCGTATCACTTCAACCTCATGATATTGGCGCAGGCCTTCCACCATGCGGCTGATGGTCATCGCCACACCGTTGATCTCCGGCGGGTAGGTTTCGGTCACTACGGCGATGCGCAACTTGCGGTCTGCCATGTATTCTCCTAGGTTTTGGATATTCATGGCGTGCACTTTCTCATTCCAACAAGAAAGTTTGATGAAGGATTTGTGAGGGTTTTATGACGGACTGGATGTGGGAGAGGGTCTTAATTGAACAGGATCAGCAGCCAGACCAGGACGACGTTCAGCAAGCTTAGCAACACCGCCGCGCTGCCGATGTCCTTGGCGCGTTTGGCCAGCTGGTGATGGTCCAGCGAGGTATGGTCCACGGCGGCTTCCACCGCTGAATTGAGCAGTTCGACGATCAGCACCAGCAACACGCTCGCGATCATCATCGCCTTGCCGGTCGCACTGGCCGGCATGAACAGCGCGGTGGGCACGAGCAGGATCGCCAGCAGCACTTCCTGGCGGAACGCGTCCTCGTGGCGGATCGCGGCGCGCAATCCGGCCAGCGAATAAAAGAACGCGCTCCACACGCGCTTCAAACCGGTCTTGCCTTTGTAGGGACTTTCCATCTTGATTATCCTGGCGAATTACCCCGAATTCGGGCAAGGCCGGCAGGGTAAACTGCAAATGTTTCAGTTTGGTTAAACCGGCTTTTGCTAGACGGCCCGCGCTCTGGCCGATAATTTGAGGTTGAACAATCCGGATTACTTCGGTAGAATCCGCGCTCTTTTGAAATCGGCTGGAGTAGAACCATGGCACGTGTCTGTCAAGTAACGGGAAAAGTCCCGATGACCGGGAACAACATTTCCCATGCGAACAACAAAACCAAGCGGCGCTTTTTGCCCAACCTGCAGCGCCGCCGCTTCTGGGTGGAAAGCGAGAACCGCTGGGTCAGCATGCGCCTGACCAATGCGGCGCTGCGCACCATCGACAAGAACGGCATCGACGCGGTGCTGGCAGAGATGCGCGCCCGCGGCGAGAAAATCTAAGGAGCCCCGAACATGCGTGAAAAGATCAAACTCGAATCCAGTGCCGGAACCGGCCATTTCTATACCGCGACCAAGAACAAGCGCACCATGCCCGAAAAGATCGAAATGAAGAAATACGATCCGGTGGCGCGCAAGCACGTCATGTACAAGGAAGGCAAGCTGAAGTAATCCGGCTGGCCTCGTAGTTCAAAGAAAAACCCGCCTAGGCGGGTTTTTGTTTTCGATTTTGATCCTAACATAGAGTTAAGCTGACTAGATAGTTTTTTTCGCTGCTCCTCTTGAAAGAGAGGTTAGGCCTAAACAACATACTTCATGAACCATCTGTCAAAGGAGCGAATCCTTTTTGTGGGTGGGAACCCAAGCCGCTCGAAGTTCGCGCACGCACGATAAATCATCCACATAGCAGCTTCTAGAAGATCTAATGTGATTGTAGCGTCGTCAAGCGAGCGCATGTGCTTTACAGAATTCCGACCATTGTTAATTTGCGAGGCATAGGTGGATAACGACATTTGTTCATTACGCACATCATCGATGAAAGCATTGTTGATGTGCCATTGGTACAGAATCGTTCGTTTTCCTTGTAGTGATAAGGCCTTCCCTAGAATCTCCTCGGCAGCTCCCGCTAATGTCAGCGCTGCAACATAACTGTGTTTTCGCAGAAACAGATCTAACGCTACTTCGAGTTGTTCAATCGCTAAATCAACACGGTTGTATGTAAATTCTCTCAATGTTATGGCCTAACGTAATGTAGGCAACCTAAGAATGCATGGAAAGACACCTGCAAGGTGCATAATCTGGAAGTCATTACTCAACTTATAGGTCCCAAATAGGCTGAAATTTTGGCATTCACAAATTTTTACGACAAAATCGACATGATAGAACCGTTCAGAAACTCCACCTCCGGTTCTAGGATTGAACCCAGTCCTTCGCTTCCTCATAATCCGGAAACACGCGTATATCCGCATCGACGAATGCGCGCGACAGCCATGCCGTCCAGGTGATCCACTGGTTGTCGGTGACCACGGCGATCTTGGTGAAATCGTGGTTATGCTGGCGGCGGAAGAATTTGATCTCTTCCCACGCCACATCGAGCGTGTAGCGGACCATCGCGCGCAAGTCGAAAAGCAGGTCCAGTTCGCCGGGCGATTTCAGTTTGTACAGGGTTTGTTCTTCGAAGGTCTTGAAGTCGGCAATGGTGAATTCGCCGAGGACGGCGACGTTGACGAGGTTTTCGGTCTGTTCGATGGTGATCATGTTCTCTCTCTTGCTTGTTTTGGAGCGGGATGTGGCGGTACAAGGCGTAAGCTTAGCACACCGCCCGCGATGATGAAGGCCATGCCCAGCCAACTGGAAAGCGACAGCACTTCATGCCAGATCAGGATGCCGAACAGGCTGGCGAAGATGATGGTGCTGTACGCCATGCTGCCGACCACCAGCGTGTCGCCGATGCGGTAAGCGCGCGTCATTGCGAGTTGCGCGAGCGTCGCGGTACTGCCCAGGCCGAGCAGGATGGCGAAGCTGTGCAGCGTGATGGCATGCACCTGGCCGAACAGCATCCACAACGCGCTGCCGGCCGACGCGGTCAAGCTGAAATAGAACACGGTGCGTGTTTCCGGTTCACCGATGATGCCGAGCTGCTTGACGTTAAGATAGGCTACTCCGGCGAGGAAGCCGGAGATCAGTCCGAGCAGGCCGGGCAGCAACTGGTCGCGCTCCATGGTCGGGTGCAACAGCAGCACCACTCCGGTGAATCCCAGCGCGATGGCGATGGTCAGCGGCAGATGGAACCTGTCCTTGAACACCAGCATCGTGAGCAGGGTCAGGAACAGCGGCGAGGTGTAGTTGAGCGTGACGGCAGTCGCAAGCGGCAGCACGGTGATGCAGTAGAAGAACAGCGCGAGCGCGACCGAGCCGGAAATACTGCGCCACAAGTGCGCGCGCCAGTAGCGCGTGGCGAGGCTGATGCGCTGTTGCCGCGTGATCAGGGAGACCAGCAACAGGCCGAAGAACGAGCGGTAGAACACCAGCTCGATGTCGGAAAAGTAGGCAGCGCCGAGTTTGACGAACACGCCCATGATGCCGAACAGCAGGCCTGCGGCCAGCATCCAGAGGGAACCTGAGTTACGCGTCATTTGAGTTTCGACCCCCATCCTGGTTGCCCCCTCGCTTCGCTCTCCCCCTCTGCCAAGGGGACGGGACTATCCCTCCTCTCCCGCAGGCGGGAGAGGTGAGGAAAGGAGAGGGGTGTGGAATAGCCGCTAAAGTTGCGAGGCAAGATTCCGGCGCAGGTATTCGTGGAAATGCAGCATGCCGTCCTCGGTCGGCGACTGGTACGGGCCGTATTCCTCGATGCCGCGCTGGTACAGCGACTTGCGTCCCTGGTGCATGCGCAGGCAGATGAAATCGTCCTCGATTGCCGTCTCGTTGTAGGCTTTCTGTTCCGCCTCGACGTATTCGCGCTCGAACAGCACGATATCCTCGAGGTAATAGAATTCGACGATGTTGGTGCAGGCTTCGGGACCGCGCGGAACCAGCGTGCTGACCACCAGCGTGCCGGGATACCATTCGACCATGATGTTGGGATAGTAGGTCAGCCAGATCGCGCCGTACTTCGGCAGATTGTCGCCGTGATAACGCAGCACCTGTTCCTGCCATTTGGCATACACATCGCTGCCGGTTTTGCGCAGCCCGTTGCGGATACCGACGGTCTGGACGCTGTAGTGTTCGCCGAATTCCCACTTGAGGTCGTCGCAATCGACGAAATTGCCGAGGCCGGGATGGAACGGCACGACATGATAGTCTTCCAGGTACACCTCGATGAAGGTCTTCCAATTGAACGCGTATTCATCCACCTGCACGCGTTCCAGCATATAACCGGAGAAATCCAGGTCCTGCATCACGCCGACTCTGGCCAGGTCCTTCGCGACATCGCGCTTGCCGGAGAACAGCAGCCCGTTCCAGTTTTGCAGCGGAGATTTGTTCAAGTGCAGACAGGGGTTGTTCGGGAAGTGCGGTGCGCCGAGCAATTCTCCGCCGGTCGTGTAGGTCCAGCGGTGTATCGGGCAGACGATGTGCTGTGCGTTGCCGCGCCCCTGCAGCATGATCGCCTGGCGATGGCGGCAGATATTGCTGAGCAGTTCCACGCCGTTGCGGTTGCGCACCAGCATCTGCGCGCCGCCTTCCAGCACATGGTAGTCGCCCAGGCTCGGCACCATCAGTTCATGCCCGACATAGTTGGGCCCCTGCTCGAACAGCAGGCGCTGTTCGACTTCCAGCGCCTTGGATTCGAAGTACCAGCTTAACGGTGGTTGCTCGGGAACTTTGGTGAGATGAGCTAGCTTTGCAATTTCAGACATACCCACATCCTCTGTTAATCAAATCAAGAAAGGTGAATACGATTCCATACAGGAATGGGGGATTGTCCCCGAAATCAATTGACGGGGCAACAAAAATTGCCGGAACAGATTTTGCGGAGTGCCAGGATGAATACGTCAGGGCGAACGAAAGCCGGGGTTTCAGGCGGCCGCTAATCTATAACCTACTCCGACCTCCGTCAGCAGGAAGCGCGGGCGCGCCGGATCCTTCTCCAGCTTGTGCCGCAAGGTGCCCATGTAGATGCGCAGGTAGTGGGCGCGTTCTACGTAGTTCGGCCCCCAGACTTCCTTTAGCAGCAGGCGGTGCGTCAGCACCTTGCCGGCATGTTTTACCAATACGGTCAGCAGGCGGTATTCGATTGGGGTGAGGTGAACCTCCGCGCCGCTGACGATGACCTTGCGGTGGATCATGTCTACCTTGAGCTCACCCAACGAGAACACTCCTTCTTCCTTTCCATTCGCAGTGGAAGAAACATGACGCAATGCCACGCGTATCCGCGCCAGCAATTCGCCCACACCGAAAGGTTTGACCAGATAATCATCCGCACCCGCATCCAGCGCGGAAATCTTGTCGCTTTCCTGTGCACGCGCTGACAGGATGACTACAGGAACGGAAGACCATTCGCGCAACTCCCTGACCGCCTCGACGCCATCCATGTCAGGAAGGCCGAGGTCGATGATCATCAGGTCCGGCTTGCGCGTCGTGGCTTCGGCCAGTCCCTGTTTGCCGGTTTCCGCTTCGATTACCTTATAGCCTTCTGAAACCAGCGTAGTCCGCAGGAAGCGGCGTATCTGCGCTTCGTCTTCGATGACGATGATGGTGGCGGAGTTGTTCATGATTGGGCAACTTCTTCGTGCTCGATCAACGGCGGTTCGGTCAACGGCAATGCGAAATGGAATGCAGCGCCGCCAGTTGGCAGATTATCCGCCCACATCCGTCCGCCGTGCGCCTCCACGATGGCGCGGCAGATGGTCAGGCCCAGTCCCGCTCCGCCCTGGTTGCCTTCGCTGGCGACGCGGTGGAATTTTTCGAAGATACGCTGTTCTTCACCAGCCGGAATCCCGTGGCCTTGATCGGATACGGTCACCACCAGTTCATTCGTTCCGGCTACGGCGGAAATCCCGATGGGGGTTCCGGGCGGCGTGTATTTCACGGCGTTTTCCAGCAGGTTCGCAAATACCCGCTCGATCAGCAGACTGTCTATTTCGACCAGAGGCAAGTCGC
>Ga0335085_10004775_pt1 | contig 22205 bp, 14 predicted proteins | sample Lox_Sample_45_FD_206712 | JGI IMG/M metagenome (GOLD analysis project Ga0335085, IMG submission 206712) | Soil microbial communities from Loxahatchee National Wildlife Refuge, Florida, United States - Lox_Sample_4.5 | ecosystem: Environmental > Terrestrial > Soil > Wetlands | place: USA...
TGAGGAACGCCACCCGGCCCGGCGAGAGCTGTGCCGTCCCGGCCGGCGACTGGAGCCACCCCTCCTGGAGGAGGGCGACCAGGGTCACGTAGGCCACCGAGGTCGCCCCGGCGGCGAGCAGCGCGCCGCGCTGGTCGAGGAGGATGGCCGCCCCGACCACGGCCAGGAGGTAGGTGAAGGTGAACGGGCTGTCGGCGCCGCCGGTGAGGAAGACCAGGGCCGAGGCGAGCAGGATGTCGCCGGCCACGTGGGCCACCGCGCTGGAGGGGGAGGGCCGCGGCCGCCTGAGCCAGGCGGCCTGCACCAGCACCGTCAGGTAGACGGCCACGCTCACCCAGATGGAGAGCAGCTCGGCCGAGCCCACCTCCTCGCCCGGGGGCCGCGAGAAGAGGCGGACGGCGTTGACCAGCAGCAGCAGCGTCGCGGCGATGGTCCGGAAGGCGGTGATCCACACCAGCCTCGCCTGGAGGTCACCGGAGGCCGGGGCCGACCCGGGGTGGGCGCTACTTGACGGCACCGGCGATGGCGAAGATGGGCAGGTACATGGCGATGAGGAAGCCGCCCACCACCACGCCCAGGAAGACCATCAGCAAGGGCTCGATCATCGAGGTCAGCGCGCTCACCGCGCTGTCCACCTCGTCATCGTAGAAATCGGCGATCTTCTGGAGCATGGCGTCCATCGCTCCGGTGGCCTCGCCCACGCCGATCATCTGGACCACCATCGGGGGGAAGACCTTGGTCTCGAGCAGCGGCCCGGCGATGTTCTTGCCCTCGGAGATCTTGTTGCGCACGTAGTAGATGCCGTCCTCCACGGTGCGGTTGCCGGCGGTCTTGGCGGTGACGTCGAGCGCGTCGAGGATGGGCACCCCGGAGCTGATCATCGTCCCCAGGGTGCGGGTGAAGCGGGCCACCGCCACCTTGCGGATCACCGGCCCGAAGAGCGGGAGGTTGAGCAGCGTCTTGTCGATCGCCCGGCGGCCCCGATCGGTCCGGTAGATGGCCACGAACCCGGCCACCACCGCGGCGATCCCCACCACCAGCCAGAGGAACCACTTCTGCAGCCAGTCCGAGAGGTCGATCACCATCTGGGTCGGCCCGGGGAGCGCCTGCCCGAAGTCGGAGAACATCTTGGCGAAGACGGGAGTGACCTTGAGCAGGAGCAGCGCCGTGACGCCGATGGCCACGGTGATGACGATGATCGGGTAGACCATCGCCCCCTTCACCTTGCGCTTCAGCTTCTCCGCCTTCTCCCGGTAGGTGGCCAGCCGGTTGAGGATGGTGTCCAGGATGCCGCCCACCTCGCCCGCGGCGCACAGCTGGACGAAGAGCTCGTCGAAGACCTTGGGATGGTCCTTGAGCGCGTCGGCGAAGGTGGAGCCGGCCTCGACCTTGCCCTTGATGGCGAAGATCACCTTCTTGAAGGCGCGGTTGTCCATCTGGCTGCCGAGGATGTCCAGGCACTGCACCAGCGGCAGGCCGGCGTCGATCATCGTCGCGAACTGCTTGGTGAAGACGAGGATGTCCTTGCCGCTCACCCCGCTGCCGAGCTGGGGCAGCCGGACCTGGGTGGGCTTGCGCTTCACCTTGAGCGGGGCGAGCCCGAGCGAGCGCAGGCGGGTCTCGACGTTCATCGCGTCGAGGGCCTCCATCTCCCCGCGCTTGAGCTCGCCGGCCTTGGTGCGCGCCTGCCACACCCACATCCGAGGCTTCTTGGGCGTCGTCTTCAGTGCCGTCGCGGGGACTGCCATACCTTCACGCACCTCCAACCACGCGAAACCGCTGGAATCCTAGCACGGGCGAGCGCTTTCAGAACTTGCCGGCGACAGGGCGCCCGACGGGCGGCGCGGTGTGACCGGGCAGGGTTCCGGCCGCCCCCGAGGCGAGGATGTTCTTCAGCTCCTCGGGGTCGGAGCTCCGGCCGTAGGCCTCGTCCTGGGTGATCAGCCGCTTCACCACCAGGCTGGCCAGGCTCTGGTTGAAGGTCTGCATCCCGAACTTGGCCTGGCCGACCTGCATCGCCGAGTAGATCTGGTGGACCTTGTCCTCCCGGATGAGGTTCCGGATGGCCGGGTTGGGGACCATGATCTCCAGGCCCAGCACCCGGCCCGGCTGCCCGGCCCGCGGGATGAGCGCCTGGCTGAGCACGCCCTCGATGACGAAGGAGAGCTGCGCTCTGACCTGAGGCTGCTGGAAGGGGGGAAACACGTCGAGGATGCGGTTGATGGTCTGCACGCAGCTGTTGGTGTGCAGGGTCCCGAAGCAGATGTGGCCCGTCTCGGCGATGACCAGGGCGGCCTCGATGGTCTCCAGATCCCGCATCTCGCCGACCAGCACCACGTCCGGGTCCTGCCGGAGGATGTACTTCAGCGCGGTCTTGAAGCTGCGCGTGTCCGCCCCCACCTCCCGCTGGTTGACCAGGCAGTTCTTGTGCGGGTGCAGGTACTCGATCGGATCCTCGATGGTCATGATGTGCTCATGACGATCGGTGTTGATCTTGTCGATGATCGACGCCAGCGTGGTGCTCTTCCCGGACCCGGTGGGGCCGGTGACCAGCACCAGGCCGCGCGGCTTCTTGGACAGCTCGGACACCACCGGCGGCAGCCCCAGCTCCTGGAAGGAGAGAATCTTGAAGGGGATGGTGCGGAAGGCGCCGGCCACCGCTCCGCGCTGCATGTAGACGTTGGCCCGGAAGCGCGCCAGCTGCTTCACGCCGAAGGAAAGGTCGAGCTCGTTGTCCTCCTCGAACTTCGCCTTCTGGGCATCGGTGAGCACCGAGTAGCAGAGCTGCTTGGTCTCCACCGCCGAGAGGGGGGCCATCTTCAGGGGAACCAGCTCGCCGTCGATGCGCAGCTGGGGGGGCGAGCCGGTGGTGATGTGCAGGTCGGACGCTCCCTTGTCCACCATCGCCTTCAAGAGCTGATGCAGGTTGGCCACCGTCGCTCCGTTCGCTCTAGAACCGATCCGGCGCGGTGTTGGCCACCACCTCTTCCAGGGTGGTGACGCCGGTCATCATCTTGGCCAGGGCCGCGGCCCGCAGTGTCTGCATCCCGAGGCGAACCGACTCTTGCTTCAGCTCCGCGGCCGAGGCCCCGTTGATCACCAAATCCTTGAGGCCGTCCCAGAAGGGCATGACCTCGTAGATCGCCACCCGGCCCCGGTAGCCGCGGTCGTTGCAGTCCCGGCAGCCCACCGGCGTCTGCAGGGTGAAGGTGCCGATCTTGTCGGGGGGGACGCCGGCGTCGATGAGCGCCTGGTCCTCGACGTCGTCCGCCGGGCGCTTGCAGGAGGCGCACAGCCGCCGGGCCAGGCGCTGGGCGAGGATGAGGTTCAGCGAGGCGGTGACCAGGAACGGCTCGATGCCCATGTTCAGGAGCCGGCTGACCGTCCCCGGGGCGTCGTTGGTGTGCAGGGTGGAGAGGACCAGGTGGCCGGTGAGAGCGGCCTTGACCGCGATCTCCGCGGTCTCGAAGTCGCGGATCTCGCCGATCATGATGATGTCCGGGTCCTGCCGCAGGAAGCTGCGCAGGGCGGAGGCGAAGTTCAGTCCGATGTCGTCGTGCATCTGGACCTGGTTGATGCCGGCAAAGTTGAACTCCACCGGGTCCTCGGCGGTGGAGATGTTCACGTCCGCGGTGTTCAGCGAGCTGAGCGCCGAGTAGAGGGTGGTGGTCTTCCCCGAGCCGGTGGGACCGGTGACCAGCACCATCCCGTAGGGCCGGTCGATGGCGTCCTTGAACCACTTCAGGGGCTCGGGGTCGAAGCCGAGCTTGGTCATGTCCAGCTGCAGGGTGCTCTTGTCCAGGAGCCGGAGAACGACCTTCTCCCCGAACAGCGTGGGGCAGACGCTGACCCGGAAATCCATCTCCTTGCCGGTGAACTTGATCTTGATCCGGCCGTCCTGGGGCAGGCGGCGCTCGCTGATGTCCAGCTCGGCCATGATCTTCAGGCGGCTGGTGATGGCCAGCTTCAGCTTCTGCGGCGGGCGCATCACGTCGTAGAGCACCCCGTCGATGCGGAAGCGCACCCGGAAGTCCTTCTCGTAGGGCTCGACGTGGATGTCCGAGGCGCCCTTGCGGATGGCATCCATGAGGATGAGGTTCACCAGCTTCACCACCGGTGCGTCCTCGGCGGCCTTGGCCGCGTCGTCGACGTCCTCGGCCGCCTCCTTGGCCAGCTCGACGTCGTCCTCGGTCACCGAGCCGACGATCTCCTCCAGCGAGGGGCCGCGCTCGGCGTAGTAGCGGTCGATGGCCTCGCGGATGGACACCTCCGAGGCGACCACCGGCTCGATGTTGTAGCCGGTGGTGAACTTGAGGTCGTCGACGGCGAAGATGTTCGACGGGTCGGCCATGGCCACGATGAGCGACGGGCCGGCGCGGTTCACCGGGATGACCAGGTGCTTCTGGGCGACGTCCTTCTTGACGAGCTTGATGATCTCCGGGTCGATGTCGAAGTCCTTGAGGTTGATCGCCGGGACGCCGTACTGCTTGGAGAGGAAGTCGGTGAGCTTGTGCTCCTCGATGGCGCCGGTCTTGACCAGCGCCGTCCCGATGCGGGTTCCCGAGCGCTGCTGTTCCTCCTGAGCCTTCCGGAGCTGCTGGACGGAGATCAGGTTCTCGCGGACGAGGAGCTCGCCGAGCCGGCCGGACGACATGCAGGTGTCCTATCACGGGCGGCCGGCTTCGGGCCGGGCCCGGTACGGGGAACCATCAGCGACATGAGGAGGGGCGGTGCGACGAGGACAAGCCTAGGACCCCGGAAAAAAGGGTGTCAACCGGCCGCCCGGGCCACCAGCACTCGCGCCGCATCCACATCCCGGCGAATCTGGGCGGCCAGTTCCGGTGCCGACCCAAATCTCTGCTCCGGACGAAGGCGCTCCAGGAACTCCACTCGTACCCGTTGCCCGTACAGGTCCCCCGACCAGTCGAGGACGTGAACCTCGACGGTGACCTCGGTCCCGCCGAAGGTGGGCTTGGAGCCCACGTTGGCCGCTCCGCCGCGCCAGGGGCTGCCCTCGAAGGGAGCCACCTTGAGGCGGACGGCGTACACCCCCGGCCCGGGCCGGATCTCGGCGTCGGTGTCCACGTTGGCGGTGGGCCATCCCAGCGTCTGCCCGCGGCCCGCGCCGCGGACCACCACCCCGTCCAGGTCGAAGGAGCGCCCGAGCAGGGCCCGGGCCGCGGAGACGCGCCCCTCCAGGAGGTACTCCCGGATGCGGGAGCTGGAGGCCACCACTCCCTCCACGGTCAGAGGCTCCACCACGTGGAGCCCGGCCCCTCGCCGGGCGGCGGCCCGCTCCAGGGTGGCCACCGTCCCCAGGCGCCGGGCTCCGTAGGTGAAGTCCCGGCCCACCACCAGGTGCGAGACGCGGAGCTCATCGAGGAGCGAGGCCTCGAAGGCCTCGGCCGGAGTGCGCGCGTAGGCCTCGGTGAAGGGGATGACCACCGCCGCCGACAGCCCGGCGGCGGCGAAGAGCTCCAGCTTCCGGGGAAGGGTGGTGATCAGCTGGGGGGCCAGCTCGGGCTGGAGCACCTTGCCCGGATGGGGATGGAAGGTGAGGGCGGCCGGCGCGCCGAGCGAGGCGGCCCGCCGGAAGAGGGCCTGGTGCCCGAGGTGCACGCCGTCGAAGTTGCCCAGCGCCAGGGCGCAGCCGGCGAGCTCCGCGGCGTCGGCGAGCGAGTGGAAGACCTTCATCCCTGCCGCCTCTCTAGCGTATACGCGCGGGCGCCTGCCATGACCCGCGGACCGCGATTGCTGCCCACGCCGGCCGGCCGGGCCTTCAGCGAGATGCTCACCCCGCCCGACTGGAGCGAGGTGTTCGGCCGCCCTGGCCCGCTCGAGCTGGAGCTCGGCTCGGGCATGGGGGGGTTCGCCCTGGCCTACGCCGCCCAGCACCCGTCGGTGAACTACGTGGCCATCGAGTGGCGGAAGAAGTACGCCCGGGAGCTGGAGCGCCGCGCCCGCACCCGCGGCCTGGCCAACCTGCGCGTGGTCGAAGCCGACGCACGGGCCGTCGTCCCCCGCCTCTTCGCCCCCGCTTCGCTCTCCGCCATCCACCTCCAGTTCCCGGACCCGTGGTGGAAGCGCGCGCACCACAAGCGCCAGCTTCTCACCGAGGACTTCGCCCGGCTCCTCTTCGACCTGGCCGCGCCGGGAGCCCTCTTCGACCTGCGCACCGACGTCGAGGACCGCGCCCGGGCCATGCTCGCCACGCTCGAGGGCGCTGGGTTCGAGAATCCCCTCGGCCGAGGAGGGTTCCACCCCTTCGATCCCGCCGAGCCGGCCAGCAGCCGCGAGCGGAGGTACCTCGCCGCCGGCGACCCGGTCCTGCGCGCCCGGCTCCGCAAGCCGGGGCTTGTGTCGCCCCCGGGTTCGGGCCGACCATCCACCTGACCGATGAGACCCCGGGCCCTCGCCGCCGTCACCCTCGCCCTGGCCGCCTGCCGGCCGGCCCTCGACGACGGCCCCGAGACGACCTACCGCGCCCTCGTCGCCGCGGCGAACAAGGGCGACGCCGCGGGGGCATTCGCCCGCCTCACCGCGGAGAGCCAGGCTCAGGTGAAGGCGCAGCTGGCCGGTCTGCGCGCCGCGAGCGGTGGCTCGCTGGACGAGGACGCCGCCCGGGTGATGTTCAGCGGTGGGCGCGCCCCGCCGCTCACCGGGCTGCGGCTGTTGAAAAAAGATCAGGACCAGGCGACCGTGGGGGTGACGGCGGGAGAACGGACCCGGGAGGTGACGCTCCTCCGCCAGGGATCCGTGTGGCGAGTGCAGCTGCCCCGGGGGTCGGCCTCCGGTCCGCTGTGAACCACGCACCCCCGGGGAAGCCTCCGGCTCGCTCCCGGGTTGGGACGACAGGATGACCGAGAAGAAAGGCCGCCCAGCGCCGCCGGTGGAGGTGATCCGGCGCCCGCCGCTCAGCGGGACCCCGCGGCCCACTCCGAGCCGGGGCCCTCCATCGGCCGCTCGCGCGCTCCAGGCCCGCCGCCCTCCGCCCGCGCCCCCGACCCCGGCCCAGGTCCAGGCCCTGGCCGTCCGCGAGCGCGTGCCGGCCCGCATCGCCAAGGGGGAGCTGGAGGGCAAGATGAAGGCCCGGGTGTGGCGCAAGCTGCATCCCGAGGAGGCCCGCCGGTTCGACGAGGCGTACCAGCTGGTCGCCCAGACGCCCGGCCTGCCCCTCGACGACGCCTTCGCCCTGCTCCAGTCCGGGCTGTCGCTGGACGAGCTCCGGGCACGCCGGGCCCGCACCGCGCGCCGGGATGACCTCCGCGGCGCGCGCCGCGCCGTCTCCGCGGAGGCCATCGAGGCCTGGTTCCAGCAGCGGGTGGCGGAGAAGACGCCGCTGGCGCTGGTGCTCGCCGACCGGACGGTGCTCGACGTGCTCGTCGGCACGCACCCCCTGGCCCTCCTCCTCGAGCGGACGGGGCGGGTGGAGAAGCTGCACCTCATCCTCCTCGCCCGGGGCAGCACCTGGGAACAGACCCAACCCACGCTTCCCCGGGACGCCCGCCTCGCCCAGCGCCCGGTTCCGGTGGCGCGCGAGCCGGACCGGCGACCGGTCTCCGACCCGCGCCCGCTCCTGCCGCACGCCGGCAGCGCGGTGCGGCTCCAGCTCCGCAACGGGCTGGTGGTGGAGCGGACGCTGCTCGTCATCGGTCCCTACGACCTTCTCGTCGGCGGCCCCGGCGAGGAGCTCCTCGTCCCCTTGCACGCCCTCATGTCCTGGACGGCGATCCAGCCGGCGCCGGCATGACCGCCTTCCGGCCGCTCCTCAAGTGGTGGCTGGCCCTGGCCGCGGCCGCCCTCCTCGCCCGCGCGGCGGCGGCCGCCATCGAAGAGGGCGCCGTGCTCCGGCCACCGGGTGTCCCGGCCGCGCCCGGCGGCTGACCCTCAGGACGGCGCGCCTTCCCCGGACATCCCCAGGCGCGTGCGGAGCTGCCGCTGCAGGGTGCGTAGGTCCTCCAGCGAGGCCGGCGCCACGCCGGTCTGGCTGCCGGTCCCCAGGGCGGCGGCGACGGCGCGCAGCGCCGACTCGTCGTCGGCCCGCAGCGCCTGGACCAGCCCGGCGGCGGTCTCGAACAGCTCGCGCAGCTCGTCCCCGGAGCGGAGCGAGTGGGTGGGAACGTCCCGGCGACCCTCGGCCAGCTGCTCGAGAAGCCGGCGCACCCGGTACACCGGCCCGGCAATCTTGTGGGTGGCGACGATGGAGGCGGCCACCACGCCGACCACGAAGACGACCAGCGAGACGAGGAGAACCCAGGTGGCGCGCCGCTGCTCGCGCTCCAGGGCCGCCCGCTGGGCGAGCACCGCCTGGTGCTCGCGCTGGTACGCCTCGTCGATGGCCTGGGACTGCCGCTCCAGCGCCGCGGCGAAGGCCGGGTCGTCGAATCGCTCGAGCAGGCTCTTCCCCAGCGCGGCATTGCCCAGCTCGCGGCTGGCCAGGGCCGCCGACTCACGAGCCTCCACCGCTCCTTGGGCCTGCTCCGACAGCGTCGAGGCGGCGCGGGCCAGGAACACGCCGAGCAGCGCGGCGGCGCACAGGGCGCTGGTCAGGGCGAGCAGGGTGAAGCGGAGCTGGAGCGGAGCGTCGAGGAGGTAGTTGCGCAGATGGCGCTGGGACCTCGGTGCGGCGGGGGCTTCCTCGGGTTCTGCCATGGCACCCTCCCCTTCCAGGAGGCTACAGGTTCCACTCGAACGTGGCGGCCAGATCTTGCAGCAGACGGGGGACGAGCGCGCGGACCGCGTCCTCGGGGCGGCCTCCGGTGGCTCGCCCGGTCACCTCTCCGAGAACCTCCTGCTCCGGGTAGGTGAGGCAGACCACCGCCACCGACACCTCCGCTCCCCTCTGCGCGAGCCGGGTGCGAAGCTGGAAACCGCGGAGCTGGGAGCGGGACAGCGCCGCGCGCGCCGCCGCGCGGTCCTCCGCCTCCGGGGCCACCTCCGCTCCCATCCACCGGAGCCTGCTCAAGAGCCGGCTCCGCGCCAGGGCGAGGAGTGCGGCGTCGGCGGGCGGGTCGCTGGCGTCGGCCACGGGGAGCACCGCCACGTACACCCTCGGGCTCCGGTCGCGGAGGGCGCGGACGGACGCCACCGCCCGGGCTACCTCCGTGCGGGCGAGCGGATCCGCGTCCTCTCCGTGGCCGAGGAGGCAATCCAGGGCGGCCGCCTCCCGGAGGCCGGGGAGGCTCTTGGCCGCCGCCGCCCGGACTAGAGCATCCGGGTCGGAGAGAGCGGTGCAGAGCGGCCCCAGCGCGGACGCGTCCTCGGTGGTCCCCAGCGCCACCGCCGCCTGCACCCGTGCCCGGGGGTCCTGGGCCTGGGCCAGCTGGCGGACGAGGAAGGCCCAGCGTGCGTCGGCATCGGCCGAGGCCACGCCCGAGGCCAGGAGGAGGAACGCGGTCACCGAACGCCGGCTCACCGCGCCGGCGCCTCACCCAGGGTGACCGCCACGTCGATGCGGCGCCCTTCCCGGAGCACGGTGGCGGTCATGGCGTCGCCCGGCTTGCTGGCGGTGAGCGCGAACATGAAGTCCTCGACGCTTCCGATGCGGTGGTCGCCGAGCGCGACCAGGATGTCACCCCGGCGCAGGCCGGCCCGGTCGGCGGGCGAGCCGGGCCGGACGCCGGCGAGCAGCACCCCGGACACTCCGTGGGGCGGCCCGCCGTAGTCCGGCACCGTGCCCAGCGAGGCCCGCGCCACCCGGACGTCCCCCGTCGGCGCCGGCGCCGCCGCTACCCGAAGGCTGAGACGAGCGGGGCGGGCGGCCAGCGTGCGCAGCATCGTCTCGCCGAACACCCCCACCTGGGCCGCGCCGGCGGCGTTGATCCGCTCCGCCGCGTCCGAGGGCCGGTGGTAGTCGCCATGCGCGCCGGAGAAGAGGTGGAGCACCGGCACCCCGGCGGCGAAGAAGCTCGAGTGGTCGCTCGGCCCGTACCCGTCGCCGCCGGTGGTGCACACAAGGCGCGCCGAGGCGCAGGCCGCGCTGACCAGGTCCCCCCATTCCATCGCCGAGCCGGTCCCGAGGACGGAGAGGTGGTTCTCGCGGAGCCGGCCGACCATGTCCAGGTTCACCATGGCCACCAGGTCCTGCACCTTGATCCCGGCCGGCGGGGAGCGAACGAAGTGGGAGGAGCCGAGGACGCCGGCCTCCTCGGCACTGAAGGCCACCACCACCACGTCCCGCCGGAGGGAGGCCCGGTCCGCGGACAGCGCTCGGGCCAGCTCCAGCACCACCGCCGTGCCGGAGGCGTTGTCGTCCGCACCGAGGTGCGGCTCGTGAGCGTCCGGCTGAAGCGAGCTCCGCCCCCCGAGGCCGAGGTGGTCCACGTGCGCGCCCACCACCAGGACGCCGGGCAGCCGCTGGTCAAAAGACGAGCCGGCCGGGATGCGCCCCACCACGTTGGCCGTGACGGTGCGCTCCTCGAGGAGCTCGACGCGGAGCCGGACCGGGACGCGCTGGCCCCGCTCCAGGGCCGCCAGCGTCGGGACCATCGCCTCGCGCCCCACCACCAGGACGGGCAGGCCGGCGTCCCCCGTCCCGGTCCCTTCGCGGTCCACGAAGCGGAGGCTGGCCTCCTTCGGCGCCGCCCAGTCCGGCGGGGCATCCTTCGGGGGGAGCGGGGCATCCACCACCAGGAGCGCCACCGCGCCCCGCTCGCGGGCCAGCCACGCCTTGCGCCGCAGGTCTCCATGCCGCCGCTGCTGCTCCGGCGCGGCCAGCACGTTCACCTCGGGGACGAAGCGCCGGACGATGACCACCTTCCCCTTCACGTCCAGACCCGCCCAGTCGTCGAGCCCGAGCTCCGGAGCGTGGATGCCGTAGCCGGCGGCCACCAGCGCTCCCTGCGCCTCGCCGCGGCCGCTGAAGGGCGCCGGCTCGCGCGCCTCGGCCGGCAGCGGGCGGCCGTCCACGACCAGCGCCGTCCCCGGGCCGGCCCTGACTTGCAGCACGACCTCGAACGGCTGGCGGTAGCCATCCGTTCCCGCCGGAGTGAGGCCCAGGACCCGGAAGCGCTCCTCGACCCGCGCCAGCGAAGCGGCCAGCCCCTCCGTTCCGAGCCCCCTCCCCTGCCGCTCCGGGGCCGCCAGCCAGGCCACGTCCTGGGCGATGCGGTCCGCGGCCGAGCGCGGCTCCTGGGGCGGAGCCCCGGTCCAGCGGGCGAGGAAGAGGTTGGTGTCGTGGCGACCGGGGGGCGTGGCCCGGTTGCTGGCGAAGACCAGGGTCCGGCCATCCGGGGAGAAGAGCGGGAAGCCGTCGAAGCCGGCCGCGGTGGTGATCTGCTCCAGGCCCGTCCCATCGATGTTCACCGCCCAGAGGTTGAACTCCCGTCCGCGCGGGTCGCCCACGTTGCTGGAGAAGAGGATGCGGCGACCGTCGGGGAACCAAGAGGGGCCGAAGCTGGCCGCGTCCAGGTAGGTGATCTGGCGCGCATCCGTGCCGTCCGCGTTGGCCACCCAGATCTCGAGCCGGGTGGGACGGACCAGGTGCCGTCCGAGGAGGGTGCGGTACGCGTCCAGCTCCGCGCCCGTCGGGCGCGACGCCCGCCAGACGATCTTCGAGCAGTCCGGGCTGAAGAACGCGCCGCCGTCGTACCCCGGGGCGTCGGTGAGGCGACGCAGGTTCTTGCCGTCGCTGTCCATCCGGTACAGCTCGAGGTCGCCGTCCCGCACCGAGGTGAAGACGATGCTCCCATCCCTGGGGCAGACCGTGCCCTCGGCGTCGTACCCCGGGGTGTCGGTGAGCCGGTGCAGCCGCTTGCCGTCCCGGTCGGCGCGGAAGATGTCGTAGGCCGGGTGGAGGGCCCAGACGTAGCCCTGGGACCGGTCCGGAGGGGGAGGACAGGCCGGGCCGCCGAGGTGGGTGGAGGCGTAGATCAGCTCCCGGTCGCCGGGGAGGAAGTAGGCGCAGGTGGTGGCCCCCTTGCCGCTCGAGACCGGGACCGGCCGGAGCGGCTCGCGCAAGCCCAGCCGCCAGATGCGGTCACATCCCTCGGCCGTGCTCCGCGTTTGGAACACCAGCTCCTGGCCGTCGAAGGACCAGTAGGCCTCGGCGTTCTCGCCGCTCAGGGTGAGCTGCCGGAGGTCGGCCAGGTGCACCTCGCCGCTCTCCGCCGGGAAGAGCCGGGGGTGGGGGGGGACGTCGGGGGCGGCGAGGAGGGCGAGCGCGGCCAGGGACGCGACGAGGGGGGTGGTCACGGGAGGGGAGCCAATCTAGCAAGGCCTGCGTACCGGCCGCCGGTCCGGTATATGGCTTCCCCAGGTATGTCCAAGAGCCGCACCGCCGCGCAGGTCCGAGAATCCTTCCTCGCCTTCTTCGAGAAGCGAGGCCACACCCGCGTCCCGTCCTCGTCGCTGGTGCCGTCCAACGACCCGACGCTCCTCTTCACCAACGCCGGGATGGTCCAGTTCAAGGACGTGTTCACCGGACGCGAGAAGCGGGACTACCTCCGCGCCACGTCGTCGCAGAAGTGCGTGCGCGCGGGCGGCAAGCACAACGACCTGGACAACGTCGGCTTCACCGCGCGCCACCACACCTTCTTCGAGATGCTGGGGAACTTTTCTTTTGGCGACTACTTCAAGGCCGACGCCGTTCCCTTCGCCTGGGAGTACGTCACCCGGGACCTGGGCATCCAGCCCGCGCGGCTGGCGGCCACCATCTTCGCCGGGGAGGAGGGCATCCCCCCGGACGAGGAGGCCTTCCAGCTGTGGAAGAAGCAGGGGCTCCCCGAGCGGCGCATCCACCGGCTCGGCAAGGAGGACAACTTCTGGGCCATGGGGGACACCGGCCCGTGCGGGCCCTGCTCGGAGCTCCACTTCCACCAGGGGGACGACCTCCCCTGCGCGGCCGAGGCGGCGGGCGGGCCCTGCCTGGGGGTGGCCTGCGACTGCGACCGCTGGCTGGAGATCTGGAACCTGGTCTTCATGCAGTTCGAGCGCCGGGTGAAGGACGGTCCCCTCGAGCCGCTCCCCCGCCCCTCCATCGACACCGGCGCCGGCCTTGAGCGCATGGCCGCGGTGGTGGAGAGGGTGCGGAGCAACTACGACACCGACCTCTTCGTTCCGGTGCTGGAGCGCGCCGCCCAGCTCAGCGGGAAGAGGTACGGGCAAGACGCCGAGGACGACGCCTCGATGCGCGTCATCGCCGACCACAGCCGGGCCACCGCCTTCCTCGTCTCCGACGGCGTCCAGCCCTCCAACGAGGGGCGCGGCTACGTGCTCCGGCGGATCATGCGGCGCGCGATTCGCCACGGCGCACGGCTCGGCCTCGACGAGCCGTTCTTCGACCGCACCGTGGATCGGGTCATCGAGCTGATGGCCCCCGTCTATCCCGAGCTGCGCGAGAACCGGAGCTTCGTCCTCGAGGCCACCCGCCACGAGGAGGAGTCCTTCCGCCGCACGCTGGACCGCGGCCTGCGCCTGCTCGACGAGGAGATCGCCCGGGTGCGGTCCGCCGGAGGGAAACAGGTCTCCGGGGAGGTGGTCTTCTTCCTCCACGGAACGCACGGCTTCCCCTGGGACCTGACCCAGATCATCGCCCACGAGCACGGGCTGGACATCGACATCGCCGGGTACGAGCAGCGGATGGCGGAGGAGAAGGAGAAGGGCGGCGGCTTCGGCGGCTCGGGCGACCAGGCCATCGCCGATCTCTGGCCCCGGCTGCGCGAGCGGCTCGGAGCGGACACCGAGTTCCTCGGCTACCAGGGCGAGGGGGAGGTGGGCAACGGGAAGGTCCTGGCCGTCCTCCAGGACGGGCGCGAGGTTCAGGAGGCGCGGGCGCCGGGACGGATCGACGTAGTGACCGACCGGACCCCCTTCTACGGCGAGGCCGGAGGCCAGGTGGGCGACACCGGGCGGATGGAGCGTCCGGACGGAAGCCTCGGCGCGCGCGTGCTGGACACGCAGCGCCCCGTCGCCGGCCTGGTCGCCCACCGGGTCGAGCTGGCGAAGGGAGCCCTCCGGGTCGGCGACACCGTCCACCTGGTGGTCGACTCCGAGCGCCGGCGTTCCATCCGGAGGAACCACTCCGCCACCCACCTGCTCCACCGCGCCCTGAGGGTGGTCCTCGGCGACCACGTCAAGCAGGCCGGCTCGGTGGTGCACCCCGACTACCTGCGCTTCGACTACGCGCACTTCCAGGCCCCCACCCCCCAGCAGCTGGAGGAGGTGGAGGACCTGGTCAACCGGTGGATCCGCGACAACGCCGACGCCGCCACGCAGATCATGGCCCTCGACGAGGCGAAGGCGGCCGGAGCGGTGGCCCTCTTCGGCGAGAAGTACGGCGACCGGGTGCGGGTGGTGAGCGTGCACCCCGAATCCACCGAGCTCTGCGGCGGGACCCACGTCCGGCGCAGCGGGGACATCGGCTTCTTCAAGCTCACCGGCGAGTCCTCCATCGCCTCCGGCGTGCGCCGCATCGTCGCCTTGACCGGGGTGGGCGCGGTGTCCTGGGTGCGCGAGCTGGAGCACGAGGTGCGGCGGGCGGCGGAGCTGTTGCGCACCTCGCCCAAGGAGCTGGTCAAGCGGGTGGAGGCGACCCAGAAGCGGGTGAAGGAGCTGGAGCGAGAGGTGGAGACGGTGGCGCTCCAGGCCTCCGCCGGTCCGACGGACGTCCTCTCCCAGGTTCGAGAGGTGAACGGCATCAAGGTCCTCGCCACGCGGGTCGACCCCGCCGACGCCAAGCGCTTCCGCGGCCTGGCCGACCAGTACCGCGACCGCCTCCGGTCCGGGGTGGTGGTGGTGTGGGGAGAGAAGGACGGCAAGGGGCTGGTGCTCGTCGCGGCCACCAAGGACCTGGTGGAGAAGGGGCTCTCCGCCGGCGACCTGGTGCGGGAGGTGGCCCGCGAGACGGGCGGCGCCGGCGGCGGCAAGGCCGACCTCGCCCAGGCCGGCGGAGGCGATCCGGCGCTCCTTCCCCGCGCGGTGGAGCGACTGGTCGCCCGCGTCGGCTCCTAGCATCCGCCCGTCCCGGGGTAAGTTCTTGCATTCGGGACAGCCCGGGTCATCGTGACCCGGGGCTGACCCCCCGCCCGGGATGGACTTCACGCCGCTCCGCATCCGCCTGCCCTTCGGAAGCGAGGACGAGTTCATCGCCCGCTACGGCGTCCACGTGGGCAAGGATGGCTTCTTCCTCGCCACCCGCGCCCCCAAGGCGCCGGGGACACAGCTCGCCTTCGAGCTCGTCCTCCAGGACGGGAGCCCGCTGCTCTCCGGCGAGGGGGTGGTGGCCCGCATCGTCGCCGGGAATCGCACCGGGATGGTGGTGCGCTTCCTCCGGCTGGACCCCAAGGGTGCGGCGCTGGTGAACCGCATCATCGCCGCCCGGCCCGGTGCACAGCCTGCGCCGGCGGCGCCGGCAGCGCGGACCTCCACCTCCGAGGCGCCCACCTGGCCCGGGGATCCGGTGCGGGACGTGGCCCGCATCGCCGCCGCCGGCGGCCGCCCGGCGACGCGCGTCCCCGCCCCGCCGACGCCTCCCCCGGCGCCCTCCCCGGCCGAGACTGCAAGCGATGACCTCGCCGTCCCCCTCGACGAGGCGCCCACCTGGCCCGGCGATCCCACCCGCGACGTGGCGCGCATCGCCGCGCTGGGCGGCCCGGGAGCCGCCCCCCGGGATGTCGCCGCGCCGGCGCCTTCGAGCAGGCCGTCCACCCGTCCTCCCGAGACCGCCGCCGCGGTGGCGTCGTTTCCCCCCACCCCTTCGCGCACCTCCGAGCCTCCACCGGCGGCACCGCCGGCCTCGGTAGCCACCGCTCGGCCGCCCGAGCCGCCTCCGCCGCCGGACGCGTCCGAGGTTCCGCTCCACCTCCGGCCGACACCAGCGGTGGGCGTCCCCCGAGCTGCCCCGCCGAAGCCGGAGACACAGGTGCACACGGCAGTGACTCCGGTGCGCGGCGTTCCGGCGCTGGGGCCCGAGGTGGTGGCCTACCTGTCCGGCGGCGCCTCGGATGCCGGTGCTCTTGCCGAGCCCGCGCCGCCCGCACCCGCGGCCCCTGCCCCCGGGCCGGCCCTGGCCAGCCCGGCGGCGCGGCCCCCCTCCGCCGCCAGCGCGCTGCCGCAGGCGCCGGCCATCCCCGGGAACGAGCCCCGAGGCGCGGGGGCCCAGGAGGCTCGCCCCGCTGCGTCGCCGGCCGTCCCACGCACGCCGCCCGGAGACGCGGTGGGATCCGGCTTCCGCACCGCGCCTCCCCCCGTCCAGGCCGAGCCGGAGACGCCTCCGTCCGCGGCTTCATCGCCGGCCGAGCCACGAGCTCCGGCGGCCGGCGCGGCGCCGCGTCCCGGGCCTCCACCCGAGGCCGCCGCCGCACCCGCCGCTCCCGCCTCCTCACCTCTTCAGGCGCCGGCCACGGCCCGGGCGCCGGAGCCCGAGCCGGCTCCCAAGGCTGCGCCCGCTCCCCCCGAGTCGAGCGCCCCGCCCCGTGCGGCTCCGGCCCCGGCGGTCGAGGCGCGGGACGCCGCCATTCCCCTGCCCTCCCCGGCCACGGTGTCGCAGCCGCCGGAAAAGAGCACCGAGCCGCTCGCCCTCGGGGCCGTGCTCGGCCTGGATGTCGGCACCACCTCGGCACGCGTGGCCTGGGTCCACGAGGGGCGGACCGAGGTCCTCGGCCCCGATTCCGGCGCCGCCGGCCAGACCGTGCCCTGCCGCCTGGTCCGCGACGGCCACGGCGTGCTCCACGTCCAGCAGCCGGGCGACGCCGAGGAGCCCCTGTGGGTGGGAAGCCCGGTGACGCTGCTCGGCGCCCACGCCGACTCCGCCGCCATCCGCACCCTGGTGCGGCGCTGGCCGGTCCCGGTGGTGGCCGACGAGCGCGGGGAGGTGGCCTTCGACTGGACCGGGGTGACGGTGACCACGGTGGAGCTGGTGGCGGCGCTGCTCCGCTCGCTCCGAGCCGCCGCCGAGCGGCGCACCGGCCGCACCTTCAGCCAGGCGGTCCTCGTCGTCCCGGCCGCCTTCACGCTCTTGCAGAGGGCCCGTCTCCGGGAAGCTGCCGAGCGCGCGGGGCTCACCGTGCTCCGTCTCCTCAATGCCCCCACCGCGGCGGCGCTGGCCTTCGCCCAGGACCGGGGCATGGCACGGCGGCGGGTGCTGGTGTGGCGGATGGGGGCGGCGACCTGCGACGCCGCGGTGGTGGCCGTGTCCGGCAACGACCTGGACGTCGTCTCCTCCGGGGGCGACGGCGCGCTGGGGGGAGCGAACTTCGACGAGCAGCTGGCGCTGTCCCTGGACAAGACGGCACGGACCGACCCGGCCCGGCTCCGGCTCCGGGTCGCCCAGGCGGAGCGGTGCCGGTACGCGCTGACCACCGCCGAGCGGGCGGTGGTTCCACCGGCGACGGACGGCGAGCCGCCGCTCGAGGTCACCCGCGCAGATCTGGAATTGCGCACCAGCGCTCTGGTGGAGCGCAGCGTCCTCCTCGCCCAGGAGGTGCTGCGCGCGGCGGGGCTCACCCCAGAGAGCCTCGATGCCCTGGTGCTGGCCGGAGGAATGGCCCGGGTGCCGCACGTCCGCCGGGCGGTGGAGACCACCTTCGGCAAGGCGGCCGCCTCCGAGCCCGACCCGGAGGCCGCTCCCGCCCTGGGCGCCGCGCTGCTCGGCGCCGCCCTGAGCGCCCCGGCCGCGACCGGCAAGGCCCGCCCCAGCGTGGTGGAGGTGCTCGCCGTGCCCCTCGAGGCGGTGGCCCCGGAATTCGGCCACCAGCGGGCGCTGGAGCGCAACACCCGCCTCCCCGCGGAGAAGACGCTCACCGTGAACCTCCCCGCCGGTCAGCCCCTCGAGGTCCAGCTCTTCCAGGGGATGGCCCGCGCGCCGGACCCGCGCAGCTTTCTCGGGCTCCTGCACGCCGCCGGGGTGGAACGGGCCGGCGAATGGGCCCTGCACCTTTCGCTCGGCGCCGACGGGCTCTTCCAGGGGGCGGTCACTCCTCCGGGTGGAAAGCGGAGAACCCTTCCGCTGCAGGCCGCGCCTCCCCCGGAAGAGAAGGCGCCGGGCGCGCCCGGCGACGAGGTGCCCGAGCCCGCGGCGCGGCTCATCGGCGGGCTGAAGCGGCTCTTCGGCCGCCGCTGAGGCCGCCCGCCGTCAGAGGGCGGTGGCGGCGAGCAGGCTGGCCGGGCTGGGGTCGCGGGCGAACGCCGCCAGGAGCGCGTCCGCCGGGGACCGACCGGTCCGGACGATCTCCTCCAGCGGCTCGAGGAGGGGGACGTCGAGCGGGTCGAGGCGCTGGAGCCCCTCTCGCGCCACGGCCACCATTCCCCGCGCCAGCTCGCCCAAGGGCACGCCGCGCACCGTCCCCCGCAGGCCGTTCCTCTGCGCCTCGGCATGGAAGGCCAGATGCTCGCTGAACGGGAGCCGGGGAAGGAGCCGGCCGGCGTCTTCCAGCGCACGCGCGTCGTAGAGCAACCCGCGCCAGAGGGCGGCCAGCGCGCCGGCGGTGGCCACCGAGCCGGAGTCCGCCGAGCGCACCTCGAGCACCGCCTTGATGCGCACCTCGGGAAAGAGGGTGGAGAGATGGTCCGTCCAGTCCGAGGCCAGCGCCGGAGCTCCCTCCCAGCCCCGAGCGAGGAGCTCCCGGAAGCTGAGGCGCGGGGTGAGGTAGCGGCCCTGGCGCCGCAGAAAGAGGAGGGGCGCATCGAGCGCCCAGTCGCAGTAGGCCCGGTAGCTGAACGAGCCGTCGACCAGAGCCGGGAAGTAGCCGCAGCGCGACGGATCCACCTCGTTCCAGACACGGCTCCGGTAGGACTGCCATCCCGACGGCTGCCCCCGCAGAAGGGGGCTGTTGGCGTAGAGCGCCACCAGGAGCGGCGCCAGCCGGGCGGCCAGCGTCACCTTGCGCGCACAGTCCGCCTCGTCCGTCCAGTCGAGCGAGACCTGGGTGGTGCAGGTCATGAGCATCATGTCCAGCGCCAGCCGGCCGCGACTGGCCAGCGTCTGGCGCATCGCCGCGTAGCGCTCCTTCGGCATCCAGGGCATCTCCGCGGGCACCCCCCAGGGGCGGTAGCCGATGCACGCCGGGACGAGCCCGAGCTGGGCCGCCGCCGTGCGCAGGTGGGCGGCGTGCAGGACGGCCTCGGCATGCACTTCCCGCGCGGTGCGGAACGGCGTCCCGGACAGCTCCACCTGTCCGCCCGGCTCGAGCGAGACGGTGAGACCCCCGCGGGTCAGGGCGATGGTCGGCCCCTCCGGGGACTCCCGGAACGGCTGGTACCCGGCCGGCTCGAGGGCGGCGAAGAGCGCCGAGATGCCACCCGGACCCCCGTAGGGAACCGGCTCGGCCGACGCCCGCGGGTAGACGAAGCGCTCGTGCTCCAGGCCCACCCACGACGACCCCTCCGGCCGCTCCGCCTGCTGGAAGGTGTCCACCAGCGCCTCGGGGGTGGTCAACGTCCGGAGGTCGGTTGGCTTGCGGTCAAGGGACATGCAGCGAGCGCCTGTCTAACCCCCCGCGACGGCAGGCGCCCCTCGTTCCTTCGGAGGCCACGCACGCGGGGGAATGGTTACCTTGAAGGGGCTCCGGCTCGGCGATTAGAGTCGACGGGAACAAATCTTGGGGCGCCTCTGTAGAACAGGCCCTCCTCCCCTATGCGCCTCATTCGTCGATTTCTCCTGGTGGTCGCCCTTCTCGGCGCCTGGGCCTTCGTCGGCCGCGACCGCGCCCCCCTCCCGGTCACCTTCAACGAGGCCGTCGCCGGTCCAGCCGCCGGCCCCTCGCATCTGGAGGGCGCTCCGGAAGGGCTGCGCCCGGCGGACAAGTCGAGCCACGACCTCACCGCGCTCCGCATCTTCAACAAGGTCGTCCTTCACGTGAAGGACAACTACGTCGACCCGAAGCGCATCCGGCCCCGGGAGATGCTCATCCAGGCGTTGGAGAACGTGGAGCGCACCGTTCCCGACGTGCTGGTCGAGCCGGACAAGGACCAGGGGCGGGTCAAGCTCAACGTGAACGGGAAGGTGCGCGAGTTCGACATCAGCCACGTCGACTCGCTGTGGAAGATGTCCTTCACCATGAAGGACCTCTTCGACTTCATCGCTTCCAACATGCGGCCGGTGGAGGACACCCGGGAGGTGGAGTACGCGGCCATCAACGGGATGCTCTCTACCCTGGATCCGCACTCCATCCTGCTCAAGCCCGAGCAGTATCGGGAGATGCGGCTCCAGACCAAGGGAGAGTTCGGCGGCCTGGGCTTCGTGATCCAGATGCGTGAGGGAAACCTCACCGTGATCAAGGTCCTCCCCCAGACCCCCGCTTTCCGTGCCGGCATCAAGCGCGACGACGTGATCCGCAAGATCGGCGAGGAATCCACGGTGAACATGGACCTCAACGAGGCGGTGTCCAAGCTGCGCGGCCCGGTGGGCAGCCGGGTGACGATCACCGTGGAGCGCAAGAGCCTGGACAAGCCGATGGTGCTCACCCTGGCCCGGGACATGATCTCCATCGAGTCGGTGCAGTCCAAGCTCCTGGCCGGGAACGTGGGCTACGTCCGCCTCAAGAACTTCCAGGGCAACACCACTCGCGACGTCCAGGCGGCACTGGCCAAGCTCTCCCAGGAGGCCCGGCCCACCGGGGGGCTGAAGGGCCTGGTGCTCGACCTGCGAGGCGACCCGGGCGGGCTCCTCGAGCAGGCCATCCAGGTCACCGACCTGTTCGTCAGCCAGGGGACGATCGTCACCACCGTGGCCCAGATGGAGCGCGTGCGCGAGGAGAAGCGCGCCCATGCCGACGAGGGGGACGTGAACGTGCCCCTCGCGGTGCTGGTCAACCCCGGGAGCGCCTCCGCCTCGGAGATCGTCGCCGGCGCGCTGAAGAACCTCAACCGGGCGACGATCATCGGGCAGCAGACCTTCGGCAAGGGATCGGTCCAGGTCCTCTACGAGTTCGGCTCCCCCTCCGGCAATCCCAACGAGGAGAGCGCCCTCAAGCTGACCATCGCCAAGTACCTCACCCCGGGCGACGTCTCCATCCAGGAGGTGGGCATCGAGCCGGACATCGAGCTCGTGCCCACCCGCGTCACCGCCGACCGGGTGAACGTCTTCGCTCCGCGCAAGACCATCGGCGAGGCGGACCTCGACCACCACTTCGGGAACCCCGGCAGCCAGGCCACGGCCACCAAGCGCGACGAGGTCCTCGGCCGGGAGAAGCCGGTGGCCACCGTCCACTACCTGAAGGAGGACACCCGGCAGAAGGACGCCGCCGCCCGCCAGCAGAAGGTGGAGGAGGGCAAGGACCCCAAGCTCTCGCGCACGGACAAGACCCTGGGGAAGAAGAAGCCGGGCGAGGCGGATCAGCCCCTCGACACCGAGCCGGGCAGGATCGACGAGGATCTCTATGACCAGCTCGACGCGGAGAGCCAGGACGAGGTGAAGGAGGACTTCGAGGTCCTCTTCGCCCGCGACTTCGTGCTCAAGGCGCCCGCCACCCAGCGGGACCGGATGCTCGCCCTGGGCAAGCCCTTCATCGAGGAGCGTCAGGAGAAGGAGCAGGAGCGGATCAACGCCGCCATCACCGCGCTGGGCGTGGACTGGACCCCGGGCCCCAGCCCCCGGGCGCCGCAGATCCAGGCCGTCCTCAGGCCGGGCTCGGACCGGCGCCTCCAGGCCGGGGAGCGCTTCGACCTGGAGCTCACCGTGGAGAACCGGGGCAGCGAGCCGATCAAGCGCCTGCGGGCGTGGACGGAGAGCGAGAACCCGCTCCTCGATCGCCGCGAGTTCCTCTTCGGAGCGCTCAGGCCGGGCGAGAAGCGCAGCTGGAAGCTTCCCATCCAGCTGCCCAAGGACGTCACCAGCCGCCGCGACGACGTGACGGTGAAGTTCCTGGACGACGCCGGGCCGCTTCCGGAGACCCTGGTGGCCGAGCTCAACTTCGCCGAGCTCGCGCGCCCCTCCTTCGCCATCGGGTGGCAGGTGGTGGACGACTGCCCGGTGTGCAACGGCGACGGCATCACCCAGCGGGGCGAGTCGGTGCAGATCCTGGTCGACGTGACCAACCTCGGCCCGGGGAAGGCGCTCGATGCCTTCGCCCAGATCAAGAACGCCGCCGACCAGAACGTGTTCATCGAGAAGGGCCGTTTCCGGCTCGGCGACCTGGCCCCTGGCGAGACGAAGACGGCGCGCTTCCAGCTCGAGGTGAAGAAGGGCTACGTCGGCGAGACCTACCCGCTCAAGCTCGGGGTGGCCGACGTGCAGCTGGAGGAGTTCGCCACCGAGAAGCTCCAGCTCC
>Ga0335085_10004776_pt1 | contig 22204 bp, 19 predicted proteins | sample Lox_Sample_45_FD_206712 | JGI IMG/M metagenome (GOLD analysis project Ga0335085, IMG submission 206712) | Soil microbial communities from Loxahatchee National Wildlife Refuge, Florida, United States - Lox_Sample_4.5 | ecosystem: Environmental > Terrestrial > Soil > Wetlands | place: USA...
TCGAGCAGGTCCAGGGCATCATCACGGTGGGCGACTTCTACGCCATGGCGGCCGGCGGCCAGATCATCTTCACCTGAGGTGGCGTGCCGGGCCGGGTCTGGGCGGTTTGGGATCACCGGTCACGAAAGTGTCCCGCAGGCGCACCGGAAGCGCGGGAGCGTCCGGCGGCGAGACGGAATCGAGGACCGCTTCGGCCGGCCAACGGCTCAGTTGATGCTCATTCCGGGCTCCGTTACTTGCCCAGGCGGTCCATCTCCCGGTGGATGTCCTCCTCGGTGATCTCCTGGCGGCCGTAGACGTCCCAGGCGTTCATGATCACGCCGATGCCCCACCCGGCGATGGGGAACACCGGCCAGAAGAACCCGTGCGGGTCGGTAAGCAGCCAGATCACCACCAGGAACGTGTTGACCAGGATGTAGACGAGAAGATGACTGCGAAAGTCGCGCTGCTTCTTGAGCTGCTTCACCGCCCTGTCGTGCAGCACCCGCTCACGGTCGGCGTCCTCGGTAATCATGGCTTCAGCCTCCTCATCACACGCACTCAGGATCGGGCGCGTGACTGGCCAGCGCAGGAGGCGGAAGGCCCGGCCGCCCGGGACTTCCGTCTCGCCCAGTCGGCGGCGCAGCTGCTCGGGTGAGGCCGAAAGGCCCGTATTCAGGGGACCTCGGCCCGTGGCCGATCCGGCTGATCCGGGCCAGTGTCGGATGCGGCACCCGATGACCTGGGGTGCCGCCCGGCCCATAGCGGGCAACCTGCGGTCTAGCCCAGCGGAGCGCGAGATGACAAACTACCCGGCCGACCACGGGGGACTCGAGATACTGCCGTTCGAGACGTGCCTGCAGCTGCTCGCCACGGTCCCGGTCGGACGGGTCGGTTTCTTCGCCGACGGCGAGATCGTGGTCCTGCCGGTGAATCACGTTATAGACGGAACCGATCCGGTCTTCCGAACGGCCCGCGGCTCGAAGCTGTCCGCCGCCGAGGGCTACGAGGTGGTGGCGTTCGAGGCAGACGGCTACGACGAGCGCACCCGGACCGGATGGAGCGTCCTGGTCAACGGCCGCGCCCGCGCGGTCTACGAAGCGGCGGAGATCCAGCGCCTGAACCGCCTTGGCCTGCGTCCGTGGGTCGGCGCCGCCGACCGTCCGTTCTGGATCAGGATCCGGCCCGCCACCATCAGCGGGCGGCGGATACCGGACCCGGATGCCGCGGAAGCATCGGAAGATCAGAGGTGAGGATCATGCGCGCTGTGGTCGTCTACGAGTCCATGTACGGCAACACGCACCTGATTGCCGACGCCATTGGAGCCGGGCTCGAGGCCGCCTTCGATGTCCAGGTCGTCCCGGTGTCTCACGCCGGGCCTGAGGTCATCGCCGACGCCGACCTGGTCGTGGTCGGCGGACCGACGCACGTTCACGGGCTGAGCCGGGCCAGCACCCGTAAGGCCGCTGTCCAGGCCGCGGACAAGCCGGTCGGCGGCCTGATAGTCGAGCCGGACGCGCTGGGCCCCGGGCTGCGTGAGTGGTTCGGCTCGCTCGGCGACTACCCGGTCAGGGCGGCCGCCTTCGACACCAGGGTGCACGGGCCCGCCACGCTGACCGGCCGGGCCGCCAAGGGCGTGACCCGCCTGCTGCGCGAGCACGGCTTCGACGTGATCGCGGAGCCGGAGAGCTTCCTGGTGACCCGGCGGGACCGGCTCGAGCCGCAGGAGCAGGACCGAGCCCGCGACTGGGCCGCCAAGCTCGCTGCGGACGCCGCGCTGAGCTAGGCGACTCCGTTCGGGTACGCAGGCTGCGCGTTCTGGACGTAGGTCTTGCTGACTGCGCCCAGCGTCATGCCCCATCGGCGGGCCCACGAGGCCTCGCCGTCGAGCAGCGTGTTGTGCGAGCTGACCAGGAAGCCCTGCGGGGCGGCGACGAGCCGGTAGCCGTGCCGCTTCAGCAGCTTGGCCATCCGCCGGCTGGCGCGGCCGGTCAACACGGCGACGCCATTGACCCGGGTGTCGAAGGCGGCGGCGAGGCCGTCCCGGTCACCGAGGGCCTGCAGCCAGTCCCGCATCCCCGGGCCACCGGCGTCCGGGTCCAGCCGCAGCCCGCTGCCATCCTTGGCCGCCGTCTCCGCGGCCCTTCGCCGGGACGCCGCGGTGGACAGCCCGTGCAGGTGGGTCGGAGCGCCGAGCACCAGGAGATCCGCCCCGGCTACCAGCTCGGCGGTGGCTTCGGCCACCGGGACCACGGTCACCTCGTAGTCGGCGCGCAAGCCGTCCGCGATATTGCTGGCGATCACGCGCGTCTTGCCGTACATCGATTCGTAAACCACCAGGGCCCGCATGCCGATCACATCCTTCTGGCCTCGTCTTCAGCTCACCCGACGGGGTGCCGGAAGGCCAGGAGCGTACGGCCCTGATCGCGGGGACCAAGGTCGGGCGCCGGGGCGTGAAGTAGGCCTGTGTGCCGGATCTCACTGATGGGCGACGGGCGGACCGGTGTGACGACCCCACAGCCTGACCATCCGGGTCGCTATCGCGATGAACCCCGCACAGCTGGCCTAGGTACACCAGCTGGTCCCGGGCTCTGCGTGCCCCAGAAGATCCGGTACGCCGGGGCGAACCACGCCTCCACATATTTACAAACCGACCGTTCGGTCGTATCGTTACCGCACAGTAAGCGGGTGTTCAGCCAACTGGGCGCCCGGTCCGGGCAAGGAGGGTTAACCGTCTACACCCTTCCCGCACCTGGCCGCGTTCCAGACGATCGCGTTCGACCCGCCGGGCATCGGCCGGTCGCAGCGGCCCGCCTTACCCGCTGAGCATGTGGTCACTGGCCGAGATGGGCACCGCGGTGCTCGACGAGTTCGGCATCAGGTCCGCGCACGTGCGGCTCGATAACGAGGGTAGGCAATGAAAATCGATTGTGACTGCGGCAATGACACCTTCCAGGTATCCGTCAATGGCCACATTCACTGCACCGAGTGCCACAAAACCGAGGGTCCCGACCTCGGCACTGAATCCGCCCTGACCGCATGGTATTTCGATGAGGGCGTCAGCAACGGCTAACCCCGAGGCCGCGCAACAGCGGCAGCACCTGCTCCCCGCTGCCTCAGTGGCCGAGGTCAAGCACTTGCCGTTCAGGACGTTAGACCCTGGCAGGCAATAGGGCCTGCTGGAGTGATTATGAGACTGAGTCTGGCCCAACCGCCGTGCCGGGAGTCGGGTCGGCGGACAGTCTCGTTCGGCGCGGCTTGTCGTGCTGCGCCTACCGGCCGCAGGCAAGAAAGGAGAGAGCCATGACTGCCTATGCTGACATGTCGCTGTTCGCGCGTCCGCGCATCAGGATGCGGGCACGGGAGGACGGCTGCCTGCTGCTGAGATCCGCCGACCCGTTGCGAGATTACCCGGGCACGATCGTGCATAGCGTGTGGGCGTGGGCGGCGGCTGATCCGGATTACCCGCTGGTCGCCCAGCGGGGCGCTGACGGGTCGTGGCGTGCCTGCAGTTACGGGGCGGCCGTTGCTGCGGCCGCGGCTATCGCCCAGGCCCTGCTGGAACGGGGCCTGGGCCGCGGCCGGCCGCTGCTGGTGCTGTCCGGCAACAGCATCGAGCACCTGCTGGTAACGCTCGGGGCGATGACTGCGGGGGTTCCGGTGGCCCCGGTCAGCGTGGCCTACTCGCTGCAGAGCCGGGATCACGCCCGGATCCGGGCGATCGCCGAGCTGATCGATCCTGGTGCGGTCTTCGCCGAGGAGGCAGAGCGCTTCGGCCCGGCTCTAGACGCACTGGGCCAGGTGCCCGCGATCATCAGCACCGGCAGCCGCCCAGGTGCCGCCCGGTTCGCCGAGCTCACTGCGAGTACGCCCGGCCACCTGGTCGCCAGCGCCTTCGCGGCACTGGGGGCCGGTGCGATCGCGAAGATCCTTTTCACGTCCGGCTCGACTGGCGCGCCGAAAGGTGTGCTGAACACCCACCGGATGCTGGCGGCCGATCAGCAGATGATGCGTCAGGCATGGCCGTTCCTGGCCGCCGAGCGGCCGGTGATCGTGGACTGGCTGCCGTGGAGTCATACTTTCGGCGGTAACCACAACATGGGCATGGTGCTCACCAACGGCGGCACGCTCTACGTCGATACCGGGCGGCCCGCCCCGGGCCTGTTCGCGCAGACGATCGCCAACCTCAGCGACATCGCGCCGACGGTGTACTTCAATGTGCCCGCGGGCTACGCGCAGCTCATCCCGGCGCTGGAGGCAGACCCGGAGTTCGCGCGCAGGTTCTTCGCCCGGCTGCTGCTGCTGTTCAACGCGGCGGCGGCACTGCCCTCCGGGCTGCGGGACCGGCTCCGTGACGTCGCCGCCCGGGCGAGCGGCCGGTCGATTCCCGTCACCGGCTCCTGGGGCGCGACTGAGACCGCGCCCGCGGTAACGACGGCGAACTTCGACTACACCGACGCCCGGTGCATCGGCGCGCCGCTGCCCGGTACCCAGGTGAAGCTCGTCCCGGCCGAGGACGCCTACGAGATCCGGGTCAAGGGCCCGATCGTCACCCCCGGCTACTACGGGCGGCCGGACCTGACCGCCGAGGTGTTCGATGACGAGGGCTTCTACCGCTCCGGCGATGCGGCCACTCTCGCCAATCCCGCCGACCCGAACGCGGGGCTGGTGTTCCGCGGCCGGATCGCGGAGGATTTCAAGCTCATCACCGGAACCTTCGTCCGCGTCGGCGCCGTGCGTACCGCGCTGCTGTCCGCGGCACCGGTCCTGGCCGACGCGGTGATCGCCGGCGAAGGCCGCGACCGGCTGTGCGCCCTGGCGTGGCTGAACCAGGCCGAGGCGCGCGCCCTGATCGGCGCGGAAATCCCGGCCGATGGCGAATTCGTGATACACGATGCCCTGCACGAGGCGCTGGCGCGCTGGCTGGCCGACCACAACGAAACCGCCGGGTCAGCAGCCCGCATCGAGCGGCTCGCGGTGCTCGCGCGCCCGGCAGACCTGGACTCCGGGGAGATCACCGACAAGGGCTACGTCAACCAGCGACAGGTGCTGAACAATCGCTCGGCATTGATCGAGTTGCTCTACGCCGACCCGCCGCCAGCCCACGTCATCATCCCGGCGCGGACATGCTGATCGCTGCCAGGACGTCGCCCTACCGGACGGCCAGGCGTCCTCGGCTGCGCGGCCGAGCTGGCGGCTCTGCCCCCACCATCCAGTCTTGGCATCGGCCGATCCGCCGGATAGAGGCAACGGTCCCGGAGGGCTATACGAAGGGCCCAGGCTCGGCATGGGATTGTCTTTTCTTCCGGGCTGACCCCCGGCAGACTGGGAGGATGCCTGAGGCCGGGAACAAGGGAGCGACAATGCAGCCGCCTAGCGACAGAGAGGCCCAGCTGGTGATGGCTCGCGGCCACCTCGACCAGATGCTGGACGCGATCACCCGGCGGGGCTTCCGGCTCATCGGGCCGACCGTCCGCGATGGCGCGATTATCTACGACGAGATCTCCTCGTCGGCCGACCTGCCTGCCGGGTGGACCGATGAGCAGGACGGCGGTACGTACCGGCTGCGCCGCCGCGGCGACGAGGCGCTGTTCGGGTACAACGTGGGCCCGCAGTCACCGAAGCGCTACCTGTTCCCGCCCTCCAGCCTGCTGTCGCGGGTGCGGAGCGAGGATGGCGTGTCCGTCGCGGCCGCGGAGGAGGTGGCCCCGCTGGCGTTCATCGGCTTGCGGTCCTGCGAGCTGCACGCGATCGCGATCCAGGACCGGGTGTTCCTCGGCGGCCGGCACCCGGACCCCGTCTACGCGGGCCGCCGCGAGGGCGCGTTCATCGTCGCGGTGAACTGCGGCCAGGCCGGCGGGACGTGTTTCTGCGTGTCGATGCAGACCGGCCCGCGAGCAGAGTCCGGCTTCGACCTCGCGCTGACCGAGTTCCTCGACGAGGGCCGACATGAGTTCCTGGTGGAGATCGGCACCGCCCGCGGCGCGGATGTCATGACTGAGGTCGTGTCCAGGCCCGCTCAGCCGGCCGATGCCGCGACGGCTGATCAGATCATCGAGCGCACCGCCGCGTCGATGGGACGGCAGATGGACACGAGCGGGATCAAGGACCTGCTGTATGCGAACTTCGAGCATCCCCGCTGGGAGGAGGTGGCGGGGCGGTGCCTGGCCTGCGGGAACTGCACCATGGCCTGCCCGACGTGCTTCTGCTTCAGCGTCGAGAACGTCTCTGACCTGACCGGGGCCGAGGCGGAGCTGCAGCGGTCCTGGGATTCCTGCTTCACCATGGACCACTCCTACCTGCACGGCGGCGCGGTGCGGGTCTCCAACCGGTCCCGCTACCGGCAGTGGATGACGCACAAGCTCGGCACCTGGATCGACCAGTTCGGCACCTCGGGGTGCGTCGGCTGCGGGCGGTGCATCACCTGGTGCCCGGTCGGCATCGACATCACCGAGGAGGTCGCCGCGATCCGCGCGGACGAGGGAGAGACCGATGACGCTTGAGCCCCTGCTGCGCGAGCACCCGTTCCTCAGCGAGCTGGAGCCGGAGTACCTGGCCCTGCTGGCGGGATGCGCCACGAACGTCCGGTTCCGTGAGGGCGCATTCATGTTCCGCGAGGGCGAGCCGGCCGACCAGTGCTTCCTGATCCGCGAGGGAAAGATGGCGCTGGAAATCGCCGCGCCCGGCCGCGGGTCGATCATCGTGCAGACCCTGGGCGCCGGCGACGTGGCCGGGTTCTCGTGGCTGCTGGAGCCGCACCAGTGGGAGTTCGACGGTCGGGTCGTCGAACCGGTGCGCGCCTTCGCCCTGGACGGGGTCTGCCTGCGCGGAAAGTGCGCCGACGACCCGCGCCTGGGATTCGAGCTCATGCAGCGCGTCGCCCGCCTCGCCGTCCGGCGGCTGCAGGCCACCCGGCTGCGGCTGCTCGACGTGTACGGGAACGTCCATGCGCCCGCTGTGTGAGCCCGCGGCGTCCCGCCCGTGGGCCGAACTGGCCCCCTGGAGGGTGATCGCCGCGCGGCGTGAGTCGCATGACACCGTGACTCTGGAGCTCGAACCGCCGCCCGGCGAAGAATTCGCCTTCCGGCCCGGCCAGTTCAACATGCTCGGCGCGTTCGGCATCGGCCAGGTGCCGATCTCGATCAGCGGCGACCCGGCCGCGGGCGGGCCGGTGCTACATACCATCCGCGACGTCGGGATGGCCACCCACGCGCTGTGCACCCTGGAGCCAGACGACCGCGTCGGTGTGCGCGGGCCGTACGGCTCCTGCTGGCCGCTAGAGCAGGCCGAGGGCGGAGACGTGGTGATCGTCGCCGGCGGCATCGGGCTGCCCCCGGTCCGCCCCGCCATCTACCATGTGCTCGCGCACCGCGACCGGTACCAGCGGGTGGAACTGCTGTATGGCGCCCGGACCCCCGGCGACCTGCTGTTCACCGAAGAGCTGGCCGGCTGGCGCGGCCGGTTCGATCTTGACGTGCAGGTGACCGTGGACGCCGCGGCCGGCGGCTGGCGGGGGGACGTCGGGGTGGTGCCGGATCTGATCGCCACGGCCCGGTTCGACCCGGCGGCGGCGACGGCCTTCATGGTCGGCCCGGAGATCATGATGCGGTTCACCGTCCGGGCGCTGCTGTCCGCCGGCGTCCCGGAGGACCGGATCTTCCTGTCGATGGAACGCAACATGCAGTGCGCGGTGGCGATGTGCGGGCACTGCCAGCTGGGCCCGTTCCTGGTGTGCCGGGACGGCCCGGTCTTCTGCCACCGGCCGCTGGCCCCGTGGCTGCGCCTGCGGGAGGTGTGATGGCCAGTCCAGATGATGCACAGCCGGGTCCGCGCAAGCCGACCCTGGCGGTGTGGAAGTTCGCGTCCTGCGACGGCTGCCAGCTCTCCCTGCTGAACTGCGAGGACGAGCTGCTGCAGGTCGCCGCGTCGATCCAGGTCGCGTCGTTCCCCGAGGCGTCCCGCGAGGTGATCTCCGGCCCTTATGACCTGTCGCTGGTCGAGGGATCGATCACTACCGCGGCCGACGCGCAGCGGATCCGCGAGGTCCGCGAGGCGTCGCGGTTCCTGGTCACCATCGGCGCGTGCGCCACCGCGGGCGGCATCCAGGCGCTGCGCAACTTCGGCGACGTGGAGGAGTTCCGCGCTCTGGTGTACGCCCGCCCGGAGTACATCGCCACGCTGTCGACCTCTACCGCGATCGCCGATCACGTACGCGTCGACTTCGAGTTGCGGGGCTGCCCCATCGACCGCCGTCAGCTGCTCGACGTGGTGGCGGCGTTCCTGCGCGGGCGCAAGCCCAACGTCCGCGGGCACAGCGTGTGCATCGAGTGCAAGCGGGCCGGGATTACCTGCGTGATGGTCGCGCACGGCACGCCCTGCCTCGGCCCGGTGACGCACGCCGGGTGCGGCGCGCTCTGCCCGTCCTACGCACGCGGCTGCTACGGCTGTTTCGGGCCGATGGAGGCACCCAACACCGCTGCGCTGGCGGCCTGGTGGCACAGGCTTGGTGTGGACCATCCCGACCTGGCCCGGGTGTTCCGCACGTTCAACGCCAACGCCGACCCGTTCCGCAAGGAGGCCGAAGCGCATGACCCACGGTAAGACCCCCGGCGGCCGGTCGGTCACCGTGCCGGCCCTGGCCAGGGTCGAGGGCGAGGGCGGCCTGGAGGTCGTCGTCCGCGACGGGCAGGTCACCGACGCGCGGCTGAATATCTACGAGCCGCCCCGGTTCTTCGAGGCCCTGCTGCGCGGTCGACGGTACACCGAACCGCCCGACATCACGGCGCGGATCTGCGGCATCTGCCCGATCGCCTACCAGATGAGCGGGTGCCAGGCCATCGAGGACGCCTGCGGTACCGAGGTCCCCGAGCCGATCGCCGCGCTCCGCCGACTCATCTACTGCGGCGAGTGGATCGAGAGCCATACGCTGCACATCTACCTGCTGCACGCCCCGGACTTCCTCGGCTACGAAAGCGGCCTGCACATGGCCGACGAACGCCCCGAACTGCTGCAGCGCGGGCTGCGGCTTAAGAAGGCCGGCAACCGGCTGATGGAGGTCATCGGCGGCCGGTCCGTCCACCCCGTCAACGTCCGCGTCGGCGGCTTCTACCGGGCACCGGCCCGGAGCGAACTGCTCGCCCTCACCGGACAGCTGGAGCGGGCCCGCCAGGATGCCCTGGAAACCGTCCGCTGGGTGGCCACCTTCGCGTTTCCTGACTTCGACCGCGACTACACCTTCGTCTCGCTCCGTCATCCGGACGAATACCCGATCACCCGCGGGCGCATCGTGTCCGGCCAGGGCCTTGACATCAGTGTTCGCGAATACGACGAGCACTTCACCGAATCGCAGGTCCCGCACTCCACCGCCCTGCACTCACGGCTCGCCGACGGCGGAACGTATCTGGTCGGGCCCATGGCCCGATACAGCCTGAACCACGACCGCCTGTCCGGGCTGGCCGCCGAAGCAGCGCGCGACGCTGGACTGGGACCCACATGCACCAACCCGTTCCGCAGCATCATCGTCCGCGCCGTCGAGGTCCTCTACGCGTGCGACGAGGCGCTGCGCCTGATCGGCGACTACCAGCCGCCCGATCCCCCGTCCATCGATGTCCCGCCGCGCGAGGCAGCCGGGTTCGGCTGCACCGAGGCGCCGCGGGGCCTGCTGTACAACCGCTACCGGATCAGTGCCGACGGCATCATCACTGACGCGAAGATCGTCCCGCCCACATCGCAGAACCAGCGGATCATCGAGGCCGACCTCCGCGCGTTCGTCAGCGACCGGCTCGAGCTCCCGCACGAACGGCTCACCTGGGAATGCGAACAGGCCGTGCGCAGCTACGACCCGTGCATCTCCTGCGCCGCCCACTTCCTCGACCTGCGCGTCCAGCGGGCATAGCAGAGGGCGTCATGGGGGAAGCTGGCGCAGGAACGGGTCGGCGAGGTGGTGGCTGGTCACGCGGATGCGGGCGTCCACGGCGACGGCGCCGTCCGGGCGGACGATGACGGGGTTGAGGTCAAGCTCGGCGACCTGGGGCAGGTCGTCGGCGAGCCGGGAGACACGGAGCAGCACGTCACGTAGCGCGGCGATGCTGTCCCCGTTCTCGAGCAGGGCCCGGGCGGCGCGGATCGAGCGGATCAGGTCATCGGCGTCGGCGTCGGTGAGCGGGGCTAGCCGGGCGGCGCGGTCGGCGGGCATGCCGGTGGCGATCCCGCCGAGCCGGAACACCACCACCGGGCCGAACACCGGTTCCTGCACGACGCCGACGATGGTCTCGATGCCGCCGGTGATCATGGGCTCGACCAGCACTCCGGACATCCGCCCGCCGAGGCTGGAGTGGAGCCGGTGCATCGCGGCGCGTACCTCGTCGTCTCCGTGCAGGTCCAGTTCGACGGCGCCAGCCGCGGTCTTGTGCAGCAGGCCTGGCACCTCGGCCTTGATCACGACGTGACCGCCCAGGCCGACCGCTGCCTCGACGGCGGCGTCAGCGTCGGCGGCCCGGCGGAACGGCACCATGGGGAGGCCGTAGCAGCGCAGCAGGCCGTCGGCCTCCTCGGCGGACAGCCATCCACCACCCGGCATCCGCACCAGGAACGAATCGACGATCGAGCGGGCGTCCGCCGCACGCAGGTCGGTGAACTCCGGCACCGTGCCGGCCGGCCGGGCCCGCCAGGAGCCGTACCGGGTGGCCCGGGCCAGGGCCCGGGCGGCCGCCTCGGGGTAGGCGTACGCGGGCACAGCTGGGCAGGCGTCCTCGCCCGGCAGCAGCCGGACGGCCTCGGGCTGGTCCAGCACCACCGCCGTGACCGGGACCGGAAACCGGGTGGCGGTGAGCACCGGGAGCAGGTCAGCCGAAGCGCTCCGCACGATCACCGCGATCAGGGCGGCGACGCCGTCGGCGGCGGCGAGATGCAGCGCCTCGCCGAAGGCCCCCGGGCTGACGGCCGCGGTGGTGTCTACCGGGCCGGCCAGGGATGCCTCGGCGGGCAGCACGTCGGGCAGGCGGCTGCGGGCCTGCGGGTCCGTCGAGGCCACGACCAGGCCGGCTTCCGCGCAGGCATCGGCAGCGAGCACGCCCGCGCCGCCGCCGTTCGACACGATAGCTACCCTGTTGCCCGCCGGTACCGGCTGCGACGCCAGCAGCACGGCCAGGTCGAGTAGCTCGCCGAAGCTGTCCGTGGCGATGATGCCCGCCTGCTCGAATAGCGCCTGCCGGGTGATCAGCGGCGCGGCGGCCGCGGCGGTATGCGAGGCGGCGGCCCGCTCGCCGGGAGCCGACCGTCCGGCATTGACGGTCAGCACCGGAAATTTAGCGCTCACCCGGCGCGCGGTCCGCGCGAACCGGCGCGGGTTGCCGAACGACTCCAGGTGAAGAAGGGCCAGCTCGGTGGTGTCGTCAGCCTCCCACCACAGCAGCATGTCGGTGCTTGAGACATCCAGTTTGTCGCCGACCGCGGCGAAGGAGGAGATGCCCAGGCCCAGCCGGGAGAACTGCTCGAGCAGCGCCGCACCGACCCCGCCAGACTGGACAATCAGGCCGGTGCGGCCCCGGGGAGGATGGCGCACGGCCGGTGTGGCCGCAAGCCCGATGCCTGGCACCGCGATGCCGTAGGAGGCCGGGCCCGCCAGCCGCATGCCTCCACGCCGGGCGGCCTCCATCAGCCCGGTTTCCTGCTCCGTCGTCAGCGCAGTGGTAATCACCGCCAGCGACTTGACGCCCCGGTTTCCGCATTCCCTGGCCACCTCTGCGACACGTGCCGCCGGCACCGTCACCACCGCCAGATCGGGGGCCTCGGGAAGCTCAGCGACCGACGGGACGCACGGAACGCCGGCGACGTCGCCGGCGCCGCCCGGCCTGACCGCGTACAACGTGCCCGCGAATCCGGCGTCGCGGATGTTGAGCAGGATCGTCCGGCCGACCGAACCGGGACGGCGGCCCACGCCGACCACCGCAACCGACCGGGGATTAAACAGCGGCTCCAAGCTGGCCACGTCCGCGCGCCGGTCCCGCCCGGCCACCGCATCAAGATAGGCGCTGGCCTCACCCAGGGCAGCAACCCGCGGCACCGGCATGGACAGCTCGACCACGCCATTGGCCGACCTGCGCCGTATCGCGAGCCCCGAGTCGGTCAGCACGTGCAGCACGGCGTAGTTGTCCGCCAGCACCTCGGCGGTGAAGGCCGTCACGCCGTTGGCCCGGGCCAGCGACACGAGGTGCTCAAGCAGCAACGTGGCGACACCGCGCCCGTGCATGCCGTCGGCGGCCGCGACCGCGACTTCCGCTACCCCGTCGCCGACGGGCTCGTAGCTGGCCACTCCCACCAGCTCGTCGCCCAGCAGGCCGACCAGCGCTACCATGCCCGGCCGGCCTTCCAAGCACACTCGCCGGGCTTCCCGCTCGGCCGATACCCGGCTCGCGCTGAAAAACCGGAAGTACAGGTTCTCCGGCGACATCGCCTCGTGCAGGCGCCTGACGGCCTCGTAATCCCCGGGTCCGGACGACCGGATGGTCAGCGTGGTGCCGTCGACCAGCAGCGCATAGGACCGGCCGTCCTCCGCTCGCCTGGTCACCTGTCACCTCCGGTGAGGCGGACGCGGATGTCGGCGACGACGGCGCCATGCTGGCGGACGAATACCGGGTTCAGGTCGAGCTCGGTGATCTCGGGGATGTCCTCGACCATGGCACTGACCCGGTGGAGGAGCTCAGCGAAGGCCGCCACATCCAGCGGGGGGGACTGGCGGTAGCCCGTGAGCAGCCGGTAGGAGCGCAGCGAGCGGAGCATCTCATCGACGTCGGTGTCGCTGAGCGGGGTGATGCGCACCGCGACGTCGCCGAGGACCTCGACGAATGTGCCGCCGAGGCCAGCCAGGACCAGGGGACCGAAGGCGGGGTCGTGGGTTACGCCGACGATCATTTCGACGCCGTCGCGGATCTGCTCCTGGACGAGGAATTCCGCGGCGTGCTCGGCGACGTCCGCTTCGGCCACGATGGCGCGGATCGCGGTCACCGCCTCGGCTGCGGCCTGCGGGCTGTCGATGCCGAGGGCGACGCCGCCGACGTCGCTCTTGTGGATGGCCGCAGCGATTTTGACTGCGACCGGCCCGCCGAACTCGGCCTGGGCGGCGGCGGCCTGGGCCGGCGTGCGGACCAGGCGGGAGCGGGCCGTCGAGATGCCGTAGGCGGAGAGAAGTTCTCCGGCCGTCTTGGCGTCGGCCCACCCGCCGCCAGGCTGGCTGGCCAGCATCTCGTTGACCACGGCCCGCCCGCGGCCCGGGTCGATACCGGGCGGTGTCACCACCTGGCCGGCAGGCCGGGCGCGCCATTCCGCCCACCTGGCGATGTGGCCGAGCGCGACGGCAGCCTGTTCGGGGCGGGTGAACACGGGGATGTCGGCCTCGGGCAGGCCTGCTGGCGGGGGCCCGGCCGACATGAAGACAGCGATGACCGGCTTGCCGGGCAGGCCGGCCGCGGCGGCGGCGATTTCCCGGGCGAAGTCCTCGGCAAAGGTAGCACCGAGCGGGATGAACACCGCGATGATCGCGTCGATCTCCTCGGCCGCACCCAGCACGCGCATCGTCTGCCCGTACTGCCCGGCACTGGTCCCGGCGACAACGTCCACCGGGTTCGTGACCGCTGCCTGGGCCGGCAGGCCGCCGCGCAACGCGGCCTGGGTGTCGCGGGACAGTTCCGGTACCAGCAGCCCGGCTGCTTCGCAGGCATCGGCGACCAGGATGCCCGGGCCTCCGACGTTGGTGAGCACCGCGACCCGCCGTCCCGCGGGCGCCGGCTGCGATGACATCACGGCGGCGACGTCGAACATCTCCTCCAGCGTTCCGGCCCGGATCACCCCGGCCTGGTGGACCAGGGCCTCGACCGCCGTGTCCCGGGCCGCCATGGCTGCGGTGTGCGAGGACGCCGCCCGGCGCCCGGCCCCGGTACGGCCGGATTTCACCACCACGATCGGCTTGTGCCGGGACAGGCGCCGGGCGATCCGGGCGAACCGGCGCGGATTCGGCACCGACTCCAGGTAGGCCAGGATGACGCTGGTGCCGGGGTCCTCGTCCCAGTACAGCAGCAGGTCGTTGGGGGTCAGGTCGGCGGTATTGCCGACCGACACGAAGCCGCTGACGCCTAGCGAAGGGCCGGTGAACAAGGAGAGCGCGGCCAGGCCGAGGCCGCCGGACTGCGACACGAACGCCAGGCGGCCCGGTGGCGGAAAGACCGTGCTGAAGCTGGCATTGAACCGGGGATCGGGGCCGCCATTGAGCAGCCCCATGCAGTTGGGCCCGATGAGCCGTACCCCGGCGGCCCGGGCGCGGCGGCGCAGTTCGTCCTGGAGGACCCGGCCTTTGCCTCCCACCTCGGCGAACCCAGCCGAGATCACGCACACCGCGCGGACTCCTAGCCGGCCGGCCTGGTCGACGACCCCGGCCACCAGCGGCGCGGGGACGGCCACCACCGCCAGGTCCGGCGGCTGCGGACACGAAGCCAGGTCCGGGTAAGCGGTCATCCCCTGGATGATCTGGTGGCGAGGATTGACCGGGTACACCGGCCCGGCGAACCCGCTGGCAACCAGGTTGGCCAGCAGCAGAGCGCCAATGCTGCCGGGCTTGTCGCTGGCCCCTACCAAGGCGATCGACCGGGGGCACAGGAACGGCGCGACCGATACCCGCGCCGCGGCTCGCTGGTCGGCCAGCAACGCGTCAAGGTAGGCATCTATCTCCTGCACGACGAAGCTGGCGTGCACGCTCGCCGCCATCGCCTGCTCCTCGTACTCCAGGCCCAGTTCCTCCAGCAGGCCCAGCATCGCTGCATCGCTCCTGGGCACGTCACCGGCCAGCAGCCGTACCCCGGCGTGCCGGGCAGCCTCGGCCAGCCGGCGCAACAGCACGGTGCCCAGTCCGGTGCGCCGCCAGGAAGCGTCGACAAACACCAGGGCCCTGGCCGTATCGGCTGCCGTGCGCTCGTACCGCGCGATACCGACGACCCGTCCCTGCGGGTCCGCCGGGACGGCGACGATCCCGGCCGTGCGACCGGGTCTTGGGACGGCCACGTCACCGGGACGGTCGGGCGGCAGATGAGCCAGGTCGGTAAACAGGCGCCGGGAGGCGGCATCCAGACGGCGCCATAGCACCTCAACCCCCGCAACGTCATCACTGCGCAGTGACCGGAGGACCACCACCCGGCCATCACGCAGCGTCTCCTCCCAGGCCGGGGCGCTGGCCGTAGTCACGACCGACCATCGATCTGGCCCGCATGAGCGACGGTAGTAATCATCTCTCCCTCGTCCGGCATGGGCATCCGATGCAGCTAGGTCGATGATCTCAGGTGGCCAGGACGCCGACCAGGGACCTTCGCCCCTGGCGGCACCGCCGCGGCTGACGGCCCGCCGACGCTGGTCGAGAAGGCCACGGAGCAGCGGACTCCGCCCGGCCTGGCTGCACGGCCACGACCGGGCAGTCCGCGCGCCGCGCGCAGTGATCCCGTCGTCCGCACCGAACCCGGCCTGGGGGACGCCTGAGGAGCTGATCCCGGCACTGCCCGCCGTCCCGTAGCGATCAGTCGGCGTTATGCTCAGCCCGGTCGGGCAGGGCCTTTCTGTCGGCCAAATCAGCATCGGCGCATAACTACGACGCAGTGGACAGAGAGCGATGTCGACGGTCTCGGTGCGACGTCCGGCTGTGGGATTCGGCGCCACCATGGCGGACCAGAACCCTTCTGCCCCCGCCGCCGCTCTGGGGTCAGGTGCTCGAGCGGCGCTCGGCCGGTCCTGCGGCCGCTGCCGCTGATCTCGCGAGCAACCGGGGACTGCCTCCCCGGGCGAAGGTTTCCCTCCAGTTCCCCGCCTACGGTGTCTGGGGGTATTCCCTGGCGGGCAGCGGGATGTGCTGCGCCACGGTCCCCGATGCCGGGAAGAACGAGCTCTCATGGCCATCGCTCCACCGCACCAGGTACGGCGGCCCGTCGGCCTCGCCGATCACCTCGATGATCACTCCCGTCCGGTCGGGGTCACCGACATGACGTCCCTTCACCACCAGCTCATCGCCAACCTGCGCCTTCATGACCAGCCTCCTAACCCAGACCTGATCACCTCACGGCACCAGCCTCCGCAGTCCTCAGCCACCCGGGTAGAGACCAAGGACCCGGATCCTCACCACTGATGGCACGGAACACCGCAGCCCAGTGAGACCGATGGGCAGACCCGCGCTGAGACCTCTTGGTCATGTCGGGCGGCGACCAGCTGGCCGGCCACGGCCAGGCACGGCGTAATTCCGCCTGGCGGTGCTCGGGGTCGCGGCGGTGCTCGCGGTGGCCGGCGGTGTGGTCTTCGCCCGCCGCGACCTGACCTAGCACGATGCCGAACAGCGCGTCCTGCGGCTCGCCGACGACCAGGATCACGGCCAGCAGGACACCCAGGATCAGGTTGAACCGGGTGACGATGTTCGCGCGCAAGATGTCGGCGACCACGGCGGCAGAACTCACTGCCTGGACGCTAGCCGGAGCGGGACCGCGATCAGCAAGATGCCGCCGGCCAGGAAAATGATGCCGCCGATCAGCAGCCCTGCCGCGATCCACGGCAGCGCGGGCAGCGTGGCGGCCACGTTGACCTGCAGGCTCACCGGACGTGAGGCGTCTGCGTTCATGGCCACCACCATCCAGTCGCCGCCGCGGACCGCCCAGGTCAGGGTCTGGGTGCCCGGCCCGGACGCCTGCACGGCCCAGATACCGGCCTGCCGCGGCGGGACCGCGGGCGCCGACCCAGCGTGCCCGGTATAGGTGCCATGGTCACCGGCCGCGCCGCGGACGGTCGCGTAGTCCACGCCGGCCAGGTAGCGGGCCGCCGCGCCGGCCGGGGCGATGCCGACAAAGGCCGGGCCGGTCCCGCTGACCGGGGTGACCCGGATCCGCACCGTGCCGACTAGGTCTGACACCGTGCCGGTGGCCAGGTGCAGCCCGATCTGCTCGCTGGCGAGCGCATAGCCCGGGACGCTATAGCTGGCGGTGCCGAGGTCGGCGTAGCCGCCGTGCCGGTTGGCCTGTGCCCACAGCGCGACACCGCTCCCGCCGAGCAGCCCCAGCGAGCACAGCACCAGTACCGCGCCGGCCACCACGGCGACGATCCGCCCGGCCGTCCATCGGCCTGGTGCGGACGGGGGCGCCGGCGGCAGGCTCGCCGGCGGCAGGTCCGACGGCTCGGGCACGTCCTGGAGGGCCGCTGACGGCAGGGTCAGCGTGCCCGGGTCGCGGCCGCCCATGTCCAGTCGGAACGGCGGGTACTTGTCGGTCATCAGCCCGGCGTAGCCGGCCACCCGCAGCACCCACCGGTTCATGCCGAGCAGGAAGTCGAAGAGCTGCTCCGGATACCGGCCGGTCACCAGCAGCACCACCGCGGCGATCACGGCCAGGAGGCCGATCAGTCCGGACCCGCCCCACCCGCTGTCGTGGCCGCCGAGCTGCCACGCGGCCCACAGGCCCGACCCGGTGAACACGCCGACGATGATGTACTGCGGGATGGCCAGCAGCCACCACTTCACCAGCGCCAGCCCCCGGGACAGCCGCTGCGGGTACTCGATCTCCAGGTGCGCGGGATAGGACGGGTCGTCGGCCAGCGTGAACGGCGGGTACCGGTCCGTGCCGAACGCGCCGATCGCGTAGTACTGCACCCGCCAGGTCCACCGCAGCACCCCCACGTTGAACTCGAAGATGGCCCGCGGGTAGCGGCCGGTGACCACGATCGCCAGCAACGCCGCCGCGCTCAGCACGACGAAGCCGACCCACAGGAAGGCCAGCACGATGTAGTGCGGGATCACCAGCACCCACTTGACCAGCCACAGCCAGCGGGACAGCGGCGCATCCAGCGACGCGTCCACCCGCACCGGGTACGCCTGCGCGGCAGCCATCACGACCACCCCTTACTGCCAGAACAACGGTTACACCTCAACCGTCCGCGCCCGCCAGCGAGCCAGCGAAGGGGCGGACGTCCCGCCCGTCACGACGAACGTCCCACCGACCGGCCAAAAGGCCTTGCTGGAGATCTGCTCGCCGGTGGCGATCGGCCCCAGATGTGCTGGCCTAGGTGGGCGAACTGGGCCGGGTTCTCCGCCCGGACCGGGTCCTCGATGAAGAAGGGGCGTATCGGAGCCAGTTCCCGCGCCAGCTGGATCGCGTAGGCAGGCGTCGTACGCTGGTGGAAATCGTGCCCGCCGCGGAAGAACTGGCTCCGCCACAGCGTCTGCCAGATGTGCTCGATGCGGGACGGGTCCATCCCCCCGCGAGATCGGCGCGTACGTGTCGATCAGGCCCGCGGGCGCCAGCTCCTTCCCTGTGACGCCCGCCTCGCCGAGCCCGGTCAGCCCCTCATCGGTGGAGACCTTGACGAATGCGTAGTTGCGTTCCGGGCGCTCGCGGTCCTGGACCAGGAATGTCCTGACGTCGGTGATCTGCATCTGGCTCGTCCGCCTTCGTGATCTTCCGGACAGGACTGAAGCAGTCCGGCCGGTACGTCGATACCCGGCGCAGCTGGCACCCACCTCTGCGGTCTTACCAGGGACACTGGGATCATGAGAACCGAGTCCCTTGGCAGGTCGTATCTGGCTCTTCCGGATGGCCCCGGACCGTTTCCTGGCGTGGTGGTCGTCCATGAAGCCTCCGGCCTGAACAACAACATCCGGGACATCTGCGGCCGGTTCGCCGCGGAGGGTTACGCCGCGCTGGGCGTGGACCTGTTCGAAGACCGCAACCGTGCCGTGTGCATGGCGCGCATGTTCGCGGGCGGGATGGCCTGGAACCTCGACTACTACGGCGTCCCGGCCTTGAAGGCCGCGCTCGGGCAGCTGGCCAGCCATCCGGAGGTCGATGCCGCGCGGATCGGCGCCGTCGGCTTCTGCCTCGGCGGGTCAATCGTGCTGACCTGGGCCTGCACCGACAACCGGCTGGCCGCGATCGCCCCGTTCTACGGGGCCGCGCCCAGGCCGCGCCAGGCAATCCGCCGGATGTGCCCGGTGGTCGGGTCATGGCCGGGCAAGGACTTCACCACCAAGGCCGCCGGGGTACTGGAGACCGAGCTGACCGCCGCTGGTATCCCGCACGACCTGAAGGTCTACCCGGGAGCCAAGCACGCCTTCTTCAACGACCAGTGGCGCGCCTATCACCCCGCCGCGGCGGCGGATTCCTGGCAGCGGGTCCTGGCTTTTTTCGCCGAGCACGTCCGGCGAGGCCCGCCATGACCGGGCTAGGGAACCGGCCGGGTAACAGGCCGGCTCGCGCTGTTCTCCAGGTATCGCTTCAGGCTGGCCCAGATTCTGCGCTCCATGCTGCCGCCCAGTGGCCCGAACAGCGGGCCGAGCATCCGCATCCAGCCCGTCGGGCGCACCTGCCAGTCCCAGCTCATGACCGTGCCGTCGCCGTCTGCGGCAAAGGTCAGCGTCCCGGAGGTTTGCATCATCGAGCTGGTGCTGCGCGAGCCGAGCCGGTGCGGCCGGTCGAACTCGGTCAGCTCCACCAGCATCTGCGTGCCGCGCCTGCCCATTTGTGCGCGGAACCGTGTCCTCCGCCTGATGGGCAGCGGAGTGAGCAGCTCAGGCTTTCACCGCCAGCCGGCAAGACCAGGGCACCATGACCTGAGCCGCGGGGCCCCAGGTCCTGCGAGCGTCCCTGTGCGAAGGCGTCCGCTAGCCTGCCGGACCGGCAAACTCTCGCCAGTAATGGGCCTGGCGGCAGCAGACACCAACCGCCAGGAGGTGGAGGACATGGTCGCCCAGGTGGAGGCGGCGATCGCCCGGTCGATCTCCTGGTCAACAACGCGGGCCAGTTCGGCCCGGTTGGCCCGCTGGCGGCTACCGATCCCGACGAGTGGTGGCAGGCGCTGGAGGTCAATCTGCGCGGGCCGCTGTATTGCGCGCGGGCGGTTCTGCCGGGCATGCTCGCCCGGGGTCATGGCCGGATCGTCAATGTCTCCAGCAGATGGCGATGAACGGGTGGGGGGCGGCCGAGCCCGCGTGGTGGCTGAACCTGCAGGCTCATCCCGACGCCACTGCCCAGACCCGCGACGGGGCACGACAGGTCCGGGCGCGCCAGGCCCGGGGAGACGAGCGGGAGCGGCTGTGGTCCCGCTGGGCTGAGATCGACAAGAACCTCGACGCCTACGCCGCGCGGCGGCCAGCGGAAACCGCCGTGGTTGTTCTCGAGCCAGCAGAAACCGGGGACTCGGCAACCGGATCCGAGCCGGCCGGGCGCGCCACGGCTTCGCCAGCAGGAGGCGCGCCATGAGATCACGCGACGTCCGAGCTACGACCGCCGGGTTGTTGTTCATCGTAGCGACGGCCACGAGCCTCATCGCCACTGCATTCCTGGGCTCTCTTCTTAAAGGGCCTGGCTTCCTGGCCACTCTGGCCCTGTATCAGGACCGGTTGCTGACGGCGGCGCTGTTCCAGTTGATCGCTGCCTTCACCAGCGCGGCCATCGCGGTCACGCTGTACCCGGTGCTGAGGGAGCAGGCTGCCGGGATGGCGCTCGGATCAGTCGCCTTCCGGCTCATCGAGGGCGTGTTCTACGCCCTGTCAGCGGCGGGCACAATGATCCTGGTCAGCCTGTCCGGCCAGCTCACGGCCGGGGCCTCCGCGAACGCGTCGGCCGACCTCGTCCGGGACCTGCGCGACTCGGCCGGCTGCGTGGGCGTCCTGGCCTTCTACACCGGAGCCACGCTGTACTACCTCGTCTTCTACCGGTCCCAGCTGATTCCCCGCTGGCTGTCGGTCTGGGGCCTGGCCGGCACGGTCTTGGGTCTGGTCGCCGGCCTGCTGGTCCTTTTCCAGTCCATCGCCGTGCTGTCTAGCACACAGGTAGTGCTCAACCTCCCCATCGCCGTGCAAGAGATGGTCCTGGCGGTGTGGCTGATCGTGAAGGGGTTCAGCCCGAAGCCGAAAGCGAAGGCGCTGGCGCCGCCGGCGGCGGCAGAGTTGCATCCAGCTTGACGTCACAACACGAGTCCCAGTCCACCGCTGCCGACGGCCGCAGCTGGGGCGCTGCCACGACAGCTACAGCACCCGCTCATTGGCAGATTCGGCCGCCCGCCGACCGCGTAGCGGCAGGCCGGTTCGGCACGACACCGGGCGGCCATCTTGGCGACCGCCCTGGCCCGCCACGACCCCGAAACCGGCACGGTCACGGTCGTCCCGGACGCACCACCGCGAGCATCGCCATGTTCGCCCTCGCCGCGCACGCCGACGAGCGCGAAGCCCACGTCCGCGAAGTCGAACAATACGGCGCCGACCTGCCCGAGGGCTCCTACGGTCGGCGCAACCGGCAGGCCATCCGCCGCCCGCGAAACCCGCGTTACCACCCGGCTGCGCGCCGTCCAGCACACCTGCCACACGGCAATCGAAGGCGGCGCCGCGTTCGGGCAACCGGAGTCCATGCGAACCCCCTTTCTCCTGAGCATCCGGCCGACAGGGAGATCGAACTTGACTAAAGCGCTGTCGACCCAGCCCAGGAACCCCCGAAAGCAACAGCCGTATGAGCTGAAGCTTCCGCTAAGCGCCCCGGCTGAGCCTGAACCGTTCCAGGACCCGACATCATCTCAACGCCCATGAAGCTTGCCCAGGCCGGTGATATGCGCTGCGCCGTCCTCATGTCCGGCGTCAGGCACGGGCCGCGGGAACGCACCAGTCGGCCTGGCCGTAAGTCCTGAGCTCGGCCTGAAAGCTTCCTGATCTGCGATTTGTCATTACTAACGGCCCCGCGGGAGCGGACCAGTTCCCCTAGGCGCGCTGTGCGGCCCGGCGTGTGCTGGGTTCAGAAGCGATGAAAGGGGACTGAGATGCTCTATATTCCACCAGGTCGTCGCGACAGCATCGTCACGGTGCAGCCGCGATATGAGAACTTCATCGGCGGCAAGTGGCTGGCCCCGGCCGAAGGCAAGTACCGGGTCAACCTGACTCCTGCCACCGCTCAGCCGATCTGCGAGGTCGCTGATTCGACCCCGGCAGACATCGAACTCGCCCTGGACGCGGCGCATGCCGCCAAGGACGGGTGGGGCGAGAGGTCGCCGGCCGAGCGGGCCAGGGTGCTGAACGCCGTCGCCGACGCGATCGACGCGCATGCCGAGATGCTGGCGGTCACCGAAAGCTGGGAGAACGGCAAGCCGGTCCGCGAAACGCTGGCCGCGGACATCCCGCTGGCCGCCGACCACTTCCGGTACTTCGCCGCGGCCATCCGCGCCGAGGAAA
>Ga0335085_10004777_pt1 | contig 22201 bp, 6 predicted proteins | sample Lox_Sample_45_FD_206712 | JGI IMG/M metagenome (GOLD analysis project Ga0335085, IMG submission 206712) | Soil microbial communities from Loxahatchee National Wildlife Refuge, Florida, United States - Lox_Sample_4.5 | ecosystem: Environmental > Terrestrial > Soil > Wetlands | place: USA: Florida...
GGTCGGGCTGTTGGCCGTAGTATTCGTGGGCGTGGCGGTGGCCGTGCGGGTGGGGCTGGGAGTGGGTGTGAAAGTGGGGGTATAGGTTGGCGTGGATGTGGAGGTTCGGGTGGCCGTGGCCGTCGGGCTATTCGTCAACGTCGGTGTCGCCGTGGTGGCTGGTGTCAACGTCGGGGTGTTCGTGGGGGTGGCGGTCGCCGTTTTAGTGGGTGTACTGCTGGCGCTGGCCGTGGGCGAAGCCGTCGGGGAGGGGGTGGCCGTTCGTGAAGGCGTGGCCGTCGGGCTATCGGTCCGGGTGGCGGTGGGCGTACCGGTGGGGGTCGACGTCGGGGTATTGGTCGGTCCCGTGGAGGTATCTCCATATAAAATCCCCCGGCCGTTGGTGCCGACATACATGCGGCCATAAACGGTCTCGTCCCCGCCCGCGTAACCCGCGGCGCCGAACTGGTGGTTGGCGTCGTTGATCCTGACCCAGGTTGTTCCCACGCCGTCGTCGCAGCGGAAGAACCCGTAGGTTCCGCTCACTGTTCCAACCAGGTAGACCGCCGGATGGGTTTGCCCGCTGGCGGCCATCCCGAAACCAACGGCTTGGGCGGAGGATACATTGGCGATTTGCGTCTTAGTGGCTCCAGCCCCGGTGAAGCGGAAAAGGCCGCTTCCCCCCGCCGCCACCCAAACCTCCCCCGCTTGGCCGAAAACCGGTCGCGGTTCCCCGTTTCCGGTGAAAGTATTGACCGAACTGAAGTTTGCACCGCTGTTCGTGCTCCGGTAAAGCGTGCCTCCGCTGGTGGCGTAAATCGTCGTGGCGCTCGCCCGGTCCGAGGCCAGCAGGGCCCCCGAAGGCAGACCGTTACAGGTAGTCCAGGCTCCTCCAAGGGAGGAAGCATAGGCGGGTGAGCCGTAACCGTTAAAAGGGGCAACCACCACGTGAGACCCGTCGGCGGCCACGGCCACCGATCCCATCTCATTCGCCGTTCCGTAACCCGGCGGGGCGCTACCCCAGGGAGTCCAGGTTTGGCCGTTGTTGGTGGAATAGGCGACGTCTGAGGTAGTGGTACTGCTATTACCCACCCGTACCACGTCATTGGTGTTCAACTCAGCGAAGTCGACGCAGTTGGTGTTCGTGAAGGTTGGATTGCAGTACATTCCACCCGTGGGCGATTGGGCGACGTTGGTGTGGCGCATACCTGAAATGTCCCCCATGGCGCTGAAGAATATCCCTCCCGCCGAAGCGGGATCGATATGGAGGACAGCCGTTTCCTCCAGGCCGTAATCCTTGAAGGTCCAGGTGACCCCGGCGGGTTGGGTCGCGGCGGTGATGTTGGAACTGTCCCAAAGCCCGCCCCCGGTGGTGTAGATGGCGTGGCCGGAATTGAAGGGGTCGATCTTCACGTCCCCCTGCCAGCCCACTCCCCCGTCATAGGTCGTGCAAAAGCGGGTCCAGATAGCGCCGTTGTTGTTGTAATTGGCGAAGGGCCCCCCGGCCCAGCCGTTGGCGGCGTTGCCGATGACGGACCAGCTTGTTCCGCCGTTGGTGGTGCTGTAGATGTGATCGGGTCCGCCCCACCAGTCGAGGGTTGAGACGACCACGTGCTGGGCGTTTTCGGGATCCACGCTGATGCCGCCATAGCCGCCGGCTCCCGCCGTCGGCCCGGGGAGGGTTTCTTGGGTCCAGGCCAGGGTGCTGGTGTTCAGTTTCCAGACTTGCCCGGTGGTGATTCCGTTGGGGCCGTATCCGCCGCTGTCGTAAACGACCCAAAGGTTCCCGTCGCTTCCCAGGGAGGCGTGGGGGGTGATCTTGTTGGTGGGCCCGCCCGGAACCACGGCCCAACTGGTGCCGGCGTTGGTGGAACGGTAGAGGCTGCTGTTTCCCGCGTTCATGGAGTCCACTCCCACGAAGATGGTTTCAGCCCCGCCGGAAGGATTCCCGCCCGGGAGGAAAATCACGTAGCTCAAACCGTAACCCGCGTCCCCGTTGGTCGGGAAGGCGGTCACTTGGCTCCAACTCGCCGCCGAATTGGTGCTCTTCCAAAGGCCGTTATTCCGGGAGCCGAAATAAAGAATGCTGTCGAGGTTCGGGTCGACCGCCAAGCGCTCGCCTGCCTCCCGGCCGTCGTTGTTGCCCCCCATGGGCACGGCGATGGTATTGATGGTCCAGCTGTTGCCCTGGTTGGTGGAACTGAGGATGACACCGTTTCCGTTGGCCGTGTACATCCCCGCCGCCACATAGACGTTGTTCGCGTTAACCGGGTCCGGGGCAATGCTTTCCCCGCCGTAATAGTTGTATTGGCTGTTGCTGTACATGTCGGTGAGGGGAATCCAGACGTTGTTGGTGTTGTCCCAACGGTAGACCCCGCCGATGTCGGTGCGGGCATAAATCAACCCGCTTTGGACCGGGCTGAAATCGATCCCGGCGACGAACCCGCCGGCCGGCACCGTGACGTTTTTCCAGGTATAGGTTTGGGCCCATGCGGCTGGGGAACAGGCGAGAACCAGTCCCACGGACAATACTTTGAGGATGAGGGTGTAAAAACGAATTTTCATTTCAAGAAAATCGCCTTATCAAAAACGTTATGAGCCTGAAGCGAAATTTAACCTTCTTCGAAACCGGTTACATTTCATCGGACAAAAAAACCCCCTCGCCAGAGGGGGCGTAATTACCGCTGAGTTAAGTTTATCGAACTTGGAATTTAAAAGGAAGGACTTAACGCCCGCCGTTTCACGGTCAAAGCTCTTGAATATCGCCTATTCCCGTTTAGTGCGACTATATGCGCGGAACACTCCCCAACGCTTCAAACCTATCGGACCACCAAGACTTTCACGACCTGCCTTCCCCAAATATTCCCCGCCGCATCGCGCGCCTCCAGCTCGGCCAGGTAAAGGCCGCTGGCGAAACCGGCGCTGTTCCAGGAAGCCGCGTTGCTTCCCGCCGCTCCCTGCACCGTTGTCAGTCGCTCGCCCGCAATGTCGTAGACGCGGGCCTCAACGGTGAGCGGCGTGGTGGAGGTCGCCCTGAACTCGGTCACGGTCTGGTTTGAATCCAACCGGTTGGGTTCGGCGAAGAACCCGCCGGCCCCCCCGCCGCCCCGCACGTTGACGGGGAAAGCCTGCGCTTGGCTCTGGGCTCCGTTGACGGTGTAAACCTCGATGAAATACCGTCCGTCGCTCACCCAGTTTCCGTTGTCGCTGTGCCCGTCCCAGGACAGGGAGACGCCGTTGGTCAGGGTGAGCGTAATGACGGAAGCCGTGCCGCCCCCGCCGCCCAGGCTCAAAGTATCGCCCGAAATCTGGGCGCTTAAGGCCTGGCTGTTCGCCGTCGCCACGGTGGCATAGAGATGGCTGACCACTTCCCCGGCTTCGTTATAGACGTTGACCGTCACCCTCTCGAGAGTCCGGCTGACAGTGACCTGCTGGGTAAGGGAGGTCACATTGCCGGATGCGTCGGCGTTGTCCAGCTTGACGTAATAGGTCCCGTTGGAAACGGGGTTGCCGCTGGAGTTGGTGCCGTCCCATTGCCCGATGAGCCGGCCCAGGTAGGTGAAGGAAAGGGCCTGGGACAGGTCGCTTAAGGTGGTGCCCGAGGGCCATTGGAGGCTGGGGATGGGTTGGGTGAATTGGGTCACGGCGATCTGCTTCACCAATTCCCCGGCCTCGTTGTAGACCCCCACCGTCACCGTAAAGGCGCCGGCCACCACCACGCTGGCGGTCGCCGTTACGGGCGAAAGGCCTGTCGTCGTCAATAGGGCCTGGTTGATCAGCGTTTCCCCGTTGGGCAAAAAGTCGCCGGCCTTCACCTGGTAGGTCAGCAGGTAATCCCCCACGGCGACGGGCGCGGGAAAAGTCCACTGCAGGGCCTGCCCGTTTTGGGTGGAAGTCACGCCGGGCGGGTTGGACCCGAAGCCAGTGAAATTCTCATCCGCCGGCAGGTTGTCCGTCACCGTCGCCCCTCCCGCCAGGGTCTGCCCGATGTGCACGTGCAGGGTATAGCCCAGGGGGGTTCCGGAACCCACGGTGCTTTGGGAGGCGGTTTTGGAAAGGCTGATGAAGGGTGTAGGCGTGGCGGTGGGGGTGAGGGTCGGCGTATCGGTAGGAGTGAAGGTCCGGGTCGGCGTCGCGGTGGGGGTGAAGCTGGGAGTCGGGGTCGGCGTGAAGGTGCGGGTGGGGGTGAAACTGACGGTCGGGGTGTAAGTGGAAGTGGGTGTGGCGGTCGGGGTGAAGCTGGCCGTAGCGGTCGGCGTATTCGTCGGAGTGAAGCTGTTGGTGGACGTGGGAGTGTTCGTGGCGGTGAAAGTTGCGGTCGAAGTGGCCGTGTGGGTGAAGCTGGCGTTCGGGGTATTGGACGGCGTTAGTGTAGGCGTATGGGTGGGTGTGGCGCTGGGCGTCAAGGTCGGGGTGTTCGTGGGGGTGGAAGTGGGGGTAGCGGTGGCCGTATGGGTCGGGGTGTTGGTGGGCGTGGACGAGGGAATGGGTGTTGAGGTCGGCGTGGGGGTGGCCGTGTTGGTCGGCGTCCAAGTCGGCGTCGACGTATTGGAGGGGGTCAAAGTCGCGGTCGGGGTGAAACTGTTCGTCGGCGTCAACGTCGGTGTGGGCGTCGCGGTGGCCGTCGGGGTATTCGTGGGCGTGTTCGTGGCCGTCAGGGTGGGCGTATCCGTTGGTGTAGAGGAGGGAATGGGAGTATTGGAGGGCGTGGGGGTGGAAGTATCGGTGGGGGTCAGCGTGGGCGTTTTCGTAAGAGTGGGCGTGAAGCTGTTGGTGGCCGTATGGGTCGGCGTCAAGGTCGCCGTGGGAGTGGCCGTGAAGCTGGCCGTAGCCGTGTTGGAGGCCGTGGCCGTCGCGGTATTGGTGAAGGTAGAGGTTCCCGTGCGGCTGGGGGTGGCCGTGGCGGTTTGGCTGTCCGTTCCGGTAGGAGTGAAAGAGGCCGTGGTTGTGGAAGTCAAGGTAGGCGTCCGGCTGGGGGTCAAGGTCGGGGTCGGTGTCATGGTATTGGTGGGTGTGGCGCTGGGAGTGTCCGTGCGCGTATTGGTCGGCGTAAAACTATTGGTAGCCGTGGCCGTGTCGGTGGCCGTCGGCGGGCCTGGCGTGGGGGTCTTGGTGATCGTTGGCGTTTTGGTGAGAGTGGGGGTCTTGGTGGGCGTGCAGCCGCCCACGATATTGGTGACTGCGTTGGAGGTAAGGCCGGGTATTTCGGCGTTCGTTTCCCAGGCCTGGTTGGTGATGATGCTACAGCCCTTGTCCACCACCGCCGTGAAGGTGAGGGTGCCCGCCGCGCCCGCCGGAACGTAGCCGATGTCCCAGCAGATGGTGTCGCCCGGGCTCGAACCCGTCCAGGTAATGGCCCCCAAGGCCGGGTTGGCGCTGGCGTCCTTGTCGAACTTCACGTCGTCCGGGATGGTGTCGCAAACTTGCACCCCGTCGATGGGGAATGCGCTGGGGTTGGAGTAGGTAAGCGTATAGGTGAGCGTGTCCCCCGCGTTGACCGTTCCCGGCGGATTGACCGATTTGGCCAGGGTGAACTGAGGGTTGGGACAAGAGATCCAGTTGACGTTGTCCAGGTATCCCAGGCTGTAATGCCCGTCGCCGTCGCAGTCGAAGGCCGTGACGATCAGGGTCACCTGCTGGCCCGCGTAGGCGCAAAGGTTGACCGTCTGCTGGGTCCAGGGGATGAAACCCCAGTTGGGATAGGGCGTCTGGGTGATGGCGCAGGTGGGGTAATCCCCCGCCCCCTGGGTTCCGGTGACCTGGATAAGCCCCGTCCCCACGTCGTAGCCCCAGCCGTAGCGCAGGCTGGCCACCGTCACGCCCCCCACGCCGCAGCCCGTCCCGCCCACCACCACGTCGGCCTCGACGAATGCGTCGCCGAAGGTGTCCTGTTCCTGGGTGTAGTGGTAGTCCTCCAGCATCGACGCGATCCAGAAAGACAGGCAACAGTTTCCGTTGGTGGGCACGGTGTCCGTCTGGCAGACGCGGGCGTAATCCTCGTAATTCGGGTCGCCGTGGGAGGAGAAAAGCTGCACCGCGTAATTGCCCGACTGCACCATGGGCAGCCCCCCCGGCGTGTTGGGCCCGGTCGAATCGGGTGAGATGCCCGGCAGGGCCGCCTGTAGGGTCGTGGTGCTCACCACCGAAACCGTGGGGTTCCCGCAGGCCAGGGACCCGGCGTTGCCGGAAGAAGCGGTCCAACCGGTCAGGTTCCCCGTTTCAAAACCGGGGTTGACCCAGGCAAGGACGAAAGTCGGGATGAAGGCGGCGAAGAGGAAAAAAAATCGGGAGAGTGGAAATCGTTTTCTGGAATTTTTCGCGGTGACCCGGACCCTTTTTTCAGGGCCCTGCCCATCCCTTCGGATGGAAAGCAGAGGTTGGCGAAACCAATGAAAGCGGTTCATCTTCATTTCTCAATACGGCGTCAACCGTATTTGTAGTCCTTATTCCCCGCCGTGAAACCGGAACTTCGCCCAAGAAGCCTGCCCGGGACGCTTGGCGGCGGGGAAATCGGGAAATCAAAGGGACGGGCGTCACCCCCCGGCCCCGCTTACTTAATGGAGGACCATCAGCTTTAGGATCAACCGTTGGTTATCGGCCCTGACCTCAACGTAATAAACGCCGTTAGCCAGGGAAGCCCCGGAAGAATCAACCAATTGGAGTGTAAGCGTCACGGTTCCGGGCCCTTCACTGTGGAAGTCTTGTTCGCTGATTTTCCTCATGGCGAGGGTGAATATCTCCAGGCTGACCTTGGTGGTGTCCACCAGTCCCGAAACCTGGACCTGGACCGTATTCCCGGACACGGGATTGGGGAAAACCACGCCCTGAAGGCCCGCCACTGGCGTCGCCGTGGGAGGAAGGGGCGTATGGGTAAATGTCGCCGTCACTGTGGGCGGCATAGGCGTGGAGGTGAAGGTAGCGGTCGGCGGTACAGGCGTATGCGTCGACGTAGCCGTGTTGTTCGGCGTAAAAGTCGGCGTGCGCGTGGCCGTGGGGGGCACGGGGGTGAAGGTCGCAGTCGGAGGTACGGGTGTGTTGGTAGGGGTCGGCGGAACGGGCGTATTCGTGCGCGTCGCGGTGAAAGTGAAGGTCGCCGTTGGGGGAACTGGAGTGTTCGTAGCTGGCGGCGGGATAGGCGTATTTGTGACCGTAGGCGGTACGGGACTGTTGGTGAATGTGGCAGAGGGGGTGGAAGTCGGCGGGACAGAAGTGTTGGTGGCTGTAGGCGGCACGGCCGTGAAGGTGGAGGTAGGTGGAACAGGCGTATTTGTAAAAGTAGACGTGGGAGGAACCGGGGTATTCGTGGTCGTCGGGGGAACAGGCGTATTCGTGGCGGTGGGCGGGACAGCCGTGAAAGTGCTGGTTGGGGGTACAGGGCTATTCGTGAACGTGGCGGTAGCCGAGTTTGTCGGCGTCACCGTCCGCGTGGCGGTGGGAGGAACCGGTGTATTCGTCGACGTAGCCGTGTTTGTCGGCGTAAACGTCGACGTATGGGTCATGGTAAAGCTGGCGGTCGGCGGCACAGCCGTGAAGGTGGAGGTAGGCGGAACAGCCGTATTTGTAAAAGTAGATGTGGGAGGAACCGGCGTATTCGTCGACGTAGCCGTGGCGGTAGCCGTGTTTGTCGGCGTCACCGTCCGCGTGTTCGTCGGGGTATGGGTCGCGGTGAAAGTAAACGTCAGCGTGGGTGGCACCGGGGTATTGGTCCGGGTGGGGGTGGAAGTCGAAGTGGAGGTAAAAGTGGCGGTTGGAGGGACTGGGGTGTTGGTATGAGTCGCCGTAGAAGTGAATGTGGCGGTGGGTGGCACCGGCGTATTAGTTTTTGTTGAAGTAAAAGTAAAGGTGGCAGTTGGAGGCACGGGCGTATTGGTTTTGGTCGGCGTGGGGTTGGATCCGCAGGACGGGAATTGGACATCGTCCGGTCCGGCCATGGAGATGTTAAAGGTCGTGACGGCGGCGGTGTTCGAGGGTGCCTTGCCGTTGATCAGGCAGTTGCAGTCGAAAGTCACACCCTGGGTGTTATAGACCTCCATGATCTTGGAACCGGTCAGGGTGCAGGCGTCAAAGAGCACGTTGGAAACAGGCGCCTGGGGCAGGCCCCAAAGAATGCCCACGTTGGCCGTGCCGGTGGTGGCCTGGCTGGCGGTCACGTTTTGGAACTTGATGTTTTCCCAGAAGGGTGTGGTGCTGTTGACGGACGACCCGGTGTCGGAGGTGGGGCTGGAAGGCACGGTGGGGTAGTAGCTGTACATGAGGATGGGGTTCACCATGATGTTGCTCATGGTGATGTTGGAATAGGTGATGTTGGAGGTGATTCCCCCCTCGGTGTTGTTGGACTTCAAGCGCAGGCCGTACTGGGTGCCGTTGAAGACGCAGTTATTGACCAGCACGTTGCTCACCCCGCCCGAGGTGATGCTGCCGATGGAAAGACCGTGACCCGTGCCGAAGGTGCAGCCCGAAACCGTGACACCGTTGCAGTTGTTGGAGCCGCCGATCTGCACCACGTCGTCCCCGTCGCTGATGTAGCAGTTCTGGATGTTGACGTTGGTTCCCCTTAGGTCGATGCCGTCGGTGTTGGGCGAGGGCCAGGGGGCGGTGATGGAAAGCCCCTGGGCCAGGATGTTGGTGCCGTTGCCCAGGAACTGGATGTGGAACTTGGGCGAATTCTGCACCGTGATTCCCGTGACTGTGGCGCCCGTGCAGCCGGTGAGTTCGATCATGGCCGGCGGCCTGTTGTCCGTGCCGCCGTTGTTGAAGGCCGTCCACCAGGCCTGGCCCTGGCCGTCCATCACGCCCGAACCGTTGATGGTGGTGTTACTGATCTTGGAGCCGTAGAGGAAGTCGGTGCTTACCGGGAAGGTGCCCATGGCGGTCATCTGCAGGGTGGCCCCGGCGGAAAGGGTGAAGGTCATGTTGCTCTTGAGGGTCAGGGGCCCGCTGAGGAAATTGCCGGCCGGCACGACCACCGTTCCCCCGCTCCCCACCGCGTTGATGGCGGCCTGGATGGCGGCGGCATTATCGGCACTGCCCGTGGAGGCGTTATAGGGGGAGGACGTGATGGTGATGGTTTGGGCGAAAAGGCCGGAAGCCCCCAACAAGAAGAGGGTTCCCAAAAGGGATGTGAACTTGAAAAGTCCGGCAGGACCTTTGAATATCGATTTCATTTTTACCTTCGGTTAAGGCCTTCTTCAAAAAGCCCCAGTTAAGAGAGCTACCTGTCTCTTAGTACCCTCAGGTGCCGGTTTTATTCCCCGAAAACGAATTGAACCGGACTTAACCGGCGTTTCGATAAACCCAAGGGGAAACGTCTTGGACTTGATGGAATTTGTTTTATGAAAATTTCAGCCTTCCGCCGCCTCATCTCAAGATCATCAGTTTGACGGTGAAATGGCCCTGGGGCGTCCTCACGACGACGTAATAAAGACCGTTGGCCAGGGGCGTCCCCTTGGAATCAGTGAGGACCAGTGGGATATCCGCTGTCCCGGCGGGAAGGTTTCCAACAGTGATCTGGTTCACCCGCCGGAAGGCCAGCGTGTAAAGGGTGATTTCGATCCGGTCGGCCGGGGCGGCGAGCGTCAACCGGAGGGTGACCGGTCCGGGACCCGAAACCGGGTTGGGGAATATCACGACGGTTCCCGTGACGGCGGGGGTGAAAGTGAAGGAGGCCGTCGCGGTGAAGGCAGGGGTGGCCGTGCGGGTGGCGGTCCAGGAGGCTGTAGCGGTCGGCGAGGGGGTGGCGGACGGGGTTTGGGTGGCGGTCGGAGTGAAGCTGGGGGTCCAGGATGCTGTGGAGGTGGGGGTTGATGTGGCGGTGGAAGTCACGGAAGAAGTCGGTGTTTGAGTCGGAGTGGCAATGGCCGTCGACGTGGTGGTAGCCGTGTTTGTCGGCGTCGGCGTACGGGTTGCGGTGAGCGACGGTGTCGTAGTCGCCGTCGGCGTATTGATCAGCGTTTGGGTGGCCGTCGGGGATGGGGTCTTTGACTCGGTTGTGGTCGCACTGGAAGTGGGGGTTGAGCTCGGCGTGGCGCTGGCCGTCCGGGTCGGGGTGGTTGAAGCTGTGGTACTCGGCGTCAGGCTGGGCGTGGCGGACGCCGTCAGGGTTGGGGTCAATGTTCCCGTCGCAGTAGCCGTGTTTGTCGGCGTCAACGTCGGCGTGGCCGTAGCCGTCGAGGAGGACGTACCGGTGGCGGTCGCTGTCGGGCTCGCCGTCAACGTCGAAGTGTTGGTCTTGCTCGGCGAAGCCGATGGGGTGGCGGTGAGCGTAGTCGACGGAGTCGGCGTAGTCGTAGCCGTCGCGGTGGAAGAAGGGGAGGACGTGGAAGTGGCCGTCGGAGTGCGGGAGGCCGTGGAGGTGGGGCTCGACGTTGCCGTGGCGGTTGCTGTGTTTGTCGGCGTGGCCGTTGGCGTCCGGCTGGCGGTGGGGGACGGCGTAGCCGTCATCGTACCGGTCGCCGTCTTCGTGGGAGTCGGCGTGGAGACCACCGGGGTTGGCGTAGGTGTTCCCACTGCACAGCCGTTTCCGAAGGCGTCCATGGCATGGGTGGGCATTCCGGTATTGTCGAAGGCCACCAACGTGTAGCCGTTCCAGTTGTTGTAGGCCTCGGGCTCCCAATAGAAAACCCCCAGGCCCATCCCCCCGGCAAGGCCGCTGTTCTTGGCGATGATGTCCGAAAGAAAGCTGTAGGAATTCGCGGGATCGCTGACGGTCATCCCCACTTCGGAGAGGACCACGGGCTTCCCGTAACGGCTGTTCATGTCCTGCATGTTGGTCAGGCATTGGCTATCCAGCGTGGACCAGTCGGTGGTGGAGGGGTAAAGGGACATGCCGATGACATCCCAATTGGCCCCGGCGCCCTGGAGCCCGTCGAACATCCAGCGGAACAGGGTGTTGTCGTAACCGTTGGAGACGTGGATGACCACCTTGGCGTTGGGCTCCACCGACTTGACCGCCGAATAGCCGCTGTTGATCAGCTGGGCGAGGGCGGGAAAACCGTTCACCGAGGCCTGTCCGCCCGGGTCGCCCGTGTTGGCTGGCCAAAGCATGCCGTCGTTGATCTCGTTGCCCACCTGCACCCATTCGGGGTGCACTCCCGCCGCCGAAAGGGCCGAGAGGACGCTGACCGTATGGTCATGCACCGCCTGCACCAGTTGGGCCATCGAATAGGCGGCCCAGGCGGCGGGCTTGGTTTGGTGGCCCGGGTCGGCCCAGGTGTCGCTGTAATGGAAGTCGATCATGATCCGCATGCCTTGGGCCTTGGCCTGCACGGCCTTGGCCACCGTGTCCGCCTGGTCGCACCAGCCCCCCGTGGGGTTCACCCAGACCCGCAGGCGGATCGCGTTGATGCATTTTTCCTGCAGCACCGAAAGGCAGCCCATGGTCACCCCCGCGTTGTCCCGGAAGGTGTAGCCGTTCGCCGTTAGTTGGCTCAGCCAGCTGGTGTCCGCGCCCCGGGCATAGGCGGCGCCGCCTATGGGTGTGACGGTTGCCGTGGCCGTCGGGGTGGCGGTGGGTGTCGGCGCGCAGGAAAGGGGCGTGTTGTTGATGACCGCCGAGGGATCCCAGTTGTCCGTGACCGGCGTGGTGGCATAGGTGGTCTTCAGCACGTTCAGGGTGGTATAGGCGGCGGCTTGGGCCGCCGTGAGGATGGTGTCATAGGGCACACGGCTGACCGTGCCGGTGCTGGTGTTGTTGTATTCCGAATACCGCACGGTGGCGTCGTTGGCCGTGTTGTTCCAGTCGTCATAGCCGCCTGGGTTGATCACCGACCCCAGGTCGCAGTTCTGGAAGGATACCGCCGCGTATTGCCGCCAGGGGCGCCCCAGGTCGGTCTTGACCCCCGAATCCGCCGTCACTTTGCAGTCCAAAAAGACGTAGCCGTAGGTCACGTAATTCTCGGTGGAAGCCGCGGTCAGGGCGGTTCCTCCGTGGCTGTGCAGCTCGCAGCCCTGGAAGACGGCCGTGGAGGGGCCGAAGATGAAGTCCGTGTTGCCTGTGATATAGCAGTTCTGGAAATACTGGCGGCAGCGGTCGCCGTAGATGGTGTCGTCCGGCCCCAGGAATTGACAGTTCACGAAAACGGCCTTGTCGCCCCCGATGGAGATGGCCAGGGCCGGGTCGTGGGCCGTGGTGGAGGAATTCTGGAAGGTCAGGCTGTTGGCGTAGAAGCCGGCGGCGTTGATGTAAAAGCTGGCCGAGCCCCCCGTGCCGAAGGTGACGCCCGTGGAAGGGTTCACCGTATCCGCCGCGCGATTATAAGTGAGGGTGACTCCCGTTTCGCTTTGTCCCAATAGGGTGACATTGGGCTTGTTGCTGGCGAGGGTGAGCGGTTCCTGGTAGGTACCGTTCTTGATGAAGATGACCGTGCGGCTGGTGCTGTTGGACGGGACGGCGTTGAGGGCGGCCTGCACGGTGGTGAAATTGCCCGACCCGTCCTGGGCCACCACGAAGTTGTAGCAGGCGGTGGATTGGGCCTTCGCCGGGGCCGGGCCCAGCGCCAGGCAGGCCAGGAGGATTCCCCAGGCCGTCAGGCCGTTCAGGTTGTTTTTTAAAAGCGCTTTCATTTTTTCAACCGACTCTTCCCGGGGCGTCAACCCCAAACCTTCTTATTGAAGGATGAAAATCTTGGCGGTCGTGGAACTATTGGTGTTGTTGGAATCAACCGTGACCAGCGGGACCTCACCTTGGGTCTTCCCTCTTCTTAGTGTCCTTGGGGCGTTTTCCTATTCCCCCAATCACTGAAATCTTGGAATCCAGTTTTAGGGGTAACCCGGCCCCTTTCCCGCTTTTTACCTCAACACCAACAATCGTGTGGTCAACCGTCCTTGAGGCGTCCGCACCACGATGTAATAAAGGCCGTCAGCCAGCGGGTGGCTCCATTCATCCGTCAGGGGCAGCGCGATGTCTGTCGTACCGGCCGCGACATCCCTAATCGTCAAGGTGTTCACCCGCCGGAAGGCCAGGGTGTAAACGGCGATGTTCACCTGGTCCGCCGGAGCGGAAAGTGTCAGTTGGATCGTCACCGGCCCCGGGCCGGTCGCGGGGTTGGGGAATACGATCACGGTACTGGTGGCGGCGGGCGTGGAGGTCACGGAAGCGGTCGGTGTGAGGGTGGCAACCAAAGTTGAGGTACCCGATGGAGTCGAACTTGCGGTGGGAGTCGGTGTAAAGCTGGCCGAGGGCGTGGAAGAAGCGGTGAGAGTGGGCGTAAGGGTGGCCGTCCGGGTCGCGGTCAGCGAAGGCGACGGCGTGGGAGTCGCTGTGGCCGTACGGCTTGCGGTCGACGTAGCCGTACCCGTAGGAGTGCTTGACGGCGTCAACGTCGGCGTGGAGGAAGCCGTGGAAGTGGGTGTAAGGGTGGCCGTTCGGGTCACGGTCAGCGAAGGCGACGGCGTCGGGGTTGCGGTCGTCGAACTGGAGGCCGTGAGGGACGGTGTCGCCGTCATCGAAAGGGTGGCCGTTGCCGTCGTGCTGGAGGTGGGGGAAGAGGTTGCGGTGGAAGTGGCGCTGGACGTGGGGGTCAAGGAGGCGGTCGGGCTTAAGCTGGCAGTCGGCGAAAGGCTAGGGCTCGCGGTGGCCGTTGGGGTGGGGGTCCGGGAAGCGGTGGTGGAAGATGTGGCCGTGGTCGTCGCCGATGGGCTGGCGCTGGCCGTCAAGGTGGGAGTGGAAATGGCTGTCGATGTGGCCGTACTCACCGGTGTCAACGTCGGCGTCCGTGAAGCCGTTGAAGTCGCCGTACCCGTAGGAGTGCTTGACGGCGTAGCCGTCAACGTACTCGTGGGACTCAATGTGGCCGACGGCGTGGGGGACGCGGTGGGCGAGAGAGTCGGCGTCCTGGTCGGCGACAGGGTGGGGGTCTCGCTGGCCGTGAAAGAAGGGGTCGCCGTCAAGGTTTTCGTCGGGCTCGCGGTGGGAGTGGACGTGTCGTTGACCGTGGCGGTCGGGGTCGAAGTGGCGCAGGTTCCCGTGTCCACGGGGCAGATACCCCAGGCGCTGCGGCCGTAGGTTCCCGCCACGACCACCCGGGGGCAGGTTTGGGAGATATCCAGGGTCTCGATGGTGGTGTCGGGCAGTTTCGTCCCCAATTGGGACCAGGTGGTGGTGTTGCCGCTCACGGCCTGGGTCACGAAGACCCCCACGTCGGTGGCGACGTAAACGTCCGTGGGAACTTCCGGGTCCACCAGCACCCAATTGACAGGGGCGTCGGGAAGGTTGCCGCCGATATCCGTCCAGGTGGCCCCGGTATTGGTGGTCACGTAAACGTGCCCCGCCGAGGAACCGGTGACCTGCTGAAAGGCAATGTAGGCCGTGGCCGGGTTGGTGGGGTCCACCGTAATGCAGTTGACGATCCACCAGAGCTTGGGCAAGAGGCCGGTGGTGACGTTGGTCCAACTGGCCCCGCCGTTGGTGGTGACGTCCACCTGCGGGTCAGCCGTGACCGCGTACATGACTTGGGGGTTGGAGCGGGAGACGTCCAGCGCCGTGATGTCGTTGCCCGTGAAGCTGGGGCTGATGGCGTTCCAGCCCGTTCCGCCCGCGGTGTTGGCCGGGCCCTCCCAGACGCGGGTGGTGCCCAAGATGACCGAGGCGGGCGCGCCTTGCGCGACCTTGAAAGGCACGAAGAAGGCGCTCTGGTCCGTGATCGGCGGGTTTCCCACCCCGTTGGGCCAGGTGTTGCCGTAGTTGGTCGAAATGAGCAGGCTCACGTTGTAGTATTCGGCGAAATACTGGCCCGGCGTACCCAGGTTAGCGCCCACGCAGTTTCCGTCCGATCCTGCGATCTCGTGCCAGGTCACCCCCTGGTTCTTGGTGGCTGAGGTGCCGTTATCCTGGGCGCCCCCCAGGAAATAGCCGGTGTTATTGGGGTCCGCCCCCACGTGATAAAAGAGCACCGTGTCCAGGTTGGTGTTGCCGTCGTGCCAGCTCGTGCCCGCGTTGGTGGTGTCCCAGACCCCTCCGTCGTTGCCCACATACCAGGTGGAAGGCCCCGCGAAGGCGATGGCGTGCTGGTCGCAATGCACGATGCCGCCGTTGAAGCTGTTGGTGAGGTTAACCCAGCTGGTGGCCGCGCCCGCCGGGTTGGCGGACCAGACATCGATGTTGCCCATGACAATGTTGGAGCTTCCCGGCGGCGCCGCAATGTAAAGATCATAGCCCGCCTGGTACCACAACCCGGAAGCGAGGGTATTGGCCAGGCTCACCGCGCTCCAGGTGGTTCCGTTATCGTCGGACTCGGAAAGCCCCGTGTCGGTGGCCGAGACCGGGGTGGAAAGGGCGTTGCCCGCCACCACCAGACACCACAGCTTGCCGCCTCGGGCGGCCACGCAAGCCCGGGTGAAGTTGGTGCCGCTCACCGCCGTTCCGCTGGGGAAAGGGGTCGTGGTCTGGGCCCAACTGGCGCCCTGGTTGGTGGATTTGTAGACTCCCAGCCCGTTGAAGGCCGCGTAATAAGTGGCCGTCGTGGAATCATAAGTAAGGTCTTGGCAGCCGGCGTTGCCCAAGGCCGTGCCGCTGGTGACCGTGGTGATCTTGGCCCAGGTGGTCCCGTGGTCGGTGGAGCGGTAGATGCCGAAGCGCGTCGGGTAGGGCCCTCCCGGGTCTCCCCCACCCCCATCCACGGCCCCGGCCAAGACGATAGCGGGGTTCACCGGATCGACGAGGATCTTGGAGAAGGTCATTCCATAAAGGGAGATGGTCCCGGCGGTCGAGATAAGGGTCCAGGTATTGCCGTTGTCGGTGGATTTGAAGATACCCTCGCCAAACCAGTCGTCCCCGTTATAGTCCCCCGTTCCCACGTAGAGGATGGGCGGATTGACGCTGGTGTCCAGCCCGATGGCGCCCACCGAGAGCGTCTGGTGGGGGTCGCTCAAGAGCGTATAAGTAGGCGAGGCCGCCAAGCCGTTGGTGGTCTTCCACACGCCGCCCCGGCAGGCGCCCAGGTACATGGTGTTGCCCGTGGGGTCGTTGACGGTGTCCACCGCGATGGTGTCCACCAGGCCGGAAGTGAACCCGTAAGGCCCGGCGATGGAAAGGGGCATGGGGCCCAAGGACGACCAGTCGCAGGAGGAGCTAAGGGTGGGTGGCGCCGCCGGAGGGGGCGCCGCGGGCGTTCCCCCGCCAACGGCCGTCGGCGCGGGGGCCGGGGGTGGCGCGGAATAATGCGGGACGATGACCGGAAGGCTGTGGGCTTGCTGGCGGGCCAAGTGGTGGTGCCAGGCGGAAGGCATGTTGTCCGGGCTGTGGTGCCGGTTCTTCTGCCGGATCCAGTTGTTGCGGCCCACCGCGTCGTCCCAATCCTTGTCCGGGTCGTAGGCCTTGGAATGGCCGTGGCTGTCGAAATCCGGATCGGCCGCGCCCGCACGGTCCGGATCGGTGACGGCGGGACGGTCCGGATCATCGGCGTCGCGCGACGGGGCCGCGCCGACCGGCAGGAACAACAAAGCCAGGACCAAGGCCCTGGCCAAATGGATTTTGGGGCGGAGGGATAAAAGCGCTTTAGTTGGATTCAAGAAACTCCCCCTCAGGTGTCAGCACGGGGTCTTTGTTATTGGAGAATAAGTATTTTGGCGGTGGCCGAACTCTTGGTGCCGTGGGAGTCCACGGTGACCCTAAGGATGTAGAGGCCGTTGGCCAACCCGGCCCCCTTCAGGTCCTTTTCATCCCAGTAAAGCTGGTGCCCGCCCGTGGTCCCATAGGCCCCGCCCGTCAACGCCTGGGTCCAAATGAGCCTCATCGCCATCGTGTAAATGGAAAGCGTGATCTTCGCGGCGGGATCCAGGAGCAGGGGATGGTTGGCATCCAGCATTGAACCCGTGGGGCCTGTCTGCGTCCCATTCAGGTTGAAGGAGAGGGTCGCTCCGTTGCCCGTTGAGGGGTTGGGGAAAACCAGGGCGCTTGCCACTGTCAGCGCCGCCGGGGCCGCCACGGGTTCCTGGCCCCAGACCAGGCTGCCGTTGAGGTACCCCGTCACCTGGGTATCGTCCGTGAAGCTCGTGTTGGGCGCGAAGCTCCAATCGTTGGACTGGGTCATGTTGCTCCAGTCGTTCTTGTTGAACCGGCTTTGGATTTGGATGGCTTGGCCAGGCTGGAGAACAAGGTTCCCCGTGAAAGTATAGAGGATGTAGTTGGTTTGACCTCCTAAGGTGGTGTTTTGCACGGAGACTTGCACGTCGCTGGTGACCGTGCTCCCCGAGGGCATGAGCCCCGCCCAATCCACCCAGGCTTGGACCGTCTGGTTGGTGCAGTCGCAGTTAAACCAGTACTTCACCGTCACGTTGTTGAGGCTCAAGGGTCCTGTTCCCGTATTGACCACCTGGATTTGGGGATGGGGGCTGTTGGTGGTGTCGGAGGTAACCCCGCTCAAAAGCTGGACCTTGAGGCTGGTGCTGGCCACGACCGCCGTGGGCGTAAAGGTTTGTGTGAAAGTGGGAATGTTTGAAGGTGTGAAGGTTGGAGTCAGCGAAGGTGTCGGGGGAACAAGCGTATTGGTCTTTGTGGCAGTGGCCGTCGGGGGTACCGGCGTATTTGTTTTAGTTGGCGAAACCGAAGGCGTAGCGGTGAGCGTAGCCGACGGAGTCGGCGTAGTCGAAGCCGTCGCGGTCGGAGGCACAGCTGTGTTGGTCCGGGTAGCGGTCGGCGGTACAGCCGTAAAAGTCGAGGTCGGTGGGACAGGTGTATTGGTGGCGGTCGGAGGTACCGGCGTATTCGTTTTAGTTGGCGAAGCCGAAGGCGTAGCGGTGAGCGTAGCCGGCGGAGTCGGCGTAGTCGAAGCCGTCGCAGTCGGCGGAACCGGGCTGTTGGTGAACGTTACCGTAGGCGGCACGGGTGTATTAGTGGATGTTGGTGGCACCGGAGTGTTGGTGGAAGTCGGAGGAACAGGCGTAAAGGTATCGGTAGGCGGCATAGGCGTATTCGTTGAAGTCGGTGGAACGGGAGTATTCGTGGCTGTTGGCGGGACGTCGGTAAAGGTCGAAGTGGGGGGCACGGGGGTATCGGTTATCGTGGGCGGCACCGGAGTGTTCGTCGACGTGGGAGGTACGCTTGTAAAGGTCGCGGTCGGAGGCACCGGACTGTTGGTGAACGTGGCGGTAGCCGAGTTTGTCGGCGTCACCGTCCGCGTTGCCGTGGGCGGAACCGGCGTATTGGTCTTGGTGGAAGTGAAGGTCAAAGTCGGCGGCACGGGGGTATTCGTAAACGTGGCGGTAGCCGAGTTTGTCGGCGTCACCGTCCACGTGGCCGTCGGAGGAACGGGCGTATTCGTTTTTGTTGGAGTAAAGGAGGACGTAGACGTTTCCGTAGGGGTGCTTGACGGCGTAGCCGTCAACGTATTGCTCGGCGTCAATGTCGGCGTGCGGGTGGGGGTAGAAGTCGAAGTGGTGGTAAAGGTAGCCGTAGGTGGTACGGAAGTATTGGTTTTTGTCGAAGTCGCGGTGGACGTAGTGGTTGAAGTTGCCGTGAAAGTGGGCGGTACGGGGGTGTTTGTCTTGGTAGGGGTATTGGTGGGGTTGCTCCCTCCCGGTGTGGGGGTGGGCGTGGCGAACCCGGTCATTTCCAGGCGCACATAGTCGTATTCAAAGCCTTCTCCCAGGCTGGCGCCGCCGGTCGGCCGCAAGCCGATGTCGATCTCGTTCGTGCCGGCCTTCAGCTTGTTGGCGGCGAAATCCAGGTAGGCGTCCCCCCAGGAACCCTGGGAACCCAGGCGAAGGATCGAGTCGAAACTCACGTTGGGCGGGTAGAACCCGGTAGTGGCGTTGGTGATCGATGTGTAATTGCCGTCCGTGGAGCCCATGACCGAGGCCGTTTGGACGGTACCGTTGATCGTGAGGATGCAGGCCGAGCTAAAGGCGGAAGCGAAGGCGATATAGAGCCGGGCGTTCTGGGAGGCCGAGGGGGCCGTGGCCAGGTTAAAGAAAATTTTAGAGGTTGATCCCGCGAAGGAACTGCCGGAAGGCACGGTAGGCTGGCAATAGTTCCAGTCCGTGCTGGGGTTGCTGGTTCCCACCACGAAGCTCACGCCGTTGGGGTACTGGGCCTGGTAGGCCATGAAGGCGCCCCAGGTGGCCGGGACGTCGTAGGGGGCGCCTCCCGCGTAGGCGGGCAGGATGCCGCTATAGGGTATCGACTGGTTTTCCCCGTTGTTGAATTCGTTGGAGTCCCGGTCCGGGGTCCCGATGTCCCACACCGTGGGCCCGAGCCGTAAGGGGCTCCAGGTTACCGTGCCCAGGTTGAGGGCTTGGCCCGCGCCCACGGTCACGTTGGCTTTCTCGTAGGTGCCGACCACGCCGGGTCCGAAGGCCCAGAAGTTATAGGTGCCGGGCAAAACGTTGGGGATGGTGAAGCTTCCGCCCGCCACCGTCCTCACCCAGAATTGGTAGGTCAGGTACTGTTGTTGGAAATCCACCCCGCCGTCCACTGGCGCCAATCCGACCCACAAACTTACGGGCGAAGTGTTCGGGGCATAGGGGTCATTGATGGCGAGGGTGCCGCTCACGGTGGCGCGGCCGCCCGTCTGCGGATAGGCGGAGCCCGTCATGCCGGTGGGCGTCTGGGGGTTGAACCAGGTATAGGGCCAGGCGCCCTGCTCGGCGGCCGCCTGGGCTTGGGCATCGGCCCAAAGGGTCCGCGCCTTCAGGGAAACGGGGTCGCTGGAGGAACCGTCATACTTGTTGGCGTAAATGAAGGCCGGGCCGAAGGTCTTGGAGGAGAAGGTTCCCGCGGGCTGGTCCTGGGTCAGGCCATAACCGTAATGTCCTCCCCCGAACATGTCCAATAGGGTGTTTCCGATGTGCTCGGTGAGTTCCCGGTGCATGGGCCCGCCGTCCAGGTACTCATGGCTGGGGAAGGTCTGCCACACGCCGTAGGGCGTGGTCGAGGATGCCCATCCGTAGACGTCTTCTTTCCCCAGGGGGGCGCTGTAGGAATATTTGCAGTTCGTAAGCCCGTTATAGGGGCCGGCGGTGTATTGCATCACTTCCTGCGGGGCTCCCGGCACGGTGGTCACGGCCGTACTCGGAGGGGCCATCTGGCGGAAACGGTAGGGGTCCACAGCCAGCCAGTCGAAGGCCGAACCCACGTACATGTTGGAGCGCAGTTCGGCGCCGGGGTAATCGGCGTAGCTCGCCTCGTGGGTGAGGATCATGGTGTCGTAGATGCCCTGCTGCCCGCGGTTGAGGTCGTAATAGACCGCCATGTCCATGGGGCTGGCGATCGTTTGAAGGAGCACTTCCGCCTGGTTGCCGCCGTTATTGGCCGGGTTGACGGTCAGGGTATAGGTGGGGTTGGAGAGGGTGGGCCCTCCGGAGCCGTCGAAATAAAAATAACCGCCGCCATTGCCCCCGGATAGGAGGTTCACCCCGTTAAAAGTGAAGTTGGTGATGTTCCCGTTGCTCTTGTCGATGGTGATGGAGACGATGCCGTTGGCCAGGACCACCGTGCCGCCGTTGTCGGTCACGGTTACGTTGTTGCCGGTGCCAGTGCCGCCGCCGGGCACGTTGGCCAGGGCCGGAAGCGCTGCCATGAAAAGGCAAATGACCGAAGCGCCAAAAATGATTTTGGGGGAAGTACGGCTCATGGACTCTCCGCGCCTTCAAGCGCGATTTAATTTTTCATTCCCGGTGAAAGACATTTCCCCGGCACCAAAATTGTTTTTACGCGGGACGTCGGGGGACATTCCTCCGAACGGCGGCGAAACATTCCGGCTCGAACAGGATTCTTCCACTACCTTTAGGGCCGAACAAGATGAAAGCGTCGTGAAAGTGGTTAAACGGGAAGCAGGTGGATGGACAGCCCACCTGTAGCTTAGTGCCACCGGGAACTGTTTTTATTCCATGGAATCTTCCAGACGGGGTTTATCGATCAAAGATTGGATGTTTTTCGAAAGGATGAAAATTAACGGGCACTGTTTCGGTACTTTTTCAACCAATCCTCCAACGCGGGGTTGGGAGACAGCTTCAGGGATTGGTCGAAACAGCGGATGGCGTAATCCTTCTGGCCCATTTGGTAATAGACATTCCCCAAGGCCGACCAAAGAACGCTGTTGTGGGGGGCGATTTTAAGGGCTTCCACATAGGTCTTCGCCGCTTCGGTTTGCTTCCCTTCTTTTTCCAGTTCCTGCCCCTGGGCCAGGGGGTCGCTCGAAATCTTGAAATGCACTTCCACGTCCTGGGGGTTGGGAGAGGGTTGGGGGGCCGGTTGGACGATTGTCACCGGCACTTGGACCTGCACGGGCACCTTCACGATCTCCTTGGGAAGGCTGAACTCATAGGCCAGGCTGATGCGGTGGGAAGTCCCCAGGCTCCCGAAGGGCAAATAGGCGTAATCCAGCGAAAAAGCCGCGAGTTTGAGCCCCGCCCCGGCCGTGAAGTTGGTAAGGCCCCCCACTTGGTTGTCGTAAAAAGGAACCTGGCCTCCCACCCTTATGGACCATTCCCGGTTGAGCACGCATTCCAGCCCGCCCTGGCCCGAAGCCGTGCCGTTGGGGATCCAGGAGGCGGAGAGGGCGGTCAACAGTCCCAGGTTCGGGTTAAGGTCCCAGTGCAGGGACCCGCCCCCCTTGAGCTCGCCCGAAAGGGAGTTTCCCGCCACCGGCGTGCCCAGGTTGAGGTAGGCCAGCCCGAAACGGAGGTCCTTTTGGGGCGACCAGAGCAATCCCAAATCCGCCGCCAGGCTGTTGTAGAGGTCGTTGACCACCTTTTGCTGGAGCCCCCTCACGGAGAGACCTGTGGAGAACCCCTTCGCCCATTCCTTTCCCCAGCCCGCGGTCAGCCCGATGTCGGTGTCGTTGTAGCTCCCTTGCGAAACTCCGAAATTGTCACGCAGGTCCAGGCTACCCCAGCTCACGTAATCCAGGGCGAAGGCCAGTCCGCCGAAATCCCCGCCTGGAAATCCCCCCTCGAGGGTTTCCTGGAAGGTCCCGGCCAGGTAGCTGTTGTGGTGAAGGGCCACAGAGGGGCTGGCGAGGCCTGAAAGTCCCGCCGGGTTGAAGAAGAGGGCCGAAGCGTCGTCGGCCACACCCACGAAGGCCGAGCCCAGGGCCATATCCCGGGCCGAACCCTGCAGGTTGTCCAGCGGCGAGGCCAGCGCGGCCGTGCCCGTCACCGTCTGCGCATCACAGGTAACGAATGATTGAACCACCAAGACACCAAGGGCACCAAGAACGGAAAACACCCTGATCATCCGGCCAAAACGACCACGATTCTTTCTGTCCATAAAAATTGAAGGTTTTTC
>Ga0335085_10004778_pt1 | contig 22200 bp, 16 predicted proteins | sample Lox_Sample_45_FD_206712 | JGI IMG/M metagenome (GOLD analysis project Ga0335085, IMG submission 206712) | Soil microbial communities from Loxahatchee National Wildlife Refuge, Florida, United States - Lox_Sample_4.5 | ecosystem: Environmental > Terrestrial > Soil > Wetlands | place: USA...
AAGCGGCACTGAGAACGCATGGATTTCGGATCCCGACGGTACACATGCGCAGCAAATTACGCACGAGAGGACAAACCTCATCATGAGCGCCGCCTGGGCGGCGGACGGCGAAGCGATCGCAGTCGAGCATATCGATGGTCGCTATCCTGCCCGCTTTGCTTCGGACATTCGCCTCTGCGATCTGCGAGGGGGCTGCCGCATTATCGTGCCCACCCCAGCTAACGGCCGCGACGTGGCCGAGCCCAGCTTGTCTCACGACGGTCGCTTCATCTACTACACCGAGCGACTCGCTCCTTCGTTTGGCATATATGTCGACGGGAACCACATCAATTACGCGGTCCGGCGCCGCGACCTTCAAAGTGGTGCGGTCGAGGAGATCGCGAGTGGTTGGGGCAGCGCATTGGCGCCCCAAGTTTCGCCCGACTCCCGGTCCCTGGCGTTCGTGCGACGCGTGATGAACAAGACCGTGCTCTTCGTTCTGGACCTCGCGACGAGATCTGAGCGGCCGGTTTACGACAGGCTCGATCGTGACATGCAAGCCTCCTACGAGGCTCAGGCGAATTACTTTCCGCACTTCAGCTGGTTTCCTGACAATCGTCGCATCGCGATTTGGGGAAAAGGCAAGCTCCTGCAGGTGGATACAGAGAGCGGTGCCGTCAAAGAGATTCCGTTTCGAGTAACGGCCCATCACCGCGTGATCGAGCCCACGCGCTTTCGCAACGATATCGAGCCTTCGAAGGTTGTGGTGCGCGCGATCCCCAGCCTCGCCCCGTCGCCCGACCAACGAACTTTGGTCTTCAGCGGTGTCGGTCACTTATGGCGCAAGTCGCTCCCCGTGGGCAGACCCACTCGCCTGACTGGCGGCCGTGCATTCGGTTTCGATCCCGCGTTTTCAGGTGACGGGAGGAAGCTCGCGTACGTCGCCTGGGATGACGAACGGGGCAGCAGTCTAACGGTTTCCGATGCGCAAGGCGGCAGCGTGAAGTCGATCACCAAGAGCTGGGGAGTCATTCGACAGCCGCGCTTTTCGCCCGATGGCAGTCGGATCACCTTTCGCATTCTGGAACCGGACACCAGCATGGGGGGAGGCGGTCGCGCAAAGCCGGGCGTGTACTGGGTGAACTTAATGAGCGGTCAATCCCACTGGCTCGCGAAGGATGGCGATGCACCCCAATTCTCTCCGGATGGTCAGCGCGTTTATTTCGTCGAGACGGACGCCTCCGGATCAAGTCCGAAAGAGGTACTACGTAGCGTGAACCTCGAAGGGCTCGACCCACGCGAGCACGCGCGCACGCTCAATGCTGACACCTCGGAACTGCGTATCAGTCCGGATCTCAAATGGCTCGCGTTTCGGGAGAAGCAGCAATATTACCTCATTCGTTACCATGAGACAGGTGGCCCATTCGTCGTCTGCGCTGAAATCAAGGAGCTCCCAGCGCACAAGCTCACCACTCAGGGTGGTTACGCACTTACTTGGTCACTCGACTCATCTCAACTGTACTGGACTTTGGGTGCACAGTTCTATCGGATTCTTGTGAACGCACTGCCCTCCTCAACGCCGCCGCCCTACGCTACGGCTGACCTTGAACTGCCAAGTGACGTTCCCGCGGGAACGCTAGTGCTGGCAAACGCACGCGTTATTCCCATGGACAAGGGCGAGCACGTGCTTGAGCACGGTACCGTCGTGGTGGTCGGCAACCACATTAGCGCCGTGGGACCCAGTGCTACAGTGAAAGTACCTACCGGCGCGAAGGTGATTGACCTTGCAGGTAAGACCATCATGCCCGGCCTCATCGATGCCCACGGACACATCGATTGCTGCTTCGGGTTGGGCGTGGCGCCGCAGAAGCAACCGACGCGCTACGCTGCCCTCGCGTTCGGTGTGACGACCAACTTCGATCCATACCCGACCGAGCTGACGAGCTACGAGAGTACAGAGCAGACGATCGCAGGAATCATCGTTGGGCCGCGATGGATCGGAACAGGCGGTGCGATCTGGGGTCGTCGGGAGCAGAGCTCGAAACTATACGTACCCTTGAATAATTTTGCGGATGCACAGGACCTGATGGCTCGCAAACGCGCGGTCGGCGGCATCGTGATCAAGAGCTATCGCTATCCTAGCCGCGCCCAGCGGCAGATGCTCATCAAGGCTGGGCGCGAGGCTCAAGTGATGGTGGATGTAGAGGGAGAGAGTCAGTTCTACAACAACATCACGATGATCTTGGATGGACACATGAACCTCGAGCACAGCTTACCGGTTGCGAACTACTACGATGACATGGTGCAGCTCATGTCTCTCGCACATCTGCACAACACCCCAACCCTCGTAGTAACTTTCGGTGAACTATTCGGCGAGAACTATCTGTATCAGACCACTGAGGCCTGGAAGGATGCGAAGGTCCGCATGTACATCCAGGAGGCATTGACCGGTTACAGCCCGCTCAAGACCCCCTATGGAGCGCCCCCGTATTCCCGTGCGATGACCACCATCTGGGCAGCCGATGAGATTTATGACATAGGCTTCCGTTCAGTTTCCCGTTCGGTCAAGAAGCTCGACGATGCGGGCGTCGTAATCCACGTCGGATCGCACGGTGAGGAACCTGGACTCGCCATGCATTGGGAGATGGTTCTGCTTTCACAGGGCGGTATGAGCAACATGCATATCCTGCGAGCGGCCACCATCAATCCAGCAGAAATGCTCGGAATTGACTGGCAGTTGGGTTCTCTCGAGACGGGCAAACTTGCCGACCTGATTGTTCTAGATAAGAACCCGCTGGAGGACATTCACAACACGAACACCGTGCGGTTCACGATGGTCAACGGCCGGCTCTACGATGCCTACACCATGAACGAGATTGGCAATTACGATCGTCCCCGAACGAAGTTCTACTGGGAGCTGCAGCAGACAAACGGTATCGATTGGAACGAGGCATGGGGAGGCCGCTGAGCATGATTTCGCGACTTGTCGCGTTCTTCGGTGCGTGCACGTTAGTGTTGACGACGGCCCACGCGGACAGTGGCTGGGATGTGGAGAACACGGGTCAGCCCTACATCGACGCTGACTTCACGGTAACCGAAGGCACCTGGATGAGCGTAGATGTGAGTCCCGACGGTCGGGCACTCGTCTTCGATCTCCTCGGTGACATCTACATGCTGCCAGCATCGGGGGGCGAGGCTAAGCTCATCCATGGCGGCGCTGCCATGCAGCGGGATCCCCGTTTCAGTCCCGATGGCAAGATGCTCCTTTACGTGAGTGATGCGAGCGGTGGCGACAACGCATGGGTGTCGAACGTAGATGGCTCAAGTCCGAGGCAGATCACATCAGAAACAGTGAATTCGATTACCGGGCCGACGTGGGGGCCAGACGGCACCTATATCGCCGCAGCGCGCCTTTTCTCGAGCGATGACAAGTTGCACTCAGCCGAACTGCGCCTGTTCGAGCTTGCCGGAGGAACAGGTCGGCTTCTCGTCCCGGTTCCGGCCAGCGGCGAGAACGTACATGAGCCGCAGTTCTCGCGCGATGGAAAATACCTCTACTACACCGAAAAGGTATCGCCGCGTACGGATTCCGTCGTCTATATCGATGCGAATCATATCAACTACGCCATCATGCGTCGGGATCTGCGCACGGGATGGACTGAGGAACTCATCAAGGGGTTTGGAAGCGCGACGACTCCCGAGTTGGCCCCGGATGGCAACCGGCTCGCGTTCATTCGTCGAGTCAAGGCGAAAACCGTCCTGTTTGTGTACGACATCGCAACGGGCGAACAGCGACCGATCTTCGATGGGCTCGATCGCGATGACCAGGCCGATTATATCGGTCAGGGGATGTACTACCCTCAGTTCGGCTGGTTCAACGACAGCCGGCATGTGGCGATCTGGGCCAAGGGAAGGCTATGGAAGATCGACATGGAAAGCGGCGAAACCGCAGAAATCCCGTTTCGCGTGCACGCCCATCATCGCATCACGAAGCCACCTCGGTTCACCCATGAATTGGCTCCCAAGACATTCACGGTGCGCGCCATTCGCCATCTTGCCTTCTCTCCAGGTGGAGAGACGGTGGTGTTCAACGCGCTCGGACGGCTGTGGCGCAAGATGCTACCGGCGGACAAGCCCGTCCGGCTGACACACTCGAGCGCCTTCGAATTCGAGCCGGCCTTCTCGCCCAACGGGAAACTCATCGCGTATGTCGAATGGCAGGATGAGACGGGAGGGGTCTTGAAGCTTACCGACCGCAACGGTAGCCCGGTCCGCACATTACTCAAAAGCGGCGGCGTTGTGCGCTCACCGGCATTCTCGCCTGACGGAACCAAGCTTCTCTACAAGATAGACATGGGTGATCGGTGCCTAGGCGGTCACGAAGCCCGAATCGGCATCTACTGGATTGATCTCAAGGGTGGCGAGAGCCACTACGTCACAGCGCCCGGCATCGCGCCCATGTTCTCACCCGACGGGCAGCGGATCTATTATTCGCTTGAAGAGTACGTCGATCATCAGACGGTGACGCGCCTGGAGAGCGTCAATCTTCAGGGCTTTGATCGCAGAGTGCATGTCACCACGCGCGATGCAGATACCTCGGAGTTGCGGCTCAGCCCCGATCTGCGCTGGCTGGCTTTCCGTGACCACCAGCAGTACTACGTTGCACCCTATCGTGATTCAGGCATCCCCTTTCTTATTGGGACCTCTGGTGAGTCGGTACCGGTCGAGCGCCTCACCGCACTCGGAGGATATGAACTCACCTGGTCTTCGGATTCGAAAACGGTGCGCTGGGCACTCGGTGACACGCTTTACGCTGCTTCGATCGCCGACCGTTTCCAACCAGGCGGTGACCCACAGCTTGCGACTAGCTCCGTGAGCCTCGAAGTACCGGCTGACGCACCAAAGGGAGTGGTTGCCTTCGTCAACGGGCGCATCATTACGATGGCGGGTGATGAGGTCATCGAACGTGGGACCCTGATTGTGAACGGTAATCGGATCGAGGCGATCGGCAAGGCGGCCGACGTTGCCGTTCCGTCCGGCGCCAAGGTGATCGATGTCGCCGGTAAGACTTTGATGCCTGGTCTATTCGACATGCACGGTCACATCAACAACTGCTATTACAGTTCCTCCGGACTCATACCCCAGAAGCAGCAATCGCGCTATGCAGATCTCGCCTATGGCGTCACGACGAACTACGATCCTTACACCTCTGAGCTCTCCGCCTACTCCCAAAGCGAGATGACCCTGTCAGGAGACATGGTTGGGCCGCGTTCCATCGAGTCGGGATCTGTAGCCTTTGGCCGTACGGGAAAAGGCGACCACACATTTATCCCGATCAATAGCTACGAGGACGCGCGTGCGCTCATGGAGCGCAAGAAGGCATTGGGTGGGATCATCGTCAAGAGCTACCGCCAGCCGATGCGCAGCCAGCGTCAACAGCTCATAAAGGCGGGCCGCGATACCGGCATCATGGTCGACGTCGAGGGGGAAAGTAACTTTTTTAACAACATTACGATGATCCTCGATGGTCAGACGAATCTGCAGCACAACATGCCCGTTGCCACGTATTACAACGACGTTGTGCAACTCATGCGGTACGGGCAGACGCCGCATACGCCCACTCTCGTGATCGTGTTCGGCGAGTTGCTCGGTGAGAACTACATCTACGAGCACACGCGCCTTTGGGAGGACCCGAAGGCAAAAGAATTCGTCCAAGTCACGACGAGCGGCTATAGTCCCCTCGCGCCCGGACACTACGCACCACCGTACGTGCGCAATATGACGACGATTCACGCCGCCGACGAGATATACGATATCGGCTTCAGGTCGGTGTCCCGATCAATCAAGAAGCTGGATGACGCGGGCGTGATCATCAATGCGGGCTCCCACGGCGAGGTCGCAGGCCTGGCAGAGCACTGGGAAATGTGGCTGCTGGCCGAAGGAGGGATGAGCAACTTGCACGTGTTGCGCACAGCCACGCTCAATGGCCCGAGGACTCTTGGCTTTGCCAAGCAGGTCGGCTCGCTCCAGGTGGGTAAACTCGCGGACCTTCTCGTGCTCGATCGAAATCCCCTCGAGGACATTCACAACACGAACACCGTGCGCTTCACGATGGTCAATGGACGGCTCTACGACGCCTACACGATGAACGAGATTGGCAACTTTGCCAGACCGAGAGGCAAGTTCTACTGGGAAGTTGGGCGAACCAATAACATCGTCACGGAATGGAAAAAGGCCTGGTCACACCAGTGAGCTGCACAGCGGCCTCCCGCAGTCCTTCTATATTGATCGCTGACTCGCCTCCCGAAGAGCGGTCGAAAGCGCTTGGAGAAGCAGGTCCGCATCGGCTCGAGCGAAGATCAGAGGCGGTCGGATCTTGAGCGTATCGCTGCGCGGTCCAGTAGTCCCAATCAGCACGCCCAGGCGTCGCATCTGATTGGCGAGCCGCTTTGCGGTTGCTGGAGATTCCGTCTGAACGCCAATGAAGAGGCCAATGCCGCGCACGTCCGTGAGGGCACTATGTGATTCTGCAAGCTCGCGCAGCTTCTGCTCGATATATGAACCCACCTCGCGGACATGGGCTATCAGGTCTTCCCTTTCAATGACCTCGAGGACCGCCAGACCAACTTCACAGGATACGGTGTTGCCGCCATATGTATTGAAGTATTGCGTGCGACTGGCAAACTCCTTGGCAACCTCAGCGCGCGTCACGATTGCGGCTATCGGATGACCGTTTCCCATCGGTTTGCCCATGGTCACGATGTCCGGTATCACGCCGTGGCGCTGAAATCCCCACATCCCCTCGCCGGTACGACCGAAGCCCGGTTGCACCTCATCGGCAATGAAGAGACCGCCAGCGTCGTGGATCGCCTCAACGGCCTCGGCGAGAAAGCCTGCGGGATGTGAAATGACCCCATCGCTCGAGAGGATCGTGTCGATGATCAGCGCGGCTGGTCTTACCGCTGCGCGCTGCATTGATTCAATGCATTCGCGTACTCTTGACCCGAACGCTGCCGGATTGGACGGTGCAACTTCAAAGCCGAAAACATTCGGCCCCAACGCGATCCCGGAAGCGGGGGACAGGGCTGCGGTCGCCTCGGTCGTACCGTGGTAGGCGTACTTGGTGACGATGAAACCCGTTCCAGCGGTGGCCGCCTTGGCGATGCGCACCGCTAGGTCGTTTGCCTCGCTCCCCGTGCACGTGAACGTCACGTGCCGCAACTCTTGAGGCAAAGTTGCGATGAGCCGCTCAGCAAGCTCCAGCGGAGCATCCGTCAGATATCGCGTGTGAGTATTTAGCAAGCGGGCCTGACGAGAGAGCCTATCGACGACGTACGGGTGCCCGTGTCCGACAACCGGCACGTTGTTGTACGCATCCAGATAGCGCCGCCCGTCGGCATCGAACATCCAGACTCCTTCGGCACGCACCACATGCACCGGTTCATCGTAAAACAGTCGGTATGTCGAGGAGAGAACTCGCTCCCGTCTGGATAGGAGATCAAGCTCACGTGATGATGGCATGCAATGTTTCCTAGCTCGGTTCGCCATTAAGCTTTCGGGTCGTGAGATCCCGAGCCAATTCGATCCGCCCTTGGATATGCGCGGACTCCATCGGCTGAAAATGCCCGGATTGCGGATTCTGAGCTCGATGCCACGATGGGATCAGTACGCCCTGCAGAACCCGGCCAGCCGCGAGCCGCGGCAGAAGCTGCAGCTCCCGCGAATCGAGCGGCTCCACGGACTGATAGCCGCTCAGGAATTCCTCGATGCACTCAGGGAGCGCCGATGCATTAGCGATCTGGCCAACCAGGGCAATGGCGACATCGGCCACCAGGGCTGTGTGCACTGCATCGCCGAAGTCGATCACCCCGATGACACGCGCTTCATCCATCGTATCCACCAACAGATTTGTGACGTTGAGATCGTTGTGCACAACTTGATGGCGTACGCTTGCGAGTTGAGGCCGAACTTCTACCTCGAACTCCGCGATAAAGCTTTGCACAAAGCGCGTTTCGGGAAAGTCAGGAAGCTCCGACAGCAAAAGCCGCAGATGGCCAACGTTTTTCAGATCCCACAGCAGCGTGCGATGACTTGCGGGATGCACGAAGTCGCGCAGTGCGCGCCCCAGCCGGGCTGCGATTCGGCCGCATTCCGCGCGTTGTTCCCGAGACCTCGAGGCGGACGCGAGCCGTTGCCCGGGCAGGAACGTAACGAGACTCGCCGTTCGTTGCCTTCCCAGTTCGTCTTTGAAATTGATGGAGGAGCGGCCACCTCGAGCTCGGCAGACCCTTGGACAGGGAAGGCCTGGATCCGCCTCTTCGATGTGGAGAAGGGCTGCTGTCGGTAGCTCGCTGACCGAAGGGTCCTCAGCCGCATGTGCCACTTTGAACACATATCCTGGGCCAACAGATGTGGCCAGCTTGAAGTTCTCATCGCGCTCGCCGGTCAATCGCTCTGCTCGGACGCTGATGCCATAGTGTTCCCACACCAGCCGCTCAGCCGTCTCCGAAGTCAATAAGTGTCCCCCGCACACCATGGTCGAGAGAAACCGCTTGAGTTCAGTCTCCATGGCACAAGATCGGGTAATCGGTCGCTCACTCGCTGTACTTGAAGCTCACCACAGGAACCTCACTCACCGAGGTGCCTACTGCGCCTCGGCTGTTGCATAGGGCCACGTTGCCAGGTAGCGCTACTCGGCCACCCTCAGCGCTGCAGCGCCTGCAGTCTCGGCTGATCGGATGCCAAAGCGCTCATGAGCCACTGTCTGAATAGCCGAATCAGCGGTGCATCCCAGCGGTCTGACCGGGCGACGAGCCGGTAGGTGCCCATGGTTTGCGGCTGAAAGCTGGGTCTGCCCTTTCCCACGTCAACGAGTCGCCCGCTAGAGAGATCATCAATCGCAATCAAGTGGTTCGTGAGCGCGATCCCGCGCCCGTTGCGCGCGGCTTCGAGCGTCAGGTGCCCTTGCCACAGGCGGGGTCCCGTAAGGTCCATATCCTCGAGCACGCCGTGCGCTGCGAGCCAGCTGCTCCACCGGCTGAAATTCTCCTCGTGGAGGAGCTTATGGCTTAGCAGGCTGCGTGGCTCGTGGATTGGCGGAGCTATGGACAGATAACTCGGGCTGGCGACAGCGACGATCGGAACCGTCGTCATGTCGAGGCTGCGCAATTCGGCAGGCTGCTCCTCCACTCTCGCATAGGAGGCGATGAAGCGAATATCGATATCCATTTCATGCGAAGAAAACTCGAACCCTCGATCTGTGGGCCGGAGCTCAATGTCGAGATTGGGGTGGGCCTTCTCGAATTCTGCAAGCCGGCGCGATAGCCAGTGCAGCGCGAATCCTGGAATACAGCGCAGATGCAGACGCCGGTAATCACCATGTCGCATGAGGTCCAGCGTGGCATGCGCGATCATGTCCATCGCCGCGGCAATCTGACGGTGATAACGAGTCCCCGCTTCGGTGAGTACGACCCCCGCGGCAGTGCGCTCGATCAGCGTCGCACCCGTCCAGGCCTCGATCGCACGCAGATGGCGGCTGATGACCGCATGGTCACGGTACAGGTTCTGTGCGGCCTTGCGCACGCCACCGAGCCGTGCAACGGCATCGAACGCACGCAAGGATTCAAAGGGTGGGAGCGATTTCCGCGATGGCGGCGTGGCGGTTGGCGCCGGGCTTTCGTGGCGGTCTTCTGGCTTCATCGTGCGCTCCGCGCAGGCTATGGGCTAGTGCACGATCATCCGGCGCCCTCTCCGGGCTGTCAAAGTCCTCGCTGCCGACGCTCAGCCTGCCTCGCCGAGTGCCGCGAGCTGTGGCTCCGCATCATCCAGAGAGCGGATGATGATCGACACCATCTCGTCGATCTCCTCATGAGTGATGATGAGCGAGGGAGACAGTACGAGAGTATCCCGCACGGCGCGCACCATGAGTCCGTTCTTGATGCAATGGTCGCGCACGATCACGCCGGCCTTTCCCTCCGAGCCCCCACAGCGGCGGTTCGTGCCCTTACGAGATACGATTTCTATCCCGGCAATCAATCCTAGAGAGCGTGTCTCGCCTACCCGCGAATGCGCTGCGAGCCTTTGGAGCGCCTGGGCTAAATAGGGACCTGTGTCACCGGCGGTACGCGCGACCAGGTGCTCCCGTTCCATAATCGAGATGTTTCTGAGCGCAACGGCGGCCGCCGTGGGGTGACCCGAATAAGTGTATCCGTGCACAAACGGCCCGCTCGCGCTGCGTAGGACCTCCACAATCGCTGTCGAAACTCCAACGGCGGAAATGGGCAGGTAGCCGGAAGACAAGCCCTTCGCCATAGAGACGAGATCGGGCCTCACGCCGTAATGCTGAAACCCAAACCATTCGCCTAGCCGGCCAAATCCGCAGATCACCTCGTCGGAGACGAGGAGAATCCCATACTTTCGACAGATCGCCTCCACCCGCGGCCAGTAACCCCGTGGAGGAATGATCACTCCGCCGGCACCTTGTACGGGTTCGCCAATGAAGGCAGCCACCTTCTTGGGTCCCACCGACAGGATCCGCTCCTCAATCGCCTTGGCAGCCCTCTCAGCGAACGAATCGGGGTCTTCCCCAAATCCTTCGTTGAACGCATAGGGAGCCATGACGTGCTCGACACCGGTTAACCAAGGACCGCCCTGCTTGCGCATGGTGTCCATGCCACCAAGACTCACTCCGCCGATCGTAGAACCGTGGTAAGCGTACTGCCGGGACACGAAGACATTCCGGTCAGGCTCGCCCCGGAGCTGCCAGTAATAGCGAACAATTCGGATTACCGTGTCGATGGCTTCCGAGCCTGAACTGTTGAAGAACACATGCGAGAGCGCACCCCCCAGTAACTCGGAAACCTTCGCGGCCAGCAGCACCGCGGGTGCGGTCGTTGTTCCAAAAAACTCGTTGTAATAGGGAAGTTCGCGCATTTGTTCGTAAGCAACGCGCGCGAGCTCCTCGCGGTTGTAGCCCACATTCACGCACCAGAGCCCCGCCATGCCATCGAGCAGCGACTTGCCCTCAGTATCGAAGATTCGACAGCCCTCGGCTCTTGCAATAATGCGGTTACCGCCGCGCTCCTGGATGAGGCGGTAGTCCTGCTGAGCAGGCAGATGATGCTCTACGTCGAGGCGCCGAAGCGTAGTGACGGGTGTTGAGAGACTCATAGGTACCTAGTGGATTGCTTGCCGAATGCCGATTTGCTGCCAGTGTCCCGGGTTGATCACAAGCGTGCCGGGCTTGCCGAAATCGAGCACGAGGGGATAACGGTTGCCCGAAACGGTGAACTGAGTGCCTCCGAGAATTTGCAGCTCGATGCGCTGTTCCAGTGGTATAGCGTATGCCTTTCGCTTTCCGGTTGCCTGCGCAAAGAGCCGACCCGCGTCCGCACTGATGCTGACCGTGACGAACGGACTGAAGACATAGTCGCCGGAATAGGTGCGTAGTGCGCCTGAGTCCATCCGCGTTGCGCGAGCGGCGGGGCTCGCAATGGTGGGCTGTTCCGGGACGGACGACAGGATTGCATCCCACATGACTTCCGCGGCGAGAACATCCAGATCGACGTTTGGAGTCTCAGATTCATCGACCGATCGATCGAGCTCGGCGGTTGATACGGCGTAAAGAACATCACCGTCAAATTCTGTCGAGAACGGCTGAATCGCCCGGCTCATTGAGCTATGCACGTGTGTGGCTAACCGTTCCAGCTGCGCCCGGGCAAGCTTCTGGTTCGTGACAATGAGGCTGACAGTCGTATTGTGATCGGCGTGCTGATCGCTGGAACTTGCGTGCCACCCAGGTCTTCGACTCGCAGGGTAACCGGCGAGCAGATCCGTCGTATGCAGATCCTTCGGCCAGCCCGCATCCGCGTAGCAGGCGGCAACCCGCCCATCCCGTCGGGTGACGACACCGAATGCATTCACGACGACGAACGCTGCCAGCTTCAGATCCCCAATTTGACGGAACGACGCGCCTTGGCCGGAAAAGGCGCCGCAGCCGAAAATACCGCCTGTCTTGGCGATACGACCGGCGCCTTGCGCACCCAGGGCAAACAGGCCTGGGCGTGCGGCACGATAGGCGGCTTGCGCGAGGCGCTTGTCCGGATAGATCTCGTTCAATCGCCGCTCGCCAAGGTCGTAGATGATGGCGCCGACTGTAAAGGCAACGTTGTCCCAGAGACCATCACGAAGCCCGTCGTCCTTCATTGCGGTGGCAACGGCTGTCGTGCTCTCGAGTCCGTACCAGGAGCCTCCGGAAAATACCACCGCATCCAGCTCCGGAACTTCATAGCCAATTCGGAGGTAGTCCGTGTTCACGGTGCCAGGTCCACCACCACGAACGTCAACGGCCCCGAAGACCCGCTTGGCAAAGCGGACCACGGTCACACCGGTGGGACCCTCCTCGTATTCTGCAGTGCCGATCTGAAGAGTGGGCCAGTCGAATCGCAGAACCCGATCACCCGCGTTCAAGACAGGGACGAGCGAAGACTGATCTGAAGATGGCACGTGCGGTGATTCTTGCCCGAGGGAATTGCCGCAGAATAAGGCGCCGACAATCCAAGGGCAGAATCGAGCGGCCTTGACGCAGAGGCTGGCGAGGGAACTCCACATCAAGCCATTAGAACATAGTGAGGAGCGGGCAACGAGGTGACAACTGCGCCCACCCCGGTGAATTCTTCGCCCCACCTAGCCCGGCACGAATGCCAAAATGGGATGGGTGATTCGGATCTTCCATCGCTGGCTCGGCTTGATCGCTGCGTTGTTCTGGATACTCCAGGCCTCGACGGGGGTGCTCATCGTCTTTCGATGGGAAATCGACGATGCGACACTTGCGGGTGCTCGATCGTCTTTTGACGCAAATTCCCTGGCAACATCCATCGAAACAGTGATGCGCGAGCGCGGTCCTGTTTCCTCGGCGTGGGCCTCGTCCAATGCCGCTGATCGGTTTGATATTTACTATACTGACCTTTCGGGTGCTGAGCGCATTCGCCGGGTCGACGCCGCGGGCCGAAACCTTCGTGACCGGCCAGCCAGCGCCGTTCTGGTCAAGGGCGCCATTTTTGACACGTTGAGTGAATTCCATCAGTCACTGCTTGGCGGCGCGACCGGTACTTGGGTCATTCGGATCAGCGGCTTGCTCTTGCTGACGAATCTGATCATGGGACTTCGACTGGTTTGGCCGAGAGCGGGACTCTGGTCTCGCGCGATGTTCTTTCATCCAAAGGGCCCGAGGCGGATCGTACTCTGGCATCGCCTCCTGGGATTATGGGGCGTATTTCCGGCCCTATTGCTCGTAATGGCCGGCCTGCTACTTACTTACGCAGACGACCTCGAGAGGTGGCTCGCCGTCGTGAGAACCGATCCGGCTCCGATTTCTGGCCCGAGCAACCCGCTCATAACGGCCGGCACCGCCCTCTCCATCGCGCTTTCTCGTTACCCAAGGGCGACGGTCTCGGCAATCCAAATGCCGACAGCTGCCCAACGGTGGTATCGCGTCCGCCTCCGACGAGAGAGCGACTTTCGAAGGAATTGGGGTCTAACGGCCGTCGTCGTCAATGCCTCGAATGGGGCTGTGATCGATGACACACCTGCCCCCCTACCGAACACGCGGCGGGGCATGCTAGATCTTCTATACCCGTTTCATACGGGTCAGATCGCCGGCTGGCCTGGGCGCGTCTTTGTACTCTGCGTCGGTGGCTGGGTTATCACGATGATCACCCTCGGGCTTGTCTCGTGGGCGCGCCGCCGACGACAGCAGCCGCAATAGTTGCGCCGAACATCGGGATGCAGGCTTATTCGATTGCGAGCGGCGCCATCCAAGCGGCGATCTGAGCGTCGCCCTCGGCCCCTCTAGCAAGCAATCGCTGGATTACGCGGCGCCGATCGCCCACAGGATGATTCTGGCTGAGCTTGGTAATACCGTCGATGCGTTCAATCGAGAAGCGCAGGGAACGAATCCTTGGCAATAGAACATCAACCCTCCCAGGCGGAGCATCTTCAAGCGACCACGGTGGCAAGTTCTCGTGCTCGAGTTCCGCTGCTGTATGGCGAAGGATCGCAAGTTGTCGTTCAGGATCATCAATGGGCTCGAGGCTGCCGCGCACCTGGACTGAGATGTAGTTCCAGGTTGGCACGGTGAGCCGTTCGCGATACCAGCTCGCCGAAATGTAGGCATGAGGCCCAGAGAAGATAGCGAGGGCGATCTGGCCCGCTGTCATCGCCTGAGCTTGCGGGTTATGGCGGGCCATGTGCCCGACCAAGTGTGTCTCATTGCTTGCTCTTTCAAAGAATAGCGGAATCGACGTCGCGAGAATCCCGGACGGAGCACAAGTAACGAGAAGCGCGAATGGATAGCGACGCACGATCGCGACGGGATCGGCGGCAGCAAACGCCTCAGGGACGTACAACGGCTGTTCCTGCATTCGTGAAAGGATTACAGATCGGTGTTGGCCGAAAAGGTGCGATTCTGTCGATAGCTGGTGCACCGGGGGCACCGATTCCGTGCACTCCACCCGCGTATCATGGCGTAATGCTGTCGCGACGCGAGCTGGTCAAGATGTCTGGCGCTGCCGCCGTGTGCGCGTTATCGGGCACGGCACCGGGGCAGACATCCCCTGACTACCGACTGGACATCGCCTCCACGACACTCGAGCTCTCGCCCCGTGTGCGAATCCGCACCACCGCCTACAACGGTCAGTCTCCGGGACCGCTCCTGCGTTTCAAGGAAGGTCAGGCGGTCACCATCGAAGTCACGAACCGCACCAATCGACCGGAAGTCGTTCATTGGCACGGCCTCTTTCTTCCACCGAGTGTGGACGGCGCAATCGAAGAAGGCACACCTGCCATCGCTCCCGGTGCGGTGGCGCGTTATACCTTCATTCCACAGCCGCGCGGCTTTCGCTGGTATCACACTCATGTGATGGCTATGGACGATCTGACCCGGGGGCAGTACAGCGGTCAGCACGGGCCGCTGCTGATCGACCCGCGGGACGATCTGGGTCGCTACGATCAGGAGTTCGTCATTTCATTGCACGACTGGCAGGCGCGCGTCAGCGCCAGTGAGGATGGCTCGATGAACCTCAGCTACGAAGTATCGACCGTAAATGGCAGAACGCTCGGCTCCGACGAGCCGCTGCGAGTGAGGGAAGGTCAGCGCATCCTGCTGCACGTGCTCAATACCAGCCCGACAGAACCGCACTGGCTGGCATTCGCAGGCCACGCCATGCGGGTGGTGGCACTCGATGGCAATGCCGTGCCGGCTCCGAAGGAAGTGCCGATGCTGCGGCTGGCTCCGGCTGAGCGTGTCTGCGCGCTCGTCGATATGACGAATCCGGGGGTGTGGGTGCTCGGTGAGGTGCGTAAGCACGTTTACAGCGCGGGAATGGGTGTGATCGTCGAGTACGCGGGCCGTAGCGGTGCGCCGCGCTGGGACCAGCCCGCGCGGCTCCTCTGGAACTACGAGCAATTCAGTGCTGCCAAGGAACCCGGGCCGACCCCGGCGGAAACGATCAACATCCCGCTCGTCTTCGAGTCCGTGTTCCACGGGCACGGCGGCATGGAGAGCTGGACGATCAACGGCAAGTCATTTCCGGAGACCAGCGCGGCACCCTTGAGCCAGGGCAAGCGTTACCGTCTGAAGTTCGTCAACCGTAGCAGCGACGACCATCCGCTGCACTTGCACCGCCACAGCTTCGAGTTGCGCAGTCTTGGAGCGCCACTCGACGCGCGCGCTACCCCCGCGCGCAGCGGGCGCGGCATCATCAAGGATGTCGTTCTCGTCGATGCGCAGACGCAGGCCGAAGTTGAATTCACTGCCGATCACCCTGGGCCGAGCCTCTTTCATTGTCATCAGCAGGACCACATGGACCGGGGATTCATGCTGTTGTTCAACTATGCGTGAGGCTGGGACGCCTCTCCACCTGTGGGCGCCGCTGCTGGTGATGCTCGGCCTCGGCTGGCTGCCGGCAGCGGCTCACGCACAGGGGAACTACGAGATCCAGGTGTATGGCTCAGACACCGTACCGCCGAAGGATCTGATGGTGGAGCTGCATTCCAATTACACCTTCGAGGGTCAGAACGAGACGCTCGATGGCGTGTATCCGACGACTCATCAGTTACACGAGACGCTCGAGCTCACCAGCGGGATCACCAGCTGGTCGGAGGTGGGGTTTTACGTGTTCACGAGCGCACAGAGCGGGCAAGGTTGGCAGTGGGTGGGCGATCACATCCGTCCGCGCGTGCGCGTACCCGAGTCCTGGGATTGGCCCGTAGGCGCGAGCCTTTCCATGGAATTCGGTTATCAGCGCCCGGAGTACTCCCCAGACACCTGGACCTGGGAGATCAGGCCCATCATCGACAAGGCCATCGACCGCTGGTATTTCGCCTTCAATCCGGCGTTCGAGCGCACGCTTCACGGACCTGATGTGAATCAGGGCTGGGACTTCGCGCCCGCCCTGAAGATTGGCTATGACTTTACCCGCGTCGTGAGCGGCGGAATCGAGTACTACGGGGACTTCGGCCCCTTGCGGCACTTCGGTCCGGTCCACGATCAGCAGCAGCAGGTTTTCGCCGTCGCCGATCTCAACGTTTCCCCGGTGTGGGAAATCAACGTCGGCATCGGCATCGGGGCTACCGCCTCGACCGACCACCTCATCCTCAAATGTATTCTTGGCCGGCGGTTCGACTGGGGCCGTCATTCGGCTGTCGACTGATTCTCTGAAGAGGTCTGCTTACTGTAAAGACTGGCAGATGCGGGTAACTGGGAACTGGAAAGGGAGGGACTCGAACCCTCGACCCCGGCGTTATGAGCGCTGCTAGATTAGCAAAATCAAGGGGTTAAGGCCCATTAGAGCGGCCCAAACAGGCCATTTCGGGGGGTAGTGGGGCACAAAAAGGGCACATCGCAATCGAGCGCTGCGGCGCTCGGCGAGCTACGCTGCGAGACGAGGAACCTTGCTCACATCGATCTTGCGTGAGGCGTGCCACGCGTCATAGGCGGCCTGCATGCGCAGCCACACCTCAGGGCCATCCCCGAAAGCCGCGCCGAGGCGAACCGCGACCTCGGCAGAGACCGGCTTGCGCTCGCGCAGGATGTCATACAGGTGCTGGCGGGACATGCCGAGCGCATCCGCGATCGCCGTCTTGGGCAGCTTCAGCGCCGGCAGGATATCTTCCCGCAGCAGCGCACCGGGATGAGTAGGGCAGCGATTCGGATTCCGTTTTGCAATGATTTCGGCCATAGCGGTTCTCCAGCTAGTGGTACTGCTCCAGGTCCACACGCAGCGCGGCCCCGTCTTCAAACTCGAACGTCAGGCACCAGGGCCCATTGACGTGTACAGAGTACCGTCGGGGTTTGCCATGAAGGGGATGGAAATCAAAGCCGGGCACATCCATCTGCTTCACCGATGTCACGGCATCTAATCTGTCCAGCCTACGCAAGATGCGCTCGTGCAGCCTGCTGTCGATTTTCCAGCTTGATCCGCGGGACCACAGCTCGGCAAGTGCCTTGCTCCTGAAGCTCTTTAACACCGAAGGAGTGTAAGTGAATGGCTGACAAGTGTCAAGCAATAGCTTACACAGGCTGTTTCAGTTTGGACTGCCTTTCCCGCAAGCCATCCCTTACGTATAGAGGGCGAGAACGCACGCTTCGATGTCGCCGGAGTCACTTCTCGCGACAATGACTTCAGGGCTCCGAGGGAGCAAGGTCGCCCGGGGCCGCACACCGCTTGCACGCGAGAATTCTCTCGGGCCGAGGTGCACGGGATGCGTAGGGCATCGCCGAGACCGGCAGTACCGTTCTATGGTAAATATAATACTGAAATAGGTACCGTTGGGATGATGGCGTGAATTCAATCTCTGAAGCTGAGCTGAAGCGCCGGGGCATGGCCGCAGTCGAGGAACAAGAGTGCCGTCATCGCCGACCTGATGCGCAAAGCCGTCGCCGAAGTGAAAAGACGCAAGCGCCGTGAGGATGTTTTCCGCACATTGACGCAGCGGCGTGCACAACGGCCAGCATTGACCGACGCCCACATTCGAACCGTCCGTGCGACGGGCAGGCCGTGATTCTTGTCATCGACGCCAGTGTCATTATCAAGTGGCTGGTGCAGGACCCGGGGAGGGAGACGGGCACGGACCACGCCACGCGACTCTTGGAGGCGGTCGTCAAAGGTGATCAATCTGTATCGCAACCGATACACTGGCTTGCCGAAGTTGGTGCGGTGCTGGCACACGAAAGCCCGATTACGGCGGCGGACGACGTAACGATGCTCAACGCGCTGGAGCTTCCGGTCGCTGATGAGCCGCAAGCGCTACGGCTAGGAGTCGAGCTTGCGATCGAACTCGGACAACACCTATTCGACACTCTTTATCATGCCGTCGCCCTGGAGAGTGAGGATGGCATCCTCGTTACGGCGGACGAACGTTACTTGCGCGCAGCGCGGTCGAAGGGGCGAATCATGAATCTGATGGACTGGCAATGGGGTCGTCGAAGAAGATCCATGACTCTGACTGACGCTAATGTTCGAGAAGTTGAGAAGCGCATGCAGGCACGCCTCAACGGGCAACGGCGTGCGCGAAGTGCGCATTACGATCGGTGCGGAGAGCGAATCGTTGTGGTCTTGAGCAACGGACTCGAGCTCGGCAGAGCATCGAAGGGGTCCGTTCGGGCCAGGAGCAGAAGGCACGTACTCCGGTCGAATGGCCTCAAGACCGCCGGCTCGCACGCGCGACATTCTGATTTAGGCGGAAGGTATTTGTGGGGTCGTATTTCACCTTGAGCCTCTCCAGTCGCGCGAGGCTATCGGCACCGTAGACCACTCGTAATCCATCGGCGCCCTCATCCCCGATGTAATTCACGTAGGCAGCACCCGCAGTAAACGGCCGCATTGCTTCAAAGAATTGCCTCGTCCAGGCGACATTCCGCTCCGATTCGACAGGGTCCGACCAGGCAGAAGTCACAAGGAAGTTGAAGGGAAACCGGCGATTGACGAAAGCCGTTGCTTCCTCAGGCACTCTCTGAATGGCACTGTTTGCCAACGATTCCAGCACCACAACCGTTGCCTTTGATGGAACGCGGGCATAGAAATCTCGGATGACCCCGATTGCCTGGTCGCTAAGATCTGCCCGGAAAGCGGACTTCCAATAGTTGTAGAGCCCCGGCGGCCAAAGAAAATCCCCCATTCGTTGCGCTAGGTTGTAAGGCGTTCTTTGGAACAGATCCGCGACCGGCGGGCCATAAGCACGCAGCGGAGCGAGAACTCTCTCGCCCTCATCCAGGTCAGCTGCGGCATAAACGCCACCCAACGCGATCACAGGCGCTCCCTGGAGCGCTGCAGGCAACGCAGGGTCGTCGCCAAAGTGAAAGAGCAACGCCCCCTGAGTGAGCTCCTCGGGTGCAGTCTCCTCGAACGTACGCCACCTCCGCAGCACGCTCTCCGCTGCCGTAACGGGATGTACAACGAGGCCGGCCAGCACGGTACCTGCCGGATGCACTCGGAAAGTGAAGGATGTGACGATGCCAAAATTGCCCCCGCCGCCACGTATAGCCCAAAAAAGGTCCTCATTCTCGGATTCGCTTGTGGCGAGCGTTCTGCCGTCTGCCAGAACGACTTCGGCGGCCAACAGATTATCAATCGCCAGCCCGTGCTTGCGGACGAGCCATCCGAAGCCTCCGCCAAGCGTCAGGCCCGACACGCCCGTCGTCGACACGTACCCGCCAGTGGCCGCAAGGCCATGCGATTGCAGTGCATCGCTCACGTCACCCCACGTAGCGCCGGCTTCGACGTAAACAGTCCGGGCCGCGGGATCGACGACGATCCGCTTCATACGTGACAAATCGATCACGACACCCTGGTCACAGACAGCAAAGCCGGCGACGTTGTGACCTCCGCCGCGCACCGCAAGCGGTGCTTCGTGCGCGCGTGCGAACTTCAGCGCGGACCGCACATCTTCGGCGCAGGCACACTTCGCGATTAGATCGGGCCGCTTGTCGATCATCGCGTTGAACACCTTGCGAGCGGCGTCGTAGCCTTGATCACCTGCACAGAGCAATTCGCCTCTGAATCCGGGTCTTAAATCTTCGGCATTAAGGGATTGCGCCATAACAGCCTCTCCTCGGGTCACAGCGAGCTGATCCGTTAAGGGATTACCCTCAACGAGTGTCTGCGTCCCAAGCTTCGATGTCAGCTCCCGGGCCTTGCCAACCGGCAGGACACGCTCGCTACGAGACGGAGGGGCCCTCCGTCTGTTCGTCTCTGTCTGGGCGATGTCGCACGGCGCAGTTGCTCCGTTGCTCCGCCCGAGGAACCAGCTCGTCTGCTCGTAGTCAAGGATGGTCAAGAGAGCGACAGAGTGCTTGAGGAAACCCAAGCGTCGCAGTCGACCAGTCGATTGCACTGGCGGCGAGTCGGGCCGGGTAAGAAGAGCAGGACAACCATGCTACCGTGACCTTTTCGGGCTGTTCCCGGGGAGGTCGACGGTGGCGCAAGCGGTTGTCCGTGCGCAAGATCCGCGAGGTGCTGGTTCTCAAGATCGCTCGCCGCCGCGGCTCTCACCCGCACGGACCGTTGACCCACCGCCAAACGCGCCCTGTCCAGTTTCCCAGCGAGATGGCATGGACACTCTCCTTGAGCCACATGTCATCAGCCTCGGGCATTGAATTCCGGAAGCGTGTAGCCTCTGATCTTCTTGCTGCCCGGCAGCGGATACGCAAGCTTGCTGTGCGACAGGCCAGTCTTCACCAGAGCATCGGCCAACTGCACCGCGAGCGGGATCGGGTCGATGACCGGCACGTCATAGCCTGCCTCGAGCAGCGACTGACGCATGACTCCCGCACAACCCAGAAATCCCGTACAACCCAGCACTACCGCATCGACGCCGTCTTCGCGCACCGCCAAGATCGACTCGCGTGCGAGCGCGCTCTGCAGTGCTGCTGGATCCTTTTCAATATCCAGCACCGGAATGTCGACCGCACGAAACGCCCCGTAGGTGTCATTGAGCCCGTAGCCTGCGACCAGCTTGCCGATGACGGCCCGCAGACGCTGCAGCACCGTGATGAAGGCAAACCGATGGCCGAGCATGCTCGCCACGTGCATGGCAGTCTGCGCAGGGCCCACAACCGGAACCGCGACTACTTCGCGACATGCCGCAAGCCCAGGATCGCCCATGCAATCGATAATGATTGCGCTCGCACCACGCTGTTCGGCCTCGATGGCGCGACGAATCGTGTCGGGCACGCAGAGGGCCTCATCGAACTCGGACTCGATGGAGGCAGGTCCGTTTTCGAGTAGGCAGTGGGTGATCCTGAGATCGGCCCGCTCAAAAGGCCTCACGTCCTCAAGCGTGCGCAGGCCTTCGGTGATGATGGGAGTGATGAGCTCGATGTGCGTTTGCATAAAGGTTCTCCGCCCTGATCACCGTTGAATCTGTTCCAATGGAACGAACTAATCGGCCATTCCAAATGCCTGGGGGCCGAACATGGCCAGGGCCTCTGGCGATCGCATGATGGGCGCGGCGCTGATAACCACGACCGCCACCCGTCGGCCATAATTCAGGCCTTCGACTGTGATCGGCCCGCGGTCGCCGCATCGAGCACGGCGATCACGTCCGGTACGATCATGAGCACTCGTTCCCCATCGCGCGCCACAAGGTTCTCGTTCTGGAATTGCGGCATCACCCGCCGGCCGAGGGAAGCGCCGGTGCCTTCCGAGCCCCGCTCTCGCCGCGCGCCTCCCGCACCGTGCGCCCGAGAGCGAGCGATAGCGTGCTGCGCCACTATCGAACGCTTCGCTTCGCGTCTCTGCATTGGATAGAGGCAAACACTGCTCGAGACGGCCATCGCCACGACCATGCTGCGGCCGAGCCGTTCGAATTCGGTAGAGTGATTAGACTGAGCTACCACGACGTTTGAGTATTCATCGGCCATCACCATCGGCCTGCGTTGATGCCGAAGATGTGACAGGTCGTGATCTGCAACTGTGCAAGGCCGAGCGCAAATGACACCGCTATCCGCGCTTCTTCCAATCCGCTCGCCGACCATTGGGCATGGTTCGCAGATTGTCGAAGTGTGCGCTGCACCTATGATGCTTGAGTCGAGGGTGCGTTGGTGTTGTGCTTAATCCCTTGGTCACAAAAAAGCGCTCTCGATACCTGGCTCTCAACGACCGCTAGCGCTCGGGGCTTTGCGTCGATAGCAAGCCGCGCTCTCGGATGAGCGAGCACACCACC
>Ga0335085_10004779_pt1 | contig 22199 bp, 22 predicted proteins | sample Lox_Sample_45_FD_206712 | JGI IMG/M metagenome (GOLD analysis project Ga0335085, IMG submission 206712) | Soil microbial communities from Loxahatchee National Wildlife Refuge, Florida, United States - Lox_Sample_4.5 | ecosystem: Environmental > Terrestrial > Soil > Wetlands | place: USA...
GTCTGTAAAAAAATCATAGTAATCGCCACCCACTTCGCTTGCAGTCTTCATGATTGCTGCGATCTCAAGGCCCGCCAGATGCGGGACGTCTTTCGGAAGCAGAGACACCTGCAGGGCACGCGCAGATTCAAGTTCAGCGCTTTTGCGCTCGCTTTCAATCTCGATCATCTTTCGTTCGAGGGCCAGTGCGTTTGCCTTTCGCTCCTGCTCGAGAGCCTTGTCGGACAGCGTCCTTACCGCGAAAAGCTGGGCTTGCAGATCTCTGCTCACACGCGCAAAGTCGTACGACAGAAATAGAGACATAGATATGGCAAGCGACATCATCCCATACACATACGCCTGGCTTGTGGCAGTGGTGGGTTGAACTATTGCGTAGTCGACCAGGGCCTGAAGAAAAATGAAGACGTCCAGGGCAAGAAAGCCGGCGATCAGGAGCCAACCTCCCCCGTGTCGCCTGGTCCTCGTCTTGAATCCAGAGAGGATCCCCTCCAGGGCGGTAAGTCCAAAGAACACGTAATAGAGCGAGAGGATAAGTCGGGTCGAAAAACCGGAAAGGGAAAGCGACGTGAGGACAATGGCGCAGGTTAGGTAGGCCCACACTCGCCGTGGCATGCGATCGTAGTTCAAGGCGAACGCGGTCATCAGGCCGAAGAATATTGCGACAACGACTGAGATCGATCCGAGCTTGGTAAGCAATAGGATCCTGGGCACGTCGACGATGAGGTTTCGCTCGTAGCTGAAGTAGGTCAGGCCAGCAAATCCGAGCATGCACAATGCGTAGTATAGGTTCTGCCTCTGGCTCCGAAGAAATCCGTAGAGAGATAGATGGACCAAGGCCAGGATCAACGGTATGAGCGTAAAGGCAATCTGGCGCTCGGCATTTTGACGGTTCCCCACCGCGGTCCGAAAAGCAGTGTTCAGATCCTTGATCGAAATGAGAAAGCCCGGGTTATACCCGATACGCTGGATCTCCCGCCAGTCCGGATTTGCATAGCGTACCGCGATCAGCTGTTCCGGCCGGGGATCGATTTGCATCTCCTGCCACCACGACATATTGTTGGATCGGTAGGTTCCCCCTGAGGCTCCAACGTCTCCGAAGCCATAGAGCAGTCGGCCGTTGTAATAGATCTGCGAGGCCCCGGTTTCCTCGATCCTTATCGCAAGGGTGCGGTTCCAAAGTGATGAGTCGACATACATGTGAAAGCGAAACCACCCTCTACCCTCCCACCGGAGCTTTGACGAATCCTGCCACTGGATGGATGGATCCGCGACCGGCCAACCACTGTCATTGAACGAGACCGCCGCCCACAACGTGTCATCACCAGCATGATATCTCCACAGGTCTCCCAGGAAGAGTGGCTGCCGCCTGGCGTGAAACCGTTCCGCAGTGAGAACGGGGATCCCATCTCGCATATGATTGAGCCAGTTGAACACCTCCACTACGACGGACGTGTCGCCCTCGACCGTGAGGCGAAAGTTGGAATATACATGCTCCTCTGAATCCAGAGCTTGCGTCCACATCGACCCAGCGGTAACATTGTACTCCACCTCCTCTCCACGACGGAGAGGGATGGTTTTCGACCAGACAGAATCCGAATTCCTGTCCATCAAGATTGCTTGAGGGTTCCAATCCCCAAGGCTCGAATCGCACCCCGTGAGGAAGACGGGTTGCCCGGCGGCTGGACGATGGATCAATGCGACAAAACGGACAGCATGATTCTGGGCCGGCTCCCGCGAGCACGATGACAGGACACTGCATAGGCTGAGAAGAAACGCCAACACCAAGAAGGTGGACAACTGACAAATCGCCACCGCCAGAACGCGGGTTGCTTTTTTCGTCGAGGTCACTTCTCTGGTTTCCATCATTTCGTTGTGTGAGTTTGCGAAGCTTGACGGGAGTCCATCAGCGCGGGGCAGAATGACCGCGGGCCGAGCTCAACCTTTGCTGCAACCACCTTCCAATTCTGAAGAGAAGCGGCAGCGATCCAACAACGACTACTGCAAACGGAATGGTCACAAGCCAGAATGTCGGGAACAAGATATACTCGTTCCTGTAGCCATATTGTAGAAGATAGACGGTTGTCGGCGCAAGGAGCAGTATCCCGGTCCCGAGCCCGGGACAATAGCGGCGGAGCGCTATCGTCGCAATGATGTGCGGGAAAAAGACATTGATCAACATCCCGAAATTGTAGGCGAAGAACAGATAACAGGCAATGCTCTGTCTCCCCTTGAGGAAGAACAGAAGAGTGATGATGACTGCCAGCAGGGTGATGACGACCAGGGCGAAGACGAACTCAAACGTGCCGACGGGCTTGTGGAACTTCCCGGCCGACTTCGAATATGCGGGAAGCCAGATCGCCTCTTCCACGTTGTGGATTGAAAACGCAAGTGGAAATGCCCAGAAGAACCAGGGCAATGATGTCTCCATGAATTATGGCAGTCCTTTCTGTCAAAACCGGTGCCTTGCAGCCCCCGGAAAACACTCCGGCATGCCAGCGGGTGTTACAACTGTCCCGAACAGTTTTTCGGTTCTTCGACCTGGCCCCTTCCCCTCTGACCAGGAGTCGAATCCCGAACGAGAATTGGCGATGAACATGACCGAGTAAAATACGTAGACTACGACATCAAAACCAGGTGAAGTCTTCCCTTTTCCTGTTCCATTTCTTGGGTGACTTCTTTTCTGTGTTCATGCTGCAGTGGCTTTCTGGCCTTGCTGTACGGGCTTCGTCTCCACAGGCGACCGGTATCCCAATACACTGTGAGACCTGTCAGTGTTGTACTCGATCTGCCACGCAAGGACTTTCTCTCGCGCATCCTGCATTGACAGGAACCAATGCTGATTCAAACACTCCTGACAGAACCGTGAGTTGAATGCCTCGATCAGTGCATTATCTGATGGACCACCCGGCCGGCAAAAATCGAGTTTGACATGGATCCAGTACGCCCACCGGTCGACATCCTTGAAGACAAATTCCGGTCCATTATCTACCTTAATCCGTTTCGGAATCCCTTGCGTCTGGGTAATCTGTTCTAGCGTTGTGACAACATCCATCCCTTGAGTCCTCTTGTTTGCCTCCAAGGCCAAACTCCCGCGTGTGTAATTGCCTACGATGACGAGGATCCGCACGCGCCTGCAGTCGAATAGTTGATCGGACACAAAGTCCACACTCCAGCATTCATTCCGTGCTTCGACACGAGCTCCCCCTGCGCACACGCGACATGCCGACGGGGCTTTCTCCTACGAATTCCCAAGCCTTCCATGCGGTAGAGCAGATAGACCCGTTCATGGTTGATCGACCATCTTTCCCGGATCAGCAGAACATGCAAGGCCGATACCTGTAACTGATCCTCACAGCCGCGAGCTCTCGCAAACGCATCCTGAGCGCTTCCTGGCCCGCGATGCTCTTGTAGCAGTGCGTGGAGCGGGCCCAGCCTAACGTGGCACAAGCTTGTCGTTCGATCGTCTGGTAGGTCTCTTCAACTTCCCCGAGGATTTCCCGGCGGACGGCAGGATTCAGAGCTTTCTTGACAACACATCCTGCAGGATCCGCTTGTCCAACGTCAGGTCGGCCACCAAGCGATTCAAGCGCCGGTTCTCATCCTCAAGTTCCTTCAGCCGATGGATCTCCGATACCCCCATGTCCGCAAACTGCTTCTTCCGCCGGAAAAACGTCATTTCGCTCACGCCCATCTTCCACGTGATCTTGCTGACAGGTGTCCCCGAGGCAGCTTGCCGCAAGGAAAAGGCGATCTGCGCCTCCGTGAATCGTTTCTTCATGGCCGGTCCTCCTTAGGGTCCCTTCGCGGAAATGCACTCGAAAACCAACATCCGCAATGGACCATGAGAGGGGGAGCACAATCACGACGGAACCGGACGGGTCGATGAACGCCGTAAATCACACTGCGAAATTCAACGCTCCAATGGGGCGTGCAATCTTAACCATTTGATAACCAGCAGTTCTTCATGACTTAACGTTGCGCGAGTATATTTCACGCAAGTGACACCGGAGGAGCAATGCGACTCAGGGAAGAGCAGGCTGCCCGATATATCATCGAGTTGGCCTCACATTTTCTGGCGCCTGACGACACTATCCTCGCCGAGGCGCCCATCCTCAGTGACCGGACGGCAATATGGACCCTAGCCCTTCTCGGCCTCGTTGCTGCCTGTTACGCAATCGCGGTCTGGTACCCCTCGGTGTCGTGATTCCCGTTTTGTGCGAAGGCAACCCCAATTCTACATCGCGCCAAGGAGTTGCTCTAACACATTATCGCAAGCTGTGCGATAGTAATCACTTAATCTCCTCTTCATAGTTAGACAACTTGAGAACGCTAAAATGTGCCGGCAGTCTGGTTCTCATTGCTCACCGAGCAATCAGTCCAACTAGAGATGCCTCTCGATCTCCGTCCTCTTGAGTGCTTGTAGTTCATCACCATAGTTGCAGTTCATTGTCCGCTTTACCGCAATGGACTATTCCCAAAAGGGGGCACACCTGCATACGATGTGTACTGCACTGAACTCTGTCATTGCCCCCATCCTCATCGTCGTCCGACGATCTCCCTGGCCATTCATCGGCGGTTTGTTTGCTCTCTTTCTCTTGGCCAACGTTGTTGCCTTGTCGGGGGAATTACGGGGGAAAGTGACCACTCGGAAATCTCAATCCCCGATCGTCGGTGCAATCGTAAGCCTTCAGGGGTCGAAACTGGGGTCCATGACAGACACGAGCGGCAATTTCCGTATTGAGCATATTCCTCCGGGGACATACACCGCGAGGATTAGCATGTTGGGTTATGCGGACTTCGTAAGAAACGGGATGTCCTTTGCGAACGAGGACACCGTGATGGTCATCTCCGTCTCTCTCGCAGAATCTCCGCTTACGATCGGGGAAATCGTTGTGCGCGGCAGGGCCGACCGCGAGCTCGAAGTGTCTGGCCGAATTACGGAAAGGGAGGCAACGTCATCACCGCGCAAACAATCGAGCAATCCACGGATCGGACGGCAGCAGATGTTCTCCAGCGCGTGTCCGGCATGTCACTCATCCGATCCCAGGGGGAGGGGAAGTACGTTGTCATGCGCGGGCTTGAGCAGCGATATAACAACACTCTCGTTGACGGCATCAAAATCCCCAGTCCGGAATCCATGGATCGCTTCGTTCCAATGGATATTTTCCCGAGCGCGCTGTTCGAACGGATCGAAGTGTCAAAGGCGCTCACTCCGGAAACGGCGGGTGACGCCATTGGTGGATCGACTGATCTCATCTTCAGAGACGCGCCGCACGCGTTCATGTTTTCCTTCACGGCAAATTCCGGCGGAACATCAGGAATCCTTGGGAACACCTTCTATACGTTCGATCGGAGCGCCGTCCCGGATCTCGACCCTGATCGAATGCATGGCGTGGTGAACGAAGACGATCCGACGACACAATTGGCCCCTCGCTCCAATCCGACCAGCAAGGACTTTACGGTAAACGCGTTGAAGTTTTCTGGAAAGAAAACTCCGCTCGATGGGCTGTACTCCCTGGTCTCCGGAGGAAGAATGTTCGACGACCGCCTGGGCATCGTGGCCGCAGGGAGCTACCAGAACGCATACAACCGGGTGGAAACTGACATCTACGGTGTCGGTTCCGACATCAACACCGTTGATCAGCAAGGACACCTCATCCCCTATGCGACAACGAGGAACAATCAGATCTATTATAGCAACCGGACGCGGATGGGTGCGACCGCCAAAATGGATTATATCCTCGCGCTTGATCAACAGGTTTCGGTGGGCTATGTCTTCGTCCGGCAGGAAGAGGCACAATATCGAAACGGATTGCAGATTACGATCGACGGTTCCCGAGGCGCAAACGATCTCACCTACGCATATCGATCGGCTCTTCGGACCCAGGATATTTCAGCCTTTACCTTCAGTGGGAACCATTTTTCAAGTTCTCCACTTTCGTTCCAGTGGACCCTCAACTTCACCGATGCGCTTCAGGACAGGCCGGACGAAGCAGAGTATACTGTTCTGCAAAACTATGATCCCTATGGAAACCTGCAACAATTCAAGGGATTGGGCGCCATCACCCATTCATGGCGGTGGAACGACGATCGGCAATACCTCGCCAAGCTCGATCTCACGTACCACATCACCGACGACGGCTCCCACACTCTTCAAATCGGAGCGGTCGCCCAGGCTCTCAAGCGTGCGAATTTCCAAAACGATTACAAGCTTAATCCTGCCATCATCAACGGGCACACACAACCGTTCACGACCATCGATAGTGCGATCACGACCGTGTTCGGTCAGGGAAGCACGTCCGGGACAACCGTGTACGGCTATCAGAACTACAAGGCCGATGAGCGTCTGTGGGCCGGCTATCTCGAGTATGTGCTTGCTATCGGCCAACTCCAGGTTCTGACGGGGGTCCGATGGGAAGAGGCATTCGACCGCTACTTCACCATGGCGCCCATTTCCGTCGGGTTCAACACGAACAACGTCATGACGGTGGATTTTCTCCCCGGCATCCATTTCCGGTATGAAGTCACTCCCCAACAGATCGCTCGGCTTTCCATCACGCAGACGATGAGCCGACCGAGCTACTTTGATCTCGTCCCGGCTTCCGAACGCTCCGACGCCAGTCAAACTCAGGGCAATCCGAATCTCCGGCCTGCGCACTCCGTCAACCTTGACATTGGCTATTCCTACTATCCGAATCCTGAAGACATGTATTCGCTCGGTCTCTACTACAAGAGGATCACGGACCCCATTGAAGACCAGTTCAGCTCCGTCGGCGTCGTGTTTGTGACAAGCAAGGCGAACGGCGATCCCGCGACAGTGTACGGACTTGAAGCGGGGCTGATTCACCATTTCGGCGACTTCGGCATCAACGCCAACTACAGCTACGTGTTCTCGGAAATCACCAATATCAAATTGGTTCCCCATCTCGACCAGTTCGGCGACCCCGTCCTTCCCGTCCCGAGAGTTGTGCAAAAGCGGCCCCTTCAGGCGCAGTCTCCTCAAATCGCGAACGTGAGCCTGACCTATCGGAATCCGGGCTGGGGGACGGACATGAACCTCGCCTACAACTACACGGGGAAGAGGCTTGTGGCAGTGGGACAAATCGACGGCTATGATACGTACGAGAATGGCGTTGGGGAGCTGGACTTCTCGGCGGACCAACACATTGTCGCGAACGTCACGTTGAACCTGAAGATGATCAACCTCCTGAACTCCACCGTCACGACGGAAGTGGTGTCCGGGGACTACATCAAGCATCCGCCGATCAAAATCCTCGAGACCTTCAACAAATTCCGGGGATCGCTCGGCGTGAACATTCGGTTATGATACACTTGCGTCATCAACAAACGGGTCAGGACACTAACAAAAGGGAGCTGTTATGAAGAAGAGTATCCTGATACCATTGCTGTGCTGTGGACTCGCGCTGACCGCATCGGCGGGCAATTTACCGGACACCCTCTCCGGGGTCGTTAAGGGAACAACGTTGACGAATCATCGTTACGTGGTCAAAGACAGCCTCATTATCAACGTCGGCGATACGCTTCGCATCAGTGCAGGCGACACGGTCATCATGGCCAGCCCGACGGGGTGGATTCAGGTGCTCGGGACATTCTTTTGCGAAGGGACCTCCAGTTCACCGAACGTGATCACGGCACCACCGACTCGCGCTGCGCTCGGGCCGGGACAGTGGGGCGGCATTGAAGGCGATTCCTGCGCTCTCGTCAGTGTCAAGTTTACGCAAATCCTGTGGGCAGGGGGAAACGATTACGCGGGACATGCACGACGGACGTTTGATATCTACTCGGATTATCAGAACAAGACCACGACTGTCTTCACGGACAACACGGTGATCGGCACGGTCGATGATTGCATCGGCCTGCACGGCGGCAATGCCAGTGTTCTCCGCAACGCTATCAAATGGTGCGGGGCTCCCGACGGAGATAACATCAATATCAAGGACGGGACAATCGGCGAAATCGCCTACAATGTCATTTGGAGCTCCGGCGGCAACGGGATCAAGCTCAACGCGAACCCGAACCTCCTGCGCATCACCAACATGTGCATCCACAATAACACCATCGTGGCCGGTGGGTGGCGACGGGTCGGCGAGCTCGGTTATGCCATCTTGATCGACAAGAGTTCCCGCGCCCAGATTTACAACAACATCATGGGCGATATGTATCAGGAACTCGAGATCACGACGAAGGCGGATACCACGCGCACGGTTTACGACAACAACTTGTTCTTCTACTCCGTGGATAGCCTCAGCGGCCAGGCGCGGTACTATCCCTCCGACGGCGTCGGGAGGCCCGCACCCCATGATGCATTCGATGTCAAGGCGAGCGCGCTCTTTGTCACCTACCAACCGTACTTTGATAACGATTGGACGGCTCTCGACGGCACAAACAACTACCATCTGAAATCCAATTCGGCCGCCAGCGGCAAGGGGTGGACACCGCCGGCATCGTGGGTGAATCCATATTTCGGCACATCCACTCTTCCCGGCGATGCGAATATCGGAGCTCTCGGAACTTCCGGCACCGCCGCGATTGCCCCGGGACCGTCAGGCGACCCGACCTCATTTGCGCTCAGTCAGAACTACCCCAATCCCTTCAATCCAACCACCGTCATCACTTACACGTTGCCCAGGCAGAGCGAGGTCACGCTAAAAGTGTTCAACCTCCTGGGTCAGTTGGTCTCGACCTTGGTCAACGAGACGCAAACTGGAGGGACGTACTCGGTGCAATTCAACGCCTCCAGACTGTCCTCGGGGACGTACTTCTATAATCTTCACGCGGGACAATACAACGATGTCCGCACGATGATGCTGGTGAAATGACTCTTCTGTGAGCCGCATCGATCCGCGATGCGGGATAGGCTCCCGCATCGCGATCGACACGGCTTCTTTCATCTCTATCGCGAAAGGTCAAAGGATGATTCGACGCTCCGTTGGTATGGTGATCTGTGCTTTGCTTCTCACACTGCCGCTGCAAGCACAGGAAAAAATCACCATTGCGCTCTGGGGAGACTCGCGGGAGAACCTTGATAATGCGTGTTCCAACATTGCCTCGATTCTGCTCCACGATATCACAGACTGGGATGTGCAGATTCACACCGGCGATTTCACCCACCACGGGGCAGAGCAGGACTGGGACAGGACACTTCGGTTCCCCGGCGTGAAGGAATTGTACGTCAAGGATCGATTTCTCCTTTGCACCAGCAATCACGACGCAGAGGATGACCACAGTTCCTATCCCAACAAGAAGACCACCTGGGACAAGTATACCAGGGGGGTTCTTCCCGTCAACGATGCAGATAGTACCACGCATTTCTTCGCCTGGCATCGGGGAAACGTCTACGCCGTGTTTTGCGATGCGTTCTTCACGGATTCCACCGTGATGCAGCATTGGTTGGATCGCTATCTCGACCGCGTCAAACCGTCCGATTGGCTCATCGGCGTCTGGCATAACCCTGCGTATGCGCTGACGTACAAAGAGGCCTATCTGCCGACATGCCAGGGTTGGCTCGAAAGCCTCGAGCGGCACGGTGGGGACTTCGTCTTCAACGGTCACGCCCACCAATATATCAGGACGAAACCGCTTCTTCCCGATGGGACCGTTGACGATCAACGCGGCATGGTCACCATCATCAATGGCACGGGCGGTGCCAGCTGGAAGGATCCGGCGCCGAAGGGACCGATGATTGCTTACACTCCCGAAGAACGATCGTTCCCTTGCATTACCTTTGCCACGTTTGAAGGAAATACCGCGACCATCAAGACCGTCGACGCCAGACCGGGTATGGGCCTTCGCGTCATCGATTCGTGGACTTGGCAACGCTAACGAAGGAAATCCATGCGACAATCTTCGACTCACTCTGCAATTGCCCTTCTTCTCCTCGCGATCGTGCTGCCAGCCTCAGGTCAACCGCTTCCGGCGCTTCATGACAGCATCCTCATCGGAGGGACAGGGGGATGGGACTATGTCACATGCGATACCAACGCAAATCGACTCTACGTCTCACATGAAGAACGGGTGGAGGTTGTCGACCTGACCACACGAAAGCGGATCGGCTCGGTTGAAGGCACGGTCGGCGTCCACGGTATTGTCATTGCGGGAAAGGGGTTCACCACAAACGGGAAGGATGCCACGGTTACCGTCTTTGATCCCGCGACGCTTCGAGAAGTGAAAAGAATTCCCCTGACCGGAAAGAAGCCGGACGCCATTCTCTTTGAACCGGTCTCGGGCCGGGTGTTCACCTTCAACGGCGGAAGCGGCAACTGCTCTGCCATTGACACCCAGTCGCTTGACGATGTCGGCACCCTTCGCCTGAACGGCGCACCCGAAAGCGCCGTGGCGGAGGGGACAGGGATGGTCTTCGTCAATATCGAAGATAAGAATGAGGTGGTCAAGTTCGATGCCTCGAGTCTGCACATCGAAGCACGCTGGCCGCTCTCCCCCGGCGCCACGCCCACAGGGTTGGCCATTGACAGAACCAATCATCGGCTGTTCGCAGGATGCAGAAACCAGTTGCTTATTGTCCTCGACGCGAATACCGGAACTGTAGTGACTTCAGTCCCGATCGGCAAGGGTGTGGATGGGGTGTCGTTCGACACAGAACGCCAGATGATTTACGTCTCCAACAAGGACGGCACTCTCGACATTATTCGTCAGCGAAGTCCTTTGCAGTATGAGCATGTCGCATCGATTCCGACGATCCGGGGGGCAAAGACTATGGCGTTGGATGAACGGCACCACCGGGTGTACCTACCCGCATCTCGACCCTCTGCCGACGGGGCTCGCGGCGATTTTCGGGTCTACGTTGTAGAGTGAGTCTCCGCTACGTGTGGATCTGAATGATCGGGGGAGTGAGATAGTATGGATATCGTGTGGTGGTCTCTTTGCGTTCTTGCCATTGTCTTCTATGCAATATGGGTGGCAGAAACGTTTACGAAACAGAAGCCAAATCGGAAGGGCGTTGATAGAAAAGACTGAGGTGGATCGCTGATCGTCCAATCTCGCACTATGATCGCTATCGACGAGGGATCTGCTTCTGATGTCTCCAAACATCTCCCTTCACCGCTTTCCCTCGCACGCCGGGAGTGAACGTGTGTGAATGGTGCACCACGTCAATCGCGAGGAGCAAAGCTCTTTCCCCTTGTACGATCCTGTCGAAGAATAGACGTTGGGCACGCTGGCTCGTGCACGTGTGCCGTGGAGTTATGCGTCACGCGCGATGGGAGCGGTGAGCGCCGCAGCACATACTTCGTCGAGGAGCATCGAGGCAATCTTCGCACGCAACTCTCCCTTCCTGTCTGTTGGCTTGCACAGGGTTCCTTCGGTCATCGATCGACTCACCTTCCCGTGCATGTAGACGTCGTCGAGGAAGACGAGCTAGGCTTTCGCCCTTTTGCACGCTTCGATGGCGTTGCTCGTGACTATCGGTACGACTTCTGACACACCCTGTAGCTTTATTGGAGGCCACCATCGAAACAGACGATCGAGGGACCGGCGACGGATTCGACGCTCTGGCGAAAAGCCGAGAGATTCGCCGCGATGGATTCCGTTGCACCGGAATGCGACGATCCATGGCGGCCGACCAGCGGCGGCAAAACCGTGTTCGTGACAAATTCCTGCAAGAGAAGTACGCCGATTAACCCTCGTGCGTCGAGAATCGCGCGCATAGTAAACACCTTCATACTCGGTTCAACAATTCCCACGTGTAGCGATGGTCAGAGACATTGACGCTGTCGGCAGACACTGTCCCGCCTGGGGAGCTAGTGACGAATTAGCAATTTCATAATCATTCCGCAACGGTGGCGTAACACAGAATGCACATATTTGTTCGCACAATTCCCGCAATCTCCATGCGGGCCATAAGTGCGAGGAGTCTCACAGCTGCAGTCGATCAATCTCGTACTTGCGTTTCTTCTGATGCTCCTCACTTCTGCGCTGGGGGGGTGGTTCGACGTGCTCGGGTGGCGCTCGCTCTTTCCTACGCATGTTCAATCCCCCTCTGCACCAAAGGCGATGGCGATTCATGTCGCTGCCGAGGCGATCGCGCGAACAGTACCGGGTGGTGTGCCTATTGCGGATGGGATCCGAGTCATGCTTGCCCGCCGATCTACCTCTGTCGCAGGAGTTGAGATCCTTTCGACAGCATTGTCGCGGCGACTTTTCATGGGATTCGCTCAGGGAGCTTTTCTAACCATGTGGTCAATTGCTGCGATGGCGTTGGTCGGCAATCTTGCTTTCGGGCTCCCAGGAAGCCAAGAGATGACATGGCTCGCACCGATCGCTGGATTGGGAATGATGGTCTCGACGATCGGCCTTGCATCGTGCAGTGAATCGGTGGCCGAAGCGATCGCAACGATCATCCGGAGGATGCCGATTCTTGGGACGAAACGGTGGATACGTCGGCTCGCACAGGAAATTGTCGTGGTCAACGATCGGATGAAGGCAATTCGGCATCTGGGCGCACGTCGATTGCTTCACAGCACACTGCTATTTCTTGGCGTGTGGATACTCGAGACGATCGAGACATATTTCGTTCTACGGATTCTCGGCATCGATGCGAGTCTGATTCAAGCGGGGCGGCTCGAATCTCTCGTCTCAGTCCTCCGGCTCGCGGCATTTTTCATGCCCGCAGGGCTCGGCGTCCAGGAAGGGGGCTATGTGGGATTGCTGACAGCAATGGGGTTGGCGACAGGATTTTCGTTGATCGCGTCATTCCTCGTCCTGAAACGGATCAGGGATCTCGTGTGGATCGTGGGGGGGTACGGACTGTTGTTGGCATATGGTATTCGGGCGTCTCAACGGCGAATCTCAGCTCGGACAACCTAGATGCGAAAGAAGATCCTTTTCATCTGCGGTTCGATCAATCAGACGAAACAAATGCATGAGATATCTCTGCATATGACCGACGCGGAATGCTTCTTCACTCCCTACTACTGCGACGGCGTGCTTGAGGCGATCCGCCGACAGGGTATGCTCGATTTCACGATCCTTGGCGCACCGCTCCGTGGGCGTACCCTCTCCTACCTAGAGTATCACGGCCTCCCGGTTGACCACGAAGGGCAGCGAGGGGACTACGATCTCGTTGTCACATGCTCTGATCTTATTGTGCCGAAGAACATTCGAAAGAAAAAGATCGTCCTCGTCCAGGAAGGAATGACCGATCCGGAGGATTTCCTATACCATCTCGTTCGGACGATGAAGATTCTGCCCCGATGGTTCGCCAGCACGTCGATGACAGGTCTGAGCCATCAGTACGAACGGTTCTGCGTCGCAAGCGAAGGATATCGCGACCTGTTCATTCGCAAGGGCGTTCGTCCTGAAAAGATCGTTGTCACGGGCATCCCGAATTTTGACAACTGCCGTCGACTCCTCAACAATGGATTTCCCTTAAAGCACTATGTGCTTGTGTGCACATCAGACTCCAGAGAAACGTTCAGGTACGAGAATCGGCGCCGCTTCATCCGGATGGCGGTCGCCATCGCGAAAGGGCGACAGCTCATTTTCAAGCTTCATCCAAATGAACAAGTGGGAAGGGCGGAGCGCGAAATCGCCTGCCATGCGCCTGGCGCGATCGTCTTCACCGACGGGAACACGGACGAGATGATCGCGAACTGCGAGGTCCTCATCACACGGTACTCGACCACGGTGTATGTCGGATTGGCCCTCGGCAAAGAATGCTATTCGGAGTTCGACATGGAGAGGCTGCACCGGCTTCTGCCCGTGCAAAGCGGAACGGCCGCTCAAGACATCAGCAAAGTTTGTCGATCCCTGTTGGAAGAAGGAGCCGGCGGGCGGAGGTCTCAACCGCTTGTGCGACGCAGATTCTTCGAGTCATTGCTCCACCGGAGGGCGGCGTGAAATTTCTCGTCGTGGTGCAGGCGCGAATGGGATCCAGCCGGTTGCCGGGCAAAGTCCTTCTGCCACTCGCCGGAAGGCCGCTCCTGGCGCGAATGATCGAGCGGGTGCGCTCTGCGAAAACCCCGATCAATCTCGTCGTCGCAACAACAGCCGCAGCAGAGGATCAGCCCATTCGCGATCTGTGTTCAGACCTGGGCGTTCACTGTTACAGCGGACATCCGCTCGATTTGCTCGATCGACACTATCGTGCCGCGTGTGATTACGGCGGGGAGATTGTCGTCAAGATCCCCTCTGACTGTCCGTTAATCGATCCCCGCGTCATCGATCGGGTTCTTTCTTATGCCCGCGACACGTCGACTCTGTACGATTTCGTCAGCAATCTCCACCCACCGTCCTATCCTGACGGTAATGACGTCGAGGCGATGCCATTTCCTATTCTCGAGACAGCGTGGCGCGAGGCGCGGGATCCGCTCGACCGGGAACACACCACGCCGTTCATCTGGCGGCAGCCGGGGCGCTTTCAACTCAGGAACGTTGTGTGGGAGACAGGAAAAGACTTTTCTTCCTCGCACCGGTGGACCATCGACTATCCCGAGGACTATGCATTTATCAAAACAGTCTTTGAAGAGCTCTATACGCCTATGCATCCGATATTCAGCATGGAAGACATCCTTCACCTCCTCGAGGTCCGCCCGGACATCTCTGCCCTGAACGCCATTCACTCAGGGAAGTTCTGGTATCGCGACCCCTCGGCCATCTTGCATCTGGAAAGCGAACCCACGCGTGAGGTAGTGCGATGACACGAGACCGCATTGTTGCACTGGAGCAGACCGCGCTCAGGGTGCGCGAGCACATTATTCGCATGTCGACGAACGGCGGTTGCTTCATCGGCGCCTCCCTCTCTTGCGCGGACTTGCTGGTGTATCTCTACGCAGAAATCCTCAGGATCACGCCGGCGACAATTACTGATCCCGATCGGGACTACCTATTCCTCTCCAAGGGCCACGATGTTCCGGCGCTGTACGCGACCCTCGCCGAGATGGGATTCATCGACCGGGAGCGACTGAAGAATCACTTGAAGGCCAACGATGCGATGTACTGGCATCCCAACCCCGCGATCCGCGGCGTGGAATTTCATTCCGGCTCGCTCGGACATCTGCTTTCTGTGGCGATCGGCGTTGCGATCGACGCAAAGCTTAGTTCCGGTCCAAATCGGATCTATGTGGTTCTCGGCGACGGAGAGCTTAATGAAGGATCAATCTGGGAAGGCGTTCTTGTTGCCAACGCTCGGCGGCTGGACAATCTTGTCGCGATCGTCGACCGGAACCAGTTCCAGGCAAACGTGCGCACCGAACAGCTTGTCCCGCTCGAACCCCTGCGTGAGAAATTTGAAAGCTTCGGCTGGGGCGTCTCCCACATGGACGGCCATTCTTTCGAGGCAATGGACGCCGTGATGAAGGATCTCCCGCGGCACCACGGGCGACCGCATTGTGTCATTGCGAATACGGTTCGGGGCAAAGGGCTGCGAAGCATCGAGAATCGCGCCGACCGATGGTTCGTCGATTTCACGCCGGAGGAGGTGCAACTTCTGCTCAACGAGCTTCATGGCAAAGACACCGCGAAGCTCATTTCCGAAACGATGATGGTGCGCTGATCCATGACGTACGAAGAGATATTAGGCAAACATGCCCAGGAAGACGAGCGGCTCATGGTCCTGACATCCGAGAATCGCGTTGCGATCCGGAATCTCCCTTCACTTCTGGGAGAGCGGTTCGTGGATTTCGGGATCGCCGAGCAAACGATGGTGGGCGCCGCGGCAGGTTTGGCGCTCCGGGGCAGAATTCCTGTGGTCCATGCCCTGGCCACATTCCTGACGATGCGCGCATTTGAATTTATCCGGACGGACGTTGGTGTCGCCGGTCTTCCTGTGAAGCTCGTAGGCGGTGTGCCCGGATTTCTCTCCGAAGCAAACGGCCCGACGCACCAGGCGATCGAGGATGTCGCGCTCATGCGCTTGATCCCGGGCATGATGATCTTCTGCCCGAGCGACCGCGAAGAACTTGCCCGCGGGCTTCCCGTGATCCTCGATACACCTGCCCCATGCTACATCCGTCATGTCACCCTTCCGCCGGTTGTCATTCATCAGGAGGAGTTCGCAGCGGGAAGGGCGGAGACTTTATCTGACGGAGAAGATATCACGATATTGGTGTATGGAATTCTGCTGCGCGAAGCGGTCAAAGCAAGGGCCGTTCTGGAAGAGCGGGGTAGGTCGGTGCGCCTGATCAATCTTCGTACCGTTGTACCCATTGACGAAGAGGCTATCCTTCGCGCTGCGGCGGAGACGTCCGTTCTGGTGACGCTCGAAGATCATTTCCGTGTCGGTGGGCTCTTCACGGTGGTCGCCGAACTCCTCGTCAAATACCACATGCGCGGGCAGGTCATTCCCATCGCGCTGAACAGTCGATGGTTCAAACCGTTGTTACTCGACCATGTTCTCGAATATGAAGGTTTTACCGGAACACAGATTGCCGATCGAATTCTCGAGGAACTCTAAATGGAACAGTCAGCATCGTCGAACCCAGGTTTTCCGGTTGTGAGGAATTCCGAGGAGCTCTACAACCGGGCGGATGGGTTGATCCCGGCGCATACGCAAACACTCGCAAAAGGGCCCACACAATATGTTGACGGCGTCGCGCCGAAGTATGTCATGCGCGGGAAGGGCTCCCATGTATGGGACGTGGACGGGAATGAGTATCTGGACTACAACATGGGGATCGGACCGATTTCTCTCGGCTACTGCTATCCCGCCGTCGACCAGGCCATTCAAGAGCAACTGGCCTCGGGGATCACGTTTTCCCTCATGCATCCGCTCGAAGTCGAGGTGGCCGAACTGATCCGCTCCGTCGTTCCGGGCGCGGAAATGGTGCGCTTCAGCAAAACCGGCGCCGATGTCACCTCCGCCGCCGTCCGGATCGCGCGCGCGTACACGGGCCGCTCCGGCGTCTTGTGCTGCGGCTATCACGGATGGCACGACTGGTACATCGCGGTCACCGACAGAAGCGCCGGCATCCCTGCGCCGCTGCGTGATATGAGCTACACGTTCAACTACAACAACCTCCAGTCGGTGATGGATTCTTTGGATGATGACACCGCCTGCGTGATCCTCGAGCCCGCCGTCTTCGAAGCGCCGGCGGAGAACTTTCTCCAGAAGCTCAAGAACATGTGCAGAGAAAACGGAACACTGTTGATCTTCGATGAGATGTGGACCGGATTCCGCCTTGCGGTCGGCGGAGCGCAGGAATACTTCAGGGTGACGGCCGATCTCGCGTGCTTCTCCAAGGCGGTCGCGAATGGAATGCCCCTCTCGATCCTTACGGGAAGACGGGAGTACATGCAGTTGCTCGAACGCGACGTCTTCTTTTTTACGACGTTCGGTGGTGAAGCGCTCTCCCTTGCCGCTGCGAAGGCGACCATCCACGAGATTGAGACAAAGAATGTCCCGCAATTCCTCTCGCGCCAGGGGAAGAAAGTGAAACATGGATACAACGCTCTCGCCTCCGAGCTCGATATGGAATATACCCGGTGTCATGGATTCGACTGCCGGACAATCGTCACGTTTGATGCCGGCGCCGGGGATCCCCTTGAAATGAAATCGCTCGTCCAGCAGGAGCTGATCCGGCGAGGAATACTCTGGAGCGGTTTTCACACGATGAGCTTCTCGCACAGCGACGAAGACATCTTCCGTACCCTGCAGGCATATCGGGAGGTTCTCCCCCTGCTGAAAAAGGCCGTCGCCTCGGGGAACATCACGAAATTCCTGAGGGGGAAGCCGGTAGAGCCCGTTTTTCGCAGGACCGGAAACTTCAACACGAAACCCAAACGGAAAGCAGGATAAGAGCGGTGCCGGAAAAGAACAGGATTTTTCCCTTGCACGGCCGTATCGCAATTGTCACGGGGGCTCTCGGATTGCTCGGCAAACAACACTGCATTGCGCTTGCGGAAGCGGGAGCGCACGTCGTCGTCACTGATCTCAACCAGGAGGCATGTACACGCTATGCAGGAGAGTTGACGGCGCGTGGAGTCCCCAGGGCGGAGGGATACGCCCTGGATGTCACTGAGCCGGATTCCGTTCAAGCCGTCCGCGACCGAATTCTCCAGGACTTCGCTCGGATCGACATCCTCGTGAACAACGCTGCCATCAACGATATGGTGGAACATCCCCGCACCGCGATGGAGAACTCACGGTTTGAGCAGTACCCCCTCGCGCAGTGGCAACGATCGATCGACGTCAATCTCACCGGGACGTTCCTCTGTTCTCAGGTCTTCGGCACCGTGATGGCCGAACGCGGCGCCGGCAGTATCGTCAACATCGCCTCAACGTACGGGATCGTCGCCCCCGACCAGTCGCTCTACAGAAACCCCGATGGATCACAGCGCTTTTACAAGTCCCCCTCCTATCCCGCCACTAAAGGGGCAGTCATCGCTTTCACGCGATACCTGGCCGCGTATTGGGGACCGAACGGCGTCCGCGCCAACTGCCTCAGCCCTGGCGGCGTGGAGAACGGACAGGACGAACACTTCGTGATGAATTATGCGCGAAGGACGCAACTCGGTCGAATGGCAACACCAATGGACTACCGGGGGGCGATCGTTTTTCTTGCCAGCGACGACTCGGCATACATGACCGGCGCCAACCTTGTTGTGGATGGCGGATGGTGCGCATGGTGAAAACGCAGCGAGATATCGCCCAACGGGCCCGCCGCATTCACTTGGTCCTGACCGACAATGACGGCGTACTGACCGACACCGGCGTGTATTATTCCTCCTTTGGAGAGGAGCTGAAGCGCTATTCTGTCCGCGACGGCATGGCGGTCGAATTGCTCCGCCAGGCGGGCATCGAAACCGGCATCATGACCGGCGAAGAATCGGAGAGCGTGCGGCGCAGGGCGGAGAAACTCCGCATCCGCCACGTGTATCTCGGGGTACGTGACAAGCGACGGCAACTGGACCTTCTTCTCGCGCAAACGAAAATCTCACTGACCCAGATCGCGTACATCGGCGATGACGTGAATGACCTGGGGATACTCACGGCGATCGGCGCGTTCGGCCTGACCGCCGCGCCGGCCGACGCCGTCTCTGCCGTGCGGCACGCGGTGCAGTTTGTTTGCCGGACACGTGGCGGACAAGGCGCGTTCCGTGAATTTGCAGACCATATCCTGACGCTTCGGGAGCCACGCAGTGACGACCGACGCAGGAGCGTGACGCCTGAAGGCATTGTCACCTATGGGAAGGACACATGATGGGAAATGTGGTACGAATCGGAAACCGGCTTGTCGGCGACAATCAACCAGTGTTCGTGATTGCAGAAATCGGCATCAATCACAACGGAAGCCTTGCGATTGCACGAAAGCTGATCGACGGCGCATGCCTCTCCGGTGCCGACGCGGTGAAGTTCCAGAAACGCACACCCGAATTGTGCGTGCCGCGCGACCAATGGGAGATTGAACGTGATACGCCCTGGGGCAGGATGCCCTACATCGAGTACAGGAAAAAGATCGAATTCCGCGAAGATGAATATGCCGCCATCGACCGGTATTGCCGCGAGCGCGACATTCTCTGGTTCGTCTCCTGCTGGGACGAGGAGGCGGTGAAGTTCATGGAACAGTTCTCTCCGCCCTGCTACAAATCTGCCTCTGCCTCCCTCACCGATACCAATTTGCTGCAGGCGATGCGCGACACGGGACGTCCGTTGATCGTGTCGACAGGGATGTCCACCCGCGAAGAAATCGATCTCGCCGTGAACAGCATCGGCACGGACCAGCTCCTGATCGCACACTCGACGTCGATGTATCCCTGCCCTCCGCACGAACTCAACCTCAAAATGATCCGGACGCTGAAGGATGCGTACGATGATTGCCCGATCGGATATTCGGGACACGAAGTCGGGCTCGCGCCCACCTGGGCTGCAGTCTCCCTGGGAGCCACATTCATCGAGCGGCACATCACGCTCGATCGGGCAATGTGGGGAAGCGATCAGGCCGCTTCCGTGGAAGTGAGCGGCTTCATGCGCCTCGTGTCGAACATCCGGGACATCGAACGCTCGATGGGCGACGGCATCAAACGGGTCTACGAAGGAGAAATCGAAAAGCGCAGGACTCTCCGCAAGATCGCCGACGTTCGAGTCCAGGTGCCTCGTGTTGCGGTGTCCGGCAATGGCCATTGAGGTTCTCTCCCCTGTGGTCATCTCGGCCGGGGCCTTCCTGTTGATCGGGCTCGAGCGGATCTTCCCGTATGATCGCGGACAGAAGGTCCTGCGGGAGGGATTCTGGACGGACCTGATCTGGTACACCTTCATCCAGAGCTATGTCCTGGCCATGATCATCGGGGCGTTGATACGATGGATCAATGCCAGCATGCCAGCGGCGAAGTTCGCGCTGGTGTCCTCCTGGCCGATTGGTCTTCAGGTTGTGTTCTTCCTCGTTGCTCACGATTTGTACATCTATCTCTTTCACCGTTGGCAGCATCATTCAACCATCCTCTGGCGCATTCATGAAGCGCATCATTCGGTGAAGGACGTCGACTGGCTCGCCGGATCCCGGTCGCACGCCCTGGAGATCCTGATTAATCAAACGGTGGAATTCCTGCCGATGACGCTCCTCGGCGCTTCCCCGGAACTCCCCCTCGTGAAAGGGATGATCGACGCGGTCTGGGGGATGTACATTCACTCGAACCTTGATGTCCATAGCGGCGCCCTGCAATACGTCCTGAACGGCCCGGAGATGCATCGGTGGCATCACGCCCGGGAGATCACACACGGGGGAGTGAATTTCAGCACGAAGCTGGCGATCTGGGATTGGCTGTTCAAGACGAACTATCTTCCCCGAACGAAACCGGCAGGCTACGGGATTGGCGACACGCGATTTCCCGCAGGCTACTTCTCGCAGCTTGCGTATGCGTTCCGCCCGTTCCGTGATCCGGAGAAACGCGAATCATGAGGATCCTGGTGCTCATGCTCCTTGCTGTCGCAGGATCCTCTCGCCCGGTTCCCACGATCCCGGGAGATGAGGCGTTCGCCCGCGGGGAGTACACGACGGCAATCACACAATATGATTCGATGCTCGCGCTACCGACGGATTCTGCCTGCATCTATTGGAGACTTGCCCGCGTGTCCGTTTGCATGGGAGATGCTGCACCCGATGATCGCAGGGAATCCCTCTACCGAAGGGCGGAAACATATGCCCGCATGAGTCTTCGGATTGACTCCATGTCCTCCGGGGGACACACATGGCTTGCCGCCGCACTGGGAAATATCGCCATGTTCGTCGGGGGAAAGACCAAAGTCCGTCTCTGCAATGAAATCAAGAGACACCTCGATCGGGCGATCGCGCTGGATTCGACTGATGATGTCGCGTACTCGATTCTCGGGTCGTTTTACATGGCGTTGGGAAATGTGAGCTGGTTCGAGCGCCAGCTTGCCGCGATCTTTCTCGGCAGTCTCCCGGAGGGCGGTTATGAAGAGGCACTGGGGGCGCTCGAGAAAGCGATCGAGCTCGCACCGCGCGTTATCCGACATCATTTCGAACTTGCGACGCTGTATCGGGCCATGGGAAGAAACAACGACGCGCTCCGAGAATATGAGGTCACCGTCCAGCTTTCCCCCGTGCTGGCATCGGACCCGCGGATGCAGGAGCGTGCAAAAGAATGGATCTCACAACTCGGCGGCTGAAGATGAGAGACACTGCGTCGACAAACGTCCACGAGCTCCACGTTTCCGCTGATCGGCATGTGCTCCCGGACGAATCGCGCTCCGGGGAACGCGCATCCGACTCGAGCGCGCCGAGGATGGCATGGGTTGTTGCGGCCGATATGGGCCTCGGCCATCGCCGCGCCGTGCATCCGTTCCAACATATCGCAGAGGAAGAGATCATCTCCGTCGGTGAAAACGACTCCGCCACGGAAAGCGAAAAGAAACTGTGGCGGCGACTCACTGGCATCTACGAACTTTTTTCCCGCGCGAGAAGCATCCCTGTGATCGGGAAGCCCATCTTCGGCATTCTCGACCGATTCCTGAAAATCCCCACCTTCTACCCGATCCGAAATCTTTCCGAGAGTACGTTTCAGGTCAATCTCCTTCACGCATTCGTAAAGGAAGGCCTTTGCAGCGGCATGCTGGAACGAATCAAATCGAAGACTCTCCCACTCGTTACGTCCTTCTATGCGCCTGCCATTGCGGCGGACAACGCGGGCGTGGAAAAGATCTACTGCGTCATTTGCGACGCTGACCTTAACCGGGTCTGGGTTGCAAAGGAGCCGTGGGAAAGCAG
>Ga0335085_10004780_pt1 | contig 22198 bp, 19 predicted proteins | sample Lox_Sample_45_FD_206712 | JGI IMG/M metagenome (GOLD analysis project Ga0335085, IMG submission 206712) | Soil microbial communities from Loxahatchee National Wildlife Refuge, Florida, United States - Lox_Sample_4.5 | ecosystem: Environmental > Terrestrial > Soil > Wetlands | place: USA...
CCACAGAAAATCACCATCCGGCACCGCATCCCCGTCCGGGAACGCACCGCCGGCCACCCAGAGCAAGACCCCAACGACACGGAGGGTGACATGTGCCCGGGTTATCCATTGCGTTGGGGGCGTGATCAGCCCGTTGCTCAGCAACATTTATCTGCACGTCTTCGACGGGCAGATGCAACGGGCTGGATTCCAGCTTACGAGGTATGCCGACGATTGGCTGGTGGTATGCCGGACTCGTGCGGAAGCGGAACGGGCGCTGGCGAGCGCCCGTGCGGTGCTAGAAAAAGAACTGGGCCTGCGGATTCATCCGGAGAAAACCAGGATAGTCCACGTCAGCCAGGGGTTCGAGTTCTTGGGCTATAAGATCGGCCTGGGCAAGGGACTGCGTTTCAAGCAAGGTGGTAGTAGTACTTTGTTAGGTCGCGGATAGGGCGGCGGCGAGCCGCCCGGGGGTGACAGGCTGGCAGCACAGCGGGCAGGCGCCGAGGATGAGGGCCAGGACGAGCTGCAGCTCGCGCAGGACCTGGTACAGGCTCATCCCGGCGCAGGGACTGATACGTGAATGGCCCTCAGCTGGGCAGGCGGCAGCACCCGGCGAGCGTCAGCGGGGCCGGGTTCTTGGGCAGGGTGGTCAGGCGGCGGCTGATCCCAGGGTGACGGCGTGGCCGAGGGCTTCGAGCTTGGCGACTAGGCGGCGGGTTTCCCGTTCGGGGTCCAGGCGGGTGGTGAAGTAGTTCTCGCCGAGCTCGTCGTAGGGTGTGCCGGTGGCCAGGACGTGCCAGATGATGACCAGCAAGGTGTGGGCGACCACGATGATGGCCTTCTTCTTCGCGGTCCGGCTGCGGTAGCCGCCCCATTTCATGACGTGCCGGTGGTAGAGGGATTTGAGGTAGCCGCCGTGGCGGGCCGCCGCCCAGGCGGCCTCCACCAGGACCGGCTGGAGGTGCTGGTTGCCGTGCCGGCGCTGGCCGGAGCGCCGTTTCCCGGCGGATTCGTGGTTGCCGGGGCACAATCCGGCCCAGGAGGCCAGGTGCGCGGCATCGGGGAAGAACTCCCGGACATCGGCGCCGATCTCGGAGATGACCGCGGCGGCGGCCAGCGGGCCGATGCCGGGGATGGTGATCAGCAGGTCCCGCTGGGTGTGAAAGGGCGCCATCATCGCCTGGATCTGCGCGTCCAGCTTCGCGATCATCGAATCGAGGTGGCCGATGTGGTCCAGGTGCAGGCGGCACATCAGGGCGTGGTGGTCTTCGAACCGGCCCTCCAGCGCCATGGACAGGTCCGGGATCTTGGACCGCATCGTGCCTTTGGCCAGCTGGGCCAGGACCTGGCCGCGGCGCTCCCCGTCGATCAGCGCCTCGATCATCGCCCGGCCGGACTTGGTGGTGATGGAGGAGGCCACTGAGTCGATCTTGATGCCGGCGTCCTGGAGCACGTTGCCGAGCCTTTGCACCTCCGAGGTCCGGGACTGCACGACCTTGGTGCGGTACCGGATGACGTCGCGGGCGGCCTTGATCTCCGCGGGCGGGATGAAGCTGCCGCGCAGCAGCCCGCACTCCAGCAGGTGCACCAGCCACTCGGCGTCGGCAAGATCGGTTTTGCGGCCCGGGACGTTCTTGACATGCCCGGCGTTGCACACCAGCACCTGGGTGAACTCCCCGTGCTCGATCAGCGCGTGGTAGACGGGCATGCTGTAGATCCCGGTGGCCTCCATCGCCACGTGGGTGACGCCCAGCGAGGTCAGCCACCGGGCCGCCTCCCCGAGCACCCCGTAGAACGTCTTGAAGGTGCGCTTGACCGTGGCACGGCCGCCCGGCCCGTCGCCGGGCAGCCGGACCGCCACCGCGATCACGTCCTTGCCGGCATCGACCGCGGCGCACCGCTCGTACAGGATCTGCATGCCTGCCAGCCTCCCAGTCCAGTTAAGGGGATGGACGCGCATGCCGCCCGCGGAGCCCCTGAAGTGATCGAAGAGACTGATACTCGCGTTCGCGACGCAACCGGGGGACACCCGAAGGTGAGGGCTCCGGCGTCAATCTTTTGGGCGGTCTCGCAGAGCCAAGTCCAGCCGACGTCGGCGGGCCACATGCGCACCGCCATTCTCATCCCCGGAAGCGGCCCGAAGGGCCCATCACTATCTTTTGGGTCGCTGCGGAGCAGGGTGCAGAACGCCTGGGCGAGGGCTGCGAGGGTGACGTGGCGGTGCCAGCCGGTGAATGAGCGGCCTTCGAAGTGGTCCAGCCCGAGGCCGTGCTTGAGCTCGCGGTAATCGTGCTCGATCCGCCATCTGATCTTGGCCAGGCGCACCAGTTCGGCGATTGGGGTGTCCGGCGGCAGGTCAGACAGCCAGTAGCCGGTAGGCTCATCGGCTTGGGGCGGCCATTCGGCCAGCAGCCAGCATTCCGGCAGGCTGCCGTCATCGGCGCGGGGGATGTCCCGGTTGGCGGGGCGGACCCGGATCGCCAGGAAGCAGCTGGTCATGGCGGCGTCAGGGTTGCCCCTGGTGGCCTTGGTGCCCTGCCGCCAGGTCACCGGCCGGACCTGGTCCGCGCTGGCGATCGCGAGCTGGCGCAGGTTCGCCGGCGGGCGCGGGTAGGCGGGCCTGGGCGGCCGGCCGGGCCCGCCGCCCAGGGTCCGCGTCACCGGCTGCGCGTCGTCGGCGTAGGCGCTGGTGGTGCCCTTGACCGCGACCACGTACTGCCAGCCGCGGTTCTCCAGCTCCAGCCGGAAGCCGGTGTTGTCCCCGTAGCCGGCATCAGCGGTCACCGCCGGCCGGGTGCCGCCGGCCGCGGTGATCTCTTCCAGCACGCCCCAGCCGCCCGGCCCGGTCATCTCGTCGATCATCTCCAGCGCCAGCCGCCACTTCTCGCGGTGCCGGATGCCGTCCGGGATGCGGGCCTGCTCACGGCGGCGCCGGGCCCGTGCCGCCGCGACCGGATCGGCCAGCGCCGTGTCATCCCAGCTCTGCGGGCAGAACAGCCGCCAGTCCGCCGCGCACGAGGCGCGCTCATTCACCAGGTGCACGCTGACCGCGACCTGGCAGTTCGCCGTCTTGCCCAGCGTCCCGGAATACTGCCGGGCCACGCACGGCGACGCGGTCCCGTCCTTGGGGAACCCGGTGTCGTCCACCACCAGCGCCTCCACCGGCTGGCTGGCCGCGAACCACCGCGCCACGTTCCGCCGCACCGCCACATAATCCCAGGTCGAGGACGTGATGAACTGCTGCAGCCGCTGATGATCGACCCCCAGCCGCGCCGCCATCGGCTGCATCGACTTGCGCTGCCCATCCGCCAGCAGCCCGCGCACATACAGCTCACCCTTGGCGCGCTGATCCTTCCGCGGCAGCCCGCCGAGCATCTCCGCGGCGAAATCCAGCAGCCGGGGCCGGACCTCCGCGATCTCCTGAGGCGTCATGCCGGTATAACACCGCAGGACCCGCCAGCCATACCAGACCTAACAAAGTACTAGTAGCGGCTTGTACGCGATTCCCCGGCAGCGGTCGGTTGACCGGTTCAAGGATAAGGTGCGGGCGCTCACGCGCCGTCGTATCGCCGTGCCCCTGGAAGAGCTGATACGTGCTTTGAACCCGGTGATCCGGGGCTGGGGCATGTACTACCGGCGGGCGAACGTGCGCCGGTTGTTTAATCGGCTCAATATGTGGATCGTGCGGCGAATCTGGGGGTGGCGGTTCAAGCGATGGCGTAACGCCGGATGGCGCACGCTGCCGGAGACCCGCCTCTACGGTGAATACGGCCTGGTCAACCTTCTGCAACTGATTCCCAGCATGCGCGACTACTACCGCCAGAAGGGCTATACCCATTGAGAGCCGCTTGCGGGAAAACTGCATGAGCGGTTCGGTAGGGCGGGCGGAGGCAGCGGGCTTTCAGCCTGCGGCCTCCCCCGACCCGACACCTGCGAACCCGCCGAACAAGGCTGCGGCTGCGGAGGCGGGGGAGGAAAGGGAGCGAACCGTGGGGAACACGGGCAGTGAAACACGCCCCGGACGCAGCGCCGGAGAAGGCGTGTCAAGCGAGCTGGACCGTGTGCGGCAAGTGGCACGACGAGACAAGGATGCGCGGTTCACCGCGCTGCTGCACCATGTCAGCGTGCACCGGCTGATGCTGGCGTTTGAGGACCTCAACCCGAGGGCGGCGGCTGGCATTGACGGTGTGACCTGGCGGGAGTACGAGCAGAACCTGCAGGAGAACCTGCGGGACCTGCACGGGCGGGTGCAGTCAGGGCGCTACCGGGCGAGTCCGTCAAGGCGCGTGTACATCCCGAAGGCGGACGGGCGGCAAAGGCCGCTCGCCATCGCGTCGCTGGAAGACAAGATCGTCCAGCGGGCCGTCACCGAGGTGCTGAACGCGGTGTTCGAGGCGGATTTCCGGGAGTTCTCCTACGGGTTCCGGCCGGGGCGCAGCCCGCACAAGGCGCTGGACGCGCTGGCGGCCGGGATCTACCGGAAGAGGGTGAACTGGGTGCTGGACGCGGATATCCGCGACTTCTTCGGCAGTCTTGACCGGGACTGGCTGGCGAGGTTTCTCCGGCACCGGATCGCGGATGAAAGGGTCCTGCGGCTGATCGGCAAGTGGCTGGCCGCAGGAGTCATCGAAGAAGGGCAGTGGTCGGACACGGGGCGGGGGTCACCGCAGGGGGCATCGGTATCGCCGCTGCTCGCGAACGTGTACCTGCACCACGTCCTGGACTTGTGGGCCGGCTGGTGGCGGAAGCGGCATGCGCGCGGGAACGTGATCATCGTGCGCTTCGCGGACGACTTCATCGTCGGGTTCGAGTACCAGGATGACGCCGAGAGGTTCCTGGAAGGGCTGCGCGAGCGATTCGCGAAGTTCAGCCTGGAACTGCACCCGGACAAAACCAGGCTGATCGAGTTCGGGCCGCACGCGGCCCGGCGGCGGGCAGCCCGGGGCGAGGGGAAGCCGGAGACGTTCTCGTTCCTGGGGTTCACGCACATCTGCGCGACCACCAGGAGCAGGCGGTTCTGGATCAGGCGGAAAACCGACACCAAAAGGCTGCGGGCGAAGCTGAAGCAGGCCAAGGCCGAGATCATGCGACGCCGGCACCTGCCCGTCCCCGAACAGGGGAGATGGCTGGCAAGCGTGGTAACCGGGCATCAGGCCTATTACGCCGTGCCCGGCAACTACGACGCGGTGCACGCCTTCCGCACCCAGGTAACCCGGCACTGGCACCACGCGCTGCGGCGCCGCAGCCAGAAAACCCGGCTCACCTGGGTCAGGATGAACCGCCTCGTAACCCGCTGGCTGCCCCCGACCCGCATCGTGCACCCGTTCCCCGAACAGCGCTTCGCCGCCAGCCACCCATGGTAGGAGCCCAGTGCGGTAATCCCGCTCGCTGGGATCTGCGCGGGGGGCCGCCCGCAAGGGCGGTTCCTACCGCGACTGCCAACCATCGTGAGCAAGTTCCAACTATCGTGGGCGGGCTCAGCGGGACTGTGCACTGGCCAGAGGACGCCATTTAGCGCTGAAGATTCTGTGCCATAGATCGCTGAAGGTCACACATGCGTCCTGCTGCGCAGCGGCGCGTGTGACGTTCAGGGCTCTTTGTTGATGAATACCTGCGATCACCGCAGCCGAGGCCGACGGCTACATCCGGGCGCACCTGGCCCACGCCGGCCGGACCGACACGCTCTTCTCCGACGACGCCGTCCGCGTCATCCACAGCCACGCCCGCGGCATGCCCCGCGCCATCAACCGCCTCGCCGTCACCGCGCTGCTCGCTGCCTGCACCCAGAACAAGACCATCGCCGACGAACAGGCCGCCCGCACCGCCATCGCCGAGGAAACCGCCAACGCGACAGACTGACCACCATCACGACACCACGTCCACCCCGGCCCCGTCTGGCACCCGCCAGACGGGGCTATTCTCACCCCTCCGACGGCCACCGCGAACGTCACCAAGATGGACATCCCGAACGTCGCCTAACACCTGGGCGCCGTGCCGGAGGATGTCCGCGTGAGGGCTCTTGCTGCCGGTCGCGCCGACGAGGACGCTGTATCGCTCGTGCCGGGGCAGGACTACCTGGAGCTGTTGCCGGTGACCTGGCGGGCCATCAACGACTACGGCATCCGCCTCGACTGCCGCACCTACGACAGCCCGGAGCTGGGACGGTGGCGGCGCCAACACTCCGGCGAAGCCCACGTCAGCGGCCCCGCTCCTCGCAGCCTTCGCCCGGACAGGACACCTGCCACTTGGGAGCTTGGCGTGAGCATGATGGACCGTTTGAGACGCTGGCTGGCGCGCAGGCCGACGGGGGCGCGCGAGTGTGCGACGCGCCGGTGTTATGGCGCTGGCCCTGCTCGCTGGTGACCGCCGCGGTGGCGTGGCGGTTGGGCGGTCTCGTTTCATCTGGCCTGGCCCGCATGAATCCGGCTGGGTGGTGGCCTAGGGTCCAGCGGCTGTGGATTAATTGGTCGTGGTCTGAAGCGGGCGGTCGCAGGGGGATCTGGTGGCCGGCCTCTGGTTGGGAGGGGAGGCTGGTCGTCATGGAGCAGCTGGGGCTTGCGGAGACGATGGAGGCGTTGCGGGCCGAGCTGGCCCAGGCGGCCGCGGCGGGGGCGGCGGCAGGGTTCCAGTTCCCGGTCGCCGGCGTGCAGCTGGAGTTCCACGTCGGTGTGACCAAGGCCGGCGAGGGCACGGCCGGCGTGAAGTTTTACGTGGTGGAGCTGGGCGGCTCGGGCAAGTACGCCCGGGAAGAGATTCAGACGGTGACGGTGACGCTGGGCGCGCCGGTGGATCACAACGGCGACCCGGTCAAGATCTACCGCGGTTCGGACCAGAAGCCCTGACCAGGCAGGTTCCCAAGGTGATTGCGTCAACGATCGGAACTGGCCGGGCCGTGGAGGTACTTCACTACCGGGGCCCGGCCACCCCGGTGGGTGTGGATCGGTGGACCGGCGGGTCGGGGTATTTGATCGGCGGCAGGCTGGTGCTGACCGCCGCGCACTGCGTCGACTACCGGCAGAACCTCCGCGATGATGAGCAGCTTCTGGTGCGCACTGTCCAGGGGAGCGAGTTCAAGGCCCGGGTAATGCTGGTCGGCGATGAGCGGTCCCGGGTTGATCTGGCGCTGCTGGAGATCAGCGACCCCCGGTTCGATGAGCATCTACCGCTCGTCAGTTTCGCTCAGGTCGACCGGGACAGTCCGGCGCCGGTATCGGACTGCTGGGCGGTCGGATTCCCCCGGTTCGGCGAGGCCGGTCCCGTCTTGGCGGAGGGCAGTCGCAAAGAGACCTGGCAGGTTCGCGGCGACATCTCGCCGGGCACGAAGCAGCGAGCACGGCTGCTTTCCCTGCAGGTGACCAGCGCTCCGCAGCCGTTGCCGGCTTCGCTGGCCGGGTCGGTGTGGGAGGGCATGTCCGGGTCAGTTGCGTTCACCACCGATCCGGACGAGGGTGAGCAGGCGGTGGGAGTCGTCAGCACCCACCACCGGCCGGAGGGAGAGTCGGCCCTGACCGTGGTGCCGGTCACCGCCGTCGCCGATCTGGCGGCAGCGGCCATGTGGTGGTGGCAGTTCGGGGTGCCCGGCCCAGACATGCTGCTCATCCTGCCGCGCCAGCGCGCCCGGGCGGGGAGGTCCTCGAACCCCAGGGCGCCGGGGGCGCTGGCCGCGGCCCGGGGCACGTTCGTCGGTCGGGAGCACGCCGTCACTGCCCTGCGGAGACTCGTCGACGAGGAGCGGCAACGCGGCAGTCAACGCCCCGTCGCGCTGCTCGGCATGGGGGGCATTGGGAAGTCGGCGCTGGCCCGCGAGGTCGTCCGGCATCTCCTGCCGCATTACCGCGGGGGTGAACTCGTCCTCGAGCGACCACCGGGCGGGCATCCCAAGACGGCCCGGGAGGTCTTCAGCGGGTGGGCGAGCGACCATCTCGATCTGCCGCCGGAGCGGGAGCACTCGGCCGCCGAGATCCGCCACCGCTGGGCCCAGTGCAGCCCTCCCAAGGTGTGTCTCATCGACGACGCGGCGGAGAGCGACGTCGACGAGCTGAAGGCGATCAACGACGCCCTGCCGAGCGACTGGCCCCGGCTCCTCACCACCCGCAAGCAGGTCGTCTGCCAGGCGCTCGACGCCAAGATCTACCGCGTCCGCCCGCTGACGGTGGACGAGTCGATGGAACTGATCGGCGAGCGCCTACATTCCTCCTTCGACGAGGTGTCGGCCGTCGGCACGGCGGGTGTGGACCGGGCGATGGAGCAGCACCGGGACGTCTTGGAGGAGTTCATCGCCCGCGTCGACGGGCTGCCGCTCGCGCTGCACCTCGGCGTCGGTGCCTGCGACAGCCTGGCGGAGATCCCAGGCATCGTCCGGAGGCTGGTCGACAGCCTTGAGCGAGGGATCGGCGAGTTCGAGTCCGAGGCAATGGCCGCCGCCGACAGCAACAGCAGCCTCGCCGCCAGCCTGAGCGTTAGCCTGACCGACCTCGAGGCCGCGGGGGCCGTCAGGGGCAGGGGCTTGGACCTGGCCCGCCGCTTCACGTCCCTGGGCGTGCTGCCGGACGGGTGCACGTACGACTCCGCGTTCATCGTCAAGCTGTGGGGCGGCGCCGCCGCGGGCCAGGGCGATGCCGCGCTGCGCTTTCTCGTCGTGCACTCGATGATTGACAAGGACCCGGACACGGGGGCGTACCGGATCCACCCGGTGCTGCGCGCCTTCGCGAACGAGGCCCTCGACCGCGATGAAGGTCTGCGGGAGGCGACGCGCCGGCAATACCAGCGCATCGTCGTCGAGCGCGCCACACAGAGCTACGCCGTCTCCCCTCGCCGGTGGACCGCTCCGGACGACCTGTACGCGCACCTGGCACGCGTGCTGCCGACCCTGCGCGACACCGTGGAGAGCGGGACCGCGGCGACGTTCGACGTGCTCGCCGCCCCGACGCTCGACGAACGCGTCCCGATCTTGGGACTACAGGACGTCCACGAGGAGGACGTCCGGCTCGGAATCGAGGTCGCCGACGCGTTCAAGCACGCCGTCTACCGTGCCACCTGGGGGCCGATCGGCACGCAATTGCTCGAGCTCGGACTCGTCTGCGCGCGCGGGCGAGCCGGGACAACCTTCGGCAGGCCGAGTACCTGGGTCTTCTGGGGACCCAGCACGCGACGCTCGGCGCTAGGCAGGAGGCCGAGACGTACTTCGTGTCGGCAGTCCGGCTCGCGCGCGCCATCGGGGCGTCCAACCTCGCCTCGATCCTCGTCGATCACGCCGAGTTCCAACGCACCGTCGCCGACTACGCGGCGGCGACGGCGACGGCCCGGGAGGCACTGGCAGTGCACCCGGTCATCGAGCTGGAGGCCCGGGCCAGGAGCGTCCTGGGGGAGACCCTGTGGCGACAGTCCCGCCTCGATGAGTCGCAGGCCGAGTACGAGCGCGCCCGGGAGATCCTGGAACGGGCGGGCGACCGGTCGGGACTGGCCGACCTGTTCAACAAGATGGCGTCCGTGGAGTTCGTCCGCGGTGGTCGCTACGAGGAGGCGGCCGAGCTGTTCAGGCTGTCCTTGGCCGAGCACGAGGTGCTGCACGACGACGTCATGCGGGCCGAGGACCTCAATGACCTCGGGGCCTGCTACCGCTACCTCGGCCGGTTCGAGGAGGCGGAGCAACTCTTCACACAGGCGCTAGAACTGAACCGTAAGATGGGGAAGCTGCGCCTGGAGGCCATCAACCTCTGCAACATCGCCGGTGCGCTGTTCGCCCAAGGACAGCACGACCTCGCGCAGCAGCGCGCGGAGGAGGGACGCACGCTCGGCCGGCAGGTCGACGACAAGGTCCCCCAGCTGTGGGGGTACGTGTGGGAGGGTCTGGCCTGGCAAGGCATGGGCGAGCTCGCCGAGGCAGAGCGGGCCCTCCGCGAAGCCGTCGGCGTCGGGCGTGCCTTCGACAATCCGCGTGACCGGGCCGGCGCGCTGGCCCGGCTGGGGTTGCTGCTCGCCGACGACCTCAACCGTGCAGGGGAGGGCGTCCCCATGCTGGGCGAGGCGATCGAGCTCCTGCGCTCGCACGGCATGGTCGCGGCGTTCTCGACCATCTCCCTCGCCGAGCTGGAGGCGCACTTGGACCGTCTCACCGGCCAGGACTCTGGCTCGTGAGCGAGACCGCCGTTTGGGCCTGGCAGCCTGCTCGGCGCCACCCTCACACGTATCCGGGGGCGTGCCCCGACGGCTCCTACGTGGTCGTGGACGACCAGGTCCACCCGCTCGGCCTCGCCCGGGACGGGGACCTCGAGACCGCCTACGCCGTCGTCAACAGAAACCGCGTCCCCGTCAAGGCCCTGCTGAAGGAGCGGGACCTGGCGCCGCTGGGCGACCGCCACGTCTCGTTGGCCTACGGCGCGAACCGCAACCCCGGGACGCTGGCCATCAAGATGCGCGACTATGGCTACGCGAACCCCGCCGGGCTCGTCCTGCCCGTGCTTAAGGGCGCGACGAGCGGCCGCGACGTCGTAGCGTGCGGACTCAGCGGCCAAGGCTACCTCTACGCCGACCTGTTGCCCGGCGACGACGAGGACGACGCGGCCCCGGTCGAGGCCTGGTTCCCGCTGCTGGATGCGGACCAGCTGGTCGTGATGCACGATGGCGAGCACGTACGCGACGGGCTCTACACGGTCGCCTCCTTCCCGTCGCGGCTGGACGGCTTCGGGGCTCGCGTAGACGCGCTCGGCTACGCGGGTAACGACCCGATCTTCGTCTCGCCGGAACTCGGGGAACCGATCGCGTACTCGACCGTGCGTGTCGAGGACCGGTCGCTGCCCGCGATGGACGCCGTCGGGATGGTCGACCACGTCCTCAACGCCGGACGGCTGTGCGCCCGCGCCTCGCGGATCGCCGGGGTGACGACGACGAGGGACATCATGGCGTTCATGAACGAGCGATGGTGGGTTCGGTTCCGCGGTGAGGATCAGCCCGACGGCCGCTACGACCAGCTCCTCGGCGAGCTGTCCCGTGTCATTGCAGCGCACCAGCGGCCTCACAGCGCGGCCGCGACGATGGCGCAGCGGGGCCGGGCACTCGGAGTCCACGACGCCTACCATCCCGGCCCTGGCCGCAGCCTCGGAGCCCAGCTCGAGCGAGCCTGACCAACACCAGGAGGCCCGCCGCTACCCGTGGGGTCTCGGAACCTCGATCCGGCCGGTGAGCTGCTGGTTTGCCGGGCGGTGGCCCGGGGCGGCGGCCGACTAACGGTAGTCCGTTAATTCGGGATATAGAGGTGCAGGCCGTGGCCTGCCTGGAGGGATGTCATCAGGGCTTGCAGCTGCCGGGGCGGGGGCGCGTTCGACCATGCGGCCCACCAGCGCCGCAGCGCGATCCACGGGGCGAGCCAGGCGCGCACGGCGCGGAGTGCCCGGGGCCAGCACGGCGGCTGGGGCGGCCCGGCGGGTGCGGGACCCCCTCTCTCGGGGTGTCAGTAAGAACCACGCCATGAACACCGCCAAAGTGTCCACTTTGCTGGACGTCCTGCTGTCTCACAGAGGACCCACAAGGGAACAAGACCGACGCCGCCGACCCTGGCAAGGGCAGACCCATGAACTGGGACGGTCCTGACCTGCGCAGTCTCAATAAGTGGTACGCGTGAAATTCTCACTCAGCCCCGCTATGCGTTACACTCGCTGGCGGGCGGTACGGAACGGGTTCTCGGTGTAGTCGGGGTGCAGCCAAGGTAAGCCCGAAACCCGCCATGGGCTGATCTTGGGTTAGGGCTGGCAGTGAACCGCCCCGCGTTGCCCGCGGCTGAGTCGCCGCAGGAAATACCGGATTCCCTGCGGCAACCTGGCCGCCTTCAGCAAACGCGCCCCGGCTGACGTGCCAGCCGCCGTGAATGTCGGCACAGCCTGGCATCCTCGACCTGTACGCATTTCCTGCGGCAGACCCCGGAGGGCGCCATGGGCAAGATCGCCGTGATTGTCAGTTTCCGGAGTCGTCTGCGCGGATGACTGAAGTCGCCTGCACGGGCTGCCCGCAGCTCGCGCCGATGGCCTGATTCCCGAGGCTCACTCGGTGATCGCGCCCGAGCCAGTGCCCGCACGCGGAAGGCCGACGCAGGATGCCGGCCTCGGCGTGGAGCCGGACGGCCTCGGCTTCATTGCCGGCGATGCGGGCTTGGACCTCGGCCTCACTGAGCGCATAGAGCTGGCGGCGGCGCTCGGCGTCGGCGTGGAGTTGCCCGGGGTCGCCACGGTGGAGCGCCTCGGGGGAGTCCGGGCCAGGGACCCGGACCTCCGGGTACGCGGCGCGGTAGCGGTCAAGGTGGTCCTCGTAGTGGGCGCGCCCGGCGGCGGTTAGCCGGACGCACGACTCGCCGTCGACCTTGAGTTCCTGTACGTACGGGACCTTGCGGTTGCGGAGCCGGACGATCGTGTTCCACGCCGGTGCCCTCTCCCACCACGGAACCGCGCGCACCAGCTTGCCGTCGAAGTCCAGCACCAGCCCGCCGTCCCCGGCCGCATGCAGGCGCGCGATCGCGGCCCATGCCCACTCGCTGAGCAGGCCACGCGGGGGCGTGCCGTGTTCATGATGCGTCCTCCGCGGCGTGGTCCTCCTGGCGTGTCAGGAGCTGGTCGTACTTGGCGATGTCGGGGCGGGGCGGGCGTCCGCTGGGAGCGGGGGAAGCGCAGCAGCCCGCTCAAGGGACCGGTAGACGGTGGGCCTGCTGACGCTGAACAGGGCGGCGATCTCGGCGACGTTGTAGTCGCCGCTGTCGTGCATGCGGCGGATCTCGCGGTCCTGGGCGGGCTTGAGGGAGGGCTGCTTGCCGCGGAGCTTTCCGTTCTGGCGGGCGATGTCCATGCCCTCGCGGGTGCGCTGCCGGATCAGGTTGGCCTCGAACTCGGCGATGACGGCGAGGATCTGCAGGAACATCGGCCTATCGGGAACAGGCGAACGGTCACTGGCGATAAGGAGCGAGTCGTCAGGGCTCTGCTGTAGCTAGCTAGGCTCGGGGCGATGAGCAGAGAGCCCGGGCGTGAGCAGAACTGGTACCCGATCAGCAAGCTCGGCTGGTTCACCGGCCATATCCGTGAGGGCGTCGAGGCGAGCCGCCGCCAGCTGGAGCTGCTCCAGCCCGCCCGGGCACGGCCCTATGTGCTGGACGACGCCACCGTGGCCCGCATCATCCGGGTACACCGCGACCAGGCCGGGGACCTGACGCTGTTCCAGAACCAGGCCGACCGGTGGAAGACCCACCCGAACCTGACCGACGCCCAGCGGGCCGGAATCGCCGCGTACGAGACACTGATCGCGCAACTACACCAGGTCAACAGCGACGTCCTGACCGTGGCCGCAGAACTCTCAGACGGCACCATCGAGACGGTGCTGGCCAAATCCGACCTGCAGCTGGGAATGGAGGCGCTGCTGCGGAGGCCACCCGCGTAGCGGTCCGGTCTGGGCTCACGCGATCGAGGGTCTGTGACGTATCACTTCCACCTACCGCCAGTGAGCGCTCGGTTGTTCCCGATTACACCTGTCAGCGTCACGCGGCACCACTATCGGATGCCGCGTTAGGGGTCCGGGACGAGGCGGCGGGATCGGCCCGGCGGTCATCGCCGGGGGCCGGCCGAGGCGCTGGCCGCGGGCGCGGGTGGCGTCCAGGCCCTCGCGGGTGCCCTCGACGATGAGTTCGCAGAGAACTCGGCCAGGGCCGCGAACACGTGGAGGACCAGCCGGCCGCCCGGGGTGGTGATGTCCAGCGCCTCGTGCAGGGACCGGAACCCGACGCCGCGGCGGCGCAGCCCGGCCACGATGGTGATCAGGTCCTGCAGGGACCGCGACAGCCGGTCCAGGCTCGGGACCACCAGGGTGTCGCCCGCGCGGAGGTAGTCCAGGCACGCGGCGAGCTCGGGTCGGGCGGCGGTCTTGCCTGACAGCTTGTCGGCGAACACCCGGATGCAGCCGGCCTCGGTCAGGGCGCGGATCTGCCGGTCCAGGTTCTGCCCGGCCGTCGACACCCCGGGCGTACCCGATCAGCGCGCCAGTCGGTTTCGCCGGCTCGGGCGCGAGCAGGTCGTCCTCGTCAGCACCGGCGATGCCGGCCGGGGTCAGCATCACTCTCCGACCGTACGGGAAACGGCGGTGCAGGAGTTGTTAGACACCCGGCGCATTCTGGTTGCTCGAACTCTGAATGCCGGCCGCACCCCGCCAGCGTCAGGCCGGCGAAGGCGGGCCGCTACCGGGATTGCGTATCTCTTCCGGGCCTCACACTTCCCCCTCGGTTTGGGTCTCCATCACCGGGACGGGCGTCCCGGGCGGGTCAAGCTCGTCCGCCAGAGACGCAGCCACCTCCGCGTCCTGGAACATCCCGCCAGACTCACTCATCTGGCGTGCGCGCTCACGCAGCCACTTCGCGCACCGCCGCCGCTCATCAGCGCGGATAGCACGCTCACCCGGACGTTCCCGCACGGATGCGTTCTGTGCCCCGGCAATGACCACCTCAGCCACTCTCACCGCTCCAGCCCGGACCTCAGCGATGAACGCCTCCGCTACTGCCGCCGCCACATGCGCTGCCGCTTCCGGGTCTTCGGCGATCAGCCGGGCTGGCTGGCCGGGGATGGTGGCGGTGAGGAACTTGCGGCGGAGAGCATCGCGGAGGGACAGCGGCGAGAGGGCCGCGTGCCGCGCGTTCATGCTGCGGGCGGCGCGGGGGAGGGACATGATCCACCAACGCTAACGGAGGCTTGACGGGCGTCCCGGGGAGGTAGTGGCACGTGGCAGCCGTGGGAGCAGCCAGCGCCACCCGCTGCCAAGCACCAGCCACCGCAGTCTCACGGCGTGATCTCCTTCGTGCCGCCCTGGTATCACCTCGCACTGTCGCTCAGGTCTTCTCACCCGGCAACTAGGCGCGCCGCGCCAGAGGGGTGCCGGTAACAATGGACCCGTGAGCACCGCTACGGCGTCCAGTTTCCTGAACTGCCCTGGTGGCACGGGGGTGGTCGTTAGCCACGGGGGTGGTCGTTAGCGTGGCCGGAACGGGTTGCCGGTGTAGGCCCCCAGGGAGTATCGCGTCCAGCCCGCGCAGGTACGCCAGCTTCTCCAGCTCGCCCTTCACCGCCGCCGGGGTCGCCGCGACGGGGCCGGTCCCGAGCCAGGACAGCCGCGTGCGGCCGAGCACGGGATCGACCGTCAGCATCTCGTCAAGCCCGGCCTGCCGCTGCGGGCCGAGTAGCGGGGCGACCCGCGCCCAGGTCTCCTCCCGGGCCCGTTCCCGCGCGGCCGCGACGCGCTCCATGATCTTCACGATGCCCGGCCGGACCAGCTGGGACGAGGACAGGTACTCACATGCCTGCCGGAACAGCAGCTTCGGCGAATCGTGCTCCATCGCCCGCGCGAACAGGAACTCCTCCAGGTCCTTCCAGCGCGGCCCGTCGACCGTCCGCCAGCCCGGGTAGCCGGCGACCTCGCGCAGGTGCCCGGTACGGGTCTGCTCACGGGCACCGTAACCGCGCAACGTGCCGACCGGGATGCCCAGCCGCTCCGACAGCCGGGCCACCACGGCGGCCGGGGCGGCGGCCACGTCGTCCGGGACGAACCCGAGCCACGGCAGCGTGCACAACTGCACCGCCGCGCCCAGCACGTTGTCCTGGCCCCGGAACTTCCGGACGAACGCCTCATCAGCCGGGGGCGAGCGTGAAGTACCTGATCAGCTCAGCACGGGCAGGGTCGGGAAGCCCCGCAGCTGCGCCAGCTCATCCTCTGAGAACACTTCCCTGGCCGCCACCGGCGTCCCTTCCCCCGAAGAGCAGACCTCGCCGGAGAACACTTATCCGACATGGACGCTCACGCGCAGCAAATCGGCCTCGTTATGCGGCCGTGATCCTAATCGTTGTTTTTGCGCTGGATGGTGCCGCGAGCCCCAGTCCGCAGCGTCGGTTACCGACACCGTCAATCCCCCACCAGGTTCTTACGACGGCTATCTGCCGAACGGTTCAGTGGGTCTAGATGTTTTCTAGATTTGCTCTCGATTTTCCTCTGAACCCCGCTCGGTCCTGGTCCCATCAGCGACCGTCTGGGCTTGGGCGAGAAGCCTGCGATACCGCCTTTTCCCCAGTATGCACAGGCAATCCCGGCATGGGGAGCCCCCTCCCAGGTCTTGGCCTGATGACCCGCTGCCCAGGGCCGGAAACATTTCTTACCGGGTGATGAACCGTCCCCGGAAAGGCCGTCGTATATCCGATCACAGCCCGCAAGGGGAAGGCACGGACCGTCCCGGCAAGAAGGGTGGTAATTACTTCAAAGCCCGCAAGGGACGGCCCCGGGCACCAGGCCCGCGCCTGCTGGTACCACCACCGCCCGGCTACGCGGCTTGGAGACCTTCCCATGATCAAGTCACGAAGTACGGCTGCCGTATGACCGCCGCGGTGATTTCGCTCATACCCGGCACACCGGCAAACACCAGCGAGGCGAGGGGAACGAGTGATGCTGAGCACCTGCGGCCACGATGACGTCACGGTTTTTACCGGCCGTCCCCGCATCGTTCACGATGGCGCCGGCCAATATCGGGGCGCTCTACCATCAACGGCTGCCGCACGCCCAAGGCTGGTTCCAGGTCTTGGTCAGGCACCCGGAGCTGGCGAGTTCTGTCAGCTTGCACGTCACATACGTGAGGGCGCCGGGAGCAGGACGGGGAAGAATAAGACGGCGCTGCTGGGGCCGTTGAACGGCGAGGCCCTGTACCCGGGGGACATAGCGCGCGGGGGGCTGCCGCAACCGCCGCCAGTAGCGGAGCAGTTCTCGATTTTCGGCAAGCAGAAGCGGCGGCTGCTCGCGGTTACCATCTTCACGCTGTCACTGGGGTCGCTGTACGGCATTTGGGCGGTTTTCAGCAGGTCCTGGGTGTGGTACCCGTGGATCGGCGTGCTGGTCATCCTGGTGCCGTGGTCGGTTTACACGCTGATCCTGACGCTGGTGCGCCCGTCGATCACTGCCGCCAGTCATGATCAGGTGTTCGCGGATACATCGCAGGACCTTGCGTCCGTGGACATTTTCATCCCGGTCTGCGGTGAGCGGCTCGAGGTGCTGGCCAATACGTTCCGGCATGTGCGCGGCCTGGCCTGGCGCGGGCCGTGGCGCGTCTACGTGCTGGACGACGGCGCGAGCCGCGAGGTGCACAGGCTCTGCCGGGAGCACGGTTTCAACTACATCGTGCGCCCGAACCGCGGCGAGTATAAGAAAGCCGGCAACCTGAACCACGGACTGGAGCGTTCCGACGGCGAGTACATCGTGGTGTTCGACGCGGATTTTGCCCCGGCGCCGGGGTTCCTCGCCCAGCTTCTCCCGTATTTCAGCGACCCGAAGGTCGGCATCGCGCAGACTTCCCAGTATTTCGATGTGGACAGGGAACGCGTCCCGAACTGGCTGCAGCGGCACGGCGGGACGATTCAGGAAATGTTCTTCACCTACATCCAGCCGTCGCAGGAGACGCTGAATGCGGCGATGTGCGTCGGCACGAACGTGTGCTACCGGCGGGCCGCGCTGGAAACGGCAGGCGGCTGGCCTGCCATTGACGGCGGCGAGGATGTCATTACCGGCATTGACCTGATGCGGTACGGCTACCGGACTGTTTACGTGCCTCTGAACCTGGCCAAGGGCCTGTGCCCGGAAACTTTCGCAACGGCCGTCAACCAGCAGTACCGCTGGTGCCTGTCGAGTTTCTCGTACGTGTTCCCGATCACGGACCGCAACATCGTCGGGCGTATCTTCCACGCCTGCAGGATGACGGTGACGCAGCGGATCAGCTTCCTGTCCTGCACTTTCTACTACCTGCAATCAGTCCTGGCACTGATCACCGGGGTAATGCCAAGCCTGGTCATGATCTGGTGCTTCCCGCGTCAGGTCGGTCCCGGTAACTACTGCCCGCTCGCGCCCGCGATGCTGGGCATGTTCGCCATGCCGGTGATGATCCGGGGCTGGCGGCCGCCGATCCTGCGGCTTGTCATGATCTACAGCGTGGCGCACCTGCTGGCGATAACGGATTCGCTGCGCGGCAGTGCCGCGGCCTGGGTGCCGACCGGCGGCAGCGGTCATCGTAATCCCACGCCGGTCATGGCCGGGCGGGTGGTGCGCATCTGGCTTGTCGTGACGCAGGGACTGGCCTGGTGGGGCATCGCCCTGGCCCTGCCCGTTCACAAGATCGGCACGTTCTGGCCCGCGATCGCGCTATCGGGGTTCCAGGCCATCGTCTTGTTCCCGCTGCTGCTGCCAGGGTACGGGGTCATGCCGTGGCGGGACGTGCTGCGTACGCTCATGTCATATGCCCGCATACCCGGCAAGGAAATGCAGGGGGCGCATGCTGACCTGGCCTGACGAGTTCACTGACCCGGCAGGACCACCGCCTAACTCAGCTTACTGGACTGCCACTGTTGACCAGGGCGGCGGGGGAAACCCGAAAACCAGTACTACAATCAGGGCGTTGCCGCCGGGCCGCAGGCCGGGCAGCGTCCGCCCGGCACTGCAGCCGGGGCATTGGCCACGAACGCGCAGGGCCTTGTCGTGGCAGGTGCAGCAGACATGGCCGTCGGGCCAGCGGGCGGCGAACCAGCCGTGACGCTGACAGCGGGCGCAGGTCCGCTTGTGCCAGCGTTCGCACTGCTCATGCGCCGGGCAGCATCCGGGCCGGGCGGGGCCGCAGCTTCGCGACCGCGGTGGGCGGGGGCGGGCAGGCCGCCGATGGCGGTCTTGCGCACGCCAGGCGTACTCGGCGGTGGTGGCCACCAGGTCGGCCGGGGTGCAGGAGAGGATGTCGCAGAGCGCGGACAGGACCTGCAGCGAGAGCCGCTCGGGGTGCCGGAGACTAGCTATTAGCTAGGCGGTGGACCTGGGAGGCGGACAGGTCGATGCCGCGCTCGCGCAGCAGCGGCACCAGCTCGGTGGCGGTGAAGACACGGTGCTCGGCCATCACCTCACGCAGCCGCCACGTCTAGCCGACCTGGCGCTTCATGCTTCCCTCCCGCTCCGGAACTGAAGGGCGGCGATGGTGGCGTCCAGGTGCCGGCGCAGGGTACGGTGCGGAAGTCCGAGGACACGCAGGTGCAGATCGAGGTAGTGCTGGCGTGCTCGTGGTCGGCCTGGACCTGGAATCAACCTTCGCCACGGTCAGGCACCGGACCAAGATCACCAAAGGGCCCGGGCTCGCAAGCCGCGGGCCTGCGGGGAGTCAACGAACTGGGTCGCCCCGGCTGTGAACCACGGGCGTCGTAGGTGTCGTATCTCGAACCAAACCAGGGGCAGACCGGTGCGAGGTCGCTAGGAGATATTGGCAATGGGGGGATCCGATGTCAAATCCGGGGGAGCCAACGATTGGTCCAGGAGCCACGGGCGAGCCCGTGCGGCGGGCACAGCGGGCGTTGCGCCGGACACCCGACGTGGGGCTCGTGGTGGACGGGATCTTTGGATCGGCGACCGAGGCCGCCGTTAAGAGCTTCCAGCAGGGGTGGGGCCTTACAGTTGACGGGATTGTCGGCCCGCAGACCTGGCAAGCCCTCCCGGACGGCGGTCCCATGCCGATCCTGCAGCATGGAGCAACCGGCGACCACCGCGTGGTCTTCTGCGACGGCCCGGCCCGCCTGCCCGGCGCATCGGCTGAACCGGCTCGATTTGCCGCGGGGACCACCCAGCTGGCGCCCGGCGACGAACTCGCCGGCTACCGGGTCGAGTCCTACGTGGCCCGCGGCGGGATGGCCGTTGTGTATCGCGCCCGCGACGTCGCGCTGGGGCGGCCGGTCGCGCTGAAGGTGATCGCGCCGGAGCTGGCGATGAACGAGAAGTTCCGGCTGCGGTTCAGGCAGGAGTCCGAACTCGCGGCGGCGATCGAGCATCCCAACATCATCCCGATCTACCGGGCCGGGGAGGAGGACGGCCGCCTCTACATCGCGATGCGTTTCGTCGACGGCGAGGACCTCAGCACCGTGCTGAGTCGACAGGGCGGGCTGCCAATGGACCAGCTGATGCCGCTGTTCGCGCAGATAGCAAGCGCCGTCGATGCAGCGCACACTGCCGGGCTGGTACATCGCGACGTCAAACCCGGCAACGTCCTGTTGACCGGGCATGCGGGCGACCTGTCCGCCCGGCACGTCTACCTCACCGACTTCGGCTTGACAAAGCGGTCGACCTCCCTGACCGATCTGACCACCGTCGGCCATTTCCTCGGCAGCATCGGTTACGTCGCGCCGGAACAGATCGTCGGCGGCACTGTCGGCGGCGCCGCCGACGTCTACTCGCTGGGCTGCATGCTGTACCAGGCGCTGGCCGGAAAGCCGCCGTTTGTGGCCGGGAACGACGCCGCCATGATGTGGGCGCACGTGGCCGGCCCGATACCGTCCGTGCGTGGCCGCCGACCGGATCTCCCGCCAGCGGTCGACGACGTGCTGGCGCGGGCCATGGCTAAAGAGCCCACCGGCCGGCCACCCACGTGCCTGTCTCTCATGGCGGATCTGCGAACGGCGCTCGGTGATCGCGCCCCCGCACACGGCAGCGTTGGCGTCGAGCAGGCGGACCGGGGTGATGCTGGGCCCGAGCCGCGCGCCGCGCCGTCCACCGGCCGGCACCGGGCGCTCACCAGCCGGACTGCCCCAGCAGCCGCAGCTCCCGCCCCGCCACCCGCACAGTCCATCCCCGGCACACGCCCACCAGCGCCTGCACGGGATACACCATCGGCACTGCGGCGGCGGCTGGTCACCGGTTCGCTGCTCGTCACCTTTCTTGTTATCACCGGTCTTGTTATCACCGGCCGCACCGGAACCTGGCCCTTTGCTGCAAACCGGCAGATACTCCGACCGGCTGCCGCCTCCTCTCATCCCGGCGTACCGGCCGTCAGGCGCAACGCCAGCCTCCCGGTACCGGTCGTACGGGAAACCATCAGGGTCGGTAACGGACCTCAGGGAGCCGCGGTCTCTCCGGACGGACGCCGCGTCTACATCGCCAGCATCCACTCGGACGCCGTCTCCGTCATCGACACCGCGACGAGCCGGGTCATCGCGACGACACGCCTGCCCGCCCCGCCGCAATACGTTGCTATCGCGCCGAACGGTCAGCGGATATATGTCACGACTTATAACGACGCTGACGGCACCGGCTCTGCGGTGCAAGTGATAGACACCGCCACGAACACCGTGGTGGCCACCATCTTTCCATCGGGCACCAACCCCTACGCCGCCGCGGTCACCCCGGACGGCCAGCGCCTGTATGTCCCCGACCACGGGTCCCAGAACCTGAGCGTGATCGACACCCGCACCAACTCGGTGACCACGATAATCGTCGTCCCACCGAACCCACACTGGGTGGCGTTCACGCCGGACGGCCGGCGCGCGTACGTGGCCAACCACGAATCCAACCTGGTCTCAGTGGTCGACACGGCCACCAACACCGTCGTTGCCAAGATTCCCGTCGGACGCAGCCCGCACAGCGTCGCAATAACCCCGGACGGGCGCGAAGCGTTCGCCGCCGACTACGACGCCAAATCGGTCTCCGTCATTGACACCCGCACTGACACCGTGACCGCCACGATGGCGGTCGGAACCAGCCCGCAGTGCGTCGCTGTCGCCCCCGACGGACGCCACGCCTACGTCACCAACAACGGATCGAACACCGTCTCCGTCATCGACACCGCGAACAACCACGTGACAGCAACGGTGCCGGTCGGCCACAGTCCATGGGTCGTGGTCGTCGCTCCCGACGGACGCCACGCCTACGTCACCAACAACGGATCGAACACCGTCTCCGTCCTGCAAACCACTTCGGGCCGTTAGAGGGCTTGGGCGGCCAAGCATGATCGAGTCAGGTACGGGGGCAGACCAAGTAAGCCGGAAAGGGGCAATGGGCTGGTGAGCCGCTGGTCAGTCGCCGAAGATGCGCTCGATGACGGCGGCGTTCTCGGCTGATCCGGCGCGGAAGTACCGGGCTGCGGGTGTCGGAGGTTAGGGAACCTCGCCGAGATCGCCAACTGGCCAAGCCAGGGGCACAGCCAAGGCTACAGTGCCCTGCGTGACTGCAAAGGCACTGCGCTGCAACACCCGCCTCGAGCTGACAGTCGAGGAGTTCCTGTTCCTGGACCGGATTGGGGTCCGGGGACTATCCGGCCGAGGAATAGCTCTACGGACTGGAGCCGCAGGTCAATGACTTCCGAGAATAACTCGTTCCCGGGAGTAAACTCCCCGCGTGGCTTCCGAGAACACGGGCACAGGCA
>Ga0335085_10004781_pt1 | contig 22198 bp, 20 predicted proteins | sample Lox_Sample_45_FD_206712 | JGI IMG/M metagenome (GOLD analysis project Ga0335085, IMG submission 206712) | Soil microbial communities from Loxahatchee National Wildlife Refuge, Florida, United States - Lox_Sample_4.5 | ecosystem: Environmental > Terrestrial > Soil > Wetlands | place: USA...
GAGTTGAAGAAGGTCTCCGCCAGCTCGATGTCGACCCGGTCCCGGGCGGCCGCCGCGAAGGCTTCCTTCATCGACGTCCAGACGGACTTGTCCGAGAGGCGGGGGCCCAGCAGGGCCGTCAGTCCCACCACGGCCGGGTCGAGGATCTTCCGGTAGAGCTCCAGCCGCTCGAGGGCGTCGGCGCGGAGGCCGTGCCAGTCGCGGGCCGCGAATCGCGCCGAGGCCCGGCGGGTGATCTCCCGGAACCCTTCGTTGTAGGCGACATAGGCGTCGTGGATCAGGGCGGCGCTCTGTCGGGCGACGCCGGGAGGAGGCGCGGCGACCATCGGCACCGTTCGTATCCCTGCCGCGCCCCGGCGTCAAGGCGCCGGCCGGCCGTCCCACCCCCCCCGAGGGCCAGGTCCAGCCGCCCGTCCCGCTCGTAATGGGATTAAGAGATGAGCGACTTCCACCAGGCCGGTTCGATCACGACGCTCACGCGCCTCGGCTCGCGGCCCCTCGTGGAGCTCGAGGACGCCATCACGAGGCATACGAAGCGCAGCCGCGCGGCCCTGCTGATCCCGTGCCTCATCACGGAGCTGGACCGCCCGGCCCTCGCCCGGATCTGCGACGAGGTGGCGAAGGTTCCCTACCTCGACACGGTGCTGATCTCGCTCGACCGGGCCGACGAAGAGGGCTACCGGCGGGCCCTCGAGTACTTCCGGAAGCTGAACCGGCGGACGGTCGTCCTCTGGAACGACGGACCCGGCGTGCAGGCGCTCGTGAGAAAGCTGGAGGAGAACGACCTCGCCCTCGGCGAGCGGGGAAAGGGGCGGGCCTGCTGGATGGCCTTCGGCTACCTTCTCGCGCAGGGGAACGTCGAATACATCGCCCTCCACGACGGAGACGTCCTCGACTACGACCGCGTGATGCTGGCTCGCCTCCTGAAGCCCGTCGCCGACCCGCTCCTCGATTTCGAGTTCTGCAAGGGCTTCTACGCCCGGTTCACCGACCGCCTCAACGGCCGGGTGGCGCGCCTCTTCGTCGGGCCGCTTCTCGCCTCCCTCAGGTCGCTCCTCGGAGAGCACCCCTACCTCGAGTTTCTTCTCTCGTTCCGCTACCCGCTGGCCGGCGAGTTCGCCCTTTCGGCGGACCTCGCGCGGCAGCTCCGCGTCCCCTCGGACTGGGGCCTCGAGATCGGCGTCCTCTCCGAGGTCTTCCGGCACCTCTCTCCCGGCCGCATCTGCCAGGCCGACCTCGCCGACCAGTACGACCACAAGCACCAGGCGCTCTCTCCCGATGACCCGGCAGGCGGCCTGAACCGGATGGCTGGCGACATCGCCAAGCACCTTCTCCGGACGCTCGCCGCGGCCAACGTCGTCCTGTCCGAGGGCGCACTCAAATCGCTCCTCGCCTCGTACCAGCGCCGCGCGGAGGACGCCGTGAACAGCTACTACGCCCTCGCGAAGGTGAACGGGCTGAACTTCCCCCGCCACGAAGAGGAGCGGGCCGTGGCCACCTTCGCCCAGGCCCTGAAGGCCGGCACCGAGCAGTTTCTCCAGGACCCGCTGGGCGTGCCGCTCATCCCGAACTGGATCCGCGTTCTCTCCGCGGTGCCCGACGCCGGAGACCTCCTCCTCGAGTCCGTGGAGGCCGACAAGGGCATCCTGATCCCGTAGATCGTCTCAGACGTGCCGGATGCCCGTGTCCTCCTCCTCGGCCCGGAGCTTCTTCTCGATGTACCTTCGGGCGGCGTCACGGGCGCCGAGGCCGAATGCGAGGGCCAGGGCGAAGACGAGGCCGCCCGCGAGAATCGAGAAGGCGGCCACGAGAATGTTGCTCGCCACCCCGAGGTGATCGAGCGCCATCGTCGCGAAGAACGCGAGCAGCACCAGGTGAATGCCCCGCGCGCCGAGCCGCGCCCAGGGGAGGCCGGCGTTGACCGCGCCGAGAAGGACGCTGCGGCGAACGATCGCTGCGACGCCGAATCCGACGAGGAAGACCAGCCCGGCGGCCAGGAGACGAGGCAGGTAGGCGAGAACGCCGCCCAGAATGTTCCGGAGCGCGCCCGGCTCCAGCGCGTTGACGCCGACGGCGAGGCCCACGACGACGCCCACCCAGAACGACACCGCCCGTCCGGCCCGCTCGAATCCGGCCTCGAACCCTGCCGCCCGCAGAAAACGGTCGGGCAGGCTTCCCTGGCTCCCGCGGCCCTTGAGGACGAGACGCGAGACGAGGCCCAGAAGGGACCGGAGAAGAACGCCGACCAGAACGCCGACGAGGAGCGCCGTCAGAAGGACCAGGGCGGCCGGGATGACGGAGACGAAGGCGTCCGCGAGCCTCTCAAAGGCATTCTGGATGTCCCGCTGCAGATGTTCCATCGCAACCCCCCTTTCCTTCAGCGGGCGCCCGCCCGCCAGAGTTCCCGGAGCACGTCCTTGTCCCGTTCGAAAACGGCGGCGAGAGCGCCGAGCCGCTCCTCCGCCTGCTCGTCCGTCCCCTCCCGGGTCTCCGAAACGAAAGAAGCGACCTTGCCGAGGTAAAGAGGAACCAGCGACCGGATGAGCGTCTCCCCCGGAAGCCGCCGCGCCCGCCAGCCCGCGGCCGCCTCGAACAGGATCCGCGTCCAGGCTTCGTCGGAGAATGACGGCTCGGAGGCGGCGGCCGCCTCACGGACGGCGTCGAGCGAGCCGGGGGAGAGGAAGCCTTCCCAGACGGGCGACAGGTCGTGGGACGCCTGCCGGAAGATGGTCGTCAGGCGGTCCATCTTGACCGGCACCGGGTCCAGCCCCACCGCATAGGAGAACCCGAAGCGCGGCACCTCCTCCGAGCCCGAGACCTCCGCCCACGACTTCTCGTGGCGCTCCATCAGCTCGAAGAGGGTCGAGACGACCTCGACCATCATCGGCTGAAGATCGGCGCCCGGGTCCTTCGGGTCGTGAAGCTTGGCGCCGAGGAACGCCTGGCAGAACCTGCGGCCTTCCGCGAGAGCCGTCGTCGTCATGAAGATGTCGATGCCGTACCGCGCCACCGGCCCCTCCCAGCGTTCGTAGTCGAGAAACCGGCTGGCCAGCGCGCCCGAGAAGCCGAAGTCGCCCCCGATCGGCTGCCGGATCCGCTTGCCGTAGAGCGCCCGCGTCAGGGGATAGACGATCGTGTTGGTGATCGTGCCGTCGTACCGGTGCCGGGAATAGAGGGGCGAGACGAATTCGTAGCCGAACTTGAGGACCGGAGCGAGCAGGAGCTGGACCCACTCCGGCGTGATGCTTCGGAGATCGCTGTCGACGACGCAGCAGGCGGAGGCCTGAAGCTCCGCGGCGATCCGGAAGATCGTCCGGAGAGCGCTCCCCTTCCCGGGCACCCCTTCGTAGAGCGCCACGAGACGGTCCGCCGCCGCGGGCGCGGCGTCGACGAGGATCTCCTCGAGCGAGCCGGTCTCCGTCCGCTCGACGATCTCGCGTGTCCTGTCCGTCGAGCCCCCGTCGCTGTTGACCAGCACGGCACGCACGCCCGGGAAGTGTTTGGCGAGGCCGGCCACGACGGCGCGGACGACGTGCCCGATCGTCCGCTCGTTGTTGAAGGAGGGAATGCCGACGAGCACGTCCGCCCGCCCGATCCGCGCCAGCTGCTCGGAGACGGCCGACTCGAGGGGCGGGAGGGCCGTCACGCCGCCTCCTCCTCGAGCAGGGCCGTCACGGCCGCCGCCCACCCTTCGCCGCCCGGTGCCGGTGCGACCCGGGCGCCGGGCAGCGCCGCCAGGAGGCGGGCGTCCGGCCCGGATTCGCCCGGCAGGACGACAGCCACGTCCACGGCGGCCAGGAAGCGGGCGTCGTTCGGCGCGTCCCCCAGTCCGACGGTACGCCCCGACCGCCGGAAGAGATCGCAGACGCGCGGAACCGCGTCGGCCTTGTCATGCCGGCCGCAGAGGTGCCAGAAGATGCCGCCGCGAACGAGGCGGACGTTCCGGACCCTTCCGATCTCGTCTTCGAGGGCGTCACCGCTCCCGTCCGGTGCGAGGAACGGCAGGTCCCAGACGCGACGCCGGGCCTGATCGATGGCGTCGCCCCGGAGGCCCGTCAGCGCCGCCAGCGCCGGGTCCGGGATCCGGTCGAGAGGGAGGATCCGGAGGCCGCGCCGGCGCGCCGCGCCATCGAGAATCCGGCGGAGGCGGGCGACCGGCACGGCAGCGGGAAGAACCTGGACACCCGCCGGCGTCACGAGCCCCGCGCCGTTCTCGAAGACGCCGGTGCCCCCGGCGTCGAGGACCCCGAGCCAAGTCCGGAGCTCGTTCTCCGACTTGCTCGTCACGGGCACGACCGGCACACCGAGGGCACGGAGGCGCGTGACCACTTCGGCCGCGCGAGGCCCCAGCCGGCCCCCGGCATCCAGAAGCGTGCCGTCGAGGTCGGTGAAGAGGACGGAGATCCCCATGCCACGCCTCGAAATCCTGCCTGCGAAACCCCATCCTGCAGGCGTTTGCTGTTGGGACGTCGCCCGCCGCATGCGTCGGCATGCGGCACAACCTCAGGAGAAACGCTAGCACAACGCACGGGCCTTCGCTCCGGCCGCTCGAGCCGCTCGGACCCCGAGGCAGAAGGAATCCGGCAGAACGCCGCCGTCGGCCCGGGGGATGGCGCCGCCTCGCCCCTCGCGGGAACGATGGTGCATCTTGATCAGCGATTCGCGGCGGATTCGGCCCTACCCTCTTTGGCAGGAGACGTTGATGCCCCTCACGGCACGAAAAACGGGGTTCATCTGCCAGCTGATCGACTGCCCCGACCGGACGCCCGAGTGCACGGGACCCGGCGAGCGGATCGTCACGGTGCAGAACTTCGTGAAGATGGCGCCCGGCCTCGACGTGCCGCTCGAAGGGCCGGTCTCCACGTGCGCCCACTGCGGCCGCAGCGGCATCGAGCATCATCTGGACGACGGCACGCTCGTCGTGGTCCACGTGCAGACGACCGAGCTTCTCTCCGACGGGATGGCCACAGACGTCCAGGACCTCTGTCAGCCCTCGAAGGACTGACGGGCCGAACCGGCGCCGCGTCTGACGCCCGTCATACGGCCCGCCCGGGCCCTTCCCTAGAATCGGCGTCTCATGGAACGGAGTCGGCGGACCGCGCGCGAGTGGAAGACGATCCAGGCGATGATCGCGATCCACTGCGCGGACCGCCACGGGTCGGCGGCCGCGCTCTGCGGGGAGTGCCGCGAGCTTCGCGACTACGCCGAGCAGCGGCTCGGGCGATGCCCATACGGCGAGACGAAGCCGACCTGCGTCAACTGTCCCATCCACTGCTACCAGCAGACGATGCGGGAGCGGATCCGCGTCGTCATGATCTACGCCGGGCCGCGGATGATCCGGCGCCACCCGGTTCTCGCCCTGATGCATGTCATCGACGGACGGCGGAAGGCGCCCGAGCGGCCGGCCGGAAAGAGGCCGGCGCCCGACGGAGCGGGCGCGTGACGTTCCTCGCCCTCCTCCCGGTCGGTCTGTCGGTTCTGGTCCTCGCGGCCCACTTCTACCGCGCGAATCAGCCCGTTCTCTTCGCCGCGACCCTCGGGCTCCTCTCGCTCACTTCAGTCAAGAAGCCCTGGGCCGCGCGAACGCTCCAGGCCGTCCTCGTCCTCGGCGCCCTCGAGTGGCTCCGGACGACGGCGCACTTCGTCTCGCTGCGGCAGGAAGAGGGGCGGCCCTTCCTCCGCCTCGCGATCATCCTGGGGGGCGTCGCCCTCGTCTCCGCCCTCTCGGCGCTCCTCTTCCGGACGAAGGCCCTCCGCGCCCGCTACGGGCTGGGCCGCGGCCCTCAGCCCGAGACGCCGTCGTAGCCGAGATAGGCCTCCAGCGCCTGCACCTCGTGCTTCAGGTCGTCGACGCGGCTCCGCATGACGTCGCGGAACGAGAGCATGCCGACCGGATGCCGCCTGCTGTCGACGATCGGGACGTGCCGGATGTGCCGTTCGACCATCGTCTGCACGGCCTCGTCCTCGTCGCCGTCGACCGCGGCGCTCAGGACCGGCGCCGTCATCACCTTCGCGACCGGCGTTTTCGTCGGGTCGAGCTTCCTCAGGACGACCCGCTGCATCAGATCCCGCTCCGAGAAGATCCCGGCGACGCGCCCCTTCTCCGTGACGACGACGGCGCCGATCCGGCGCTCCACCATCGTCCGGACCGTCTCCTCCACCGAGACCTTCCCGTCGACGCAGACGGCCGGGCGCGAGGCTCTTTTCAGCAGATCAGTCATCGCAGTCTCCTGACCTCAATATCCGCTCACGCGGAATCGCCCCCCATGATGCAGATGAACCGGCGGGGGCACGGAGCGGGACTCCGGGAAAGTGTCATACCCCTCTTTCGCCTCCTAGAACCTGACAGCTGCAGTTAACTGGACCCAGCGCGGGAGCTGGCGAGCCCAGACTTGCCCGAAAAGCTCGGTGTCTTCTTTGACGTACGAGACCGGGCGCTGGCTGTTCAGGAGGTTATAGACGTTTACGCCGGCGGCGAACGAGATTCCCCTTCCAAGGTTGAAGTCCTTCGCGACGGCGAGATCGAGGTACGCGTGAGCAGGCGTCGTTCTTGTTCCGCGTCCTTCCGGAAAAGTGAAATACTGGCCGTAGCCGCTGCACCAGCCTTTCATCTCCCAGTGATATCCGGAGAGCCACTCCATACCAGGAGACACTCTGATCCCGTAGGGCGCGACCCATGTCGCCAGTACCTTCACGACGTGGTCGACGCTGTAAGGAAGATACCCGTACCACCCCTCGTCACCGATGCCTACACCACCCAGACCCGCGAACAGCGAGTCGTACAGTGGCTTGTTCGGGTCTCCGGCCGGAAGGGCCGGATGGTCACCGAAGACTCCGCTTTCGTATGCGCTTCCCCAGGGCGAACTCCAGATACCCTGCTCGAACGAATTCCCGGGGTTCGTTCCCTTCGCGCTCGACCAGGTGTAGGAGGCATCCAGGAAGAACCTGCCTCCAACCCTCCCGTTCAACTCGACCTCGAGAGCCCGGTAGTCCCGTTTCTTCTGGTCGAAGTTCGTAAAGAGGTACCTGATGCCGGATGAAGTATCCGGAGCGTACAGCGCCACGTCCTCCGTCAGATCGTTGCTGCGAGAGTAGACTCCCCGGAGTTTCATCGCCCAGCTCGTCGAGAGCTGCCGCTCGAATGCGAGCAGCAGCCTTTGGGTCTTGTTGGGCTTCAGGCCGGGATCGACCCCCTCCGGCGTGCCCGTGTTGCTCTGCTCCCACTGAAAGTCCCAGTTTGCGGGGTTCGACAGCTCCGCGTCCGAGGGATTCGTTGGTCCCACCCACGCGTACTGCCTCAAGTTGAACGCCCAGGTGTGGTTGAACCACGTCAGGCTCTGGGTGGTCATGGGCATCGCGAAGACGCCGTACGCCGCCTTGAGGACTGTCCGGCCGTCGCCCGTGAGGTCGACGGCAAGTGAGATGCGCGGCTGAAGGAAATCCCCGGCGCCCCAGCTCCAGAGCTTTTCCCCTGCGTCATTGAAGACCTGCTGCGTATCGGTCCGGAGCCCCACCATCAGGGTAAAGCGGCCGAAGATGATCGTGTCCTGGATGTAGAGCCCAAACCCTTTCGTGGCATCGCTCGTCAGCCCGAGTTGGTTTCGCACGAGGCTGAGAGGGATTCCCGGGCTCGCCCACGTTACTTGCGCCCCGTCGTCGAAGCCATCTCCCTTCCACGGATTGAGGTTCTTGCCCGTGAAGTGCAACGTGCTGACGTAACTGTTGCTGTAATAGCTGACTCCCGCCTTGAGTTCGTGGCGGCCCCAGCGACTGGCATCGAGGGCCCAGCTCCCACCGAGCGAAACGTCAGATCTCTTTTCGGTCTGGGCCTGACCGAAGTCGATATTGTTCGTCCGCTGGCCGATGTCCTGCCAGAGATAGCTCGGCGTTCCGTAGTCACCGCTCTGCGGCACGAAGCTGTTGTCTCGCCGATTCTGCCCCGCCGCGGCGGTGACGAAGACATCCGATCCGAAGACCCCCGTGTAGTTCAAACGATAGGAGGTGTCGTCGTAAGTCGTCGTCGTGTAGGTCGCCGGAACGCCGATCCCTCCGCTCTGATTCAGCGACCTGTCCAGGGTGCCGCCCAGGGAAACCGTGTGGTTCTCCTTCGGCGTGAAGGTGACCTTCCCGAAGACGTTGTTTGACGTCGTTCTACGTTCCCCCGCCGGGATTTCGAGCCAGCCAACCGCCTGGTCTGTCGTCCGGTCGGTGGTGGAAATGTAGTTGTCGGAGAGGAAGAACCACAACCTGTCTCTTAGGATGGGCCCGCCGAGATTGCCGTAGTACTGACCGATCGAGGTTTCCGGCAGGCTCGCAGCCGAGAGCTGCTCCTGCCGCGCCGCCCGGAGACTCTGGTCCCGGATCAACGCTCCCAGCTCTCCGCGAAACGTATTTCCGCCGGACTTCGTGACGACGTTGACGAACCCTCCCATGGCCTGTCCCAGCTCGGCACCAAAACCATCGGAGATGACCTGCACCTCCTCCCACGCGTCGTAGTTGACCCGGACGCCCGCGTTGTTCGTGGTGACGCCCTTCGTCGAAAGTCCGTCTACGAGCCAATTGTTGCCGGCGTCCCCTTCACCGCGGAAGCTCGGGAGACCGGTATCGCTTCCGGTAGCCGTATTGACCCTCACGCCGGTGACACCAGGGGTGTAGCCGACGACCTCAGCAATCGTCCGGCCCAGCGCGGGGATCCGGGCCAGCTCCTCGCCTCCGAGGCGATAGCTGGTGTCGCTCTTCGTCGCGTCGATCATTGGGTTCTCGGACGTGACCGTCACTGCACCTGTGACGCCCGCGAGCTTCATCGTCACCGGGAGCATCACCGTCTGGCCGAGACCTACGTAGTTTCCGGTCAGCGTCACGCCGTCGAATCCCGGCAGCGCGAGCGTCAATTCGTACGTGCCTACCGGTAAGAGCGGCAAGCGAAACGCCCCGCGGGTATCCGAGACCGCGGTTCGCTGACCCTGGAGGCCGGGGCTCTTCGCTGTCACGAGGACGCCGGGCAGCGAGGCGCCGGCGATGTCAGTAATGCTCCCGCGGATCTCCCCGGTCTGGTCGGCGGCGGCGCCCCCAACAATGAGAAGGGCAAGTGCAAAGGAAAGGGTGCCCGTGAGAAAACTGTTCACGGTGACCTCCCTCTTCGAAAGGCGTGCCGGAGAAGCTTCGACATGTCAGCTCTTCGCTCCGTTCTTGTTCAAAAGCTTGAGAAGATCCTCGAGGGGCGGCTCGAGGTACTTCGGCAGCTCACCACGTGCGCGGGCCTCGACGAGGACCTTCGCGATCCTAGCGGCCCCGTCCCGTGAGGCGGCGAGCACCTTGGAGAAGCGAGGATCGCTTCGCAGCGGCTGGAAGCCGGGCTCGCAGAGGAGAAAGTCATACGGGGGCGGTACGCCGACCTCGACGCTCCGGAGGAGGATGCGAATCGATTCGTCCGTCCGGCCGAGGAGGGCAAGGGCCGGACAGACGAACTGTGTGCCATTCTCGAGAGTAATGGCGTCCGCCCGTCCGTCGAGGAGAGGCGCGATGATTTGTCGTTCCAGCTTCCCGATCGTCGCGGCGTCCCGCGCCGCCACCGCAAGCTGGAACCTGATCTGGCCCCACATCTGGCCCAGGAAGGCGTCGGGGTGCTCAAGAAACTTCGGTTCCCAACGATCCAGTGTCTTCCGCGCCTCTTCGAGCCGGCCGAGCTTCAGGAGCACGTAGCCCCTGCCGAGGAGGTTGGCCCACGCTTCGGGTTCCACGCGCATGGCGCGGTCGTTTATAGGGAGCGCCTCTTCCGGTCGACCAAGCGCGCTCAGATCAAGTACCGCGTTGCCACTCCCAGGAAGAAAGAACGGATCGACGTCCACCGCAGACAGGGCTGCGGCAAGCTGAAGAGAGAAGGCACCCGGGTTTCCCACGACGTTCGAGACGGCCATATGGGCGAGGGGGTCGCGCGGAGAGAAGGAGGCGGCCTTCAGCGCGAAATCGAGCTGGCGCGCAATGTCGGGCTTCTTCGCATACCACTCCATCGCGCTCAGGGCGGCCCAAGCTCGGCCGCAGCGGCGGTCGATCTCAAGGGCGCGACGCGCCCACTCTTCGCCGTCCTTCCGGCCGCCGCTCGCCTCGCCTTCGATTTCGAACTTTCCGAGATAGAGAAAGGCGACTTTTCCGGCAGCACTCGCGAGCGATGGCTCTTCCTTCAGCGCGCGCTGGTACGCCGCCATCGCTGCGTCGAAATCCGATGAGTGGTTTAGGGCTCCGTAGCGGTTCGAATAGTAATCTCCCTCCCGAAGGTCCAGCTCGGCTTTGGATGAGACGCCAGCTGTCGGAACCGGCGCGGCGTCCGGCCTCACCGCGAGGCGGATCCCTTCCGCTGCCTGGCGGGCGAGGTCGTTGTAGGCCTCGCGAGTTCCCTCGTACTGCTTTCCCCATCGCACCTTTCTCGTAGCCGCGTCCACGAGCTGAACATTGAGCGCGAATCGGCCCGGCGACGGGGTGATCGACGTGACGATGAAGGAAGAGACCTGGTACAGGTCGGCCAGCACCTTGAGATCGCCCTTGACCTTCTCCACCTCGAAGCTCGTAGGCGGCACCTTCGTGTCGAGCCCTTCGACCTGCGAAAGAAGGGTAGAGATCGTTCCGGGGACAGCGTCCGTCAGGTAGGCGACCTCCGGCGCGCCGAAGACCGTGCACGGCAGGGCAAGGACGCTCGGCAGGCCGGAGTGCCTCCGACTGAAGAAGATCAGCGTTCCGGCGACGGCAGCCAGGAGAAGTGCAGCGCCCGCGAGCGGCTTCCGGCGCCGGTGCAGCCAGACACGCGCCGGCGACATGGGCGCTGTCGGCCTTGCCGTCGAGACCTCCGGCAGCGACTCGAGCGCGAAGACGACGTCGCGGGCGGACTGGAACCGGCCTTCAGGCTCTTTTTCCAGGCAATGCCGAACGACGGCCTCGAGTCCTGCCGGGACGCTCCGATTGGTTTCGCAGAGGTCCGCCGGCTCCTCGCGAAGAGTTGCCGCCATCGTCTCCGCGGCCGTATCCCGCTTGAAGGCCTGCTTCCCGGAGAGCATCTCGTAGAGGACGCAGCCGAAGGCGAAGATGTCGCTTCTCGCATCGGCCGGCAGTCCCCGCACCTGCTCGGGGGAGAAATAGCCGACCGTCCCGAGCACTTCCCCCGGCGTCGTCGCCGGCGCCTCGGTGGGCGAGCTGGACTCCACCGAGGAGGGTATCGCCCTCTGCCGGGCCAAGCCGAAGTCGAGGATCTTGACGTGGCCGTCCTTCGTGACGAAGACGTTCTCGGGCTTGATGTCGCGGTGGACGATTCCTTTTTCGTGCGCCGCGGCGAGACCCTGCGCAATATGGATCGCGTAGTCGACGGCCCTCTTCGGTGGGAGGGGCGTACCGAGCTTCTCCCTGAGCGGTTCGCCTTCGAGGAGTTCCTGGACGAGGAGGTACCGGCCAGAGATCTCTTCGAAGGAATAGATGACGGCGATGTTCGGGTGGCTGACCGCGGCGAGCAGCTTCGCTTCCCTCTCGAATCGCCCCTTCCTCTCTCTGTCTTCGAAGAACTCCTCTGGCAGGACCTTGATCGCGACCTCGCGGTCGAGCCGAATGTCGCGCGCGCGAAAGACGTCGCCCATCCCCCCCGCGCCGAGAGGCGCGAGGATTTCGTAGGGCCCGAGGCGCGCACCGGCAGAGAGGCCCATGTTTCCGCCTCTCCGGGTCGGAGGAAGGGGCGCGTCGTGTCCCCCCGACGCGTCGACGCCTGATCCGGCGGCCCGTCAGGGTCGTGTTACTGCGCAGATTCTATCCCCCACGGTAAGAAGGACCCTGTGTCCCCTCGCCGCCGGCGCGCCGCGTCAGTCCTCGATCGCGAGGAGCGCGCCGAGGAGCTCGCCGCCGTCGGGGTAGCGGTCGGGGCGGAACCGGGCGAGGCACTTGAGCAGCACCTCCACCTCCGCCTCCGTGAGGTACGACGCGAAGGGGCGGGGGTCGTCGGGGTCGCGTTCGAGGCGCGCCACGAGGACGTCGTCGCCCACGTACGGCCAGCGCCCCGTCGCCAGCGTGTAGAACGCCGCGCCGAGGGAGTAGACGTCCGAGGCCGGGCTCGGCAGCTCGCCGCGAAGCACCTCCGGCGGGAAGAAGGCCGGGCTGCCGATCAGCTTCGAGGTTCCTCCGGCGTCGGCCTGCGGCAGGGCGAGGCCGAAGTCGAGGATCCGGAGGATGTCGTGCTCGTCGAGCTGCAGGTTCGCCGGTTTCAGGTCGCGGTGGAGGATCCCCTTCGAGTGCGCCGCCGCGATGCCGCGCGCCGACTGGACGAACCATTCGAGCCAGTTCTCCTTCACCCGCTCCGGCTCCGTCTTCATCACCTTCTGGAGGTTCGGCCCCTCGAGGTACTCCATCGCGAGGTAGAGGCTCCCGAACCCTTCGCCGTAGTCGTAGAGCGCGACGATGTTCGGGTGACGGAGCGCCGCGATCGCCTTCGCCTCGCGGATGAAGTAGCGCATCGCCGTCTCGTCGCTCCGGAGCTGCCACGGGAGGATCTTGAGAGCGACGTAGCGGTCGAGCTTCCGGTCCAGCGCCTTGTGGACGACCCCCATCCCGCCCCGCCCCAGCTCGGCCACGATCTCGTACCGCTCCTCGGGTTTCTCGGGCGTGCCGAGCGACGGGGCCGGGCCGGTCGGGGGCGCGGCCGGCGTCGTGTAGGCCGGGATCGTGCTCCCGGACGGCCGGATCGGAAGGCGGCGGGCGCCCGTCCGGTTCACCGCCGGCGGCGTCCGGACGAGGGCGGCCGGCATGAGCGCGTCCGGCTGGGGGAGAGGCGCCGCGACGGCGGCCGGCACGAGCGGGCTCCCCTCGAGCACGGAGGCGTCGAACGCGGCGACGCGCCCGAGTTCCGCCGCCTCGGACGGGTCGCCCGCCTCGCGGAGCGCCCGAAGGAGCAGCTTGTAGGCGCCGAGATTCTCGGCCGTCACCGGGCTGCGTCCGAGGAGCTCGCGCATCACGTGCACGGCGTCGAGAGCCTCGCCGATCTCGAGATGCGCTTTCGCGAGATCGGAGAACGTCTCGGCCACTCCCGCCTCGCCGCGCGGGACCCCCACGAGCTCCTCCCAGGCCCGGTCCTTCCGCCCGGCGGCGAGAAGGCAGCGGGCGGCGTCGAGGCCGCGGCCGACGCGGGCGAAGAGCTGGGCGGCCTCCTCGTGTCGCCCGCCCGCCCGGAGCGCCTCCGCGGCGAGCGGGAGCTTCCCGGCCGCCCGGTAGAGCGCCGTGGCCTTGTCGAACTGACCCAGCCGGGTGTGGAGGGAGGCGGCCTTCTCCGCCTGCCCCGCCGCTTCCCAGGCGTCGGCGGCGCGTGCGAGGTCACCCGACCGCTCCCAGAGCGGGGCGGCGCGTTCGGCGCGTCCCGCTTCCGTCCACGCTTCGGCGGCGTGCGCATGTTCCCCGAGCCGCTCGAAGAGGGCCGCGGCCCGGAGGACCTGCCCGGCCTTCCGCCACGCGTCCGCCGCCCCGGAAAGGTCGCCGCGGGCCTCCGCGTCGCGCGCGGCCAGTTCGTGCGCCGCGCGGGGGTCCCCGGCCGCCGACGCCGCCACGGCCGCGCGGTCCAGTGCCCCGCTCCGCTCGAAGGCTCGGACCGCTTCCACCGGGCGCGATCCCTCGAGGTACATCTCCCCCGCCTTCTCGAATTCCTGCGCCTGGCGAAAGGCCTCCGCCGCCTCGAGGGGCCGACCGGCGGCGCGGGCCGCCTCGGCCGTCCGCTTCCAGAGCGCCGCCTTCACGGGACCGGCCGGCTGCGCCTCGGCCAGCCGGCGGCAGGCCTCCGCGAGCGTGGCGTGATCCCCGGTGGCCTCGGCGATCTCGGCGAGCCGGTCCCATCGCGCGCCCGCGCGGGCGGCCGCAATGGCCGCATCGATCAGGGACCGGGCCCGCGCGGAATCCCCGGCGGCCTCCCAGGCGCGGGACGCTTCCCAGGCGAAGGCGTCGCCCCCCTTTTCGTACAGTTCGGCCGCGGCGCGTTCGTCCCCCTCGCGCTGCTCGAGCGCGGCAAGGCGGGCCCACGCCTTTCCCTTGCGAAACATCTGCTTGGCTCCGGAAACGTCTCCCGCCTTGAGATAGAGATCGCCCGCGCGCACGAACTCGCCGAAACGGGCGGCGTCGTGGGCCGCGACCACGTCGGGGGACGACGGCCTCATGAACCGCAGCGCGGCGAGAAAAACGAGAAAGCCGACGAGGTCGATGCCGAGGCGGAGCGTCGTGTTCCGATGCAGGAGCCCGTAGAAGGGGGAGGCCGAGAGGGACTCGAGGTAGGGCTCGAGGCTCGAGACGCCGAAGACGTTCACGAGGAACCGGGCCAGCTGGTCGAGGTGAGCCACGGGCACGAACGCCGCGCCAAACCCGACCAGCACCGCCGACGACCGGATCCACTCCCCGAAGCGCATCCCCCGGAAGTCGAGAAGGCTCCTCACGAGCCGCACGACGAGCCAGACGAGGACGACCGAGAGGATCTCGGGCAGGAAGAAGAAGCGGTTCTCCACGAACCGGACCGCGAGCTCCTGGGTGTCGAGATTCGCCCGGGCCCAGTCGGCGGCCCGGAGAACGAGAAGCTGCGCCCCCGTGGCGATCAGGAGCGTTGCCAGCTCGTCTTTCCAGGTGCGGCGTCTCACCGGTCGGCACGATTATCGGCCATCGCCGGCGCGGCCGCAGCCCGCCTCGCCGGGACGCCCGGTCTCCGTCCCCGTACACTGGGAGGACGCGATGCGATCCCGCTTCCTTCTCACCGCCGCCGCCGTCCTGATCCTGCCGCTCCTGGCGCCGGCCGATGCCTCGGGCCAGCCCTACGCCGACCCGGGAACGGGCGCGGGGCCCCTCGGCTTCTACGCGCAGGCCACGGGTGGGACGCAGGGGACGGTCCTCGTGGGCGCGCAGGCGCTCACGCGCTTCACCGGCGTCCTGGCCGCCGAGCTCTTCGCCGGATACCGGAGCGACAAGTACGTGGATGGGGCGGCGTCACTCCACGTCCAGCAGGTTCCGGTCCAGCTCTCGTTGATCGCCTACCTGCTGCCGAACCTCCGGGTCCAGCCGTACCTCCTCGGCGGAGTCGGCTATTACCGGATCTGGGGGACGGGTAGCGGTCCCCAGGTGCAGCAGGAGAATTTCATCGAGAACAAGTTCGCGTTCCACGCCGGGGCCGGTGTCGACATCCGCGTCGCCCGCGCCCTCTCGCTCCGCGTCGAAGGACGCTACGTCTTCCTCGACGTCGACGCGGTGACGCAGATCGGGATGAGCGCGAACTCCTGGCAGGCCGGCGGCGGCTTCAACGTCTATTTCTAGACCGGGACGCCGGCCACGAGCCGTCCGAAGAGCTCCGGGTCGACGTTGCCGCCGGACAGGACGACGCCGGCGCGCCGCCCCGCGAGCGACGGGACGCGCCCCGCGAGGACCGCGGCGAGGCCCGCCGCGCCCCCCGGCTCGACGACGAGCTTGAGCCGCGCCGCGGCGACGGCCATGGCGTGGCGGATCTCGTCGTCGGAGACCGTCAGGATCGCGGAGATGAGAGCGCGGACGATCCGGAGCGTCCGCTCGGACGGGCGCGTCGTCTGGAGGGAGTCCGCGATCGTCACGGGGACGGGAATGGAGACGGGCTCCCCTTTCGCGACAGACTGCCGGACGTCGTCGCCCGCCTCCGGCTCCACGCCGTAGAGGCGGATCTCCGGGCGCTCCCCCTTCGCCGCCACGGCGACGCCCGAGAGGAGGCCGGCGCCGCCGCAGGGCGTGACGATCAGATCGAGGTCCGGAACGTCCGCGAGAAGCTCGAGGGCGAGGGTTCCCTGGCCGGCGATGACCGCGTCGTCGTCGAAGGGGGGGACGAGGATCGCGCCGCGCTCCTCGACGAGCCGCCTCGCGATCGCCTCCCGGCTCTCTTCGTGGCGGTCGTAGAGGAGGACCTCCGCCCCGTAGCCCCGGGTCGCGGCGAGCTTCAGGCCGGGCGCGTCCGTCGGCATGACGATCGTGGCGGGAACGCCGAGCGTCCGCGCCGCGAGCGCCACGGCCTGCGCGTGGTTTCCCGACGAGAAGGCCACGACGCCGCGGCGCCGCTCCTCGCGGGAGAGGAGGAGCAGCCGTGAGAAGGCGCCGCGCGCCTTGAAGGCCCCGACCTTCTGGAACGTCTCGCACTTCAGGAAGAGGCGCGCTCCCGTCCGGGCGTCCAGCGTCCGCGACGTGACGACGGGCGTCCGGTGGACGTACGGCGCGATCCGCTCGTGCGCGGCCTTCACATCCGCGGGAGTGACGGTGAGCCGGTCAGTCGTCATCGTCCTCTCCGGGCGCCGCCGCCTCGCGTCCGCGAGGAGCGCCCGTGACGCCGCAGATCCCGTCGGCTTCCTCGGTCGCGAGGTCGATCTCCGCGTCGAGGCGGCGAAGATAGCTCTCGTCGCTCTCCCCCGGCTCGCGAAAGACGGCCGGGCGGGTGCGAACGATGCAGCGGGAGAACGGCATCGGGAGCATGTAGCGGTCCCACGAATTCACGAACTTCGGCCGCGTGCACGAGGCCCCGACCGGGATGACGGGCGAATCGAGCGCGGCCGCGAGGAGGGCGACTCCCGCCTTGGAGCGCCGCGCCGGGCCCCGGGGGCCGTCCGTCGTCAGGTCGGCCGCGGGGGCCCCTTCCCGCGTCCACTGGATCATCCGCCGCAGGCCCTCGCCCCCCGCATGCGACGACGAGCCGCGCGCGACCTTGAAGCCCCAGAAGAAGAGGAAGCCCGCGATGACGTCGCCGTCCCGGCTCTTCGAGGCCATGGTCACGTCGCCGCTGAACGCCCGGAAGAAGATCGGCGGGAGCATCCGCTGATGCCAAAGGGCGAAGAGCACCGGCCGGCCGGAGTTCCTCACGGCGTCCCAGTGGTCCCGGCCGACGAGACGGATCCGGAGCGTCGCGCGCCAGAGGCAGACGACGAGGAAGATCGGGAACCCGAGGATCTTTCCGCGCACGAGGTCCGATCATAGACGGCGCGTCCGCTATCCTCCGTCCGTTCCGTGGACCTCGTCGCCGAGAATCTCACCCGCTCCTTCGGCCGTCGGCGAATCGTCGGGCCGCTCTCGTTCCGCGTCCCGCCGGGGCGCGTCCTCGGCGTGGCCGGGCCGAACGGAAGCGGGAAGACGACGCTCGTCCGGACGCTCGCGGGCCTCATCCGCCCCACGTCGGGAGAGGTCTTCCTCGAGGACGGCGGACGGCGCCGCCGCCCGCGCGACGCGGCCGACGCCCTCGGCTGGGTGGCGCCCGACCTCTCCCTCTACGGCGAGCTGACCGCCCGCGAGAACCTCCAGTTCTTCGCGAAACTCCACGGCCGTCCGGCCTCGGCCGGCTGGGCCGACGAGGCGATCGCCGGCGTCGGCCTCGACCCGTCGCGGATCTCGTCCACGCCGCTCCACGCCCTCTCGACCGGGCAGCGCCAGCGGGTCAAGCTCGTCTACGCCACGTTGCATCACCCGGCCATCCTCTTTCTCGACGAGCCCAGCTCGAACCTCGACGACGCGGGGCGGGCCGTCGTCGCCCGCGTCGTCGCGGAGCAGCGGGCGCGAGGAGTCGCCATCGTCGCCTCGAACGACGCCGGCGACCTCGCCCTCGCGGACGAACGGGTGACGCTGTGACGGCGCTCCCCGTCCGTCCCGGGATCTTCGGCGCCGCGCGGGCCGTCTTTCTGAAGGACCTCGTCTCGGAGTGGCGCACCCGCGTCTCGACCAACGCCCTCCTCCTCTTCGCCTTCGCCGTCCTCGTGCTGGTCGGCTACGCCGTGGGCCCCGCGAGCCTCTCCCCCGAGGACCGGCCGACCGTCCATTCCGTCCTGCTCTGGATCGTCCTCTTCTTCTCGGCGATGACGGGCCTCGCCCGCGTCTTCGTAAAGGAGGAGGACGCCGGGACCGCGGCCGCCCTCCGGCTGGCCGCGCCGCCGCCGGCGGTCCTCCTCGGCAAGCTCCTCGCGAACCTCGCCCTTCTCTTCGTCGTCACGCTCTTCGTCGTGCCGATCTTCCTCGCGATGATGTCGTTCGAGGTGAGGAGCCCGGCGCTCTTCCTCCTCCTCCTCGTCTTCGGGAACATCGGCCTCGCCTCGGCCTGCACCTTCACGGCGGCCATCGTGGCCAAGGCCTCGGCCAAGGGGACGATGTTCGCCGTCCTCGCCGTGCCGCTGCTCCTCCCGCCCCTCGTCGGCGCCGTCATGGGGACCCGCGTGGCCGCCGCCGAGGAGGGGCTCCAAGCGGGCCTCGACTTCGTCCGCCTGCTCGTCGCCTACGACGGGGTGGTCACGACGGCGGCGTTCCTCCTCTTCGACGCCGTCTGGCGCGAGTAAGTCCCCTCCTCCCAATAGATCAAATGCTCTACGGAATCGCCCGGGCCGCCCGGTCTATGATCCGCCGGTGAGGGGTTGCCGGGCGTGATCCGCGCCGCACAGCTGGCTCTCGGCCTGTCCATGGCGGTCATCATCTGGGCCTCGTTCCTCTGGGCCCGGCCGGCGCAGAACTTCGTCGGCGAGTCGTCGCGCATCGTCTTCTACCACGTGCCGATGGCCTGGGTGGCCAGCCTGGCCTTCCTCCTCGCCGCCTGGCACTCCGCGGTCTTCCTGAAGAAGCGGCGGATGGAGAGCGACGACGCGGCGGCGGCGGCCGCCCGCCTCGGCTTCGTCTTCTGCGTCCTGGCGACCGTGACGGGCTCCATCTTCGCGAGAGTCATGTGGAACGCCTACTGGAACTGGGACCCGCGGGAGACCTCCATCGCCCTCCTCCTCCTCGTCTACGGGGCTTACCTCGGCCTCCGGGGCGCCATCGAGGACCCGGAGCGGCGCGCGACGCTCTCGGCAGCCTACGCCCTCGTCGCGTTCGCCACCGTCCCCTTCCTGATGTTCGCCGTGCCGCGCATGTACGCCTCGCTCCACCCCGACACCGTCATCAACGCCCGCGGGAAGGTCGAGATGTCGTCGGACATCCGGACCGTCTTCTTCGCGTCGAGCTGTGCGTTCCTGGCGCTCTTCGCCTGGCTCTTCAGTCTCGACCGCAAGGTGTCCCGCCGGATCCGGGAGGTCCGTTCGTGAATCCTTCCGCCACGGCCCCCGCCCAGGGCGCCCTCTTCTACGTGATGGGCGTCAACCTGATCATCTGGGCGGGCCTCTTCCTGTACCTGCTCTACATCGACCGAAAGGTCCGCTCCGTCTCCGGCACCTCCAAGGGGGAAGATCGTCCATGAAGAAGGCCTACTGGATCGGCGCCGTCGTCGTCCTCGCGTTTCTCGCGCTCGGGCTCTCGACCTTCACGAAATCGATGACCCCCTACGTCTCCTTCGCCGAGGCGAAGTCGTCGAAGCGGACCGTCCAGGTGATGGGCGCCCTCGAGAAAGGCAGCTCGCGCTACGACTCCGACGCCAAGACGCTCCATTTCACCCTCGTGGACGAGAAGACCCGGACTCCCCTCCCCGTCACCTACCGGGACGTGAAGCCGGCCAACTTCGAGGAGGCGGTCTCCATCGTCGCCATCGGCCGGTACGAGGAGGGCTCGTTCCACGCGGAGAAGCTCCTCGTGAAGTGCCCGTCGAAGTACCAGGGGGAAGAGGTCGAGAAGCAGTACGGAAAGAAGGCCTGACGGGGGGCCCATGACCGACACGATCCGCGCCATCGGATTCGCCCCGGGCACCGCCGCCATCTGGGCGGCGTTGATTTTCGGGCTCGCCTCGATCGCCGTCTACCTCCGGGCCTTGAGGCTCCAGACCTCGGGAGCCCCCGCGGCCGAAGCGTCCCTCGCGATCGGCTTCGCGCGGCGGCTCTACGCGGCCTATGCGTTCTCGATCCTTCTCGCCTCCGTCCTCCTGATGACGCTTCTGCTCCAGCACGACTTCCGCGTCTCGTACGTGGCGGCCTACTCGGGGCGCGACCTGCCGCTCAACTATCTCTTCTCCACCTTCTGGGCCGGGCAGGAAGGCTCCTTCATGCTCTGGCTCTTCTGGGGGGCGGTCATCGGGTTCTTCGTGGTGAGATCCGCGAAGGAGCAGGAAGCCCCCGTGATGACGGTCTATCTCGCGTCGTTCCTCGGCATCGTGGCGATCCTCTGCAAGCAGCCCCCCTTCCGGTTCCTGCCGCAGGTCCCGCCGGACGGCCAGGGGCTGAACCCGCTCCTCCAGGACCCGTGGATGGTCATCCACCCGCCGGTCATGTTCGCGGGCTTCGCCTCGCTCTCGGTCCCCTTCGCCTTCGCGATCGGCGCGCTCTGGCGCAGGCGGTGGGACGGCTGGGTCGTCCGCGCCATGCCCTGGGCGCTCTTCACCTTCGTCACGCTCGGCACCGCCATCCTGATGGGCGGCTACTGGGCCTACAAGACGCTCGGGTGGGGCGGCTACTGGGCCTGGGACCCGGTGGAAAACACCTCCCTCGTGCCGTGGCTTTTCACGGTCTCCCTCCTCCACGGGATGTACCTGCAGAAGTCGCGGGAGAAACACCGGAAGATCAACATCTTCCTCGCGATCGCCGCCTACTGCTGCATTCTCTACGGGACTTTCCTGACCCGTTCGGGGGTCCTCGCGGACTTCTCCGTCCACTCCTTCATCGACCTCGGCATCACAGGCTGGCTCGTGGGGATCATCGTGGTCTTCCTGGTCGGCGGACTCGCGCTCCTCGCCTTCCGCTGGAAGGAGATCCCGGTCATGGCCGAGATCGATCCGGCGACCGGAAAGGAGAAGGAGGAGCCGTTCCTCTCCCGCTCCGTCCTCTTCATCCTCTCGGTCGCGCTCATCTGCGCGTCGGCGGTCGTGATCCTCCTCGGCACCTCGGCCCCGATCCTCACGCGGGTGACCGGCAAGCCGTCGCAGGTGGCGACGAGCTTCTACAACATCACGCACGCGCCGGTGGCGATCCTGATCGGCCTCCTGATCGCGCTCGTCCCCTACCTGTCGTGGCGGGGCGAGGAGGCGCCGGCGGTGGCCCGGAAGGGGTTCGTCGCCTTCGTCGTCGGCCTTCTCGGCGCGGCCGTGGCCTTCTCCGCGGGCGTCCGGGGGGCGAAAGACCTCGCCTTCATCGGATTCGCCCTCTTCGGCCTCGCGGCGAACGTGGAGAGCGTCGTCCTCTTCGTCCGGCGGAAGGTCGTGGCGTCGGCGGGCGGCTACCTCGCCCACGTCGGCGTCGCGATCATGCTCGTCGGCATCCTGATCTCGGGGGCCTACGAGAGGAAGACGCAGGTGACCCTCATCCGGGGCGAGCCGATGCAGGTCGGCCGCCACACGATGACCTTCACCCGGACGGTTCTCGTCAACGAGGACGGCGACGTGAAGCAGCGGGTGGAGCTCGATCCCGCGCGGCTCGCCGACCGGCGCGCCAAGCAGGCGATGGAGGTCGAGGTCACGACGGGGAACGGAAAACTCTGGAAGGCCTACCCGAAGATGTTCCAGAACGAGCGGACGCAGCAGCTCATGGCGAACCCGGACGTCCGCTCGACGCCCCTGATGGACCTCTACCTGTCGCCCCAGTCCTACGACCCGGGCTCGCCGTCGCGGGTCGAGGGGATCCGGGTCGGCCTGAAGAGTGGCGAGGCGAAGTCGGCCGGCGGGGTGACTTTCACGGCGAAGGGCTTCTCCATGGACCGGTCGCTGATGAACGCGAATCCCCCGCGCGTCACGATGAACGCGAAGTTTCTGGTGGCGGCCGGCGGCAAGACGACGGAGACGACGGCCCAGCTCGTCATGTTCATGGCGGCGGGAGGCGGCGAGGGGATGCAGCAGGCGCCGGACGTTCCGATCCCCGGCACGCCGAACGGCCGGTTCCGGATCTCCCGGGTCGGGGGAAACGACGGCTCGATGGAGATCGAGGTCTTCGGCGTGAATCCCGCCGGCGACCTGAAGCCGCCGACGCAGGAGAGCTTCTCGGTCGACGTGACGGTCAAGCCGCTCATCTCCCTCGTCTGGGGCGGCTTCTACGTGATGATGGCCGGCGGCCTCCTCGCCCTCGTCCGCCGGAGTCGCGACGCCCACGCGGCCGTTGTAGGCTGATCCGCGCCGGGAGGGGACGCCTCCCGAAGGAGACGCGGATGGCGAAGTCCGATAGGGGCCGGCGGGGAAGCCGGACAATGGCCGTGATCCTCGCGGCGGGCGCGATCGCCCTCGTCGCGGCCGCCGCCACGAACAAGCCTCCCCTGCACGCGACGAAGTGGCTCGCGATCACGGGCAAGCCGCTCGGCGCCACGGCGGGCGCGA